>Ga0208589_1000787_pt1 | contig 14056 bp, 12 predicted proteins | sample NGESurshal092012_2_FD_184486 | JGI IMG/M metagenome (GOLD analysis project Ga0208589, IMG submission 184486) | Arctic peat soil microbial communities from Barrow, Alaska - NGEE Surface sample F53-2 shallow-092012 (SPAdes) | ecosystem: Environmental > Terrestrial > Soil > Wetlands > Peat ... | reverse complement strand
TTCAGGCCGTCATTGCCGCCGTAGAGAGTGACGATGACGAGGATCTTGGTCGAGGTCGGCAGGGCGTCGGTGCGGGCCCGCTGGTGCAGCTGTCTCCACGTCACCGTGCTGGAGCCAACGGCCAGCGCGGCCCCGCCGGCGACGCCGGAGGCGATCCATATCGCGACCGAAGGCCCGATCGGCTGGTCGGTGCGGGCCTATTGCCGTCGCCACAAGCTCGCTTTCACCACCTCCTACACGACGCGCTTCCCGGAATATGTCGAGGTCCGCACCGGGATTCCGGCGAGCGTCGGCTACGCCGTGTTGCGACACTTCCACGCCGCGGCTGCCATGACCATGGTCGCAACCGCTTCGCTGCGGCAGGAATTGAATGCGCGCGGTTTCCGCAGGCTCGGCTTCTGGGGACGCGGGGTCGACACTCATCTGTTTACGCCCGACGCACCGGCAAAGCTGGACTTGCCGCGGCCGGTCTTCATGACGATGGGCCGTGTCGCCGTCGAAAAGAATCTCGAGGCGTTTCTCTCGCTCGATCTGCCGGGATCCAAGGTCGTGATCGGCGACGGACCGCAGCGGACCGAACTCGAGCGGCGTTATCCGCGGACAAAATTCCTGGGCGAGAAGAAGGGCGCGGATCTGTCGTCGCACCTGGCGGCGGCCGACGTCTTCGTGTTCCCGAGCCGCACCGACACGTTCGGCGTGGTGCAACTGGAAGCGCTGGCCTGCGGCACGCCGGTCGCGGCGTTTCCGGTCACCGGCCCGCTCGACGTGATCGCAGATCATCCGGTCGGCGCGCTCAGCGAAGACCTGGCTGAGGCCTGCATCCGCGCGCTCGGCATGTCGCGCGAGGCATGCCGGAATTTCGCCATCGAACGTTCCTGGGAAAACAGCGCGCGGCAGTTCATCGGTAATCTCACTGCGTTGCAGCCGAGCCGTTCGCTGAGGCCGACCCGCCCGATCGCGGGAAGAACCGCGGTACGCGGCTAACCGAAACCTTCACAACAACTGGATTGATCATGGCGGAAATATTGAAACTGGACGGCATGGAAGAGCTGGACTTCGATCGCGAGACGGTGGAGCGGGCCTATGACCGCTGGGCGCCGGTTTACGATCTCGTGTTCGGCGGCGTGTTCAGCAAAGGCCGCTCGGCGGCGATCCAGGCCACCAACAGGCTTGGCGGCCGGGTGCTCGAGGTTGGCGTCGGTACCGGCATCTCGTTGCCGCAATATGCGCCGCATCTTCGTATCGTCGGAACCGATATTTCCGAGGCCATGCTGCGCAAGGCGAAGGCCCGCGTCACTGAACAGCGCCTGAGCCATGTCGAGAGCCTCGCGGTGATGGATGCCGAGAAACTCGAATTCCCCGACGATTCGTTCGATGTCGTGATGGCGCAATATGTCGTCACCGCCGTGCCGAACCCGGAAGCAGCCCTCGACGAATTCGCGCGCGTGTTGCGGCCGGGCGGCGAGCTGATCATCCTGACCCGTGTCAGCGCCGATGCCGGCGTCCGCCGTTTCATCGAACAGCGGCTGCAGCCGGTGGTGCGTCCGCTCGGTTTCCGGACCGCCGAATTCGCCTGGTCGCGCTACGCGCAATGGCTGGCCCGCGCCCGGGGCATGGAGCTGGTAGAGCGCCGCCTGATCCCGCCGCTCGGCCATTTCTCGCTGGTCCGTTTCCGCAAAGCTGATATCGCCAAAGCTGCCTGACAAGGCTGCCTGAGCAGAGATCGCCCGAGATGGGCTCTCGGGCCTTCTATCGAGCGTCCGGTCCGCGTGATGTCATATGTCATTATGATGTCGTCACACGCCGGACATCGAACTCCCGTATCTTGATGCCGACGTTGGAGAGAATCATGATCAAGAACTTTATGACGGCTTTGCGAATCCAGCGCTGGGACGACCATCGCTATTATCACCACAGCCGGATCAACCAGAGCCTGCACTTCGTCAGCGCCACGAGCTTCATGGTCGGTTACGTCATGATGTTCTTCGATCCGGTGGCCGCCGCCCTGGTGGGCTGGCTGGTGTCGATGACCACGCGCCAGGCCGGTCATTTCTTCTTCGAGCCGAAGGGCTATGACCACGTCAACCAGGCGACCCACGAGCACAAGGAAGAGATCAAGGTCGGCTACAATCTGCAACGCAAGGTCGTGCTGATGACGATCTGGGCGCTGTCGCCGCTGGTGCTGTATCTCGACCCGACCCTGTTCGGGCTGTTCAAGCCCTGGGCGTCATCGGCCGATTTCATGCGCCAGGTCGCCAAGATCTGGCTCGCGGTCGGCGTCGGCGGGCTGTTGTTCCGCACCGTGCATCTGTTCTTCATCCGCGACGTCGAGACCGGCCTGGTCTGGATGACCAAGATCCTGACCGACCCGTTCAGCGACTTCAAACTGTACTACAAGGCGCCGCTGGCGCTGCTGAAGGGCGAACTGATTGATCCCGGCCTCGAGAAGCATGGAGAACTCGCGGTCTGAGCGCCGATGAACAGGAAGACGGCCGCCTTGTTATCGCGGCCGTCGTCTCGTCAGCATCTCCTTCAGAATTCGCCGGCGGATGTTCTTGTTGGTCAGCGAAGCCTCGCGCCACCACCAGCCGTCCCGCTTCATTTTCACCGTCGCATGGGCGAAGCGTTCGGCGACCTCAGCGAAATCGGCGTCTGTGTAGTTCAGGCTGAAAATGAGACGGCCGGTGCCGACCCAGCTCAGCGCCAGCCCTTCGGCGCGCAGATAATATTGCAGCATCCAATTGTAGCGGGACGGCTCGGTGTAATGGACCATCCAGATCGACGACAGATTGCTGAGGCGCACCGGCAGGTCGCGCGCCGCCAGCATCTCGTTCAGCCGTCGCGCCCGTGCGTCCCAGACTTCGTCGAGCCCGTTATAGACGGCGCGAAAGGCCGGGTCGGCGAGCCGGGTGAGGAACTCGTCCATCGCCGTCATGACATAGGGATGCGAATTGAACGTGCCGCGGGCGAAGCAGACGTCGACCGGCCGGTCGTCGCGGAAGCGGCGCATCAGGTCCTTGCGGCCGCAGACCACGCCGACCGGAAGGCCGCCGGCGAGGCTCTTGCCGTAGGTCACCATGTCGGCGCGGACGCCGAAATATTCCTGGGCGCCGCCGGCGGCGAGCCGAAAGCCGACAAACACCTCGTCGAAGATCAGCACGATGTTGCGCTCGGTGCAGATGGCCCGCAGCGCGTGCAGCCATTTTCTGTAAGCGGCACGATCGAAGCGGGCGGCGCGCGAACTGTCGACCAGCGCGGAATCGCTCGGCGCATTGACGTTGGGGTGCAGCGCCTGCAACGGATTGACCAGCACGCAGGCGATGTCGTTGCGCGTCTTCAGCACATGCAGCGTGCGTTCGGACATGTCGGCCAGCGTATAGGTTTCGTGCGGCGACACCGGATTGCCGACGCCGGGCTGCACGTCGCCCCACCAGCCATGATAGGCGCCTGCGAACCTGACAAGGTGCGAGCGGCGGGTGTGATAGCGGGCGAGCCGCACCGCCTGCATCACGGCCTCGGTGCCGGACATGTGGAACGAGACTTCGTCGAGCCCGGAAATCTCGCACAGGCGGCGGACATTCTCGACGATCACGGGATGATAGGGCCCGAGCACCGGGCCGAGCGGATGCGCGCGCGCTTCGGCCTTGGCGATGCAATCCTTGTAAAAATCGTTGCCGAAGATGTTGACGCCGTAGGAGCCGGTCAGGTCGTAGAATACATTGCCGTCGAGATCGATGACGGTGACGCCAGCCGAGGACTGCATGAAAGCGCCGGTGCCGAGATGCTCACGCACCAGCCGGCTGAACTGGAACGGCACCCGATAAGTCTCGGTGAATTGCAGGTCGGAGATTCGCTCCGCCGCCTCCGCGGTCAACTGCCGACCTTTTGCAAAACGCTCGCCATAGAGCTTTGCCAGCCGGAAGAAGCCGTCCTGGCGCTGGGTCGCAACGGCGTTCGGCGCGCCGTCGGCGCGGAAGAAATCATTGATATCGAATTCGTAGAACGGGATCAGGCGCGCGACCACGCGCGACATCCTGGAATGGCCGCCGAGCGAACGGTGCTTTGCGCGCGACAGCGCCAGCCGCGCCGTCAATTTGGGAAAGACAGCCGCGGCGCCTGCGACCGCGGCGGTGGACAATGAGAGAATCGGAAGGGGCGAATCCATGCCGCCAGCGCTAGCGAATCCTGCTGACAGATTCATGACAATAAGGGGCCTGATTGCCGGCCTGACGGCACAGGAGGACCTGAACTTCCTGCTGACCAACCGGATTCCACGGGCGGCGGCTACCCGTTTCATCGGCTGGTTCAGCAAGATCGAGCAGCCGCTAATCCGCGACCTCTCGATCGCCTGCTGGCGGATGTTCAGCGATCTCGACCTTTCCGAGGCGCGCAAAACGGATTTCAGGAGTCTGCACGATTGTTTTACCCGCGAATTGCGGCCGGGCTTGCGACCCTACGATCCGGATCCCTCGATCGTCGCCAGTCCAAGCGATGCCATTGTCGGCGCCTTCGGCAAGATCGCCGACACCGAGCTGTTCCAGATCAAGGGCGCGCCTTATTCGCTGCTCGATCTGCTCGGCGATCCCGCTTTGGTTGACGCACATCGCAACGGGCGCTTCATCACGCTGCGGCTGACCTCGAGCATGTATCATCGCTTCCATGCGCCCGCCGACATGAAGATCGAGCGCGTGACCTTCATCCACGGCGATACCTGGAACGTCAATCCGATTGCGCTGAAGCGGGTCGAGCGGTTGTTCTGCAAGAACGAGCGGGCGGTGCTGCAGGCACGCCTCTCGACCGGCGAGGCGCTGACGCTGGTGCCGGTAGCCGCTATTCTGGTCGCCAGCATCCGGCTGCATTTTATCGATCGCCTGCTCAATGCGCAAACGAAGGGACCGGTGGTGTTTCCTTGCGACGCCAGCGTGGCGAAGGGCGACGAACTCGGCTGGTTCGAGCACGGCTCGACCATCATCGTGCTGGCGCCGGATCATTTTGAATTTTGCGATAATATTGCGGATGGAAAACGCATTCGCGCGGGCGAAGCCTTGATGCGCAAGCCTGGGTAGACTATGCGGACGTTCCCCGGATGCTGCGCAGCGCGCAGCGGTGCGCAGCTGATCCGGGGTCCACAGTGCGTGTGAGTCCCGGCTCTGCGGAGCAGCGTTTCACGCTGCACCGCGTCCGGGACACGCGAGTCATCGTAGCCTATCGCTTTTCTTTCCCGGGTTTGCCCTTCGGCGGCGGTGCTCGCCGTTGCAATGCGGGCCGGTTTGCGAATCCGGGCCGCTGCAATCCGGGTGGCTGGCCGGGCTGTCGCACGCCGGGTCCGTTCGCCGAGCGCGGCGCGCCCGGCGGCGGCTGGATCTGTCCTTGCCGATTTTGCTCTTGTCGATTTTCTTGACGGTTTTGCTGGCCCGGCGCTGGCGGCGAACCGGGACGCTGCGGCAAGCCGTTCTGCCGTCGCGGCAAGTTGTTCTGCCGCTGCAGGCCGGGCTGGCGTGCCGGATTGTTGCGCAGATTATTTCGGTTCGGGTTGGCCTGCCGCAACGCGCGCTGCTGGCTGACGATCTGGCGGCCGACGCTCTGGGCGGCATGAACCTGGCGCACGATGCCCTGGTCGCGCAGCGCCTGTTGCGGCGAGATCGTCAATGGCGCCGCGGTAAAGCGTCCGCCGACGCCGGGCCGGATCGTGAAGCCGCTCGAGCCCTGCGTGAGGAAGCCGAGCCGCGCGCCATTGCGATCGTTGACCTCGATCCGTCCGACCCTGCCGTCGGCATCGGGATAGAGTTTTATCGCGACATTGTTCGGGTTGTTGGCGGCCGCGCCCTCCGGCACCTCGACGAGGCCGGTGGTGCCGCGAATGCCGAGCGTTGCGGTCGGTGTCGATATCTTCATTTCGCCGGTGTGGGCGACCTCGGCCGCGACAAAGGCCACGGTGCCCTTGGCGATATCGAACAACGCGGAGTTCTGCTTGCCGCCGTCCTGATAGATATAATTGTCGATGGTGATGCTGGCATTCGCAGTGAGATTGAACGTGGTGGCGTCGTTGAAGGTGACGCCGAGCGTCGAATTCGCCGAGGTCTGCAGCACGTCGTTGAGGAAAATATCGTCCTGTGCCTTGAGCGGCGTTGCATTGTTGTTGCGGGTGACGGTCGCGGTGCCGGTCAAGGTCGCGACGTTTCCGATCGGCTCGTCGTCGGCCGGTTGCGCGTCGGCGGGCGTTGGCGCCTGCGCCTGCGCCACTCTTGTCAGGTCGGGCCTCGCGTGGTCGGTGATCGGCATCTGCCCGGCTTCGACCGCAGCATCATTCGCTTCAGCCCCGGCCGTGCCGCCCAGCATGAGGAGTGCCAGCCAGGCGACCAGCGAAAGCCGATGCTTCATCACGGTGTCCACCTTGCATTGCCCGACATTGCGAATGCGATCCGGCAATTGGGGGCTTCGCCGGCTGAATGCAGTATGAATGCAGACGGCGTCAGGATTGTATAGAGGCAAAACGATCAGGCGCCGCGGCCCGTGTTCATCGGACCGTGGCGTCAGATCTCCTGAATTAAGGCGTAATGGGCATGATCTAATTCGGAGAACCGATACCAGTTTTCCGGATCATGCCGATTAGCCGACCCGCTTCCAGGTCTGGCCGCCGCAGAACATGCCGCCGAAGGCGCAACCCTGCACCTTCAGGGCATTCGTACCCTTCATCGCGATCGTCGAGTCGTAATTGCTGCCTGAGTCCGGATCGTGAATCTGGCCAGTCCACTTCGAGCCCGATGGTTTCATGCCGATCAGGATCTTCTCGCCAGTCTTCACGGCATAGCCGCAGAGATTGACGCCGCACGGCTCGATACGAACGTTGCCCTTGTTTTCTTCAGTAGCCCACACGCCGAGCGGGCTGTTCGGGTCCGATGCGGGGACTGCTGCAACCGGAGCCGGGGGCGCAACGGCCGCGGCAGCGACAGGAGTTGAAGCTGCAGGCGCTGCAACCGGTGCCACGCTGTTGACGACAGGCGCCGGCGCAACCGGGGTGACGGCGGCTACGGTCGCCGGAGCAGGCGTCACCGGAGTTGCAACCGGTGCCGCGGGCTGCGGCGCGGCGACTTGTGCGGCGGGCGCTGGGGCGGTGTTCTGCGCCGGTGCCGGCGAATTGTCGGCGTAGTCGTCGTCATCGCCGTGCTTCGACTTGAAGCCGAAATTGGAACCGGACAGGCCGGGCGCCGATATCTGCAGGCATGACAGTGAATTGCAGTTGCGCGGCACGGCGACGTGGATGTGGTGGCCTTCGATCTCGAAGGAGATCGAATTGCCGGCGTGAGCCGCGGGGCTCGCGATCAGCAGCGCCGCGAGAATGGTGAGCGTCTTCATGTGAGCCTCCTGGGACAGCCTGTGAATTCGCTCGTGATCTTAGGCGCGAGGGAAATTCCATTCCGTGACGCGGGTCACACGACAGGGCGTGGCGTCTGGCCAGCCGCCCGCCAATCGCGGGGTGACAGAGATCACATCCGCAAATCCCGCCCGAGCCTAGTTTCACCGGCACGGAGAGATTTCAGATGAAGCGATTTTGCGCCCTTGCCGTCCTGTTGCTGCTCGGTTCGCCGGCTTACGCGGGCGATACATTTTCGTTCGTGATCGGCGGACACCACATCCACATCGAAAGGTCGCGGCATTGCGATTCCGCCTCCTGCGTTTCGGTATCGATCCCCGGAATCTATGAGAAGCGCGCCCGCGGCGACCGCTATGATGACGATGCTCCCATCGCGCCGCCGCCCGCGCCGGTCGCGGCTCCGGTTGCCGCGCCGTCAAGTTTGCCGGCGGCGCAACCCGCCGCCTGTGTGCCTGTAGCCGTACCCGCACATCCGGTCGCGCCGCAGATCGCCGCGGTACCGCAACCGCAACTCCAGCCGCCACCGATTCGACCGGCGACGATCACGGCTGCACCGTCGCTGTCGGCGCCGCCAGTCATCGCACCAGCGCCACCGACTGCACCGCAACCCGCGATCGCGCGGCCGGCGCAAGCCGCATTCGCGCCGCCGCCTGCGGTCGCCCCGCCGCGAATCTCAAAGGTGGTCCACAGAGTGGAACCAGAGCCGGACAGTCCGCTCGGCGACTGGCAGACCGAAGGCCACAAGGGATTGGTGCGCATCGAACCCTGCGGCCAGGCGTTGTGCGGCTATGTGCTCGATCCCGCGACCAACGCCAAGGGCGAGACGGTGCTGATCGACATGAAGTCGAAGGCCGCGTCCGAATGGTCGGGCAACATCTATAGCCGCGACAGCGGCAACACCTACTACGCGACCATGGCGCTGCAGGGGCCGGATCAGCTTCAGGTCGAAGCCTGCGCGTTGGGACGATTTTTCTGCTCCGGCAACGCGTGGAGCCGGATCGCAAAACCCGAACGTCTGATCACCTACCGGCAGATATCGACCGAGCCGCGATCGTAGAACTCTCAAACTTCCGCGGATTTTCTAAACGAGAATGCAAACCGCTCTCGCGAAAACGCCCGGCGGCTGGAACGATCCAGGCCGCCGGGCGCCGAAATCCGTAATGTGCTCTACAGAGCGTTTTCGAGCGAAGTGGACACCGGTTCGCGTGAAGAAAACGCGTCAAAAGAAGACTCTAAAATACTCCGAGCACGATCGCGCCGACAAAGGCGAAGGCGATGTACGCGGCAACAACGCTCAGCTTGCTGACGAAAGTCATGGGAAGCTCCCTGGTTCGCGTCGCAGGTCGTTGTAACGCGCAAGGCTAGCAAGCCCCGGCCGCAAAAAGTCAGCCTTGCTGCTCTACCGCGTGTTCCGGTTCCCGCACGGGAACCGGCGACGTGGTTAAAAACTCGTGAAATCAACGCGTTGAAGAGTCCTTAAATATATTGGTTGATGTTGCGCGGATGACGCGCGGAGTTCGTTTGTATCTCGTCGGCTCCTTCGTCCTTGTCTCGTTAGCAGGTTGTGGCCGCGGGCTTTTTCAGGTCCAGGAGCGCGAACCGTGGCGGGCTGAGGCCGAAATTGCATGCCTGAAATCCGGCGCGGTCAAAGAGAATGCCGAACTGGTCCGGATCGACCCGATCTCTGGTCCCGGCGTTTGCGGGGCCGAGTTCCCATTGAAGGTTGCCGCGCTCGGCGAGAGCAACAGCAGCTTCGGTTTTGCCGATGACGATCTTCGGCCGCCCGGCAATATCGGCAACCAGCCGCGCTGGCCGATCTCGCAGCCGCCTCCGCCGCAGATCTCGTCTTACCCTTCTTACCCCGCGCGCCAGCCGGCCTATGCCACGCCATCCGGCGGCCCGGTGTCATTGAGCGCACCGGGAGTGGCGCCGCAGGAAGACGAAATCGAACTGCCTGCGGAGGGCGAACCTCCGTTGCAGCAACCCGGCGTCCGTCCGTACCCGGACGCGCAGGCCTATCCGCCGCGCGATCGTTATTCCGCGCCCTACACGCCGGCCGCGCCACCTGCCGCCGGCTATCCGAGGTCAGGCGTGCCAGGATCTGAAGTACCAGGATCTGAAGTACCAAGATCTGAAGTACCAAGGCTTGGTCCCGGGCCGATGCAAGGCAGTCCCGTCAACGCATTCGGTCTCGTTGCCGTAAAGCCCACTGCGACGCTCGCCTGTCCGATCGTCTCGGTGCTCGATCATTGGCTCTCCGAGTCGGTGCAGCCGGCCGCGATGCGCTGGTTCGGCGCGCGCGTGGTCGAGATCAAGCAGATCTCCGCCTATTCCTGCCGCGGCATGAACGGCAATCCGAACGCGCATATTTCCGAACACGCCTTCGGCAACGCGCTGGATATCGCAGCGTTCACCTTGGCCGACGGCCGCCGCATTTCGGTGGAGACGGGTTGGAAGGGCATGCCGGAAGAGCAGGGGTTCCTGCACGACGTGCAGGCCTCGGCCTGCCGCGAATTCACCACCGTGCTGGCGCCGGGCGCCAACGTCTATCACTACAATCACATTCACGTGGATCTGATGCGCCGCGTCCACCGGCCGATCATCTGCCAGCCCGCCGCTGTCTCGGGCGAGGAAGTCGCCGCGCGCGCCGCGGGACGCAACCCCTATGCGTCGGCGCGCGAGCCGTTGGTGACGGGATCGCTCGGCAAGCCTTTGCCCAAGCACGCCAAGGCGAAGGAAGAAGACGACGAGGACGATTAAGAGCGGCTACGCGCCGGTCTTCGTGCGATACGCGCTCATAAACATCCGCGTCGCGCTTTCGATCACTTGCGTGATTTTTTCTTCCGACGGCGCGGGTGCGGCCTGGAAGATGAACGGCAGAAACAGCGACGCCTGGCACATCAGCATGAACTGCGATGCGGCCAGCGTGCAGTCGTCGATCGCCACATCGCCGGCCTCGACATGCGCCTGGAGATAGGCGGCGAGGCGGTCGATGGTCTTTTCCAGCACATGTTCATAATAGCGACGGCCGACTTCCGGCATCCGCTCGGCAATCGCCATCACCGTGCGGATCGCCGAACCGCCGTGCGGCCGGCACAGCAACTGGATATAGGCCTGGCCGAATTCGCCAAGCGTGGTGGGTACGTCGCGGCCGGGGTCGAAATTGAAGGCGACCTTGCTCTGTTCGATCGTCTCTTCCTCGACGATGGCTTCGAACAGCCGGTTCTTGTCGGCGAAATAGACATAGAGCGTGCCCTTGGAGACGCCGGCGGCGCGGGCGATTTCCCCCATGCTGGCGCCGTCAAAGCCGAGATCCATGAAGACCTTGCTGGCGCCGCCGAGGATCTGGCGGCGCTTCGAACTATCCTCTTCCCCGGCCAGCCGTAGTGTAGTCGAATGAGCTGCAACCATTGGTTTAGCTTCTCTGCGAAAATTCCGGACTGTCCCGGCCTCGGCAACGCCATGGAAGTAAAGGAACCCTATGGTGGCCCGGTTATAAATATACCTTGACCGAACCGTTCGGTCAATGCTAATTATTGAACTGACGAGGCGACGAGGCCCCGATTGGCTTGCGCTTCGGTCGCGTCATTGCAAGTCAAGGAGGCCGCTAATGGCCGCATCGAGAGACCAGGCCGCGCGTATTGTTCGTGTCGAGCCGGACACGGCAGAGGATGAATCGTCGCGCGATGCCGCGTCGGTTCTCGCCGAACAGTTGCGTGGCCATCTCGCCGATGACCCGGTCGGCCGCCGCCCGGCCGAGACGCCGGACAAGACCATCGCCGAGAAGCCGGTCGCTGCGCCTGCCACTGTCGCCAATCCCGCCGCGCCGAAACCCGGCAAGCGCAAACTGGTTTTGCCGGGGATCCTCGGACTGGCGGCGCTCGCCGCCGCGGCCTATGGCGTGCATTATTTCCTGGTCGGACGTTTCTACATCTCTACCGACGACGCCTACGTGCGCGCCAACAACACCACGCTCGGCGCCCGGGTGTCGGGTCACCTGTCGGCGATCATGGCCGGTGACAACGCGCTGGTCCGCGCCGGCGAGGTCGTCTTCAAGATCGACGACGGCGACTACCGTATCGCGCTAGACGCCGCGACCACCAAGATCGCGACCCAGCAGGCCACCATCGACCGCATCGGCCGTCAGGTCACCGCGCTCGAAAGCGCGGTCGATCAGGCCAAGGCGCAGGTGGTGTCCGCCGAAGCCGGCCTCAAGCGCGCCGGGCTCGACTACGATCGCCAGCAGAGTCTGAGCGACAAGGGATTTGCTTCCCGCGCCACCTTCGAAGTGTCGGAAGCCGCGCGCGACCAGGGCCTCGCGGCGCTGAAGTCGGCGCAGGCGGCCTATGACGCGGCGCGCGACAATGTCGAGGTCACCAGGGCGCAACAGACCGAAGCCCGCGCCCAGCTCGCCGAACTCCAGACCTCGCTGGCGAAAGCCCAGCGCGACCTCGACTTTACCTCGGTGCGCGCGCCGGTGGACGGCACCTTCTCCAACCGCATGGTCTCGACCGGCGATTACATCGTGGTCGGACAGCGGCTCGGCAATGTGGTGCCGCTCGACGACGTCTTCATCGACGCGAATTACAAGGAGACCCAGCTCAAGCGGATTCGCCCGGGCCAGCCGGTGACGATCTCGGTCGACGCCTATGGCCACCGCAAATTCGCCGGCGTGGTCGACAGCATTTCGCCGGCGGCGGGTTCGGTGTTCACGCTGCTGCCGCCGGACAACGCCACCGGCAATTTCACCAAGATCGTACAGCGGCTGCCGGTCCGGGTTCGCGTGCCCGGTGACGTGGCGCGGCAGAGCCTGCTGCGCGCGGGCATGTCGGTCTATGCCACCGTCGACACCCGCGAGGGTGCCCGGGATGCCGACAGTGATGCCGATCTCGATTCGCCGACCGCGATTCATCCGCAATAGGGTTTGCGCATCCGGCGGCGCGCTGCGTCGCGCCGTCCTGACACGATTACATCGGGCTGCCGATCATGGCTGACGCCACCACCGCTTCGCCTTCGATGATGAACGCCGCGGCCGCGCCGTCCGAGCGCATTGCGCCGCGGCGGCTGTTTGCGTTTCTCATCATGGTATTCGGGATGTTCATGTCGATCCTGGACATCCAGATCGTCTCGGCATCGCTGACCGATATCCAGGCCGGCCTGTCCGCCAGCTCGACAGAGGTGTCGTGGGTGCAGACCGCCTATCTGATCGCGGAGGTGATCGCGATACCGCTGTCGGGCTTCCTGTCGCGCGCGCTCGGCACCCGGCTGTTGTTCGTGATCTCGGCCGCGGGCTTCACGGCTTCGAGCTTCCTGTGCGGATTTGCCTCCTCGATCGAGCAGATGATCCTGTGGCGCGCGATCCAGGGATTTCTGGGCGCCGGCATGATCCCGACGGTGTTCGCGTCGGCCTATACGGTGTTTCCACGCAGCAAATTCCATATCGTGGGCCCGATCATCGGCCTGGTCGCGACGCTGGCGCCGACCATCGGACCGACCATCGGCGGCTACATCACCGACGCGATGTCATGGCACTGGCTGTTCTTCATCAACGTCATTCCCGGGCTTATCATCATCGTCGGCGTGTGGACGCTGGTCGATTTCGATCAGCCGAATTTCGAGCTGCTCGACCATTTCGACTGGTTCGGCCTGATCGCGATGGCGGGTTTTCTCGGCTCGCTGGAATATGTGCTGGAGGAGGGCCCGCAATATGAATGGCTGCAGGATACTTCAGTCGCGATCTGCGCCAGCGTCTGCGTCGTCTCCGCGGTCGCCTTCTTCTATCGCGTGCTGACCGCGCGCGAGCCGATCGTCGATATCAGGACCTTCACCAACCGCAATTTCGGCGTCGGCTGTTTGATCTCGTTCTGCGTCGGCATTGGCCTGTACGGCCTGACCTACGTCTATCCGCGCTATCTGGCGGAAGTGCGCGGCTACAGCGCGCTGATGATCGGCGAGACCATCTCCATCTCCGGCATCACCATGTTCCTGATGGCGCCAATCGTAGGTCGGCTGATGCTCAAGGTAGATATGCGCTACATCATCGCGTTCGGCCTCGTCGTGTTCGCGCTCGGTTCCTACCAGATGACGTGGATGACCCGCGACTATGATTTCTACGAGCTGCTGATGCCGCAGATCCTGCGCGGCATCGGCATGATGTGCGCGATGGTGCCGACCAACAATATCGCGCTCGGCACGCTGCCGCCGGACCGGGTCAAGAACGCCTCGGGCCTGTTCAACCTGACGCGCAACCTCGGCGGCGCCGTCGGCCTTGCCATCATCAACGAAGTTCTCAACGACCGCACCGATCTGCATATCTCGCGATTGCAAGACCGCGTGACCTGGGGCAACGCCACCGCGACCGAGACGCTCAATATGCTGACCCAGCGCATGCAGGGGCTCGGCGACGCCTCGCTGATGGCGCTCAAGGAATTGTCGCAGATCGTTCACCGCCAGGCGGTGGTGATGGGATATGGCGACGCTTTCTTCATGCTGACGCTGTTCTATTTCAGCCTCAGCCTCCTGGTGATGCTGCTGAAAAAGCCCGCCAGCCTCGACGCCGCGCCCGCGCATTAGCCTTCGATGCAAAAACGGCGCGCCTTATGGGCGCGCCGTTCGCATCCTTCGGACTTCTCAGCCGATCAGTTGGTCGGCCGCGCAAAGGCCGGATATTTCAGCTTGCCT
>Ga0208589_1000786_pt1 | contig 14070 bp, 9 predicted proteins | sample NGESurshal092012_2_FD_184486 | JGI IMG/M metagenome (GOLD analysis project Ga0208589, IMG submission 184486) | Arctic peat soil microbial communities from Barrow, Alaska - NGEE Surface sample F53-2 shallow-092012 (SPAdes) | ecosystem: Environmental > Terrestrial > Soil > Wetlands > Peat ... | reverse complement strand
CCGAGGACGATCCGCTGGTCGATGTGATGACCGACAAGGCGACGGTGGAGATCCCCTCGCCCCGCGCCGGCCGGGTGCTCGCGATCACCGGCGAACCCGGCGAGAAGGTGCGGATCGGGGCGGAGCTTGTGGTGCTGGAGGTCGAGGGGGATGGCGGGGTGCGGGGAGCGGCCTCGCCGCAAGTCTCCGTCACCCAAGCAGAGACCGTCACCCCCGCGAAAGCGGGGGTCCAGGTGGCCGGCAAGGAAGGACCGGCTCGCCTGGATTCCCGCGTTCGCGGGAATGACGGGAAGGCAAAGCCGCTCGCCTCCCCCGCGGTGCGGCAACGCGCCTATGAACGCGGCGTCGCGCTGGAAGCCGTCTCCGGGACCGGGCCGGGCGGGCGCATCGGCCAAGCCGATCTCGATGCGTATCTCGTCCCGGCGAACCGCGCGCCGGTGAATGCCAAGCGAGACGGCATCGAGGAAATCAAGATCATCGGCCTGCGCCGCGTGATCGCCGAGCGGATGCAGCAGTCCAAGCGACGCATCCCCCACTACGCCTATGTCGAGGAACTCGACGTGACCGTACTGGAGGACCTTCGCGCCCACCTCAACACCCGCCACGCGACGGATCGCGCGCGCCTGACCTTGCTCCCGTTCCTGATAGTAGCGTTGGTTCGCGCCATCCCGCGCTTTCCACAGGTCAATGCGCTGTTCGACGACGAGGCCGGCATCGTGCGTCGTCACGCCGCGCTGCATGTCGGCATCGCCACCCAGACGGAGAACGGGCTGATGGTACCGGTGGTGCGCCACGCCGAGACGCTGGGCCTCTGGGAGATCGCGGCCGAGATCGCACGCTTGGCGACCGCGACGCGAGACGGCAAGGCGGCGCGCGACGAACTGAGCGGCTCCACCATCACCATCACCAGCCTCGGCGCGCTCGGCGGCATCGTGAGCACGCCGGTCATCAACTATCCGGAGGTCGCAATCATCGGCGTCAACCGCATCGTCGAGCGCCCGGTCGTGCGCGACGGCCAGATCGTCGTCCGCAAGATGATGAACCTGTCGAGTTCGTTCGATCATCGCGTCGTGGACGGCTGGGACGCGGCACGGTTCATCCAGGAACTGAAGGGCCTGCTCGAACAACCCGCGACGCTGTTCATCGAATGAACGCCGAAGCCAAGGTCCTGGTGGTCGGCGCCGGCCCGGGCGGCTATGTCGCCGCGATCCGCGCGGGGCAGCTGGGATTGGATACCATCCTCGTCGAAGCGGACCGGCTCGGCGGTACCTGCCTGATCAGGGGCTGCATCCCATCCAAGGCGCTGATCCACGCGGCCGGGAGGTTCGACGACATGCGCCACGCCGTCGGTGGCGACGCGCTCGGCATCACGCTGCGAGAGCCACCGTCGATCGACTTTCCGAAGACGATCGGTTGGAAGGATGGGATCGTCGATCGGCTAAGCGGCGGCGTCGGCGGCTTGCTGCGCCGGGCGAAGGTGCGCGTGCTGACCGGTTGGGCGACATTCTCCGACGCCAAGACGTGCACGGTGCGCGGCGGCGACGGCGAGGAGACGATCCGCGTCGAGCACGTCATCCTGGCGACCGGCTCGGAGCCCGCGTCCTTGCCGGGATTGGAATTCGGCGGCCCGGTGATCTCCTCGTCCGAGGCGCTGTCGCTGAACCGGGTGCCGGAACGGCTGCTCGTGGTCGGGGCGGGATATATCGGCCTGGAACTCGGCACGGCGTTTCGCAAGCTGGGTTCCGAGGTCACCGTGGTGGAAGCGCGTGAGCGCATCCTGCCGAACTGGGACGAGGATCTGACCAATCCGGTCCGGCGCTGGCTGGAGCGCGCGGGCGTGACGTTGCATCTTGGCGCGAGTTTCGAAATGGTCGAACGCACGGAGGCCGACACGGTGCTGGTGACGGTCGGCCGCAAACCACGAACGCAAGGCTGGGGGCTGGAAGCGATGGGCGTGGACATGGATGGACGGTTCGTGCGCGTCGACGACCACTGCCGCACGTCGATGCGCGACGTCTGGGCGATCGGCGATCTGGTCGGCGAGCCGATGCTCGCGCACAAGGCATCCGCGCAAGGCGAAATGGTGGCGGAGCTGATCGCGGGCGCCAAGCGGCACTTCGATCCGGTCGCCATCCCGGCGGTCTGTTTCACCGATCCCGAGATCGTCAGCGTCGGGCTGAGCCCGGCCGAGGCCGGTGAGAACACGATCGTCGCCCAATTCCCGTTCTCCGCCAGCGGCCGGGCGCTGAGCATGGCGGCGGGAACCGACGGCGGGTTCGTCCGCGTGGTCGCGCGCGGCGATGATCATCGCCTGCTCGGCGTGCAGGCAGTCGGCGCGCATGTGTCCGAATTGGTCGGCGAGTTCACCCTGGCGCTCGAGATGGGCGGATTGCTGGAGGACGTGGCGGGGACGATCCACGCTCACCCCACGCTGACCGAGGCATTCCACGAGGCCGCCTTGCGCGCCCTCGGGCACGCGATCCACATCTGATGGAGTGGCTCGAAGCAGACAACCAGGGCGGCTTCGCGTCGGGCACGACCGCGCTCGCGCGGACCCGGCGCTATCACGCGCTGCTGCTGACCGCGACAACGCCGCCGACCGGGCGCGTCGTGCTGGTGAACGGCATTGAGGCCTGGGTCGACACGCCATCCGGGCGATTCTTTCTCAGCGCGCAGCGCTACGCGCCCGACACGACGTACCCCGACGGCGCCGACCGGATCGCCGCGTTCTCCCATGACCCCTGGCCCGCTTGGACCTTCCGCCTGCCCGACGGCACCACGCTGCGGCAGGAGATCGTGGTCGATCCCGACGAAGGGGAGACGCTGCTCCGCTGGCAGGGTGGCCCGTGCGTTCTGTCGGTGCGCCCGTTGCTGTCGGGGCGTGACTACCATTCGCTGCATCGGGAGAATGCCGCCTTCGCCTTCGCGGCGACGGCGCGCGCCGGCAACGTGGCCTGGCGGCCCTATCCGGGGCTGCCGGCGATCGCGGCGCTGACCAACGGCGCGTACGCGCACGCGCCGCAATGGTACCGGAATTTCCTATACACGGAGGAGCGCGACCGCGGCCTCGATTGCATCGAGGATTTGGCGTCGCCCGGCACCTTCACTTTCGACCTGTCGGCCGGCGACGCGGTGATGATCCTGCGCGCCGGCGATGGGTTGTCGGTGCGCGCGGCGTCGCGCGCGGCGCGGCTCATCGAATCCGAACGCGCCCGCCGCGCGCCACCCGCGATCGCGCGCGCCGCCGACGCCTATTTCGCCGATCGCGGGAGCGGGCGGACGCTGATCGCGGGCTTTCCCTGGTTCACCGATTGGGGCCGGGACACGTTCATCGCGATGCGCGGCCTGGCGCTCGGCACCGGGCGGGTGGAAGAGGCCGAGGCGATCTTGTCGCAATGGGCCGACACCGTCAGCGAAGGGATGCTGCCCAACCGCTTTCCCGATGCCTCCGGCGCGCCGGAGTACAACGCCGTCGATGCCTCGTTGTGGTTCATCGTCGCGGTGCACGATCTGCTGGCCGCCGGCGCCACCAAGGAACGCGACCGGCTGACCGCCGCGGTCGAGGCGATCCTGACCGGCTATGAACGCGGCACGCGATTCGGCATCGGCGCCGACACCGACGGATTGCTGTGCGCGGGGGTGCCCGGGGTGCAGCTCACTTGGATGGACGCCAAGGTCGGCGATCACGTCATCACCCCGCGCATCGGCAAGCCCGTCGAAGTGCAGGCGCTGTGGATCAACGCGCTGCGCATCGCCGCCGCGTGGTCTCCACGCTGGGCCGATCTAGCGGCCAAGGCGCAGGCATCGTTCGTGGTGCGGTTCCCTGATCCGGCGACGGGCGGGCTGCTCGACGTGGTCGACGCCGATCATGTGTCCGGGCGCACGGACGCTCGGGTGCGGCCGAACCAGATTTTCGCTGTCGGCGGCCTGCCGTTCGCGATGCTGGAGGGGGCGGCCGCGCGCAAGACCGTCGATCTGGTGGAGGCGCGGTTGCTGACGCCGCTCGGCCTGCGCACGCTCGGCCCGGCTGACCCCGATTACGTCGGCCACTACCGTGGCGGTCCCGCGCAGCGCGACGGCGCCTATCACCAGGGCACCGCCTGGCCGTGGCTGATGGGGCCGTTCGTCGCGGCGTGGCTGCGCGTGCGCGGCGACACCCAGTCGGCGAAGACCGAGGCGGCGCGCCGCTTCCTGCCGCCGCTGCTCGCGCATCTGGAAGTGGCCGGCCTCGGCCATGTGTCCGAAGTCGTGGACGGCGATGCGCCGCACACGCCGGGCGGCTGCCCGTTCCAGGCCTGGTCGCTAGGCGAACTGATCCGCATCCGGTCTATGCTGGGGGGCGCCTGATTCCAGGGAGTGCCGTATGCTCGACACCTTGCCGCATTTGCTGGAAACCGCCGAAGGGCGGCGCCTGGCGGTCGCCACCGGACAGGGTTGGCGCCGCTGGGGGCCGTTCCTCAGCAACCGCGAATGGGGCACGGTGCGCGAGGATTACAGCCCGGGCGGCACCGCCTGGGACTACCTGCCGCACGATCATGCCCGCAGCCGCGCCTACCGCTGGGGCGAGGACGGCATCGGCGGTTTCTGCGACGAACGGCAGCGCTGGTGCCTGGCCCTCGCGCTGTGGAACGGCAACGATCCCATCCTGAAGGAGCGGCTGTTCGGCCTGACCAACTCCGAGGGCAACCACGGCGAGGACGTGAAGGAGCTGTGGTGGCACCTCGACGGCACGCCGACGCACTCGCTCATGCGGATGCTCTACCGCTACCCGCAGGCGGCGTTCCCCTACGAGCACCTGCTGGAAGAGAACCGCCGCCGCGGCCTGGACGCGCCGGAATTCGAACTCATCGACACCGGCATCCTCGATAACGGGCGCTATTTCGACGCGACGATCGAGTATGCCAAGGCGGCGCCCGACGACATCCTGATGCGGATCACGCTGGAGAACCCGGGGCCGGACGCGGCGACCCTGCACGTTTTGCCGCATCTGTGGGCGCGCAACACCTGGTCGTGGACCGAGAACGCACCGCGCCCGTTGCTGCGGCTGGGCGGGGACGGCGTGGTGGTGGCGACCTATCCGGGGATGAAGGAGCGCCACCTGTTGATCGACCGTGCCGCCGCCGACTGGCTGTTTTGCGAGAACGAGACCAACACGCGGCGGCTGTACGGCACGGACACGCCCGGGCACTTCAAGGACGCGATCAACGATGCCGTGGTGCATGGCGCGCACGACGCGGTGAACACGCTGCGCGAGGGGACGAAATGCGCCGCCCACTTCGTGCTGTCGCTGCCGCCCGGCGGCAGCGCGGTGCTGCGGCTGCGCTTCGCGCGCACCGATGCCGCCGTGGGCTTCGGCGATTTCGACGCGATCTTCGCGCAGCGCCAGGCGGAGGCGGACGAGTTCTACGCGGTCCTGCAACGCGGCATCACCGACGCCGATGCGCGCGCGGTGCAGCGCCAGGCGCTGGCCGGGATGCTGTGGTCAAAGCAATGGTATCACCTCAATGTTCGCGAGTGGCTCGCGGGCGATCCCGCTCAGCCGGCACCACCCGCGAGCCGCTTGCACGGGCGAAACTCCGATTGGGAGCACCTGAACAATGCCGACATCATCTCGATGCCCGACACCTGGGAGTACCCTTGGTACGCGGCCTGGGACCTCGCGTTCCATACCGTCACCCTGGCGCTGATCGATCCGGATTTCGCCAAGTCGCAGCTCGTGCTGCTGATGCGCGAATGGTACATGCAGCCGGATGGTCAGTTCCCGGCCTATGAATGGGCGTTCGGCGACGTCAACCCGCCTGTGCAGGCCTGGGCGGCGCTGCGGGTGTACCGCATGGACCAAGCCCTGACGGGACACGCCGACCGAGCCTTCCTGGAGCGGGTGTTTCACAAGCTGATGCTGAATTTCACCTGGTGGGTGAACCGCAAGGACGAACAGGGGCGCAACATTTTCCAGGGCGGCTTCCTGGGGCTCGACAATATCGGCATCTTCGATCGCTCCAAGCCGCTGCCGACAGGCGGCTTCATCAACCAATCCGACGGCACCGCCTGGATGGCGATGTACACGCTCAACCTGCTGCGCATGGCGCTGGAACTGGCGAAGGACGATCCGGTCTACGAGGACATCGCGAGCAAGTTCTTCGAGCACTTCCTCTACATCGCCGCGGCGATGACCAACATGGGCGGCGACGGCATCGGGCTGTGGGACGAACAGGACCAGTTCTTCTACGACGTGCTGAACCTTCCCGACGGCAGCAAGGTGCCGTTGCGGGTGCGCTCCCTGGTCGGGCTGATCCCGCTTTGCGCGGTCGAGGTGCTGGACGGCGAGATCCTCGCTCGCTTTCCCGAGTTCATGAAGCGGGCGCGCTGGATGATGACGCATCGGCAGGACCTGGCCAGCCTGGTGTCGCACTACGACCAGCCGGGGAAGGGCGACCGCTTCCTGCTGGCGCTGCTGCGCGGGCACCGGATGAAGGCGCTGCTGTCGCGGATGCTCGACGAGACGGAGTTCCTGTCCGAACACGGCGTCCGCGCGGTGTCGCGCTACCATCTCGCGCATCCCTACGTGCTGGAGTACGGCGGGCAGAGCTTCTCGATCGGCTACGTGCCGGGCGAATCCAACACCAACGTCTTCGGCGGCAACTCCAACTGGCGCGGGCCGGTATGGATGCCGATCAACTTCCTGCTGGTGGAATCGCTCTACGAGTTCCAGCGCTACTATGGCGACGATTTCCGCATCGAATGCCCGACCGGCTCCGGGCGGTTCCTCAGCCTGACGGAGACCGCGGCCGAGCTTAGCCGGCGGCTGGCGGGATTGTTCCTGCGCGGGGCGGACGGACGCCGCCCGGTGCTGGGCGAAGACAAGCGGTTGCAGGACGATCCGCGCTTTCGCGACCACATTCCGTTCCACGAGTATTTCCACGGCGATACCGGGCGCGGGCTGGGGGCGTCGCACCAGACGGGGTGGACCGGGCTGGTGGCGTTGCTGTTGCAACCGCGGGTGCAGACGCTGGGTTGCGCGCTGGCGGTCGCGCACACGCATGAGGACGCGCCGAAGGCGTAGGAGACGCGTGGAAATCGGATATGTGGCGACGCGCGGCGTTCAGCGGTACAATGGAAAATGCGCGCTGAAACAGGAGCAATCACTTAAAGTGACGCGGCGATGATCAAGGGCGCGGTGGAGTTGGTGACCGCCACGCATGTATCCGGCTGGGCGGTCGAGGACTCGATGCCCGACCAGCCGCTGCAAGTCCGCGTCTTGCTCGACGGTGAGGAGATCGCGCGCGCCACCGCCGAATTGTTTCGCCCGGACCTGAAGGATGCCGGCCTCGGCCCTGGGCGGCACGGATTCCGGATCGCGTTCGCGGCGCCGGTCTCGATGGAGGCGCGCGAGCAGATCGAGGTTCGCGCGACCGATCCCGCCGGCCGCTTCGCCCCGCTTCCCTGGCTCACCCTCAGCAAGCCACTGAGTTTCGCCGGTCCGAGCGAGGACAGGGACAGTTATCCGGTGTTCATCCTCGGCTCGCCACGATCCGGCACCAGCGCGATGGCGGCGGCGCTGCGTGCCTCCACCCGCTATCGCGGCTACGACGAGGGCCATCTGATCTCGCTGCTGCCGCAGCTCATGGCGACGGTCGCCGCCCATTATCGGGATTCGGCGCAATCGCTGTCCTCCTGGACCATGCTAGCGACGGTGGCGCAGAGCCATGTGGAGGCGCGGCTGCGGGCGGTCTTCATCGAGATGGCGCGGGAGCGCTTCGGCACGCCGTATTGGATCGACAAGACGCCATTGAATCACATGATCGCCGGTGCCCCGCTGCTGGCCGCCATGTGGCCCAATGCGCGCTTCATTTTCATGAAGCGCCGGGCGATCGAGAACATTGCATCGCGGATGCGGAAGTTCAGCGGGTCGGTGTTCGAGAAGCATTGCCGGGACTGGTCGGACGCGATGCAGCTTTGGGCGAAGGTACGCGGCGGGCTCGACGCGAGGGCGCGAGAAGTGGAGCAGCTCACGCTCGCCCGCGAACCAGACAAGGTCGCAGTCGCGCTGTCACCGTTCCTGGATTTATCGCCGGAAGAAGGCGCCGCGTTCCGCAAGGCGCTTGCGTTGCAACGGACCGAGCAGACGGGCGCGCGGGTCGATGCGACGATTGGTTTGGCGCAGACCGGCTGGCCGCCGGCCGAGCAGGAGTTGTTTCGCCGGATTTGTGGTCCCGCCATGCGGCTGTACGGCTATAGCGAGGACCCAGGGTACTTCGGCTGACCGAGCATGATGCCGTACGCATTCTCCGCCATCACCGATCTGCCGGGATTGCAGGAGCAGGCGGTGCTTCCGGCCTTTGGCTGCACCCTGCGGACGCGATTGGCGATATTCCCCGTCCAGACGGCGGGACTGACGCCGATCACCTTTGCGCCAGCCCCGTGGGAGATACCGCGGTTTTCCCTGTTCCGCACCGATGCAACGTTGCTATCCGGGTTCCGCTTGCATGAGGTGAGCGGGAGGCTGTTCACCGATGCCTCCATCGTCGGAGACACCAAGGCGGAGAGCGATCTGTTCACCAGGAAGGTGGAGATCGGGCAGGCGGAAGACCTCGACAAGCAATCCTTGGACGCCCCCGTCGTCGTCGAAAAGGGCGGGCCCGTCCTGGTGCTCGCCAGCGACGAGCCGGCAAACTACGGCAGCTGGCTCTACCGCTTTCTCCCGAAATACCTGCTGTCGCGGGTCGCCTCGGAGTTTGAGGCCGTCCTCGTCTACACGCCCGGATTCGCGTTCGACCTGCTGGACGCGGCGGGCGTCAAGCGGGAGCTGGTGTCGCACAATCCGCGGCGCCGCTATCTGGTGAGGAATGCGATCATCCCGTCGCTGCCGGCGCCGCACGTCTATCTGCGTCCGGAAATCGTGGCCGCCCTGCGCGGCATGGTGCCGAGCGATCGTAAGGGCGTCGACCTTGGCGAACGGCTTTATATCTCGCGGCGGATGCAGGCCATCCGCAAACCCGGATTTCGCGTGCTGATCAACGAGACGGAGTTGGTGGAGAGACTTCGCGAACACGGTTTCGCCGAGTTCATCCCCGAGAACCACTCGTTTCGTGAACAGATGGCGATCTTCAATCGCGCGCGGATCATCGTCGGTTGCGGCGGATCGAACATGTTCGGCTGCGTGTTCGCCAGCAACGTGGAGTTCATCGTCGATCTGGAGTCCGCACCGAACTGGCTGTTCGCGCACCTCAATCTGTTCGAGTCGCTGGGCTGCGCCTACACCGCCGCTCTCGGGACGCGCCGGGGCGCCGAGGAAGACACGCCGCATGTGAACTGGACGATCGACGTGCCGGCGGTGATCGACGGGCTCCGCGCGCTGGGAGTCGCTTAATGATATACCAGCAGCCACAATTCACCGACGTCATGCCCGCGAATGCGGGTATCCACGACTTTATCGGCGGCCAAGGAAGACGTGGATACCCGCATTCGCGGGCATGACGATGAGAGCGGCAATCTACCGACCCACGTTCTCGTCCCGATTCTCCTCATTAGCGCCCGGCAAACCAACGCCTTCGTACAACTCACCGAGCGGAACCTCGATACCGATCTCGGGCATACGCAGGACGGCCTCGCCGCCGGCGACGATATCGGCGACCCAGTCCTCCGCCTTGCGCGCGAACACGATCGCAGCGGCGTGGGTCTGTTCGAGGATGACGTAGCGCTGGATCGAAGCGGTCGCCCGGTATTCGGCGTTCTTCTCGATCAGGTCCGTGCTGGCCGTGCTCTCGCTGAGGATTTCGAAGACCACCGTGGGATCACGGACGACGGTGTCCTTCGGAGGGATCGGCGCGCAGACGACGAAGGCATTTGGATAGCGGACACTGCCAGCGACCTCGATTTTCAGCTCGCTGCCGTGCGGCCGGCACGGCGTGCTGCGCAGGCGGGTTCTGAGCGCGGCAAGAAGGTTGACCTGGATGGCGGAATGGCCGGCCGTGCCGCCCGTCATGGCGATGGGCTGGAAGCCATCGAACTCGTAGCGCAACTCCTGGCGCTCCTCCCAGGCGAGGAACTGCTCCAGGGTCATGGTCTTGCGGAGCGCAACGACAGGTACGGCTGGAAGTTCTCGCGCGCCACGATGGCTTCCTGCCCCATCAGCCGGTTTATCAGCGATCGGCGCTCGATTCCCGCATAGTCGCTTGCCTTGCAGAACGTCGAGAAGCAATCGGAATCCGCTTTCGCGTTTCCGCCCCAGATTTCCTGAATCAGCACCCGTCCGCCACTCTTCTCGACCAGGGCCGCGATGCGCTCGGCCGAGACCTCGGTTGAGCGCAGGCCGTGCTCGACCCCGGGTGAGGCGGCGAGATTGGAGTGGTGGATGAATGCCGCCCCGCCCGGCGCCAGCATCTGGACGATCTGTGGGATATATGGCTCCATCGCGTCCATGTCGGCGTGGACCAAGGAGTCGTACGAAAATATCAGGTCAAACGCCCGGCCGGCCACGACGGCGAGCGACTTTCCATCATTGACGAAAAACTCGGCTTCCGGGTGGGCGGCGAAGCGTTGGCGGCAGAATTGCACGCACAGCTCCGATAGATCGACGCCACGATACCCACGCGCGAAGCGAAGCAGCATGTTCGTGCATCGCCCGTGCCCCGGAGCAATTTCCAGCACCATGCTCGCCGGCAGCGCGAAGGCGATCCGCGGCATGATCGTGCCGAACCACATAGCCTCCGACGTTCCCCACGAGGCGGACCATTCATCTCCCGCCTTGCTCCAGTCATAGGAGCCGTCCCAGGTTCCTTTGTTCCAGTCGAGGTCCGGCATGGATGTTTCCCTCGGTTTGTCTCACAACTTCTGGAACGCCACGACGTCCTGATGGTTATCCCATGCGTTCTCCGAGATCGTAATCACACGTGCATCCAGTTCCGACACAGCGCGGATCATCCATTCGATGGTATTGGCCGATATGCCGTGGTTCTGCCCTGGGTGCGGGACATAGCCGTAGCCCTTGACGGCCAGTTCGGCGAGGATCGGTTCGATACTGTTCGGGTCGGGAAAGTAGGCATGGGTGCGCGCGCGAGCCAACGCGATGAACTTCCGCCCATGGGTCGTTAGGGCACAAATTCCTCCTGGGGTCAGCCACTCGTGGAATTTCCGCAATAGCACCCGTGTCTCTCTCGCCGAGATATGGGTGGCGAGCGATCCGGACCAAATCAGGTCATATTGCCGAGGGGCAGTGACGGACGAAAGATCTTCCGATGAAACCCAGCCTGTAGCTCCAAACGTCTCAGCCGACCACCTCACCCATTGTTCTCGGATGTCTGCCACATGCAAGTCGGAATCTGGATACGCTGCTCGAAGCCAGCGGGTCACACGCCCGGTCGCACAAGCGAAATCAAGGATTGACGCCGGATCCTGCCTTCCGGCGAGAATGTGGCTGGCCGCTATGACGCGAAGAGCAGATTCTCCAACGTGGGCGTAGTGCTCGGCATTCCCGCCGAACATCGGATCATCAGGAGCCCTTACCCAGTCTATGGCAGACTTTATGGGGGCTATAAAGTCAAGCATCACCTACCTCGGGTCAATAAGTCATATGGAATGAGTCTGCCGCTTTGCGGCAGATAGTAGTCCATTCGTCAAAATAGCCGCGGGCCTTGAGAGGATCCTTCGACATGTGCGAAAGATATCCAACGGCTAGGCGGTCCCGCAAAAGCTCCATATCCAGGTTGACATGGCTGTCTAGGGGTTTTCGCACACACAGCAAACGGACTGGTCCGTACACTTGCAATGCCTCGAAAATCAGTTCCATCACGTCAAACTCCAAGAGACCGTCTGACGTTTTGTAAACAAAGACTTTTTCGGCGTCAGATAGATCTTCTATCAATTTGTTCCTAAGGAAAACTAGGCGTCTAGCCATTTTGCGTCTGAATGTCTCTGGATCGTTTTGGTCAACACGAACGAAGGTGTGCATGGAGAAATACCGCTTGTCGACAACGCTCCATTCCTCCGACTGTCGGATGATCTCGGTGTTGCTCAACTCGCCGATGCCTTCAAACCTCGTCTGCAAGCATGTCAGAAGGTTCTGCGGATAAATGGTCGCCCATCGGAGCAAGCCTAGCGGTTCCACGCCGCCCAGGCGCTGGACGATTCCGAACTCGCAGTTGTCTCCGAGGCTCTCGAAATGGCTAAAGAGGGCTGGGTCCCGCCTAGCTGCACCGGTGGCAGTTGCGCTGCCACGCTCGCCACCGGACGAGCCGGGGGTGATGCTACGATGCTCGTGTTCGACATCCTCGAGGGCGGCTAGCATCTTGGCTTCGGAGAAACCCTCACGAATCTCCGCGAAGTTCGGAAATAGCTCGGTGGCGCTAGTCCACCGGCGAACTGCCTCCGGCCAGTCTCGACGCAACGTGGCCGATCTTGCCCGTTCGAGCAAAATACCGGGATGGCCAGGAGCCATCTCGTAACCTTGTGCGATCAGCGCCTCAGCCCCCGCGACACGGCCGAGGCGCATCAGCGCTCGTGCGCCATGCACGTAACCCTCCGACCATGCGGGCGCCTCACCGATTAGCTCGGTTGAAAGGTCCAACACCCGCTGCCAGTCATTCCGGTAGGCGGCGCACCAGATGATTACATCCCGCAGTTCAATGCGCCTTGCGATATCGGACGGAGCCTCGCTTATGAAGCGCTCCGCCTCCTCGAACCTCTGCAAGTCACGCAAGGTCCGTGCTTTCACGATGTAGCCATCCGCATGACTTGGGTGGCGCTGGATAAGATCACTTGAAATCGTCAACGCCCTCGCCAAGTCGCGTTCAGCTACAGCCGCAACGGCAGCTTTGGTGAGTCCGGTCGCGTCCTTTGGAATTTCTGCTTCCTCCACTTCGGCCTGGGGAGGAGCCGCATCTCCGGAGAGCCGACCCAATACCGCGAAGGCGCTCGTTAGCCGCTCCGGCGGGAATAAGGGCATGCTGTTGGCGAATTCCGCGATGAAGCTCTCAGGGCACGTATTCTCATCAAACATTCGGATTGCTTCCGAATACTGTGATTGTAAGACCTCAGAGTTTGGATCAAGGTTCGTTATCGCGATCAAACCTGTCGGCGGTGTCGTGATTCCAAACATTACCAGATCAGGCCTAAGCTGGCGAATAATGGCAGCTGCCTTCCATACGTCCCCAGCCCACCAATCAGGATGCGGTGACAAATCCGCAAGCGACATGTCAGCGGGGTTGCGGCGGGCGACATGCTCGTCCGACGGCAAGCAGTCATGCATCAATACAACGGAATCTTTCTCGCAATGTTTCTCTACGTTGATAAAATCTCGCAATAAAAATTCGTATTCATGCATCCCATCCAGAAACGCCATTTGAATGGCGCAGCCAAATAGTTCCCGAGGATTATACTTAGAAAAAACTCGTCACTTGTTGTTTGAAACAGATGACAAACTCGCTTCCTCCCGACTACGGGATGCTGCAATTCAAAATTAGGGTCAATCGCAATCGACGCACAGCGGGCTAAGGCCAGCGTGCCTCCGTTCAGAGTGCCAATTTCGAGGTAGTTCTCTGGCTGAAGATGCTCATGCAGCCTTCGCAACACAGCGGTGTACATTTCTCCCCTGTGCTCAGGAAGAAGGTTGAAAGTATCCATCACTACCCTGTCTCGCGATGAGTCATCGCCGGCCGCCTGATGCGGACCAACCCTCGTCAAGCCGCCCCCACAATCCCCTCCACCGCCGCCCGAAACCCCTCCACCCCACACTCCGCCGCCACCCGCGCCAACGCCGCCTCTCGCAACGCGCCCCACATCTCCGCGTCCCGATACACCGCGAGCACCGCCCGCGCGAACCCCTCCGCGTCGCCGACCGGGACCGCCATCAGCTCCCGCCCGTCCTGCCATCCCAACTGCTCGGCCAGCAACGCAGTCGCCACCACCGGCACCCCCATCGACGCCGCCTCGTGCACCTTATACGGGATGCCCGCCGCGAAGCGGGTCGGTGCGACGAACACGCGATGGCGATCGTACACCGGGGTCAGATCGGCGACCTCCCGGCGCAGGGTCGCGCGCGGATGCTCCTCCAGCCGGGACAGATCGACCTCC
>Ga0208589_1000783_pt1 | contig 14096 bp, 14 predicted proteins | sample NGESurshal092012_2_FD_184486 | JGI IMG/M metagenome (GOLD analysis project Ga0208589, IMG submission 184486) | Arctic peat soil microbial communities from Barrow, Alaska - NGEE Surface sample F53-2 shallow-092012 (SPAdes) | ecosystem: Environmental > Terrestrial > Soil > Wetlands > Peat ... | reverse complement strand
CGAAGCGTATTGCAGCGAAATACGCTGAGGAGGAGTAACGATGCACGCGGCCAAAAGACACGAGCATGGCCCGCGAGACTTTTGCCACAGGCTGTTAAGCGATTGCCCCGGCCATCCATCCCTGCAACAACCTCTGCAACCCCCCCTTTACTCCCGCCCCCGCCCCTGTAAACTCGACCCCCTGCATCGCGCGCAATTCGGCCCACGTGGGCTTTCGCCACGCGAGTTTGGCCCGGCGCGTTTAATTAGTCCCTCTTATCAACCAAAAAAGGTGTTTAGATGAGTGTTACCATCGAATCCGTACTGGCAAGACAAATTCTCGACTCGCGCGGCAATCCCACACTCGAAGTCGATGTTCTCCTCGAAGACGGCAGTTTCGGACGCGCCGCCGTTCCCAGCGGAGCCAGCACCGGCGAGCATGAAGCCGTTGAACTCCGCGATGACGACAAAAAACGCTGGCTCGGCAAAGGCGTTTCCAAGGCCGTCGAAAATGTGAATTCCCGAATCGCTCCCGAACTCATCGGCCTTGATGCGCGCGATCAGGAAGAAATCGACCACCTGATGATCGAGATGGACGGCACCCCCAACAAAGCCAAGCTCGGCGCCAACGCCATCCTCGGCGTCTCGCTGGCGGTCGCCAAGGCGGCGGCGGAATGCTGCCGGCTGCCGCTCTATCGCTACCTGGGCGGGCCGGCGGCCTGCACCCTCCCGGTGCCGATGATGAACATCCTTAACGGCGGCAAACATGCCGACAACAACGTCGATTTCCAGGAATTCATGATCCAGCCGTGGGGCTTCGATTCCTACTCCGAAGCCCTCCGCGCCGGCGTTGAGATTTATCACTCGCTAAAGAAGATTCTGCACAAGGCCAATCTCTCCACCTCCGTCGGCGATGAAGGCGGTTTCGCCCCCAATCTCAAGGACAACGAAGACGCGCTCAAGTGGATCGGCGAAGCCGTCACCGCCGCCGGCTACGAATTCGGCAAGCAGGTTTTCGTTGCCCTCGACCCGGCCGCCAGTGAACTGTGGGATAACGAAAAGAAGGGCTACAAGTTCTTCAAGAGCAATCCCAACAAGATCGTCAAGAGCGAGGAAATGGTCGATTACTGGTGCAAATGGATCGAAAAGTATCCCATCCGCTCCCTGGAAGACGGCCTGGCCGAAAACGACTGGGACGGCTGGAAGCTCCTGACCGATCGCGTCGGCAAGAAGGTTCAGCTTGTGGGCGACGATCTCTTCGTCACCAACGTCAAATTCCTTCAGAAGGGCATCAGCTCGCAAACCGCCAACAGCATCCTGGTGAAGGTCAATCAAATCGGCACGCTGAGCGAGACCTTCGCCGCCGTCAATCTGGCGATTCGCAACGGCTACACCGCCGTGCTGAGCCACCGCAGCGGCGAAACGGAAGATTCAACCATCGCTGATATCGCCGTCGCCACCAACTGCGGGCAGATCAAAACCGGTGCGCCGGCCCGAAGCGATCGCGTGGCCAAGTACAACCAGTTGCTGCGCATCGAGGAGCAGTTGGGCGATCGCGCGGTTTTTGGCGTAAAGCGGTAAACCGATAATGGAATCATGGTGATTGTTGATTGGTGATTGAGAAGAACAAGAGGGAGTTTTCAGTTTTCAGTGTTCAGTTTTCAGACAGGACCAGTTTTACCTGAAAACTGAACACTATCTTCCCTCAATCAACAATCACCACTTACAAATCAAGCCAAATCACCTCAACGCCCGATAACGTTCCATAGCCCCAACGGGCCACTATGGATAACGCCTCATCCCCATCTCGCGGCGGTACGTTTACGCTGACTCTTCTTGTCCTCGGCCTTACCGTCGTCGGGGCCAGCGTCATCGTGCCACAGGCCGATGCCAACCGGCGGCTGGCGTTCGAGCGCGACAAGCTGCTGGCAGACCTGACGCAGATCGACCGGCAGGCCGCGGTGAACAATGAATTTCTCTCCAAGGTCGATAGCGACCCCGAACTGGCGCAGCGGCTGGCGCAGCGGCAGATGAAATACATCCGCCAGGGGGAAAGTTTGCTGCCGGTGAAGATGCCGAAGCCGGCGATTCATGCGGCGGCGATTGCATCAGAGGTTTCGCCGTTTTCGCTGGTTTATGTGCCGCCGCCACCGGCGCTGGCGCCTTACCAGCCGGCGGGCGGCGCGATGGGGGCGGCGCTGCTGGATTCGCATTTCCGTTTGTATTCTCTGGCCGGCGGGCTGCTTTTGGTGGCCATGGGGTTAATATTCAGCCATGAGCCGGCTCCCCGCACTGGCAATTGAAACCTCCGGACGCGTCGGCTCGGTCGCCGTCGTTCTCGACGGCGTGGTGCTGGCGGAAGAAGAGTTTCCGCATGGACTTCAACATGCAGCACGCATCATTCCTGTTTGTGATTCCCTTTGTGCCGCACATGGCCTGAAGCCCGCGGATTTGCGCGAGCTGTATATTTCCATCGGCCCCGGTTCCTTCACCGGGCTGCGGGTGGGGATCACCATGGCCAAGACTCTGGCGTTCGCCACGGGGTTAAAACTGGTGGCGGTGCCGAGCGTGCGGGTGCTGGCTTCGAACGCGCCGGCGGAGGCTCGGAATCTGGTGATTGTGCTGGACGCCAAGCGCGAGCAGATTTTTACAGCTCGGTTTGAGCGAGTTGACGCGCAGTGGATCGAGCGCGAGCCGGCGCATCTGGACCGGCTGGCCGAGGTGGTGGCACGATCGCCGCGGCCGGTGCATTTGCTGGGTGAGGGGCTTCCCTATCACCAGCAATTCCTGAACGCGGCCGACATGACGGTGATCCAGACCCCGCCGGAATGCTGGCGTGCCCGCGCGGCGGCGGTGGCCGCGAGCGGGTGGGAGATGGCGAGGGAGGGGCGGTTCACGGAAGCGAATGATCTGTTGCCGCTGTATGTGCGGGTGCCGGAGGCGGAGGAGAAATGGAAGGCCGAACTATGAAAACCACCACCAAACAAAAGCCGCCGGCCGATGGCTACTTTGAGATGATCCACCGGTTTCCCTTGCGGCCGATCCGTAATGAGTCAGAATGCCAGCGCGCCACCGACATTCTCGATGAGTATTTCCCTCGCGAAGACCTCGACGACGGCACGCAAGATTACGTCGTCGTATTGGCCGGCTTGGTTGCCGATTTTGAAGATAAGCACCACGCCATCAATACCGCCGGCATCACGCCGCTGAAATTGCTGAAGCATCGGATGGAAGAGAGCCAAATGTCCACCGCCGATTTGGGCCGGCTGATCGGCAACAGCGGCCTTGCATCCATGATCGTCCACGGCAAACGTGACATCAGCAAGGCCAATGCGAAATTACTCGGCAAGCGATTCGGTTTGAATCCAAGGGTGTTTATTTGAACGAAGCTACTCCGTGCGTGCCCCCAAATCATCGCAAAGAATAGGAACCCCCACCCAAGCCCTCCCCCGGAATACCGAGGGAGGGGGTAAGACGGGCGGCTTGGCGCAGATCATGGGTACGCCCGCTACTGCCGCAGTTTGTCTACCCCCCCATCTACGCTTACCATTCCCCCATGCCCTCGGCCACCCTCTCCGATTTCCTCAAATCTCTCGAATCCGCTGGCGAACTCACGCGCGTAAAAGCCAAAGTCGATCCCAAACTCGAAATCGCCGCCATTTGCGATCGCGTCTGCAAAATGCCGGCGCCGCATGTTCATCAGGAGCCCGATCGCGCGCCGATCGCCTCCCTCGGCGGCCGTGCCCTGCTCTTTGAATCCGTCGCCGGCAGCGATATCCCCGTCGCCATCAATACATTCGGCTCGTACTGGCGTGTGAATCAGGCCCTAGGCTCGAACAACCTCGCGGAACTCGCGGCGCGATTGGAACATCTGGTCAAACCGGAGATGCCAACCACGCTGATGGAAAAAATGCGCAAGCTGCCGGAGCTGATGAAACTGGCCACCTTTCCGCCGAAAACAGTGCGCAGCGGCATCTGCCAGCAGGTCATTTGGGAAGGCGAAAAAGCCGACCTCACCCGCCTGCCGCTCATTCAATGCTGGCCGCACGACGGCGATCTCTCCAGCGGGCAGGTGATGAATCCCCAGACTGTTGCCAACGTGAAAGAACCCGGCAGCGGCCGCTACATCACATTCGGCGGCGTCCACACCGTCAACCCCGAAACCGGCGATCGCAACATCGGCATGTACCGCGTCCAGCAATACGGCCCGCGCAAAGCGGCCATGCACTGGCACATGCACCACGACGGCGCCCGCCACTTCCGCATGTGGTCCGCCAAAGGACAAAAGATGCCTTTGGCCATCGTTCTCGGCGGCGAGAGCGTATTGCCTTACGCCGCGACCGCCCCCCTGCCGCCGGGAATCGAAGAGCTTCTGCTCGCCGGTTTCCTCAACGGCGGCGGCATCGAACTCGTTCAGTGCCGCACGATTGATCTGCAAGTGCCGGCCAACGCCGAAATTGTCATCGAAGGCTACGTTGATCCGACCGAAAAGCTCATGGAAGGCCCCTTCGGCGACCACACCGGCTTCTATTCCCTCGCCGACTGGTACCCCGCGTTTTATGTCACCGCCATCACCATGCGCAAGGAGCCGATTTACCCGACCACAATCGTCGGCAAGCCGCCCATGGAGGATTATTTCCTCGGCAAAGCCACCGAGCGCATGTTCCTGCCGCTTTTGCGGACCATGATTCCGGATATCGTCGATTACAATCTCCCGCCATCCGGCGTGTTCCACAATTGCGCCTATGTGAAAATCCGCAAAGAATATCCATATCAGGCCCGGCGTGTCATGCACGCGATCTGGGGCGCCGGGCAGATGAGTTTCACAAAGTTCATCATCGTGGTCGACGAGACCGTGGACGTGCAGAACGAGCAGGATGTATTGTTCCATCTGTTCGCCAACTGCGATCCGGCCCGCGACATGGAATTGGTGCGCGGCCCCGTGGACATTCTGGATCACGCCTCCCCGGCGCATGGGGCGGGGAGCAAGATCGGGTTTGACGCCACCGCCAAATGGCCCGGCGAAGGCGAAGTGCGCAAATGGCCGATTGAATTGGAAATGGACGCGGCGACGAAGGAATTGGTGACGCGAAGGTGGAAGGAATATGGGATTGGGTAGAATTGGCCGGTTTGTGAGGTAAACATGAAAAAGAGAATCAACCGCGAAGATGCCAAGAGCGCGATGGAATACAAACGAACCGCCCCCACTCTAGCCCTCCCCCGGAGTCTCAGGGGAGAGGATAAGAGGGAATTTCAATTTCTTCGCGCTCTTCGCGCCTTCGCGGTGGCATCTTTAATCTTGCTGCTGGCGCTCGCCCCCCTCGGCTGCGACGGCAACTCCTCCGCTCCCGATCCCATCACCCTCCTCCCCACCACCATCATGCAGATCGGCGGCCAGAAGTTCGTGGTGGAAAAAGCCATCTCCCCCGGCGAGCAGGAACGCGGCCTCATGTACCGCGATTCCATGCCCGCCGACCACGGCATGATCTTCCCCTACGACCACATGCAGGCGATGCACTACTGGAATAAGAACGTCCGCTTCGCCCTCGACAATCTTTTCCTCGACGGCTCAGGCAAAATCATCTCCATCCAACACATGGAGCCCTACGATGGAAAAGGGACGGCTTGGGTTACCGCACAGTATGTGATTGAGCTAAACGCCGGCGAACCAGCGAAACTGGGCCTGAAGTTGGGCGATGCAATCACAATTCCGGCGGATGCCATCCTGCACTGAGCGCCGCCGGTTAGCCGCCGCCCTTGGGCGGCGCGTTCCCTTTCTGCGCGCCTCCCCCATTCGACAATCGCAAACCGTGATTTAGACTATCCCCATGGCCACCCAAACCGACCGCCTCACTCCGCAGGATCAACACTCGCAATTCTGGCAAAACGCCCACGGCTATTTCAACCGGGTTTATCAGCAGATGAACCTCGACGAAATCTGGCGTGCGGTCTTATCCACGCCCCGCCGCGTGCTGACGGTCTCCTGCCCTGTGCGTATGGATGACGGCCGCATTCAAGTCTTCACCGGCTATCGCGCCCAGCATTCCAACGCCCGCGGCCCCTTCAAAGGCGGCATTCGCTATGACGCATCCGTCGACCGCGATGAGGTCATGGCGCTGGCCATGCTGCAAACCTGGAAAAACGCGCTCGTCGATCTTCCCTTCGGCGGTGCCAAGGGCGGCGTGGTCTGCGAGCCGCTGAAATTGTCGATGGGCGAAAAAGAACGCCTCACCCGCCGCTATACGTTTGAGATCATGCCGATCATCGGGCCTAACGAGGACATTCCCGCCCCCGACGCCGGCACCGACGCGCAGGTGATGAGCTGGGTACTCGATACCTATTCCATGATGGTCGGCCACCAGGTACTCGGCGTGGTCACCGGCAAGCCCGTTTCGCTCGGCGGCAGCGTGGGCCGCGAGGAAGCCACCGGCCGCGGCGTGATGAACACGCTGCGCAAATTCATGGCGACGCAGAATAAGACGCTGGATGGACAACGCATCGCCGTGCAGGGCTTCGGAAACGTCGGCTATCACACCGCCCGCCTGCTCGAAGAGCGCGGCGCGATCATCGTCGGCATCACGGAGAAGCAGGGCGGCGTCTACAGCGAGAAGGGCCTGGATGTCGTCGAACTTGGCCGCTATTACCGCGAAAACGGCCAGATCAGCGATTACCCGCAGGGCGAGACCATGACCAACGTCGAACTCCTTACCTGCAACTGCGATGTGCTGATTCCCGCCGCCATGGAAAACACCATCGACACGGATGTGGCCGACAAGATCATCGCCAAGACGGTGGTGGAAGCCGCCAACGGCCCGACCACGCCGCGCGCGGACGAAATCCTCCGCGACAAGGGCGTGACGGTATTGCCGGATATTCTCTCCAACGCCGGCGGCGTGACCGTGAGTTATTTCGAATGGGTGCAGGGCCTGCAAAATTTCTTCTGGGATTTGAAACAGGTGCAGGACCAGCTTCAGCGCGTGATGGAACGCGCGTTTGACGCGGTCAATGCAAAGGCCGACGAAGCCGACTGCGATTATCGCACGGCGGCCTATACGATCGCGATCAGTCGCGTAGCCGAATCGTGCCGGCTGAAGGGATTGTTCCCCTGATTGAACCCTCCTCGACCTTCCCTCTTTTTCCCTCTCCCTGTACTCAGGGGGAGGGAAAAAACTTTGATCATGGCTGAAGGCCCAAAGAAAATCCTCCTCTCCGGCTCCTCCGGCCTGATCGGAACGGCGCTGAGCAATGCGCTGCGCGGTGCTGGACGACCGATTACCCCGCTAATTCGCCATCGCGGCGGTCCACCTGAAAGTGCATTCTGGGATCCGCTCGCCGATCAATTGGATGCAGCGCCGCTGGCCGGCACAGACGCCGTCATTCATCTGGCCGGCGAAAACCTCGCCGACGGCCGCTGGACCGCGGCCAGAAAAAAGCGCATCACCGACAGCCGCGTCCTCAGCACCGCTCTGCTGGCGAAAACCATCGCCACGCTGCAACCCCTTCCGCGCGTGATGCTCTGCGCATCCGCCATCGGCTATTACGGCAATCGTGGCGATCAACTTCTCGACGAGTCTGCCCCGCCGGGCGAGGGCTTCGCCGCCGACCTCTGCCGGCGATGGGAGCAGGCCGCCGCTCCGGCGAGCGCCGCGGGTATTCGCGTTGTACATTTGCGTCTCGGCGTGGTGCTCGATCGAGCCAGCAAGGCGATGACGAAGATGGTTTCCATCTTCCGCCTCGGCCTAGGCGGCGTCCTCGGCAGCGGCTGCCAGTACGTCGCGTGGATCGCGCTCGACGACGCCGTCGCCGCGATCCTACATCTGCTCGATCACAGCCAGTTGAGCGGGCCCGTGAATCTGGTTGCCCCGCAAGCCGTGACCAATCGTGAGCTGACGAAAGCGCTGGGCCGGGCCTTGCACCGCCCGACGATAATTCCCGTCCCCGCGTTTGCCGCACATCTCGCGTTTGGTGAAATGGCCGACGAACTGCTGCTGAGCAGCACGCGCGTCGTCCCGCGAAGGTTGCTGGATGATGGATTTAAGTTTCGATTTCCGCAATTGGATGCGGCGTTCCAACACATGCTGAAATCGCCGAATCAATAGCAAATGGTTTGCGATGAGGAGACTCAAGGTTCAATTCCTGTCATCCCGATTCGACGGGATGGAATTTCATGCTCGCGATGTTGCCACCGCATCTTCTTGTTTTAACACGGCTTGTGAGGCATCAACTTGGTCCATGAATCGGCCGGATTTCCGCGTAAAATCGTGGGTTGCCATGGCCAATTAACCGAATTTAAGCCGCCGTGGGATTTCGTCAGCATGGAGCGCCCCGATCCCCTTCGGTATATCATCCGTGAATCATGCTGAATTGGCTGGTCTCCTGGGAGTTCCCGCTCGCATTGTTGACAGTCTGTTTTGTGCTGTTCAAGACTCTAGAACTGTTGCTGGGCCAGGGCGGCAAGAATCCTGGTAAACCATGGCTCAATCGACGCGACTGGGCTGCCGGTCGCGTGACGTACACCGATACCGTGCTGGGCACGTTGTTGACAATCATCGCAGCCTCCTTTACAGCGATCTTCATCGCCTCTCTTTTCACCCGTTCGCCTCGGATGGCGATTGTCATCCTGTCGGTCATCGCCGTGCTGCTTGATTGGACCGCGATTCATGTGGTGCGTCGGGCCTTGCAGTACGGCCGTTCCGAGCTTGAATTGAAAACTCTGCCGGCAGTTCCCGGGGGAGTATTGGCCGGATGTATCCGGATTGCTCGGCCTCTGATCTATAAGGAGGCCATCACCGTTCACCTGGCCTGCATCGAGCACGATAACAACGGTACAAATGCGGTTACAAGAACCATCTGGCAGGAAAGTTATTCGCTGGACCGCTATCGGCTTGGAAGTCAGGTCGGTGAGATCCCGGTTTTTTTCAAGATTCCCGGCTGGACCAAACCTAGCCAGGTGAACCGCTATGATCACACGGAATGGAAATTGGACGTTCGAGCAACGACCGATGGCGCCGTATCGGGCATCGTTTTTAGTTCCCGTGTTCGTCGCCGACGTCCCGCCGGCTGTCCACGAGATGCCCGATCCCACGCGCGACTTGTGTTCAGAAAAGTCGGCGACGCATCCGGACCAATGAAGCAGCGACCGCACTCGCCCGCCGCAGCCGGCCGCAGCCCGCCGCAGCCGGCTGACGGTAAGTTTTCAGCTCATTCCCATGGTTCAACCGTTCAACCGTTTACGGCTCCTGCCCGCTTGACGTGATGGGCACGGACTCCCGCCGGCTGCTCGGCCATCGGTTCAGCGAAGGCGCCGGACCGTTATCGAACGCCAGGGCGGTTTCAATAATGATAGATCAGCGATTAAATTTGATTGAGTGAATTTTGGCTGAATCCGGGTATTAATTGGCATCTGCCCGCCCTTTCAGGGCAGGCGGTTTTGGCGAAGCGAATAACTGAATCGAAGAATGGTGGAGGAATGAATTTGTTGGAAGCCGATGATACAAACAAACCGCTTTCAGGTGTTGCCTGGACGCTGGCGGCAACGATTGGGACGCTGCTGTGTTTTGTGCAAGCGGGTGTGATGGCGTCGTTGTTGGCCGGGAGAGTGGGATTTGCCGCCGTCTTTCCCTGCGCGATCGGGGTGTCAATCCTGGTGGGGTACATGTTGCTGCGAAGGGCGCGGGTCGCGCGCCGGGAGCAGTGGATGGCCGCGGCGATATTTTTATTGCTTCTGGGCGCGTCGCTGGCGTTGTCGGCATTCTTTTTTGATTTCTCATTTGACGGCCAGTGGTATCATCAGGCGGCGATCATCCACATCGGACAGGACTGGAATCCACTCACCGATCCCATCCACCCTTTTGCACATGGCGTGGGGCTTTGGGACCGGCATTATGCAAAAGGCCCGTGGTACTTTGCCGCGGCTGTATGGGCTACCGCAAGCCACATCGAATGGGGAAAGTCGATTAACTGGCTTGCATTGTCGGCCTGTTTTTTCGCGGTCCTTGGCGCGTGCCTTGATGCCGGGCTGCGGCGACGCCACGCGCTGGGCATCGCGTTCGTGACCGCGATCAATCCCGTGGTGATGAGTGAGGCGACCACCTACATGGTGGATGCCGTCATGGTCAGTTTTCTAATTGTGGCCGCGGCCGCTGTTTTTACCAGCCTGCACCGTCCGGGGGCGCCGGTGATTGTTGCCGGCATGGCTGGGGCGATCATTACGACCAATGCCAAATTCACCGGGCTGATCTACCTGTGTTTTGTGCTGCTTGCCGGCGCGGTGTGGTGCGTTATGATGCGCCGACGATGGTTCCTGAAATACGCGGCGGTTTCGCTGGCAACGCTCATCCTGGCCTTTTGCGCATGGGGATACAATCCGTATTTGACGAACAGCTACTATCGTCATCAGCCTTTTTACCCAATTCTCGGCTCGGCGAAGTACCCGAGCCTTGAGCAGCAGAATCAGGATGGCAATGAGCTTTACGAGACGCCGAAGAACATGGTGGGGCGAAGCCTGCCCGTGCGTTTCTTTTACGCAATATTTGGCCGTCCCGGCAATCAGCCCTATCAAATTGGCAAAAATGCTTTGCTCATGTGGCCCTTTACGGCAGTTCCGGCCGACCTATACGCGTACAGGTTCCATGAGATCCGGGTTGCGGGATTTGGCCCATGGTTCAGCGGATGCCTGATTCTGGCGCTGGTCCTTGGCGTTTGGGTAATCATCGGCGCGCCAGCGCGGCGTTGGCTGCTGCTTTTGATGGTTCTCTCGATCGTTGCTTCGCTTTCGATCAGCCGTCATCTTTGGTGGGCACGCTTCGGCCCGCAATTGTGGCTGCTGCCGATCCTGCCGGTTGCGTTTGTCTTTCGCGCTGACAGATCCGGCAAGCGTCTGATGATGGCCTGCGTCCTGCTCTGCCTGCTTACGGTGAACGCGGCCATGGTCGCCGGCGTGCGGCTGCGATGGGACGCAAACGCCGCAATCACACTGCGAAATCAATTGCGACAACTGAGGGAGTCCGGCGATGAATACGAGGTGCAACTCAATTACTTTGTTGACTCAACCGAGATGCGTCTGCGCGAGGCGGGAGTTAAGTTTAAGGACATCGGAGGGAGCGCCAGAAGCCCGGCGATGCCGAACAGCGAAGAATTAAAAAGCGTTGTTGATGGATACCAACATGCCGTTCGTTACCGGCGTGTGGCGGATTCGATTGGCCAGTAGGCACGAAGCTGCGAAGGCATGGAAGACGGTAATGTAAGATCGCGCGAATCAGTGGCTTGGAAATCCAGAGGCCGTTTTGCCTGGCTTGTTTCTGATAGCGTGCATTTCACAGACTTGGTCGGGGTTCGCTCCAGTGTTCATGGATGACCCGGCGACCCATTTTGAGGATCTGAATACCTATGCGTTCAAGACTTGATCGTCCGTTTGCTCCAATCAGATGTCGGGGAAGGCCAACTCATCATTTCCGCCTGTGATGAGAAGCTCCTCCAACTCGCACGGCAGAAATCCCATCCATCGGGCGAACGCGCAGTTTTCTACCGCTTTGATGCCATGGTTCCTGAAGGGCCGTTGGTCGCGAAAGTCAGTCTCAAATGAAAACGGCTGTCTTAGCAGCCTGTGGCAAAAGTCCCGCGCGGCCACGCGAAGTGGATTTTGGCCGCGAGCGAGACGCGACGACGAAGCGTATTTCAGCCAAATACGCTGAGGAGGAGCAACGAAGCACGCGGCCAAAAGACACGAGCATGGCCCGCGAGACTTTTGCCACAGGCTGTTAGCCGGACGCTCTACGGAAGTATGACAAACGCAGCGCCTACTGGAGTGGCGAATAATCAGTCGGCTTCAGATAAACCGAGTCGATTTTCTCAACGAGAGGGCCATTCTTCTCCGAGGCCGCTTTCACAGTCTTCCACTCCGGGTCAGCCTGAAAACCCTTCCAACTCTCTACCGCTGCTTCCTGGCTGGGGAATGCCAGCAGATAGACAAGTTGTCGTTTTGCCTGCTGCTCTTCGGCGGGCCTCCAAAAGCCCATCACCGTCATGCGGTGCTTTTCGAAGAGCTTCAAGGTGTGGTCTCGAAAGCGAGCATGCAAATCATCAATCTTGCCCGGTATGGCAGTGTAGGTCCGCAACTCGAAAACTCGCGTGTCCATTTTGTCATCTCCTTTGGCTGCATAACCGGCCATTCCCTCAGCCAAAATGCCAATGCCTGCGCTTGAAGTTTCAAGCCCACGCAATTTCATATTGTCGGCGCAAATTGCCCGGGATCCCAAGTAGCTTAAAATACGTTTTCGACCTCCGCTTGGGCGGGGAAGGGCTCCAGTCTGCGAACTCCGCCATTCGGAGTTGCGATGCAATGTAGTGAGGGTTCATGGAAATAGTTGGAACGAGGGTCATAATATCCTCAAGAAATGGCTTTATCACCCTCCAGCGATCACGCCGTCTCTCTTCCCGCGCCGTTGCTGCGCCCTTACATCGCGCATTACGAAGGCTACAACGCCAATGGCCTTGTGCCGGGAATGCATCCCGGCCTACCGTCGCATTATGTTCACATTTTTATAAGCCTCGACCAGCCGATTGACATCATTCACATGCCTCGCCCGTCGGATCGCGCTGGCTCATTCATGTGCTTTGTAAATGGTCTTCAAGACACGCCCGCCATCGTTCGCAATGGGAACAGCGTGCATGGCATCCATATATTTCTCACGCCATTTGGCGTGCGTGCCCTCCTGAACGCTTCGCCGGCGGACCTCGCCTCTTCTGTGCTCGACCTTGCCGATTTCTGGGGACGATCCGCTTACGGCCTCATCGACCGCCTCAGATCCGCCGGCACCTGGCACAATCGCTTTGCCATTCTCGATGAAGTTTTCTCGCAGGCTCTTCGTCCCTTCACCATGCCGAACGAAGTTCTCTGGGCCTGGTCGCGGCTCGCACAAGCCCGCGGATCGATTTCCATTCAGGGCCTGGCCGACAACATCGGCTGGAGCCGTCGGCATTTCAGCGAGCGATTCCGCCGCGAAATCGGCATCACTCCCAAGACCGCGGCCCGCATCTTTCGATTCGAGCATTCCTGCACGCTCTTGAAGAAGAACCCGCCAAGTCTCGCACAGGTCGCATTCGATTGCGGCTATCACGATCAGCCGCACATGAACAGGGAATGGAATTCGCTCGCCGGCTGCACACCGAAAAGCTGGATCGCCGGCCAGCTCCCATTTGTACAAGACTACGAGTTGGCCGGCTGCAATAATGTGCGTTAAAGGAGCACGTTATGAAACTGAGTCCCCATCTTTCGTTCAACGGCCAGTGCCAGGAAGCCATGGAATTTTACCAGCGTTGTTTCGGTGGAAAAATCCAGTCCATGCTGACCTACGGCAATGCCCCCATGTCAGAGCGAGTGCCGCCGGAATGGCGCGGTAAGATTCTCCACGCCACGCTCGCCGTCGGGCAGAGCATCCTGTACGCCGCCGACGCTCAGCCCGGGCAATATCAGCCGCCAAAGGGTTTTAGCGTGACAATCGGCGTTCCCGACGCAGCCGAAGCCGAGCGAATCTTCCGCGAGCTTTCAGAAGGCGGCGCCGTGCAGATGCCGCTCCAGAAAACCTTCTGGGCCATCCGCTTCGGCGTGCTGGTGGATCGTTTTGCCATACCGTGGGAAGTCAATTGCCCGGGAGCGGCGGAATGAAAGCCAGCCTTCGAGCTTCGCCGGTCGAGCTTCGCCGGTCGAGAGGGAAGCCAACCCCGACGTAAAGACGGATTGATTCGCAATAGAGTCCGGCAATGCCGCATAAAGCGTGACAATGAGGAGCAATACAATGCTGAATCCCGACGACCTTCGCTAAACGATTTGGGTTCAACGGATGTTGTTGCCTGAGCCTTTTGCTGGATTTCGAGAAACTCCTTTTCCTGAAGGATGACGTAGCGTTCTCCAAGTAGCTTAACGGTTTGAAGTGTCATTGGCGCAACTCCATTGTCACGATAATGACATTGTATTTCGCGATGCCGACTGAGGAATGAGTTTACGGCAGGACCATTAGGCCCAATACCGTTCAACGGATGATCACGATGGCGTCCACAAACGACCTGAGCGGCTGAGGATAAGGACGGTGTTGCCGGCGCTTCTTTTTCCATTTGCT
>Ga0208589_1000782_pt1 | contig 14105 bp, 8 predicted proteins | sample NGESurshal092012_2_FD_184486 | JGI IMG/M metagenome (GOLD analysis project Ga0208589, IMG submission 184486) | Arctic peat soil microbial communities from Barrow, Alaska - NGEE Surface sample F53-2 shallow-092012 (SPAdes) | ecosystem: Environmental > Terrestrial > Soil > Wetlands > Peat ... | reverse complement strand
AGCGCCGGACTTGGTGGCCGGCCGCCTGCAGCACGTCACAGGCCCCATCCACCCGATCGGTCGGGACCAGGACGAGGTCGCCGTCGAAACTCGAAACCACCCACACCGGCACGCCAGCGGCCGCGAGCGGCGCCACGATCGCGCTCAGCATCCTGTGCCGCTCGGAAATAGGACTCTGGCTTTGACCTGGGCTTTCCCGGTCCTCAGGCGGCTCGCTCGTACTCGTTGATCAGGCCGCTCAGGACCGGTCTTCGGCGGATCTGGCACGTGCCGAGGTCTGCTGCAGTGACGCGGGGATCAGAGCAACCGTCCGGGACGCGCTGGTCCAGGCCCTGATGCGGACGGGCGGTGTTGTAGTGCTCCTGGTATTCGGCCAGGACGGACCGCAGGTGCGCCTGGTCCATGATCAGGATCCGGTCCAGGAGCTCCCGGCGCAGGGTGCCGGTGAGGCGCTCGCAGATCGCGTTCATTCGCGGGGCCTGCACGGCCGTGCGCAAAATCGTGATGCCGGTGGCCTGGAAGACGGCGTCGAACGCCGCGGTGAAATTCGAGCCACGGTCACGGATCAGGAACCGGAAGTCCCCGAACCGGTCGCCGAGATCTAGGGCGAGGTTGCGGCCCTGCTGGACTGTCCACGCGCCGGTGGGGTAGGCGGTGATGCCACCGATGTGCATCCGGCGGGTGCCGTGCTCGATGAACACCAGCACGTACAGCCTGTTCAGCAGGACAGTATCCACGTGCAGGAAGTCCACGGCGAGGATCCCGGCGGCCTGGGTGTGCAGGAACTGCCGCCAGGTCGGCCCGTCCCGGCGAGGCGCCGGGTCGATGCCCGCCGCGCGCAGAATTTCATACACCGTGGACGCCGCGACCGAGACGCCCAGCTTGGTCAGCTCGCCGTGAATGCGGCGGTAGCCCCACAGCGGATTCTCGTGCGCCAGGCGGATGGCGAGCCGGGCGATGCTCCGGACCGTCGGCGGGCGGCCGGGCCGGCGCCGCTTGCTCGTGTCGTATTTCCTGGCAGCGAGCCGGCGGTGCCATGCCAGCAGCGTCGCAGGCGTCACGGGAAAGACCTCCGCCCAGCGGCGCCGCGGGATGAACCGCGTGAGCACCGCGAACCAGGCCCGGTCACCGGGGTCATACCGTATCCGGCGGGCGTTCCGGCGCAGCACCGCGTTCTCGTGCCGGAGCACCAGCAGCTCGGCGTCCCTCGCACCATCGCCGCGGACCATCAGGACAGCCAGGCTGAACAACCAACGCATCAGCAGGCAGACGACCTTGAGCAGCACCCGGCCAGCCAACCATCACGCGCCAGACACGTTGGAGAAACAGCCAGGTCAACGCCACGATCGAGTTTTTGGGCGGCACAGGATCCGGCCGCTGTGTTATTCGGGTGCCCGGCTGGGCAGGGCGGAACGTGACCTGGCCAGGCGATCGCTCAGGACGTCCGCAGACAACCAGCTCAGCCTCGATAAAGCGCTACCAGGCGATGTCATAGCTGTATGTCTGGCCGGACACATCCAAAATGAGATTCCCGATGTTCTCGGTCAGTGGCCCAATATATCCGGCTCCCACGCCCAGAAAGTAGGTCATCGTAACGGCATACGATGTGGAGTTCGGGAGGAAAATTGAGTATTCACTGTCATTGGCAATGGTGGCAGAGAATATCTGGCCCGTGTCGCTGGCCGTGAACTCTACACTTTGGGCGTAGCTGCCCAGCGGTTTCCGGCCACTTTGCTGAACTGCCCCGGACACCGTGACGGAGCGGATGATCGGATCCATCACGCCGTCGTTTCGTGCGACATGCCTGTCACCGATACCGTCGAACGGCGCGGCCACCGGGTCGGTGAGCATGTCGGATATCTGCGCCAGCACCCCCTTCTGCGCCGCATCGGCGCTACCGGGCGTCCAGAGACCCGGGCAGAGCACCGTGGTGGCCGCACCCGGGGAGGCGATGAAGGCCGTCCGGCCCACCAGTTCGGCGTTCGCCTGAACCTGCGCGGGCGTGAGCGTCTGGTGGCTGGGATTCCATATGCCGAACTGGTCCCCGACGTAGAACTCAGCCAGAGCCGCCGCGCTGCCGACGACACCGAGGTTGGACACGGCGCAGGACAGCTGAATGGCGAAATCGGCCCAGCCATTAGTGCTGCCGGGGTTGGTGATGACCGCTTGTATCCCCGGGTTCGCCAGTGCCTGACTGACGGGGAGTGGCCTGGCTCCGTTATCGGTCGGCCCGTTCGGGATGAGCAAGAAGGGCGTGGCCGTCGGCCCCCGCCCGCCCTGGTTCCCGCCAGTGCCCGCGCCGCGCCCAGAGCGTTCCCTGACCTCGATCGTGATGACGATCTTGTCATCGCCGCCGTCGATGACGATCCTCTCAGCGCCCTCGGCGTCGGGTGTTTTCATTGGTCGACCTGCGAATAAGCCGCATATGGCGCCGTGCTTACCGCGATGCCGTTCGGAGAATCCCCGGCAGTCAGATTATTGAGGAAATAGACAATCTCCTTAGCAAAGAGGATGTAGCGTTCGCTGTGGAAACTGTGCCCGGTGTCGAGCCAGAACTCAGCCTTACCACGTGCCGAGGACCGGATACTTCGGGCGAGGTCGATCGTGCTGTTATAAATAGCGTTAGGGCTGAAGTTGTCATTGTCGCCCGAGACGAGAAGCAGGTTCGAGTCCGGAGTTGACTTGACCGCCAGGCATGGCTGGTTGTCCTGGAAGCTGAATGAGATCTGTTCCAGGTCGATGGCAATAGTCCAGTGGCGTGCGGCCATGGAGTAGATCTCATAGCGGTCGAACCTCGACCGCGCTATAGATTGGTCCTTGCACGGCTGCCAGTCGGTGCCGTCGCCGGGCGCGTACCCGCCGCGGTACCACATAATCGGCTGGGGCGGCATATAGAGGGGCGAGCCTTTAGGCACCTTCGGTATCAGCTGGTTGATGTACACATTCTGGATGTATTGCACTTCGGTATCGTGGTCGTCCGGGGTCTCTTTAGGACCAAGGTTCTTGATCTGGCTGTCCTGGCCAGCGATGTAACCGGCGAGGTCCGCGGCCGGGATTCCCAGATATTTTGCGGAGGCGGCAGCGGTGGCTGACCAGGCCACGATGGTCTGGAGATACGAATACTCCTGGGAGTTCTTGGCATACCAGTCGGTCATGAGCAAGGACATGTTGCCGCCGAGGCTGCCTCCCATGACAGCGACGATCCGACCCTTGATGTTGCCGAGGTGCTGGTCAAGCTTCTCGATGAAGCCGATGATGTATTGCTGCTCGAACTGGAGTATGTAACGCTTCTGGTGGTCATAGGCGGCCACTTTATCGACGTACCCAACTACGTCCCCGATGTCGTAGGAGGAGGCGTACGCGCTGTTGGGCAGATCGAAGGAGATCACGGTGTACTCTTCGTGGGCGTTGTACTGCCCGTGGATGATGAGCCAGGTGGCCATGTCAACGGCTTCCTCGGCCCGGGATCCGCCCCCGTGAACATAGATGATGATCTTGTTGCCGTCCGGGATGCTGGGCTGGTCCTGCGGGATCGTTCGCGGTGCCGGGGTAGCTGAGAAGGGCGCATCCGGAGCTTTCAGAAGGCCCTTGTCGGGGTCCCTGAAGGCGGTCTTGCCCAGATAATTCGGGTCGTCCAAGGATGGGCCGAGGAACGTATGCGCCGATGCCACCATGTAGCGCGTCGTCACCTGTTTCGTTCCCGGCATTGCCGGGTCGGGATACGGCACCTCGAACAGGAGGTCGTATTGCGGGTAGGGGGCGGTGGGCACGTTGACGGGCCGGTGGGGCGTGTCGTCGACCCCGGACACTGCGATATAGTCCCGCGTCGTGCGGAAGGCCCGCCAGCCCGGGTCGTTAGCCCGGATGGCCCACAACGCGGTATAGGCGGTGTCAAGAACGGTGCGGGCGGTGTCCTGCAGCTTCGCTGGGTCGAAGTTCGCGTGCGTGAAGAGCGCGTTCACCTTGTCGATCAAGTTAGCGTCCTGGGGCACCAACTTGGCAAAGGCTTCGAACGATGTTCTCCCGGTCACCGCGAGCTGGGACACGGCGGTGACGAGAATGGAACTCGCAGGTGCCCCGCTTAGATCGGGCAGCGGATTGCCGTTGTCCGGCGGCGGCGGCCAGGTCAGCGGTGTGGTGCCACCGCCCAAAGCCAAGCTCACGGCGTTGGCCAGTATCAGCATGGGATCCCGGGTACAGGCCAGGGCACGAAGGAGGTCGTTGAGCCGCCCATCGTTCTCCGGGATTGTCGGGCCTTGGTACGGCAGAGTCAGATAGGCCTGGACTATGTCGTTGGTTGGCGCCTGGAGGTTGGCCGGGTCGCTGTGCAGGAGCTCAGGGGAATTGGTCAGCGCAAACTTATAGTCGTTTGTGAGCAGGTTATAACTCGGAGAAGCAGGGTTTGTGATGCCACCCGTGCACAGATCGAGTTTGCTGATGGAACTAGCGTTCGGGTTGACGATGATGGTGGGGAAGGGGAACTCGAAGTACTCGCACTTACCTGGGGTGCTCAGTGCCGTCGCGTTGACCCAGGCGTGGCCGCTTCGAGGGCTGTCCCAGGGATCATTGGTGGTGAGCCCCGCCCTGAGTCCAGGATCGGTGGCCTTTGGCTTGTTGAAGTCGCCCCAGTTGATCTCCTCGATAGGGGACAACGACGCGGGGAGGAGCGGGATAAGCGAGGTGTTCACTCGCTTGAGCGTGTCGGCCGGGAACGGGTCGCAGCCGTTCCAGGGGAAGTTCTTGTAGCCGTAGTCGACGTCCCAGCAGGGCCAGGCGTAACCCCGGTCGCAGTCGAGGTTGTAGTCCGGGAGAACGGTGCCGTCCGGGTATGGGGTGCCGGAAATGTAGGGTATCGCGAAGTTCAGCGCGGCCGAGCAATTAGCGAATATGCTCCCGAAGTACCGCTGGCTGCCATCGAAGGTTTCCAGGTCGGTGAGCACGCTGTTGTGGCTATCAGGATTGAGGAGCTGGACCGTCGTCGCCGGGGCCGGGCCGGCGGCCGAGAACATGTCATCAGTTCCCGGGACATCGGAATCGAGCATGTCGTCCGGGGACGTCCAGTCCAGCAGCGCTTGAGGGAACGACGTGCCTGGTCTCTCGACGGTTACCGGCGCGAGGTCGGAGGGCCGGAAGTAAGGTCGGTACGGCGAGAACGGGTTTGCTGAGTTCGAGCCGAAGTCCCGCTCGGAAACAACCGGCTCGATGGGATACAGCTGCGGGTTCCCGGTATTCGCCGCGGTCCAGAGGGTCTGCAGGTCCAGCGGGCCTGACTTAGCCATCAGGTCCTCGGTGAACGGCACCGAGTAGGCCGACATGACCATTGTCATCCGGACCGTATGGTAGAGCGAGTATAGCGCCGAATTGACCAGGTAGAGCCCTGCCTTGATGGTGTCGGCCGCTATGACGCCGCCAGCCTCGAACAGGCCGGCGAACACATCGCCCACCACTTTCAAGGTTGCCACCGCGACCTTGCCCAGCCATTTGGCGTAAGCCTTCACAGCATCCCAGAGACCCTCGATGCTGAGCCCTTGGCCGGTGGCAGGAGGGGGTGGCACGCTGCCGATGTCGCGTTTGATGTCGCTCACCATCTGGTCTAGGACCTTTTTCAGATCTCCGATGACGTCGGGGAACATGGGCTTTTCGACATCGTCCTCGGTCGCCAGCGAAAGGATGACGCGGTAGGCGCCGTACGCGCCGGCCACGTCATCGGCGGTCGGGTAGCGCCCCATCCGGGATGGGTGGTCCTGATCGGGAGGGTAGGCCTGCTGGATCGTGTCCGCGATGAACTGTGTCCAGGTGGTGAAGATCGGGTCGTCAGGTGCCTCCAGCTTGGGGAGTTTCGTGGTCTTGATGTCGAACAGGCCCTGCTGGATGAGGTTGCAGACCTCGGCCACCGTGCCATCCAGGATCGGGTCGAGGCCGGCCGAGCCGACGTTGCACAGGTCGTTGAGCCGCGCATAGTTCAGGCCGGCCGCGTTGTCACGGCGCGGGTCGGCGCGGCCGGACCCGATGGTGTCAAGGGTCCGCTCATCGGCGCTGGGCTCGGTGGGGTCCGGGCCCTTGTCATGCCAGGCGGCCCAGACGTATGCGTCGATGAAGTTCTCCACCAGGTGATGGCGCTGCCAGCAGTTGCGCCACGGCGACTCGACGATCCGGTTGACATAGGCGTGGCCGATCGTGTCCCCGACATAGTGGGTCAGGTACCCGAGCGCGTAGGCTGCCAGGCACTTGGTCGCCGGTGCGTTAGGATTGGCCGCCTGCTGGTCCCTGCAGTTGTCCAGCAGCTTCTGCGTGAAGCACCCGGTGTTCACGTAATGCAGGTAGTCCGCCCAGTACCAGTTCTGACGGTAGTCATCCACCTGTCTGAGCGGGAGGAAGAAGAACCAGAAATTGTTCTGGTCAATCAGCAGGTCCAGGACCCCGCCTTCGAGGATTCCCGTCAGGAATGTGAACGTTTCCTGGATGGACTTCCACACGCCATCCGTGAACTTGTCAACCGCTGTACTTATATAGCGATTGACCTCGCCCGTCAGCTCGCCGACACAGCGGAACGTACCCGCGACCTTCAAGGCCAGGTCCTCGATCTGCTGCTGCCCCCCGCCATAGTCGAGCATGGTGAAGAAAATATCGGGGCCCATGGCGCCCAGCACGGCATAGCGCGATTGGAGCGCATCCTGGCTCGCATAGGTAGGCCAATCCTTGGCATTGAGCCTGGGATCCGTCAGGAACTTCTGAAAGTCCGGGTTGCCCTGGGCAAGGTCCGCCAGATGCTGAATGATTGTGGTGTGGGTACCGGCGCCTGGCATCTGCAACCTCCACGGTTCGGGTCCGCTCAAGGCCCGCAACGGTGGGTAAGCACTCCGTCACAGTTGAGGCTTCGCCTGTGCCTTGCCGCCGCTTTACTGTCCAAACACTGGCGGAGCGTGGACCCCCATTTTTGGGCGCCAGTCGCCCACACATCGATTCTCTCCCCGTACCGCAATCTGTCAAGAGTTTCGGTTGCGGCTGAAAAGGATCCATGAGGCCATGGGGCCGACATTGCCTGCCGGCGGCGCGAAAGTTACCTGAGCGCCGGGGCGCCGATCCGGCACACCCGGCGGGCACCCGGCCCGTTATGGACGCCGGCCTGAGCCGTGGCCCATGACGGGCCCTTTCCGCGGGAGGCCAAACCGTGTATGAACGAGGAAGCGGCACAGCCTCCGGCTATGGGCAGTGCCGCTGGCCGGCCACTCGCGTCGCGACGGGAGGTGCGCCTCGTGGACGACTGCTGCGAATGCGCCGCGCCGCGGCCGGCTGATGGCTGGAGGTGGGCCCGGTGACGTGTTTCCCGCCCTGCTCGCCGTGGTGTGACTGTGTCAACGACGTATGCCAGCCGTCGCCGGTGTCGGTCAACGCGGTACGCCTGCGGACACCCGACGGCCGCTACCTGCAGGCGGCCAACGGCGGCGGCGGATGGCTCATAGCGGCTAGCGTCATCCCGAACACCTGGGAGACATTCCTGTTCGTGCCGCCGGCCACGTGGCCGCTTGCCAGCGGCAGCCAAGTTGCGCTCGACGTCTGCAACGCGAGCTGGGACCCCGCGGGCCTGCGGGTTCGGGTTGACCACCACACCGTAACGCTGCCCCACGGCCGCAAGGACCCCGGGCTGGTGACCTATGAGGTCGGTGGCGCGGGTACTCGCGTTTGGGCCTGCGGCCCATTTGGGGCGGGGTATCCCGCCTACCCAGGCGACGACCCCGCCGAGCGAATCTTCACGCTCGTCAAGCTGGACGGCCGTGCCCCCGCTCCACCGGGCACGCCGATCAACCCTGAAGACCTTGTTGCCGTGCAGATCAACTCCAACCGCGGGAATACATACTTCTTCCGGGTTGCCGACGCCTCCGACGGTGCGGAGGTCGGCGGTGACGGGCTCACCGTAGATGACCTCAGCACCATGTTCATCGCGGAGTTCAACGAGGTGCGGTCCGGTCTCGGCTGGCGCCCGGAGTTCGTACAGTGCCAGACCTGCGCCGCGGTGACCGCCGTGGTGACCCGGGCAGCCTCCGGTACGCCGATCACCGGGGCGGCGGCGGTCGCCCTGGTACCGGGCCACCCCTATCAGGGGACGACGGGGGCGGACGGGCGGGCGGCCCTGGCCGACACCTCGAACCGGACCTGCGTCCCGGCGGGAGGCGTGGCGGTCCAGGCATCCGCGGACCGCTACCAGGACAAGAGCGTGAGCGCCCTGGTGCCGGACTCCGGTGCGATCGAGGTCGCGATCGCGCTGGACTGCACTCCGGTGAAGGGCACCATCGTCGATACCACCGGCGGCGGCGTCCCCGGCGCGGTGGTCATGCTGCGCGATGCGAACCAGAACGTCCTGCTCGACGAGCACGGCAACCCGTTTCTGGCCACCACGGCCGCCGACGGCAGCTTCGCGTTCAACTGTGTCAGCCACGGCTTCGTGCAAGTGTGGACGCTCGCCGACCCCTCTCAGGTCAATCACACGAGTGTGATCGGGCCACCGGGCTGGACCAACGTCACGATCGTGATCCCGCAGCCGACCTGCGGGAACCTCGTTGGCCAGGTGATCGACGCCAGCACGCAGGCCCCGATCTCCACCGCCGGGGTGACCGAATCATTCGGGCAGCAGACGCCAACCGATGCCAGCGGGGGGTTCCGGTTCGTGTGCGTGCGGCCGGCCGGGCCGGACACCGTCTACGCGACAGCCCGCGGCTACCAGCCCGGATACGCCCAGGGCATCGTCCCCACCGCTGGCGACTCCGCGCCCGTCATCATCAAGCTCACCCCGATCCCCACGGTGGCATTCCAGATCCGCCTCACCTGGGGAGCCGATCCCCAAGACCTCGACTCGCACCTGTCCGGGCCGGACATCGAACACGGCGGCCGGTTCCACTGCTACTACGACACAACATCGGCAAACCACATGCAACCGGTGTCCTATGTCTCGCTCGACCAGGACATCAAGACCGGGCACGGGCCAGAGACCATCACGATAGAGTGCACCCCGCCCACCGGTGGGCAGTTCGTCGCTGGCGACTACCACTACTGGGTGCGCGACTACACCGGGCCGACTTTCCTAGACTCCAATGCCCAGGTGGCGATCTGCGCCGTCGACAGCCAGGGCGCCCTCACGCAGATCGCAAGTTACGACGTCACCGCGGCGGCGGGCTATGCAACGAACGCGCCGCCCTACGACCTGTGGCACGTGGTCGACTTCACCCTGGACGCGAATGGCACCATCACCCGTACCGATGTGCAGACGTTCGTCCCGGGCCTGGACACCCCGCCGCTCTAGGAAGGAAGGGGTCATGTCCCTGCCCCCCGCGCACCTGGATTCACTCGAGCGGCACATGACGCTGCACCGCGAACGGATCGCCAGACTGAGCCAGCTGCTCGAGATGGTCAACCAGGCGATCGCGCACCGCCAGGCCGGGCAGGGCAGCGACCAGAAGTCGGAAGGGATCGGCGGCCTTACCGCGAAGGCCGAACTCGTCGAGCGCGAGATCCGCAGGCACGAGGAACTGCTGGCACTGGGCCAGGACGAGCGCCTGCTCAACGCGCTGGGCGAGCTGCTTGACGACCCCGCGCTCGCCCGGGCCGCGGCCAGCGACCCCCACGGTTACGCGCGCGAGCGCGGCCTTGAGCTGCCCCAGAACATGGACCTGACCTTGAGCTTTCATCACGGCCAGATCGAATTGCTCATCGCCTTCTACGACGATCTCGCGCCGTTCCTGATCCTGTGGAACAACGACGGCTTCAGCCCTCCGTACGGCGAGCAGGAGATCGTCTCCCCGTGACGGTGCTGCCCGGGCTCTCTGTGCCTGACCTGGATGGATCTACAGTTGGCGGGTGGGTACCGAGAAATCACACTCGGGAGAGCCTGTACCGCTCCAGAACTCGTGCGGCGGCCGTGACCTGTGGTTTGGCCCGCTGACCGTGTTGGGGCAAGATCGCGGACTGTGCCGATCCGATTTCTGTACCTCATCATGACCCTGTGCCGCTCGAATACTAGATCGCGCTGCTGACCTGCGCTATCGCCAGCAGGCTGGTGGCGGTGATGGTTGGCAGGGCCCCGGCAAAGTCGTGCCTTCATTGATCAGGTGGATATGAGGGTCTGAAGTGGCCGGCCGGGTCGTCGGCTGTGGTGGCGCAGGGCTGCGGCGATGCTAGTGGCTCCGGCGAGACGCAGGATGGCCAGGGCGAGATTGCGCAAGGTGGCCATGACGCGGGGACCGCTGCCGGTCCTGACCTGGGAAATGTCTTCGCCGTAAGTGACGTCGCGGACCCAGTGCAGGCGGTCCTCGATTGCCCAGTGGCCGCGCAGCGCTTCGGCGATCTGATCCGGGCGGGCCTGCGCGGCGGTCAGCGAGGTGACGGCGTAGACAGTCTCGGTGGACCACTTCCTGCTGGCGAGGGGCTTACGGCGGCGCACGATCTGCATGGCCTGGGCGGCGTGCGGGAAGCGCAGCCCGGCGGCCACGGCGGTGACTTTGAGGGTGCGCCGCTCGTGCCGGCCGTGACCGCGGTCGCGGGTGTCGACTGTGACCGGGACGTCGCGCCAGGGCAGGGACGCGAGCTGGGCGCGCAGCTTCGGCTGGTTGCCCTTCACGGTCAGGATGTAGTGCGCGCCGCGCTGATCCACCAGGTAGCGGGCGTGCTCACGCTGAGCATGCATCGCATCTGCGGTCACGATGGCACCCGCCAGGCTGATCTTGTCCAGGAGCACGGGCAGCATCGGGATCTCGTTCGTCTTCACCTCCACATCCACCTGGCCCAGGACCACGCCGCAGGCGTGATCGAGCGCGGCCAGCAGATGCCGGCCAGGACGAGTGCCGCTGGCTGACCCGCGTAACGTCTTGCCGTCCACCGCTACCACCCGGCGCCTGCCCGCGGCCGGCGCGGTGCGCTGCTGAGCCCACGCGCCTGCCAGGTCATCAAAGGCGTCAGCATCCAGGCGCTGCAAGGTCCGCCGGATCGTGGACTCACATGGCACCGCACCTCTGATCCCCAGGCCGGCGCGGGTCGCCTCATCGGTGTCGGCAGCCCACTCCGCGATCGCCGTGAACGACCGGGCGCCGGCCAGCACCGCGCACACCGCCAGGGCCAGGATCACCGCCAGGCGATGCCGCACGCCGCGGCGCGCCCGCGGGTCCGCCACTGCGACCAGTACCGATAGCACCATGGCCCGGTCCCCGCCAGCAGCATCCGCCGCAGCGAACAGGTGGCAGAACACAGGGTCAACCGACGATGATGGCGCGGCGGGCATGGTCCCTCGAAGCGATCAGGCAGGTGTGAGAACCGCCATGATCAACTCCAGGGCCATGCCCGTACCACTTACTCGCTCACGCCGGCGTGTCGCCGATCCTCAGCCCAGCCGCGACTTTGCCGACCCCCTGACAGTTGCCCCCTGACACTCCCGGATGCTCGCAACCGGGAAGCGGTAATCGTCGGCGACGAACTCCGCAGTGACATGCGCACAGTCGATGACATCGACGATGCGCCGAAGCTGGGTTCTCTGAGAGGTCGCATCCAGCACCGCGTGCGAGATCAGATCTGCTCGCCGCTCGCGGAGTATCTCGACCAGGCGCTGCTGCTCCTCGATGAGCGTGTCGATGCGGGCGGTCTCGCGGTCGAGATAGCCGGCGATGGCGCGCTGCTCATCCAGTGGCGGCACTGGGATCGGCAGGTTGTCCAAGTCTGCCTGCTGCACACGGCGGTCGAACGTGGTCTGCGCCCGCGTGTACAGGAGGTACTGGTCAAGGTAGGGCTGGGATCGCAGCAGGTAGTGAATGAACCGAGGCAACAGGGAGCCGCGGGATCTGAACACCCTGTAATCGGGGCTGACTGCTCCGGCCCGCCCGGATACTCCGATCCCGCCGCCGATCAGCCACATCGGGTTGACCACCAGGTCATCGACCTCAGCGACGAGGTACTTCGGGAGGCTTGTCTCGTCGGGCTCCTGTCGCCCTCCCATCTCGGCGCGCGCAACGACCTCGCCTGTAGAGCGCAACGAGAGCATCTCGTAGGAGAGGTCGCTGTTGCGCTGATCGAGTCGATCGAAGAGGCCCTTGAAACGCACAACGCCCCAAGAATCGGGCCGGGTCTCAAGCAGCGAGGAGACGGCTCGGTGCGCACCGATCAGGGTCAGCGTACTCATGCTTCGACCTCCCGCAGCAGGTCGAGGATCTTGGCGACCTGCTTCTCCAGGTCGGCGTCGATCTCAGCGAGGGGGCGGGGAGGGGCGTACTTGTAGAAGTGGCGGGTGAAGGGGATCTCGTAGCCGGTCTTGGTCTTGGCCCAGTCGATCCAGGCGTCGGCGGCATGGGGCTTCACCTCGGCATCGAAGTAGGCGTTGATGACCTCGACCTTGCCGACTGGGCCGATAGGGGAGCCACCGTAGGTGAAGGGGAAGTTCTCGGTATCGCGTTTCTTGGCATCGGGCTTGGGCTTGCCCTTGCGGTCGACGACGGGCTGGCCAGACTCGTCGAGGAGCGGGCGCTCGGCAGTGATGGTCCAGTAGCCGAACTCGTCGTTGCGCAGCACCTTGGAGTAGTCGGGTTCAGCGTCGAGGAAGTCGGCGTACAGACGGACGATCTTGGCCCGGTCGGTGTCGCTGATCTCGCGGCCCTTGGAGCCGAGGTTCTTGCGCATCTTGGTCCAGAAGGAGGTGCCGTCGATGAGCTGGACCAGGCCCTTGCGGTCGGGGTGCTTGGTGTTGTCGAGGATCCAGATGTAGGTGGCGATGCCGGTGTTGAAGAACATGTTGGTCGGCAGCGCGACGATCGCTTCGACCAGGTCGTTCTCCAGCAACCACTTGCGGATGTTGGAAGGGCCGGATTCGGCGGCGCCGTTGAAGAGCGGCGAGCCGTTCATGATGATTCCGACCCGGCCGCCGCCGTCCTCGGGTGCCCGCATCTTGTGGGCCAGGTGGAGCAGGAAGAGCATCTGCCCGTCCGAGGTTGCCGGGAGCCCGGGGGCGAACCGGCCGTACGGGCCGGCGGAGTTGCGCTCGGCGGTGACCGCCTTGGCGTACTGCTTCCAATCCACGCCGTAGGGCGGGTTGGACATGCAGAAGTCGAACTTCCGGTTCTTGAACGCGTCGCCGGTGAGCGTGTTGCCGAAGGCGATGTTGGACGTGTCGTGGCCCTTGGCGAGCAGGTCGGACTTGCAGATCGCGTACGACTGCGGGTTGTACTCCTGGCCGTACAGGCTCAGCTTGGCGTCCGGGTTCTGCGCGAGCAGGTGCTCCTCGGCCAGGGCAAGCATCCCGCCGGTGCCGGCGGTCGGGTCGTACAGCGTGCGGATGATTCCGGCCTCGGTCAGGTCGGCGTCCTTTTCCGCGAAGAGCAGGTCGACCAGCAGCCGGATCGCATCCCGCGGGGTGTAGTGGTCCCCGGAGGTCTCGTTCGCGGCCTCGCTGAACTTACGGATGATGTACTCGAACGCATCACCCATGTCAGCGTTCGACACGGTGTCGGGGTGCAGGTCGATCGCACCGAACGACTTCACGACCTCGCGCAGGAGTTCCGCCTTCTCCAAGGCGAGGATCTCCTTCTTGAAGTCGAAGTACTCGAACACGTCCACGTCCGCGCTGAACCGGTCGATGTAGTCGGTCAGGTTGTCCGCCAGCCCGTCCGCGTCGGCCAGCAGGTTGGTGAAGGAGTAGTTCGAGGTGTTGTAGAACGGCCTGCCCGTCGCCTTCTTCACCTCGGCCTTGAGCCGGTTCGGGTTGTCGATCTTCTGCGCCAGTTCCCGCACCGTCTCCCGGTCGGGCTCAAGGATGCAGTCCAGTCGGCGCAGGATCGTGAGCGGGAGGATCACGTTGCCGTACTGGTTGGGGTGGTAGGGGCCCCGAAGCTGGTCTGCGATCGACCAGATGAAACTACCGAGGGTGCTCACAAGGCTCCTTCACACAGAATCGCTCAATGGCGGTCGGCGGATGGTCCGCCCGTACAGGCGGGTGGTCGATCCGGTCGTACGCCGTTTCAGCGAACGCATGCCACCTAAGAGGCATCCTTTCAGGTCAACGCACGTGCTGGACCCGTGCTGGCACCCCACGGTCCAGCACGCGATCTACCTGCCGAAACCGCCGCCCGGCCGAC
>Ga0208589_1000781_pt1 | contig 14136 bp, 10 predicted proteins | sample NGESurshal092012_2_FD_184486 | JGI IMG/M metagenome (GOLD analysis project Ga0208589, IMG submission 184486) | Arctic peat soil microbial communities from Barrow, Alaska - NGEE Surface sample F53-2 shallow-092012 (SPAdes) | ecosystem: Environmental > Terrestrial > Soil > Wetlands > Peat ... | reverse complement strand
CTGGAGTGACAGACAACCGTCTTTTGTCTGCCATGTCAACGGCTCGCGTCGCAACTCCGAAGTATCGCGCAATTGCTGCAGCTGGGCGTCGTCGGGATATTCTTCCGAGCCGAGCGATTCCCACAGGGCGCGCGCATTGCAATGATCCTCGTCGATGCGCTCCAACCATGCCTTGACCGGCTGACGCGCGCCTTTCAGATCGAGCGCGACGTGTTCGGATTCGATCGGATGCTGCGGAAACGCATGATTCGTCAACAGCACCATGATGTCGCTTTCGCCGCGTACGACCGTGGCATCGACGGTCGCGTGGGCGCCGTCAACAAGCAATCGTTCGCTGCCGAGCCGGCATAGCAACTGGAAAGCCCGATAAGTCGGTTTGGCGATACTGTCAATCGTGAGCAGTCCAAAACCGCCGTGAAACGGCACCGAGGAAAAGTAATTCTCGGCGAAGATGTCCGAGAACGTCCAATAGCTGTAGCACTGGACGAGGTCGGCGACATCAAGGAAGTTCTTGACCATGAATGCCGCCGCATACGGCTCGTCATGGCGCTTGAAGAACGGGTTGGAGGAACTGGACCATTCCGTGTAATACACCGGCACACCGGCCGCTGCCGCGCAGGTATCCTGGGTGCGTTGCAGCAGGATGCCACGCGTGGCTTGTGCGAGTTGCTGCTCGGTATCGTCGCCAGGTTTGCCGAACGCGTCCGTCGGATAGTGATGCGTCGAGACGAAATCGCAGGGCAGCTTTTCCTTCTTGCAGAAGGCGATGAAATCGGCGATCCACTCGTCATTGGCGGTAGCCGGACCGCCGACGCGCAAACGAGCATCGATCGCCTTGATCGTCGTCACGCTGTGGCGATACAACTCGAAATAATCGGCTTGACTGCCCGTCCAGAATGAAGAGATATTCGGCTCGTTCCACACCTCGAAGAACCACTGCCGGACCTCGTCGACGCCATGGCGCGCGACCCAGTGACGCACAAGTTGATCAATCAACTCGTCCCAGTCGGCCAGCTTCCTCGGAGGCGTGACGTTGCCCTGGTAACTGAATACTGTCTTGCTGCCCGAAGCCAGCGCGATCGGCATGAAGCTCAACTCGACGAACGGCCGCATGCCGATCTCGCGCAGGAAATCGACAATCAGGTCCGCGTTGTGGAATCCGTAACGCAATGCGTCCTGCTCATCCAGCAGGGTGGCCATATCATCATCGAGCAGCGCATGGAAGCGCACATAGCGTATGCCCAGCTCCTGGCGCACCCGCCGCATCTGCGCGCGCCAGTCCGCACGCAGCGTCATGCGCGCATGATCGCTGCCAATCGTATGCGACCAGACATGGGCAAGTGGACTGCCGGCCTGTTCGAGATTGCAATGAAAGTCGGGCATCGATCAAATCCTCTCCGGATGGAGGCAGTGCAGCGATTCGTGCGGTTTCCGGCTCCGACACCTGGCATTCCAGCCGGGAACACCGCCAGGACGTTCCTTCTGCGTCAGGTGCCGATGCCGTGAAATCCGCGCGCCTCTCGACCCGAGGCCTTGAAAGCGAAGGAAAGTGCCCTGTCCGGGATGCCGGCCACTGCGTCCCGCGGCTATGAATCAACGCAGCCAGAGTCAAGGCGATTTCTGCCGAACTCGCAGCGGGACAGCCTGTTGTAGATGGTCTTCAAGCTGATGCCGAGCGTTTCAGCGGCGCGCGTCTTGTCGTTGTCGAAATATTCAAGTGTCCTGCGCAGCATCTGCTCTTCGATTTCATCGAACGTCATGCCCACCTGAAAGTGCACCGAGCCTCGATCGCCTGCCGAACCCGCTCGATTGCCGTTCGGCAACTCGACCCGGATCGGCTTCTCGCTGCAAAGGATGTAAGCACGTCGCACAACCTGTTTCAGCTCGCGCACATTTCCTGGCCATGCGTACGCCTTCAGGTCCGCTTCGGTCGTCTCGGCGAAACAGTGCATGGACTCATGTCGCGAATTGAGCATGTCGAGGAAATGCTGCGCCAAAGGAAAAATGTCGTCGGGTCGTTCGCGTAATGGCGGCAGCACCAGCGGAAAGTCCATCAGCCGATAAAAGAGATCCTCGCGCAGCCTCCCTTCGCTGACCGCTCGCCTGCTGTCGCAGTTGGTGGCTGCAACGACACGGCAATCGATGGGCCGTTCCTGATTGCCGCCGACGCGCCGGATCACACCGCTTTCCAGCACGCGCAACAGATGCGCCTGCAATGAATACGGCATTTCGGTGATTTCATCGAGAAACAAGGTGCCATGTTCGGCCTGCTCGAACAGACCTCGATGGTCGCGTATCGCGCCGGTGAAACTGCCGCGTTCGTGACCGAACAGGAGGCTTGCCAGCAATTCCGAGGCGACCGCTCCACAGTTCATCGCGACAAACAAGCCACTGCGACCGCTGAGTTCGTGTATGGCACGGGCAGCCAATTCCTTGCCTGTGCCGCTTTCCCCCTCGATCATGATCGTCAGATCCAGTGGCGCAATCAGGCGGATCTGCCTGAAAACTTCGCACATCGATACGGAGTCGCCACGCAGATCGCCACACGCATCCGGCGTGGCTCTTGAACGCTTGCAGAGCACGCCGATCTGCCGAATGCCGGCGCACAAGGTTTCCTCGGCCATGGAAGCGTCGCGGGGCCGGTACTCCTCCACTGGCTCGATGGCATGACACGCCTCCGACCAGGAACTGCTGCGCGGCTCAGGACCTGCCACATCGTCGGAAGATGACGAATCGCCCTTGCGATTGAGAGTTCGCAGCAAAGCAGGTTGCGAGTCCATTTGTTCTCCTCTCTTTCGATGGGTTCACCTGATGCAACCGCTTGGCCGAGGTTTGCCCGGACTGACTCATGGGCATTCTCATGGGCATTCCAGAATCGCTGAGTCCTGCTCTCGGTCCGCTTCTCGGTGAAAGATCGGACAATCGACGTGAATGAGGCGTTCATGATCGAGTACGCGATTGAACGAGACCGCGCCATTCCCGTACCACGGCTGCTCGATCAGCTCGGCGTGCCCGCATGAAAACGCGGAAAGCTCCCTGGCCTGATCCGATCAAGGCTTTGCCTACTCGTTCCTTGAGTCAAAACGAGTCGCACGCAAGGATGCTCTGATCAATTCAACACAGGCGTCATGTCCTCGAGCAGAGGTGCCCGCGCGTAAAAAATTCATGAATTCGTAAAATCTACAAATGCGATGGAATGCCGTCCGGCCATGCCGGGCTTCTGCATGCCAGCTTGGTTGAACTTGCCCGCGAGCATTCGAGGGGTTTTCGCATGCCGATAGTCGCCTGAGCATTGGAATGGTTGAGATCACGGCCGGAAACTCGTCGAGTACCGCTTTGCATAGCGCCCGATCGTGGCCATGGCACGTTCTCTGCTTCGCGAACCCTAAAGGTTGCCGCAAGATGAGAATGCCGATGAGTGAAAAAAACTTGAAGGCGCCAGAAGCAGATGCGCAGGCCGGATCCCTCGACAGCGATGTTCATGGGCCGACTGGCGCCGATGAATGCTCCTCACTCACGCGCCGGTCGCTGCTCAAGGCCGCATTGCTTTTCCCCGCAGTTGGCGTGCTCGGATGCGGCGCGCATGAGTCCAGTCATTCCGCAACGCCCGGAGCCAACGCTGCATCGGTGTTTTTCAGCACGGAGGAACGCGCGTTCGTCGAGGCGGCGACCGCACGACTGATTCCGGATGAGGAAGACGGTCTGGGCGCCAAGGGCGCCAACGTGGCGGTATTCATCGATCAGCAACTGGCCGGACCCTATGGCCGCGCCGAACGCTGGTACATGCACGGTCCGTGGGCGCAGGGAATACCGCAGCAGGGTTATCAGCTCAAACTCACTCCCGCCGAGCTGTATCGAACAGCCATCCGCGATGTGGACGCATGGTGCGTACAGAACCACACCGGGCACTTCGCCGCTTTGTCCGGCGCCGATCAGGACGCTGTCCTGCACGGTCTGGAAAGCGGCGACATCAAGCTGGCTGATGTACCTGCGAAGGCATTTTTCACCATGCTGCTGAAGAACACGGTCGAAGGTTTCCTGGCCGATCCGATGTACGGCGGCAACCGCAATTTCGCCGGCTGGAAGCTGGTCGGCTTTCCCGGTCCGCGCTACAACTACGTCGCTGAAATCGAGCAATACGGCAAGCCCTACACGCAGCCGACAGTGGGCATCCTGGGTCGCGACGGCACCCTGCTTCGGAGAGGTTGAGCATGGCGACCACGTTGAAACCTGTCGATATCGTCCTGGTCGGCTTTGGCTGGACCGGTTCCATCCTCGCGGAGCAGCTCACCCGGACCGGACTGAGCGTGCTGGCGCTGGAGCGCGGCAAGTATCGCGATACGGTTCCGGATTTTGCCACCACGCAGATCCAGGACGAATTGCGCTATGCGGTTCGCGACGGGTTGTTCGAGGAACCGGCGCGCGACACGCTCACCTTCCGCAACACGATGGACCAGACCGCGCTGCCGATGCGTCATCTGGGTTCGTTCCTTCCCGGGGTCGGCGTCGGCGGTGCCGGTGTCCACTGGAATGGTCAGCTCTGGCGTTTTCTGCCCGAGGACTTCGTGATCCGCAGCCATACCGAGCAGCGTTACGGCAAGAGCTTCATTCCGGCGGACATGACGATCCAGGATTGGGGAATCACCTATGCCGAGCTGGAACCCCATTACGACACCTTCGATTACCTGTGCGGCATATCCGGCGCGGCCGGAAACATCCAGGGCGTGATTCAGCCCGGCGGCAACCCGTTCGAAGGGGCGCGCCAGCGTGGCTATCCGCTGCCGCCGCTCAAGCGCAGCTATCCGACGGTACTGTTCGACAAGGCCGCCAAGGACGCCGGTTTCAAACCATTTCCCTGTCCGGCCGCGAACGCGTCGGCGGCATACAAGAATCCACTCGGCGTGCAGATGGGCCCGTGCACCTATTGCGGATACTGCGAGTGGTTCGGCTGCGGAAATTATTCCAAGGCATCGCCGCAGACCACGATTCTTCCCGTATTGCTCAAGCGCGAAAATTTCTCCTTGCGCACCCAATGCGACGTCACACGCATCAATCTGGACAGCACCGGCAAGAACGCGACCGGCGTGACCTATGTCGATGAACAGGGTCGCCAATTCGAGCAGCCGGCGGCGCTGGTCATCTGCTGCGCGTTCGCGCAACACAACGCATTGTTGTTGCTGCTCTCGAAAATCGGCCAACCTTACGATCCGCGGACAAATACCGGCGTGGTGGGCCGCAATTACGCCTACCAGATCACTTCCGCGGTCGATGTATTTCTCGACGAGATCATGAATCCGTTCATGGGCGCCGGCGCACTGGGCCAGGCCATCGACGAATTCAACGGCGACAATTTCGATCACGGTCCCGAGGGTTTCGTCGGCGGCGGCTACATCGCGCTGTGGACAACTGGGGGCCGGCCGATACTGCAGCACCAGCTTCCCGAGGGTACGCCCAAGTGGGGCGCCGGCTGGAAGAAGGCGATGGCCGAAAATTATCTCAAGAGCGCGTCGATCGCGACCCACGGCAGCGTCATGAGTTATCGCGACTCCTACCTCGATCTCGATCCCACCTATCGAGACATCTATGGCGATCCGCTGCTGCGCCTGACCTTCGACTACCATCCCAACGAGATCAAGATGTCGGGCTTCCTCACCGACAAGGCCACGCTGATCGCGCAGGCGATGAAGCCGCGTTCGCTCCACGCCAAACCGCGCATCGGTCATTACTCGATCGTTCCCTATCAGACAACGCACAACACCGGCGGCTGCGCGATGGGCGCCGATCCGAAAACCAGCGTGGTCAACAAATATCTGCAGTCGTGGGACGTGCCCAACGTGTTCGTCATGGGTTCAAGCGTGTTTCCGCAAAACGCCGGCTACAACCCGACCGGCACCGTGGCCGCCCTCGCCTACTGGGCTGCGGACGCGATCAAGAACCTTTATCTCAAGAACCCCGGTCCGCTGGTTCAGGTGTGAGCTGAGATGGACGTCATGCATTCACGAAGCTTTGCGTTCCACATCGCCGGATCGATCGCGCTGGCTTTGCTGGCCAGCGCGCCGGCTGCTGCGCAAGTCAGTTCATCCAGCGAGGTCGCGCGCGGACAATACCTGGTGCGCGCCGGAGACTGCGCGTTCTGTCATACCGAGTCCGGCGGCAAACCGTTTGCCGGCGGCCGCGGGATTCCGACACCGTTTGGCGTGATTTATTCCGTCAATATCACGCCTGATCGCGATACCGGCATCGGTCAGTGGTCCGAGCAGGATTTCTACAAGGCCATGCACACCGGTATCAGCCGCGACGGCAGTCACTTGTATCCGGCCTTTCCCTATCCGTGGTTCACCAAGGTCTCGCGTGCCGACGTGGACGCGATCAAGGCGTATCTGGATACCGTCAAGCCGGTCGTCCAGAACGACACAACGAACCAGCTGCCGTGGTACTTGCGTTGGCGCGCTGAACTGTTCGGCTGGAACATGCTGTATTTCGACGAAGGCGAATACAAATCCGACACCACAAAATCGGCCCAGTGGAATCGTGGCGCCTACCTGGTGCAGGGGCTTGCCCATTGCGGGGCCTGCCATACGCCTGACAACTGGCTGGGCGGGACGAAGCACGGCAAGCCATACGCAGGCGGCAGTGCGGGCTTGCAATGGTATGCGCCCGGCCTTGGCGACAACCTCCGCGATGGCGTCGGCGGCTGGTCGACGCAGGAGATTGCCGAGTACCTGAAAACCGGCTCGAACGCGAAATCGGCATCGGCTGGACCGATGAGCGATGTGGTGACGAATTCGACGCAGTACCTCACCGATGCCGATCTCGACGCCATCGCGATGTACCTGAAAGATCGTCCGCACGAACAAGTCAAATCAACGCCGGAAACAGGCGCGCTCGGCGTCGATGCGCTGACGCGTGGCCAGGCGCTGTACATCGACAATTGCACCGCCTGCCACATGCCCGACGGCCGCGGCATCGCAAAGGTCTTCCCTCCGCTGACCGGCAGCTCGGCGATCCAGGCGGACAACCCGGGTACGGTCGTGCATGTCGTGTTGGCCGGCGCAAGGATGGCGGCAACGCCATCCAAACCCACCGGTCTGGCCATGCCCGGTTTCGGCTGGAAGCTGGATGATCATCAGATTGCCGATGTCGTCAACTATATTCGTCACGCGTGGGGCAACCGCGCTCCGCTGGTCGACGCCGACACGGTTGCCGCCGTGCGCAAGGACATCCGGCCAGCCGACCGACCGTCGCGCGACAAGACCACCACCCACCCTGACGCGCCGCTGCGACGCACGAATCCATAGATCATGCACATGAAACAGGCGATGCCAATCGTGCTGATCCTCGCTGCCGTGATGCTCGGCGGAGTGGCTTTCGCGGCTCGCGCCGATGACTCGTCCGGCGCTGACAAGGCCGGCGCACAAACAATGGTCACGCATGTCTGCGAGACGTGTCACGGCAAGCAGGGCAACAGCACCGACCCGGATGTGCCGTCGCTTGCCGGTCAAGGCAGCGCCTATCTTCAAAGACAGCTGGCCGCGTTCAAGGCGCAACGCCGCGTCGGCGTGATGAGCGGCATCGCGATGACTCTGAGCGATTTCGACATTCGCTATGCAGCAACGTATTTCTCGCAACAGATCCTGCAGGTCGACAGGAACCGCACGATCGATCCGGGCGCACTGACCCAGGGCGAAGCGATCTACGACGATGGCATAGCCGCGAAAGGCGTGCCGGCGTGTGCCTCTTGCCATGAACTGAATGGCACGGGATTGTCCACCGAGTTTCCTCGGCTCGCAGGCCAGCACTCGCGATACATAGCCGGGCAGTTGCGCGCGTTCCGCTCGGACTCGCGCCTCAGCAATCCCAACGCGATGATGCGCAAGGTTTCCGCGAAACTCTCCGACGACGAGATCGATGCGGTGGCGGTTTACATCGAATACCTGCACTGACGAACGTCTGAACAGCCAAGCCAGCCAAAACATCTTCCGTGCCTGCAAGGAATCGCAGACGGCGTTTGTTCGGCAGGGCTCGATTCGACCTTGCAACAAGGCGAACCTTTGCCGTTACGCCGGCGCCTAGAACTTGATCGTGGTCTGCAGCCCGACGACGAACGCGTTCGCAATGCTGTTCAAGCCGTTGGGATGGATGACGTACTGGAAGTTCGGGCCCAGCGTGCACCAGCTGGACAGCTTCGCGTTGTATTGCACGATCAGGTCGGTTTCCGCGCCTTGCACGCCGATCGGACCAGCCTGTTCGGCATTGAGCAGACGCTGGTAGTCGGAAAGACGCGTGTTGAAATCGAAACGGGCTGCCGCAAACTCGATCACATCACCCGGCCGCGAGGCGAACGGTTCCTTGTACCAGGCGCCCATTGTCAGCGAATCGCGGATGAGCGCCGTATTGCGATCGGCGATCGTCGCGTTCGCAAACACGGAGAGCCCCTGGCCGGAACCGGAGGAACCGGACGTGACCTGCTGCAACGCCATGAGATATCCCCCGTAACGACCGTCGCGCTCACGCGCAGGCAGACCGGTCAGCGCGGCGGGCTGCCCGTGCACATCCTCGTACAGGTCAGGCGCGTCGGAACTGTCGTAATAACCGCCTATCTTGTAGCCGCCGGGTAATGCCTGTGCACCAAGCTCGCCGGACCAGCCCACTTCCGCCGGAAACAAGGTGCCGGTATCGCCGGACGTACCCAGCTTGAAACCACTACCGCTCAGCGCATAAGTCGGATTGACCTGATAGGCGCCGGTTTCGGCATACCAGCCTCCCGAGGTGAACTTGATGCGGCCGCCCCATACGCCAAGCGGAGGGTTGTTCCAGCCGCTGTCCGCCAAGATCGCGTATGGCGCCGAGCAGAATCCGAGGTTCTGATAATCACACGAGAAATACGCGAAGTCGTCGCTTTCGTGCAAGCGTCCCAGCCGAATCTCCAGATGGCCGCCGAAGGACTGCTGATACCAGAAATCATCGAGACGAAAGTTCTGGCCGTCGCCATAGATTTGCTGCACCTGTACTTCGTTGCCGATGGTGTCCTGGGTCAGGTTCCGTCCGTCGCGGTTGCTCAAGGTAATGTGCAACATCGCATTGTCGATGTTTGCCAGCTTGCCGAGATCGAAATCGGCCCCCAGCGACCACTGGTCGGCATAGCGGGTGCCCTGACTCTTGCCACCGCTGGGATTCCAGGCGATATCGGATATGTATTTGGCCTGCACGCGCACACCGTCATCCGACAACGTCGAAAGCAAACCACCCCAGTCGCCAAACAGGCCATCCGGCGGCGCGGCATTCGCCTCGCCGCAGAAGGCGGCGGCGAGCGCAGACGCGAAAAGGATTCGAGGGCAACGACGCTTTGCGGACATCGCACAGTTCCGCCGGGATCAGCGCGATGAGTCGTGCAACAGATCGCGGGTGAAGGACGACCCGTTCGTCCAGGACCTGATTTGAAAAAGGCCGCGATGCACCACGTCAGCAAGCATCCAGCGACATGCGCAGAAAAATCATCCATGCGTGTTTGTTGCGAACATCGACAAATCTGCACCAGGTCTCAACTCAACGGCAACCACGCAAAGCAATATCCGCAATGTTCATGCGATGGCACGTCGTTACGCTTGACTGGATATTTAGCAGGTCCCGCGTCACTGCAGCGTATACAGATATGCCGCCATGTCACGCGCGTCTTGTTGCGACACGCCCGTATTGGGCATCGCGTTGCCGGGCAGCACGCGTTGAGGGTCGCGCAGCCACAACATCAAGTTGTCAGGCGTGTTCTGCAGCGTTCCTGCAATGAAGGCGCGTTGCCCGAACTGCGCGAGTGGTGGTCCTACGGTGCCACGCGCATCGGCAACACCGGGTATCGCATGACAGGCGCCACAGCCATAACCGCGCATCAAGACTGGCCCGCGTTCTGCCTGGGCTCCACTGATGCGCCAGAGTGATGTTGCGGCATTCCGTTGGCACCCCGACATCGCCAGGACCAGCAGCACAGATATGCCGATGGTGCGGACCAGCGTCGCGTTATAACTCGGCATGGCTGCCACCGCCTTGCGCTCGGCATCATGCAGCCATGCGACGAAAAGTACGGTCATCGCACCCAGATAAACCAGGCTCGCCGGCACCCACATGATCAGGCCCGCCAGCTGCTGGTCTTCAAGCGGTGTCAGACCCCACGCCGCCGTGGTGCCTGCATGACCCAGGTAAACCGGGCGCGCTGCAAACGTGAGGATGGCGCCAAGCAAACCCATCTGCATCCCCAGCGTGCCGACGAACAACAGACTTGAACCGTAATCCAGTTGTCGCCGGCCATAAGGCGCCATGACCAACGACCAGAATGCGAGTGCGGTGAGAAAGAAACAGGTATGTTCGAGCGTATGCACCCATTCATTGCCAAGCGCCCAGCCATATGGACCGGGCAGATGCCAGAACCACAGCGCAAAGCTCGACAGCACCCATACGGCCAAAGGTGCCAGCAGTGCCCGAATGCTGCCTTGAACGCCCGGCGCTCCCATCCAGAAACGTCCGATGCCGCGTCGCGCCGGCAACGGAAATGCCCACAGCCACGCTGTGGCCGGTCGCCCCCATACCAGCAGCGGAGGGGCGATCAGCATCAGCGCCATGTGTTGCACCATGTGCGCCGAGAACAGCTGGTCGTCGAGGGCATCCAGCGGGGAAATCAATGCCACAAACAACACGGCGATGCCGGCGCTGAACGCCAGGCAGCGCCCAACGCCGAAGACATGCAGACGCGCCTTGGGATCGATGCAAAGCAAGCCACGGACATAACCGAACACGACTATCGCCAAGAGAGCGAGTATCCACCACTCCCAGTTCCAACCGAGCTGGGAAAAACGCGCGCCATGCGGGGTCGCCGGCGCAACCAGCGCGACACCCGCCAACGCAGGTGGAAGGTGCGGCAGCCCGGCGCGACGTTTCACCCTTTGCATAGCGGCACCAGAAGAACAACAGCGATCGTGAAGGCCAGTGCGACGAGGAACAATCCACTGCTCAGAAGTCCGCACATCGCCATGAAGCGCGTGCGGCCGTCACCGCTGTGGGCTTCCTTCGGACTCTCGTCACGCGTGCGGCTCCAGCTGCGCCATGACACCAGACCGGCGACGATACCCAGAGCGATGGCGATGATGCTGATGACGAGCAACGCACTCCACGTCCCGTTCCACAACGGCACGCTAAGAGGCAGATAGCGCGGATAACATTCGTGGCCCGACAATGCGACTCCCACCAGCAATTCGATGTTCCAGGCCAGTGGCGCACCGACAATGCCGAAACCCAGTGCCAGCAATCCCACGCGATGGCGATGCGGCGCCGGATGTCCCAGATGGGTGAGTACCAGGGTTTCGTCAGACATAAGTTCACCCCAGCCTTGGCGTGATGTAGAACGTAAAAAAGACCGCCAGCCACACCACGGTGATGAAGTGCCAGTAGATCACCCCGATGGAAACGGCCGAGTGCCGGTTTTCGTCGAAATAATCGAGCATGGTCCATAGCAGCAGGACGGCGAGCATCAACAGGCCGGCGATGACATGGGCGAGATGAAATCCGGTGATCGTGAAGTACAGCGAACTGTAGACGCCCGTACTCAACTTGAATCCCTTGTGCGCCCACTCCGTCCCTTCCAGCACGATGAAGATGATGCCGAGCAGCAGCGAAAGCACCAGGCCCGTGGCGAGCTGCCAGCGCCGTCCTCGTTCGATGCCACGTTCACCCCACCACATCGTCACGCTCCCTGCGACCAGCACGCACGTGCCGGGGATGGCGAGAGTCAGGCTGGGTGGTCCGCCGGATGGCCATGGCGGCGGCGCATGCGACGCCAGGTAGAAGTAGCTGAACAGGAGATAGGCAAACAGGGAGGCTTCGGTGGCGATGAGCGTCAGCATGCCCCACCAACCCGAGGCGTTGCGGCCCTTGCTGCCGACCGGCAAGGTGGTGCGAGACACGGCAACGACGGTCATGGCTTATCTCTCGATCTGGCTGAGTGAGCGCTGCGGCCAAAGCCACGCAACAGAGGCAAGCAGCGTCACGGCGACGGCCAGTCCGACTAGCCACCAACTGTGCAGCAACAAGCCCGTGAACAACACGGCCAGTCCGATGGCCAGTACCAGCGGCGCGTAAGTGTCGCCGGGCATCTTGAGGATGACCGCAGGTTCGGCATCCAGCATCGTTGTACCGATGGTTTCGCGGCCGTGGTCCAGCAGCAGCCCTTCATGGATCGAGCTTCGGCCGGTGCCTTCGTCGTCCATGTAGTTTTCCCACAGCGGATAGCGACTGGCCACCATGGGGATCACCGCAAAGTTGTACGGCGGTGGCGGCGACGAGGTTGACCATTCCAGTGATGGGGCGTCCCACGGGTTGTTCCCCGCCACCTTGCCCCGCTTCAGGCTGCTCCATACATTGATCAGGAACAGCAGTATGCCCACGGCGAACATGTATGAACCGAGCGTCGCCACCATGTTCCAGCTGTCCCAACCCAGGCCTCTGGCGTAGGTGTAGACCCTCCTCGGCATGCCGGCCAGGCCGAGGACATGCATGGGGAAGAAGCCCACGTTGAAGCCGATGAACATTACCCAGAAGCTCCATTTTCCGAGACGCTCATTCATCATGCGTCCGGTGAATTTCGGGAACCAGTAGTAGATCCCTCCCACCACGGGAAACACGTTGATGCCGATGAGGACGTAATGCAGGTGGGCGACGACGAAGTACGTATGCGTCAACTGGAAATCGACGGGCACGGCGGCCGTCATGAAGCCGGAGACGCCACCGATCACGAACAGCAGCACGAAGCTCGAAAAATACAGAAAGGCCGTCGTGAACACCGGTCGCCCGGTCCAGATCGTGGCGACCCAGGCAAATACCGCCACGGCACTGGGGATCACGATGACCATGCTCGACGCACTGAAGTAGGACAACGACATCACCGGCAGCCCGGTCGCGAACATGTGATGTACCCACACGCCGAAACCCAGCACCATCGTCGTCACGGTGGCCACCGCCACCGCGGTGTAGCCCACCAGCGGGCGGCGGCAAAAGGTGGGGAGCCCGTCGGAAACGATACCCATCGCCGGCAGCACGATCGCGTACACCCAGGGATGTCCGAACATCCAGAAAAGATGCTGCCACAGCAGCGGTTGACCGCCATTGGTGACGTCGAAAAAGTGGGTACCGTACTGACGATCCGTCCACAGCAGGATGAACGCGAGCGTCACCGCCGGCACCGCGAACAGATTGCCCACCGAGGCGGTCAACGTGCCCCATACCAGAATCGGCACGCGATTGATCGACATGCCCGGTGCGCGCGTTCGAATCAACGTCACGATGAAGTTGATCGATCCCACGGTCGTGGAAATCCCCAGCAGCACCATGCCCAAGGCATAGACATCGATGTTCGGCCCGGGGTTGAAGGTGCGCGACGCATACGGCACGTAATTGAACCAGCCGCCATCCGGCGCCTTGCCCAACGGAAAACTGGCATACAGAAAAATGCCGGCGAACAGAAACACCCAGTACGAGAGCGCGTTGAGGCGCGGGAACGCCATGTCGCGCGAACCCAGCAGCAACGGCCACAGGTAGTTGCTGAAGCCTGACAGCACGGGCAGTGCGTACAGGAAAATCATCGTCACGCCGTGCATGGTGAACAGCTGGGCATATTGCTCGGGCGTAACCAGGTGCTGTTCGGGACGCGCCAGCTGGGCACGCATGACCGCTGCCTCGAGCCCGCCGATGATCAGGAACAGAAACGCCGTGATCATGTAGCGTTTGCCAATGTCCTTGTGATCCACCGTGGACAGCCAGCCGCGCAGGCCACCCGGCCCCTCCCAGTTGCTAAGCAGCGTTTCCGAACTCGGCGAACTGTCATCGGCTTTGGCGATGACCGGCGCGCGATGGGTTTCTGTCGTGGTCACGTGCGCAATCCCCTCAATGCAACGTCTGCAGGTAAGCCACGACGTTCGCGAGTTGTTGACCCGACAACGCCTGGTCCGGCATCTGACTGCCCGGCTTGATCGATTGCGGATGCATGATCCAGCCACCCAGATTGCCCGCCGTATTGGGTAGCACACCGGCGGCTATGGTCTGCCGACTCATGAGATGGGTAAGGTCGGGTCCGACCAGACCGGCGGCTGATGTCCC
>Ga0208589_1000780_pt1 | contig 14139 bp, 13 predicted proteins | sample NGESurshal092012_2_FD_184486 | JGI IMG/M metagenome (GOLD analysis project Ga0208589, IMG submission 184486) | Arctic peat soil microbial communities from Barrow, Alaska - NGEE Surface sample F53-2 shallow-092012 (SPAdes) | ecosystem: Environmental > Terrestrial > Soil > Wetlands > Peat ... | reverse complement strand
AATAGCCGCCGCGATAATTCGGAAATTTCGTTGCCTGCGAGCCGGACCCCGCCGGAGGTCGGATCGATCAGCCGCACGATGCAGCGCGCGACGGTGGATTTTCCCGACCCGCTCTCGCCGACGATGCCAAGCGTACGGCCCTTGCGCAGCGTCAGCGTGACGTCCTTTGCGGCCGCGACCTCGCGAACTTTGCCGAACAGCGATCGTTCGCGATAGACCTTGCCGAGGCCGTTGGCTTCCAGCACCACCGGCTCGGTCGAGTGCGCGCGCGGTGCGCGCGGCACCAGGCTCGGCACCGCCGAGAGCAGGTTGCGGGTATATTCCATGGCGGGCGTGCGCAGGATGCCGTCGAGCGTACCGGTCTCGACCAGTCTGCCGTGGCGCATCACCGCGACGCGGTCGGCGATTTCCGCGACCACGCCCATGTCGTGGGTGATGAACAGCACCGCGGTGCCGTGATCGCGTTGCAGGTCGCGGATCAGGGTCAGGATCTGCTTTTGGGTGGTGACGTCGAGCGCGGTGGTCGGCTCGTCAGCGATCAGGAGCTTCGGTTCCAGCACCAGCGCCATCGCGATCATGATGCGCTGGCGCTGGCCGCCGGAGAGCCGGTGCGGGTAAGAAGCAAAGATGCGTTCGACCTCGGGCAGCCGGACCTGATCCATCATCGCCAGGATTCGGGAACGCCGCGCCCGCGCATCGAGATCGGTATGGGCGCGCAGCACCTCGTCGATCTGGCGTCCGACCGGGACCACCGGATTGAGCGCGGTCATCGGCTCCTGGAAAATCATCGCCATGGTGGTGGCGCGCAATTGCCGCAAGCGACGGTCGCTGGCCCCAAGCAATTCCTCGCCGACCAGTTTGATGCTGCCGCCGCTCGGCACCAGCGATCCCTTTTGCAGCAACCCCATCACGCCGAGCGAAGTGACGGATTTGCCGGAGCCGCTTTCACCGACCACGCACAGCGTTTCGCGCTCACGGACCTGCAAGGACACGCCATCGATAATCCGCTTCGCCTGCGGATTTTTGCCGAGGCCGACGACGAGTTGGTCGATGTCGAGGACGATATTGCTCAATGTCCGCCCTCGCGCTGTTTCATGCGGGGATCGAGCGCGTCGCGGGCGGCGTCGCCGATCAGGTTGACGCTGAGGATCGCGATCGACAGCATCAATCCAGGCCAGAAGATCAGCGACGGCTTGATCTGGAAATAGGCGCGGCCCTCGGCGATCATGTTGCCCCAGGTCGGCGTCTCCGGGCTGATGCCGGCGCCGAGGAACGACAGGATTGCCTCGGTCAGGATCGCGGAGGCGCAGACATAGGTGCCTTGCACGATCAGCGGCGCGATGGTGTTCGGCATCAGATGCCGCCACATGATCTTCGGCAGGCTGGAGCCGACCGAGATCGCGGCCTCGACATAGGGCTCCTCGCGCGCCGACAGCACCACCGAGCGCACCAGCCGCGCCACCCGCGGTATTTCGGGGATGGTGATCGCGATCAGCACCGTCATCACGCTGGCCCCCGACAGCGACACCACGGCGATCGCCAGCAGGATGGCGGGGATCGCCATCAACCCGTCCATGATCCGCATCATGATCGCGTCGGCCCATTTGAAGAAGCCGGAGACGAGACCGATCAGGAGGCCGCCGATCACGCTGACGATGGCCGAACCGATGCCGATCAAGAGCGAAATCCGTCCGCCATACAGCATGCGCGACAGCACATCGCGGCCATAGCCGTCGGTGCCGAGCAGGAACTGGGCACTGGCGGGCTTTAGTCGCTGCGCCGGCGCCAGCAGCACCGGATCGTGCGGTGCGAGCCAGGGCGCGAAGATCGCCGACGCAATGACCAGCGCCAGGCAGATGGTCGCCGCGGCGATGATCGGCGTCGAGGTCAGGAATCCGAACCGAGGCCGCAGCGGCGTGGTGATCGGCATCGAGGGTTCGGGCAGGGTTTCGATCGCCATGCGGGTCCGGCCTCAGTAACGGATTCGGGGATCGAGCAGGGTGTAGGCGACGTCGATCAGGAGATTGACCGTGACATAGATCAGCGACGTCAGGAGGATCATCGCCTGGATCACCGGATAATCGCGCGCCAGCACGGCATCGACCGTGAGCCGCCCGATGCCCGGCAGGTTGAACACGCTTTCGGTGACCACGACGCCGGAGATCAACAGCGCAAAGCCGCTGCCGATCACGGTGATGACGGGCACCGCGGCATTGCGCAGCGCGTGACGCAGCAGGACGCCGGCCTCGCCGATGCCCTTGGCGCGCGCGGTCCGGACGTAATCCTCGCCGAGCACGTCGAGCATCGAGGCCCGCGTCATGCGGGCGATCAGGGCGACATAGATAAAGGACAGCGTCACGGTCGGCAGGATGAGGCGCTGGAAGAACGGCCCAAAGCCTTTCGAGATGCTTTGAAAGCCCTGCACCGGGACCCAGCGCAGGTCGATGGCGAAAATCTGGATCAGCACATAGCCGATCACGAACACCGGCACCGAGAAGCCGATCACCGATAGTCCCATCACGAAGCGATCGATCCAGGTGCCGTGCTTCCACGCCGCGATCACGCCGAGTGGCACCGCGACCAGGATCGACAGCACCAGCGTCGAGAGCGCGATCGAGATCGACGGTTCGACGCGGCCGGCGATCATATGCAGCACCGGCACGTTGGAGATCAGCGATACCCCGAGATCGCCATGCAGCAGCCGGCCGATCCAGGTGAAGAATTGCTGATAAAGCGGCTCGTTCAGTCCGAGCGCGGTGCGGATGCGCTCGAGTTGTTCGGGGGTCGCGGTATCGCCGGCCAGGATCGCGGCGGGATCGCCCGGCGTCAGCCGCAGCAGCAGGAACACGACCAGCGCGACCACGCCCATCACGGGAATGGCGGCCAACACACGACGGATCAGGTATCCGAGCATCCTTGTCCCAACATCAGGCGCCGTCAGGTTACGCCTGACATCGCGAACTCAGTTCCCCGCCGCAGCGTATCAGGTCAGCAAATCCCGTGCCATTGGACAAATTTTGGGCGGATGCGGGGCCTTTGCCACATCAACCGCCGTCATCCCGGCGTAACGGCTTCGCCGTTACCGCTGGAGGCGCGAGCCGCCTTCGGCGAGCCTCGAAGGATGGCTACGGTGCATGCGGCTCATCCTTCGAGGCGCGCAAGGAAGAGCGCGCATCTCAGGATGACGATTTTTGTCACTCCAGCGTCGCCAGTAGTCCCGCCATCAAGCGGCCGCGCTCGGCGAGGCTGTCGACTTCGATATGTTCGTTGAGGGTGTGCGCATCGGCGCCGCGAACGCCGAGACCATCGAGCGTGGGGATGCCCATCGCGCCAGTAAAATTGCCGTCGGAGCCGCCGCCGGCGCTGCCGTGCGGCAGTTCGACGCCGAGCGATTTGGCGACGCCGCGGGCTTGTTCATAGAGCGCCATGGTTCCCGCGTGCGGCTCCCATACCGGGCGGGTGACGCCGCGCGTTACCTTGAAGGTGACGTCGTTGGCGGTGCCCGACAGCGCCAGCATCCGCTCGACGCCGCGGTCGAGATCGGCCTGCCGCTTGGCCATGCTCAGCGCCTCGCCGCTACAGCTGGTGGCGACGCAATTGACCCATTGGCCGCCATGCACGATGCCGACCGAAAAGGTGCAGTCGTCCGAGGTCATGGCGTCGATTGCAATGATCTGGCGCGCCATCTCGCGGATCGCGGAGCGGCCCGATGACAGCGTCGCACCCGCATGGCTCGGCTTGCCGGTGGCTTCCAGATTGAAGCGGGCGATGGCGTAGCGGCCGGTGACGACGCCGTTGTTCGGCCGGCCCGGTTCGGGCACCAGCACATATTTGTTGCGTGCGGCCTCGGCTTCGATGACGTCGCGGGTGGAGGGGGTGCCGACTTCCTCGTCCGGGGTGAACAAGACCGTGATCGGCAACGGCGTCGTGAAGGCGGCGCGCGCCAACTGCCGGATCGCCTCCAGAGTGAGGTAGTTGCCACCCTTCATGTCGAAAATGCCGGGCCCGAAGCATTTGTTGCCTTCGCAGCGCCATGCGAGTTTTTCCAGCGTGCCCACGGGATGCACGGTATCGAAATGCCCCGCGATCAGGATACCGGGTTCGCCCTGTTTGGGATGTGGAAAGCGGGCGCGGACGACGTCGCCAAAGCCCTGCCGGCCCGCGATACGCTCGATCGAAGCACCCATCACGGCCATGTCGCGGGCGGCGATGTCGAGCATGCGGTTCACGGCGGACTTGTCCCAGGTCGGACTCTCGCATTCCACCCAGTTGCGCAAGCCTTGCAGCATGGCCTCGGTATCGAAGGGCAGGTTGGCTGGATTCATGACGACCTCTTCCGGGTTTTGAACGCGCAATCGCGACGTGCGTACGAGAATGATCGCCGATCGATTTGTAAAGTGAAACATCGGGGCACGGCCGCGCAGGCCTGCGACCAAAACCCGATTGACGCGTGGCGCGCTTGATGCAAGTCTCGCGATCAAGTCTTAAATATCGAGTTTTTACAGCGTGTTAGTTCGCCCAAAGAACAGCCCGTCTGCATAATCAATGACCGGCAATTGACCGGTTTGACGTCAGGAGAGATTCGAATGTCCCACATCTGGCGCTGGAAACTTCGCACGGTCGCATCGATGATCGCGCTCTCGGCCGCGCTGTTGCCTCCGGCGCCGACATGGGCCGCCGGCAAGACCATCAGCGCCGTGATGCACGCCGATTTGCGCGATCCCGGCATGCCGTCGACCGCCTATATCTATCGCGACTTCGGCTACATGATCTACGACACGCTGCTGGCGGAGGATTCCAATTTCAAGATCCAGCCGCAGATGGCGGAATACAAGGTCTCCGACGACAAGCTGACCTATACGTTCACGTTGCGCGACGGCCTGAAATGGCATGACGGCACGCCGGTCACCGCCGAGGACTGCGTGGCCTCGCTGCAGCGCTGGGGCAAGGCCGACGCCATGGGCCAGCAACTGATGCTGTTCACGGCCAGCATCGAAGCGCCCGATACCAAGACCATCGTGCTGAAACTGAAAGAGCCTTACGGCCTGGTGCTGGATGCCATCGGCAAGCCGTCGTCGCTGGTGCCGTTCATGATGCCGAAACGGCTGGCGGAAACGCCGGCCGGCAAACCGATCCCGGAACTGATCGGGTCCGGGCCGTTCAAATTCGTGCAGGCCGAATTCCAGCCCGGCGTGAAGGCGGTGTTCGAGAAGAACAAGGACTACGTGCCGCGCAAGGAGCCGCCGAGCTGGACCTCCGGCGGCAAGGTGGTGAAGGTCGATCGCGTCGAATGGATCACCATGTCGGACGCGCAGACCGCGGTGAACGCGCTGCAGGCCGGCGATATTGATTTCCTGGAGATTCCGTCGTTCGACATCCTGCCGGTGCTGAAGGCCAATCCCGACCTCAAGGTCGAGACCCTGAACAAGCTCGGCTTCCAGACCATGGGACGGATGAACTTCCTGTTGCCGCCGTTCGATAACGTGAAAGTTCGCCGCGCCGCCTTGCTGGCGATGAACCAGAAGGACGTGCTCGACGCGCTGATCGGCAATCCCGAATATTTCAAGACCTGCGGTGCGGTCTTTGTTTGCGGCACGCCGCTTGCGACCGATGTCGATTCCGACACGATCGTGAAGGGCACCGGCATGGCGGAAGCCAAGAAGGAATTGGCGGCTTCCGGCTATGACGGCACGCCGGTCGTGATCATGGCGCCCGGCGACGTCGTATCATTGAAGGCGCAGCCGATCGTCGCGGCGCAGGCACTGCGTGCGGCCGGCTTCAAGGTGGATTTGCAGGCGACCGACTGGAGCACGATCATCAGCCGGCGCACCAGCCAGAAGCCGCTGAAAGAGGGCGGCTGGAGCATGTTCTTCACCAATTGGGCCGCCGCCGATCTCGTCAACCCCGCCGTCAATTTCCCGATCGGCGGTCAGGGCAAGAAGGGTGGCTGGTTCGGCTGGGCGGACGATCCGCAGGCCGAGAAGCTCAAGCTGGACTTTGCGCGCGCGCAAACGCTCGACGACCAGAAGAAGATCGCCGCGGAAATCCAGAAGGAAGTCTACGAGCAGGTGCTCTACATTCCGCTCGGCCAGTTCGTGCAGCCAAGCGCCTGGCGCAAATCGCTGACCGGCGTGCTTGACGGCCCGGCGACGCCGATCTTCTGGAATATGGATAAAACGGAATAACCGTAGGCCAGGCGAGCGCGGGAATTCATAATGCGATGGAGCTGTGGCTCCGTCGTATTTTTTGTAGCCTCAGCAGTGGTTGTCGCGCAGGGTTTCCAGCCCGCTCTGCAGCGAGGGCGAGCCGCCAGCCGGCGAGGGCTGCGGCCGTGAAGGAGCATCGGCCTGCTTGCGTTGGGATACGGTCGGCTTGGGAAGATTTTCGGCAGGCATGGCGTCGTGCTCCATTTGCTGCACGACAACATGTTCAGGGCGGCAAGGTTCCCGCGATTTAAGTCTCAGACCGGATGCGCGGCGATGTGCGCCAGCAACAATTCGCTGACGCGACCGGGCATCTGATCGGCGGCGAAATGGCCGACGCCCGGCAAAACCTCGAAACGATAGGGCGCGGCGACGAAATCTATCGTTCCCTCCGCCGCCGGACGTCCGACGGTGTCGTCGGCGTCGCCCCAGATGTACAGCGTGGGCACCCGGATCGGACCGAGCGGACCGCGGATCGCACCGCGCGCGCGATACCAGGCCAGCGCGCCTTCCATCGCGTCCTTGTTGCCCAGCACCGAAAGATGCCGCTCGATCGCCTCGCTCGGCACGCCGTTGGCGGCGAGCCGCTCGCGCAGCCATTTTGCATTATCGGCCAGCACCACATCGGCCGCGTCGGGTTCCAAAAACGCCTTGTGGTGTTTCGAGCGGCGCGCCTGTTCGCCGTCAGGCATCTGCAGCGCGCGGTTGAAGGCGTTGGGATGCGGTCGTGACAGCACGGTGAGGGAGGCCAGCCGCTGCGGATAGCGATCGGCCAGCGACCAGGCGATGCTGCCGCCCCAATCGTGCCCGACCAGATGAAACCGCGCCTCGCCGTAGCCTGAGGCCGCGACGATCGCCATCGCATCGTCCATCAGGCGGTCGATGTGATAATTCGCAGGTTCCGCGAGATCCGGCCGCGCGCCGGGCGAATAGCCGCGCTGGCTCGGCGCCATCGCGCGATAGCCCTTGCCCGCCAGCGCCGCGATCTGCGCGCCCCAGCAATGCATCGATTCGGCGAAGCCGTGCAGCAACAGCACCAGCGGCGCGCCGCGCTCGCCGGCGGTGAGGGTGTCGAAGGCGAGGCCGGGGGAAATCGCGATCTTCTCGAGCGTGGTCATGATTCCCGTCCCTCATTCCAATCCGGCACGATGTTCCGACACCACTCATCGTGCGAAACGGGCAGCCTCGTCAAGAAGGTCTCAGGCAAAGGAGACCTGAGCAAGGAAAGCGCTGCACCCTCCGAATGTTAGGAGATTGATGCGCAGGCCTTCGCATCGCACCTCAAGAGCCGGATCTTCTGCTGGAACCGGGTAAATCGGCAGTTTCAATTGCAACCGAAGCCGCATTCCGAGATTAACCCCTATTAGATGGAGATATTCATGGGCCAGTCGAAGCCATTTCGTCCGACAGCAGTGGTGGTCGAGGACGACGAAATCCAGCGCGACATGATCGTATTGCTGTTGGAAGAAAGCGATTTCGAAGTCATCCAGTGCGAAGATGCGGAGACGGCGTCGCTCGCGATCAAGACGCGTCATCCGTCGTTTCTGATTACCGATATCAAGCTGTCGGGCAAGATGGACGGCGTCGAGCTCGCGCACTTTGCCCGCCGGCAATCCCCGGAGATGAGGGTGGTCGTGATTTCGGGCGAAGCGCCGGCAAGCGCGCTGCCGGAAGGCGCCAGATTTCTGTCGAAGCCGTTTTATCCGATCAACCTGCTGCGCGAGGCCGCGCGCTAACCACCATCGTCCTTGTAAAACTTTCCGGACCTCGCGAGGAATCCGGTCAGTGTTCGCTCCTCGAATCGCTGACGCCATTTCATCATCCGGTCGAGCCCCTCCAGCCGCAGCGATGTTCTGGCGGGATCGTCGGCCCGGTTGGTCAGCTCAAAGGGGTCGCCGTCGAGGTCGAACAGGACGGGCGGCAATCCCGCAAAATGCACGTACTTCAGTCTGTCCGTGCGGATGACCTGGAGATTGCACCATTCGGACGGCAGCCCGAAGGTTTGCTCCATGCGGCGGGTTTGAATGTCACGGAAATCGAAACTCCAATGAACTTCGTCGCGCCAGCCGGCGGGTGTCTCGCCGGCGCAGAACGGCAGCAGGCTTTTCCCGTCGCAATTGCGGGGAGAAGGGAGCCCGGCAAGGTCCAGCACCGTCGGCATGACATCGATCGATTCTGTGAAAGCCGATACGGTTGTTCCGCGTCCGCCAAGAGAACCTGGGCGAGGGTCGCGGATCATCAGCGGAATATGGGCCGCCTGGTCGAAGTAGCCTGACTTGCCGAGCATCCAGTGATCGAACAGCTGCTCGCCATGGTCGGAGGTGAAGATAATGACGGTGTTGTCCCAGCGGCCACTGTCGCGCAGGGCCTGGAATACACGCCCCAGGCATTGGTCGACCTCGAAGGCAAGGCCGGCGTAGATCGCTCGCAGCTTGCGGATCGTGGCTTCGTCCTGATCGCAACTGAGGCCCTTGAGACCCGGCGCCGAGCCGCCCGCCGACATGGTTTTCAAGAGTGCAGCGACCAGCGGATGCTGCGCGATCTCGACGTCCGGCGTCGCGCCGCGAACCGGCATGCTCACATCCGCCGGAGAAATGAGATCGTGGTAGGGCGCCGCCGCCGCCAACGGCGGATGCGGCGCGATAAAGGACAGATGTGCACAAAAAGGTTCGGAGCCGGCCACGCCGAGCCAGCTCAGAAATCTCCCGGTGAGGAAACTCGCCTCGCTGTCTGCGGCGGCGAAGCTTGCGGCCTCGCCAAATCCTTTTTGCCCGAGAATGCCGTAGCGGCCGAGATCGGGGTCGGGAACGGCATAGCCCTTGTCCCGGAGATGACCGAGCCAGGGCGTCGCGCGTTCCGTCAGCAGGGTGTCGACCACCATGCCCGGGCAGACATTCTCATAGTCGCCGTTGTCGGGATCCTGTTCGGGCTTGCCGCGCGGATCCAGCGTGACGTCGGTGTATCCGAACAAAGTCGGCCAATAGCCGCGTCGCCTCAGCTCCGAGAACAGCGTGGGGTGCCGTGCATCGAGCGGCACGCCATTGCCGACCACGCGATGCTTGTGCGGGTAGAGACCGGTGAGAAGTCCGGCGCGGGCGGGGCCGCACGGATAGGCCTGGCAATAGTGCCGCGCGAACCGCGTCGCTTCCCGCGCCAACGCATCGAGATGCGGCGTGCGGGCAAAAGGATGACCCGCCGATCCCAACAGATCGCCGCGCCATTGGTCGGCGGTGACGAGCAGGATGTTCGGGCGAGGGGCGTCGAGAGGTTTGTCGCTCATTTATATTTTTCGGTGACCGTTTGTTTGAGGAGGCTCGCCTGTCAGATTGTGCTAAATTCGGTGCCAGAGGCAAGATTTTCAATCGCGAAGTCCAGCAGCATTCCTTCGACGTTAACAAATTGAAAGCGCGTCGCTTTGCGGGGAGCCATGACGGAGTTTTTGGCGCGAACCAAAGTCGATCGGCTCGACGCCGAACAGGGTCAGCTTCTCGACGAGCAGGGCTATCTACTGTTGCGCGGCGCTATTCCCGCAGCCTCGATCGGGCGGCTGCGCGACGCCTTCGAGGCCGGTGCGCTGCCGTCGGACAAATGGCCGGGTGCTCCCCGCGGGAAGGATTGGCGGCATTCCCTGCTGGATCTCGATGCGACCGTGCAACAAGTTTGCCGCCTGCCGACCATGCTGGCCGCCACGTATCATATCCTGCGACAACCATTCTTCCTGACGCAAGTCGAGGGCCGCGAGCCGCGCGCGGGCGGTGGCGCGCAAAAACTGCATCGCGACGGCGCCGACCGCCGGGTCACCGACGCGGTTTCCGCGTTGGCATTCCTCGATATGTTCGGGCCCGAGAATGGCGCCACGCAGGTCGTGCCAGGCTCGCATCGCCGCGAGGCGGAGGACGCAGTGCTGGTTTCGCAGGCAAAGGTTCTGGATGGCGAGGCCGGCGATATCCTGCTGTTCGATGTCAATCTGTTGCACGGCGCGACGCGTAACCGCAGCGGGGCGCCGCGCCGGTCGCTGCTGCTCACCTATGCCAACGCGTCGCAGCAGCCGGATTGGCAAAGGACCCGCGCGGTGCGCGGCGTGCGCATGGATCAGGACGAAGTGTTTAACGTGTGACCGGAGGGGACGGGTTTCAACTCGCCATGCAAACCGTCTTCCGACGCGGGCAGCGCAGCGCCTCACCCATCTCTAGGCCTCGTCGTCGTTCTCCTCGAGTTCAGCGGCTGCGATTTCCGCCTTGGCCGTTGCGATGAACCGATCGGCATCCTTTTTCGCGGCGCGGACGATATCCTCGGCGTCGCGGCCAAAGCGGTCGAGATCGAGCTTCAGTCCGCCGCCGGAGGGTTTGGCGGCCGACGTCGCGTAGGTCATCATGCGCAGGGATAGCGAAAGCTGCAGCAGCATCGCCGAGAGGACCTCGTCGGGGACATCCTCGTCCTCGGCGAACTCGCTGACGCAGTTGAACAGGGCATCGGTGAGCCGGTCCATGTCGTCGGCCGCTTCATCCCCGTCTTCGCCGGAAACATCATTGCTCTCGTCGGACATCTCGGCCTCTTTGTGCCATTAAAGTCGTATCGTCCGTCTTCGCTCTCGCGGCGCCTAGGCTAAGCCGGACACGCATCGCCCTGACGGCTCGGCGCGGCTGCGCCACGCGTAGCACGCCAAGGCGAAGCGTGGTGCGGGCGGTGGGACTCGAACCCACACGACGTTGCCATCGAGGGATTTTAAGTCCCTTGCGTCTACCAGTTCCGCCACGTCCGCTTTGGTCAAGAGATCAGAGACTTAGCGCGTTTTCTTAGGCCTTGGAAATGGGGTAGGGTGACGGAAAATGCGGTTTTCCGCAGGCCAGCGCGCGCCGCCCGGCAAAAGCCTCAATGCCGACACCAGCGCCTGCTTTACGCAACCGCAAGATTGTCCATTTATCAAGGTCGCATGATCGCCCGGATGTCCCAGCATAAGGCCCTGTCCCGCGCCGCCGCCGTCGCGGCATTGCTCGTGCTCGGCCTCGGGCTGTCAGGCTGCGCCGGCACCAGCATGAGCGACGTCAGCGACAGCCTGTCGCTGGACAACGCGACGCTCGCCTTCGTCGATCCCGCCAGGTACGATTACTACGATTGCAAGCAGTTGGAAGTTGAACGCAAGAGCCTCGCCAAGAGTATCGAAGAGCTCAAGAGACAGATGACGAACGTCGACACCGGCTTCGCCGGCCCGGTGGTGGCTGAAATGGTCTATCGCAACGACTACCTCGCCGCTCTCGGACAGGCCAGGCTCGCGGAACGGACCTGGAAGCAGAACAAATGCCACGAAACCCTGCCCGACCCACTCGGCGCCACGGCAACGGCGACGACGCCTGGCGATGGCAAAGACAAGCACGGCCGTCACTCGCGGTCGGGCAACGCGGTTTATTGATAGCGCCTTGTCAAAGCGCCGTGGCCAAGAGTCCGCCAAGACTCGGTCGAAGACTCACGCGCGCCAGTCGTAGATCCAGTCCTGCCGCGCCAGCATGCGGCCGGGGCCCATCAGCCTGATCGCAAGATCGCGCGCCAGCGCCGCAACCCCGGTCAGATGATAGATCCGGCCCGATTGCCGCGCCGTGCGCTGAACCCTGGAGACCCGCGGCCGGCGCAGCCGCGCATAGCGCTGCATCGCTTCGGCCATCGAAGGGCCGCCATCGTTCTGGGTCTCGCTCAGGCATTTTGCCAATACGGCTGCGTCCTCGATCGCCATGCCGGCGCCTTGGGCTGCGAACGGCAGCATCGCGTGCGCGGCGTCGCCCAATAACGCGATCGCGCCATCGGTCCATTCGCCGCCGCCGGGCACCGTGAACAACGCCCATTTGCGCCAATCGTCGACCGCGCCGATCATCATCCGCGCCGTCCCCGGCCATCGCGCCGAAGAAAATACGTTCTTGATTTCGCCGATATCGCCGGGCGCGCTCCAGCCCGGCCGGTTCCAGGTTCCCGGCATCACGGCGACGATATTGATCTGCCGCGCAGCCGAGATCGGATAGGCCACCAGATGCGCGTTCGGCCCCATCCAGAGCTGGACCCGACGCGAGGTATATTCGCGCGGCAATTGCGTCGCATCGAGCGTCCCGCGCCAGGCGATCAGCCCGGAAAATTGCGGCTGCACTTTCGGAAACAAATGACCGCGCACCGAGGACCAGATGCCGTCGGCGCCGACCAGCGCCAGCGCCACTTCCTGCTGGCGCGTCATTCCGCTGCGCTGGACCACCGTCAGTCCCTTGGCATGGACGGCCGCATCCTCGAACTGGCAACCGAGCCGCAGTTCGATATCGGGATGCCCGTTGACCTCCGCCTGCAGCGCCGCTTGCAGGTCGGCGCGATGCATCACCCAATAGGGTGCGCCGGCGCGCGCGCTGGCGGCCTCGCCGAGCGGCAGGCGAACGACTTCGCCGCCGCTTCGCGCGCTCATCAGGCTGACGGCGTCGGGGGTGACGGCGCGAGCGGCAAGCCGCGGCTGCAGGCCGAGATCGGTCAGCACGCGGCTGGCGTTGGGCGACAGCTGCAGGCCGGCGCCGGCCTCTTCGAGCCGTTCGGCCTTTTCCAGGATGACGATGCGAAATCCCTGCGCCGCCAGCGCCAGCGCTGCGGTCAATCCTCCGATCCCGGCACCTGCGACGAAAATCGTGCGCGACGCGGCCACCGGCCGCTCAGGCGACCTTGTCCTTCACCACGCATTCGGGCGGGCGGGCTTCGCCGGCGGCAAGGTCGGCGGCATAGCGATACAGGGTCGAGCAATAGGGGCAGATGATCTCGTTGTCGTTACCGAGATCGAGGAACACGTGGGGATGGTCGAACGGCGGATTGGCCCCGACGCACATGAATTCCTTCGACCCGATCTCGATCACCGGAACACCGGCGTCATTGTGAAAGTGGGGAACGACGTGGTCGGACATGGAATTCACCTTAAGTAGCAACGAAGGCGGGGTGCAATCAGCAACAGACGGCAATAATACGCAGCAACATTGAAATGCCGCGCACCATACCGAGGGGTTCAGTTGATTCCTAGGCCCCGACCGCTCATGTGCTCATGCAAATTCGACACAATCTTGTCCTCTCAGAGAAGCCCTTCTTTCGTCGGGGCTGTTGTGTCGTAAAAGCGGCACACCATCTGGTAGAAGGCAAAACATCAGGGTTTTTCGGATGCGGCGAGCGCGGCTCGGATTGGCTTTGGCTGGTATGACGGTATGTGCGGCGGCGTGCGCGCTGCTGTGGCCGCATGCGCGCGATTCCGCAGCCGTGCTGTCCGCGCAGGACGACCCCGCGCAATTGTCCGATCTCGAGATCAATTCTGTTCTGCGGAATAATCAATCGCTGATCGCCGACAACATCGAGCGCGCGCTGGCCGCGGGCGATGCCGATCTCGCGTCGAGCTTTCTCGATCTTGCGAAGGAAAAAAATATTCCCGTCAGCGATGAGTTGTCGGAACGCGTGCGTGATGCCGTCGCGGACGCAGGTTCGGCCTCGCATTTCGCCAAGGGTTTTGCCACCGGCCTCGTGACCGGAAACGCCGACGACGCCGCGAGCATGTCGGGCACGGTGGCCGGCGATCTCTTTGTGTTCGGCGACATCCGCGACGTGGTGCGCGAGGGCAAGCATCTGGCGACCGGCGAACACGTCGATCGCCTGGTGCTGGGACTGGCGGCGGCGGGACTTGCCGTGACGGCGGCGACCTATGTCTCGGTCGGCGGCGCCGCGCCGGTGCGCGCCGGGCTGACGCTGGTCAAGGACGCCCGCAAGGTCGGGCGGCTCGGCGAGGGGCTGACGTTGTGGGCCGGGCGCTCCGCGCGAGATCTCGTCGATACGCCGCTGCTTGAGAACGCGGTGGAGCAGGCCTCCGTGCTGCGGCCGGGGCAGAGCATCGATGCGATCAAGGCGGCGTTCCATCCCGAGCAGGCGGCAGGGCTGGTGC
>Ga0208589_1000778_pt1 | contig 14188 bp, 13 predicted proteins | sample NGESurshal092012_2_FD_184486 | JGI IMG/M metagenome (GOLD analysis project Ga0208589, IMG submission 184486) | Arctic peat soil microbial communities from Barrow, Alaska - NGEE Surface sample F53-2 shallow-092012 (SPAdes) | ecosystem: Environmental > Terrestrial > Soil > Wetlands > Peat ... | reverse complement strand
ATCTCTTGCTCCGGTTGTCCTGCTTGAAGCAAAAGCCCCCTCACCCAACCCTCTCCTCCGGCTGCGCCAAGGGAGAGGGCTTCAAGCATTTACACCGAACGTGTCGCCTCCACTGGTGACACCTGCGAAGCACGCACTGCCGGGGCCAGCACCGCGCCCTGTCCGAGCAGCAGCAGTGCGACCACACCGGTCACCACATAGGCCAGCGACAGCCGCGCCATCTCGAACTGGGTCACCATCCACAGGTTGATGCCGATCGCCAGCACCGCGCCGATGACGACGCCGATGCAGCCGATCAGCAGGTTCTCGGTGAGGAAGTAGCCAAGGATGTCGTGCCGGGTCGCACCCAGCGCGCGACGGATGCCGATCTGCTTGCGCCGTTGGCCGACCCAGAAACTGGTGAGGCCGACGATGCCGGCCGCGGTGATCGCCAGCAGCACGACGCTGATGATGCCCATCAGGATCGCCATGCCGCGATCGCTGTCGTAGGCGCGTTCGCGGATCTGGGCATAGTTGCCGCCGTCCTTGGGATCGATGATGCGCATGCGGTTCTGCGCGTACAGCGCCTGCGGAACCTCGCGCATGGCAGCGGCGAGCTGGCCCGGTTTGGCGCGTACGATGTAGTAGAGACCACCCGCATCCTCGCGCATCGGCCACAGCAGGGACTCGTAGGCGTAGGGCTTGTTCCAGCTCGACACGCCCTGCCGTTGCAAGCGTTCGACGATACCGATGATGGTGCTCGGCGTGGCGCTCATCGCGTAGATCGGCTTGCCCAGCGCCGAGCCGTCCGGAAACAAATGGTTAGCCAAGGCCTTTGTCACGATCACCACGGGCGGAATCACCACCTGTTGCGACGCCATCTGCATGACTTCGGTGGCGTTGAAATTGCGCCCGGCGATCAGCTTCACGCCCAGCGTATCGAGCATATGCTCGTCGCCCATGTACACCGACGCGTCGGTGGTCGGCTTGAGCTGCTCGGGCGTCCGCATCACGAAGTCGTCCCAGCCGCCGCCGGCCAGCGGATAGCCATCGCTGGGCGAGGCATCGCGCACGCTGGGCAGCTGCCGCAAGGCGGTCAGGTCGGCCTGGATCTGCGCATCGACCTGTTGCGGCGACCAATGGGCCGCCCACTGGTTGGCGATCACCAGCAGATTCGCTTCGTCGATGCCGGTGGACTCGGACAGATGCGCCAGGCGCTGCTGAATGATGAATAGCGCATTGCAGACGATCGCCAGAGTCAGCGCGATCTGCAAGGCGATCAGCACCGTGCCGGCCTTGTGGCGGCGCAACGCTGCGAGAATGGGTTTGATCTGCAGGCTCATCGGCGCTACCTCAATTGGACTTCAGCTGCCAGGCCGGCTGCACCCGTGCCGCACGCCAGGCGGGGTAGAACGCCGCCACCACGGTGGCGAGAATCGCAACCACCAGGGTCAGCGCCACCAGCGAAAAATCCAGGTGCGCCAAGCGCGCGATCTGCGGCTGGAACAGCAGACCTACTCCGGAAATGCCCACGGCGGTGAGCAACAGGCCCAGCACGCCGCCGGCCAGACCCACCGTGGCCGCCTCGATCAGGTACTGCGTGTAGATTTCCCGGCGCGAGGCGCCCAGGGCACGGCGCACGCCGATCTCGCCCGCGCGGCGCAGGAACTTGGCCAGCAGAAGGCCGATGGTGTTGATCAGGCAGATCACGAAGAAGCCCAGCGACACGATCAGCGAGATACGGCTCTCCGGTGGCACCACGTGCTGATAGTCCAGCCACTGCATCACATTGCGCAGGCGCACATTGGGCACCCAGGTGAAGCGCCCGGCACGCTGCTGATCCGCGGCATAGCTTTGGAGAAACTGGCGATACCGCGCGACGTCCGCCGCGCTGTCCAGCTCCACCCAGGGCGTAGCCCAGACGCAATTGCTGCGCAACCAGTCGTCCCAGTCCGAAAAGCCCAGATGCCCGCGGCAGCTGTTGCCATTCGGGTTGACCTGCACATCCAGCGCGCGGGTGAACGGCAGGTAGAAATCCCTGGGGTCCGCGAAACCGCTGTTGTTGAACATCGCGTAGAAGCGCGGCTGGGGATCCCAATGCCGGGTGACACCAGCGATGCGATAGTCGTTCCCATCCAGAGTGATTTCGCGGCCCACGCTATTGGCGCCGCCGAACAACTTCTGGTTGAACTCCTCGGTCAACACCACCACGGCCGCGCGCCCATCGTCGTCCGCCGCGCTCCAACCGCTGCCGTAGAGGAAAGGCACTTCGAACATTGGAAAGAAGTCGTCGTACACCGCATAGCCATTTGCGGCGACAGGCAAGCTGCGGCTGCCACCCGGCAGCACTGACATGCTCACGCTATACAGCAGGGTCTGGCGCTTCGCCTCATGCGCCCGCATCAGCGCCATCGCATCCACGTAGTCCAGCGCCTCTGCAGGCTCGCCCTTCAGGTTCTGCAGCGGCCCCCAGCCGTCGATCTGCGGAGTTAACAGCTGCGCCGACTTGTCCGGTATCGGATTGCCCGACACCGCACGAAACACCGAGTAAGTGATCATCGACGCGGCCACGCCGAAGCCGATCGCCATCACCATCAGCGCGGTGAGCGCCGGATTGCGCCGGAGGCTGCGCAGGCCCAGTTCAAGGTAATAGGCAAACATGAATCAGGCCTCCGCATGGGTGCCCATGCTCCGGGTGCGATGCGCGACAGGGACGGTTGGCATTCATTGCAGCAACCGGTTGATGTCTTCCAGGTCGTGGATGTCCACCGTGCCTGCGGCCTGCTTGAGCAGCAGTTTGTTGAGAATGAACTGGTGGCGTGTCTGGGAATATGTGAAGCGGGACTCTGCCAGTATCTCGATCGCATTCACCACTTCGATGAGTTTCAGTGTGCCGATCGCGTAGCCGGCGCGCATCGATGTCAATGATTTGCGCGCGGCTTCCACCGAAGTGCGCGCGGCCTCCACCTGCTCGATGCCGTCCACCACCAGGTTGAAATAGTTGTTGGTGTCGCGCGCGGCCTGCCGGCGCTCGCTTTCCAGCGTGCCCTGATCTGCGTCACGCTGATAGATTGCCTGGCGTACCTGCGATTGCGTGAAGCCGCCACTGAAGATGGGCACGTTGAGCACAAGCCCCACGGTGGTAACGCCGGGACCGTTGGCCGAGCTTCCCGGTACCGCGTTGGACCAGCTGCCGAATCTGCCATAACTCACATTGGCGCTGAGCGTGGGCAGATGGCCGGCGCGCGCTGCCGAAATCTTGTGCTCGTCGGCACTCACCGCGTAGTGATCGGCGAGTATCAACGGATTGGTCTGCATCGCCGAGTCCACCCAGGCCTTGGCGTCGTTGGGCGTGGGCGTTTGCATGGGCAGGTCCTCGCGCAGTTTCTTCAGGGTGCCGGTCGGCTGCCCGGTGATCTGCTCCAGCCCGCGAAGCGCATCCTTCAGGTTGTCCTGCGCGCCGATCCGCTGCGCCTTGATGTACAGGTAGAACGCCTGCGACTGCGTCATGTCCGCCGCCGTGGCGAGGCCATCCTTGAAGCGCTCGCTGGATTGCGTGTACTCCTGTTTGTAGCCATCCTCGTAGGAGCGGTCGATGTCGAGCGAATCCTGCGCGACGAGCACGTTGAAGTACGCGGTAGCCACACGCACGTAGAGATTCTGCAGGGCGGCGCGGTAGGTCTGCTCCTGCGCATCGCTGGTGGCATGCGCGGCCCGCAGCGTGGAGATGTCGGCCAGATTGACCAGCGGCTGGCTGAGCATGGTGTTGATGTCGCGTTCGCGGGTATGCCCGACCCCGCTGGTGGCCACCGTGTTGCCGTTCGCGTCCACGGACGTGCCGTTGCCGCCATGGATCTGCTCCAGACCCAGGCCGGCAGACAGCTGCGGCAGCAGGGCGGACCGCGCCTGCGGCACACCCTCGGCGACAACCAGACGCGTCGCATCGGCGGTGGCCAGCACCGGGTCGTTGGCGATCGCCTGACGGTACGCATCCATCAGGTCCTCGCCGCGACCCGGCCATGGGGCGACAGCCAGCAAGAGCAGCACGGGCAGCAACTTCAGGCGCATGAATGAAACTCGCAGGTTATGGGTACGTGGACGGACATGCGCAGCGTCAAACCGAATGGGCGCTGTCGTGCGTCGTCGCCACATTGTGGAAGCGCGGATCTTCGGCAAGGTCCACCACCTGGCCATCGATGATGTGCACGTTGCGCTGGGCGCGCGCGGCCAGTTCCGGGTCGTGGGTGACCATCACGATGGTGGCGCCCTCGCGATGGATGTCCTCGAGCAGCTCGAGCACGCTGCGAGCCATCTGCGTATCCAGGTTGCCGGTCGGTTCATCGGCCAGCAGCAGGCGCGGCGAGCCGGCCAGTGCGCGGGCGATCGCCACGCGCTGCTGCTGACCGCCGGAGAGTTCGGCCGGATAGTGCTTGGCGCGCGAGGCCAGGCCGACGCGTTCGAGCGAATCCATGATGCGCTGCTTGCGCTCGGCCGCCTTCATGCCGCGGTAGCGCAGCGGCACTTCGATGTTGTCGAACACGTTGAGATCGGGGATCAGGTTGAACGCCTGGAAGATGAAGCCGATCTTCTCGTTGCGGATCTTCGAGCGCGCGTTGTCGTTGAGGTTGCTCACCTCGATGCCGTCGAGGTGGTACTCGCCGCCGCTGAAGGTTTCCAGCAAGCCGGCGATGGTCAGGAAGGTGGTCTTGCCGGAACCGGACGGGCCGGTGACGGCGACGAACTCGCCCTCTTTCACGTCGATGTTGAAATCGCGCAGCGCGTAGGTTTCCACCACTTCGGTGCGGTAGACCTTGGACAGGTGGGTCATCTTCAGCATGGGTGTTCCTCGGTGGTGGTGATTTTTGAAGCCCCTCTCCCACTGGGAGAGGGGTTGGTTTGTCAGTTGCTGATCGCGACGCGATCCGCGTTCTTGAAGTTGTCCGTACCGGAGATCACGATGCGGTCGCCTTCCTTCAGGCCATCCAGGATCTCCACCTTGTCGATGCTGCTGGCGCCCACACGGATCGGGGTCTTCGTGGCGATGCCGTCGCGCACCACATACGCATAGCTGCCACCGGATTCGTCGACGAACGAGCCGCGCTCCACGGTCAGCACGTTGTCGCGATGATCGAGCAACACTCGCACCGACAGGCGCTGGTTCTGCCGCAATTCCTTCGGTGTGGTGCCCGCGAAGCGCAGTCGCGCAGCCACTTCGCCGTTGACGACCTCAGGCGAAATCGCACTGACGAGACCTTTCCAGGTATTGCCATTGCCGCTGATTTCGCCGGACATGCCGATGCCCAGATCGCGCGCGAAACTTTCCGGCACTTCCATCTCGACCTGCAGCGCGGAGAGATCGATCACGCTGACCAACTGGGCGTCCTTGGCCACGGTGGCGCGCTCGGCGATGAACAGCTGGCCGACCTGACCGTCGACCGGCGACTTCACGTTGAGGTCGTCGACCTGGCGCTGCAGGTCCTGCACCACCAGCATCTGGTTGTCGTGGGCCAGCTTCTTGGACTGGATGTTGAACTTCAGGCTGTCGTTGTTCATGCCCAGATCCGACTTGGCATGCGCCAGCGTGATGCGCGCCTTTTCCAGCGCGTCCTTGGACTGGTCGACTTCCACGCCGGTGGCGGCGCCGGCCGTGAAAGCCTTCTGCTCCCGATCGAGGTTGGTTTCCGCGCTCTTCTCGTCGATCTGCGCATTGTCGAAGGCCTTCTGCAGGTCGCTGCGCTTGGTACGCGCATCCACCTGCGCCTGCAGGTAATCGACCTGCATGGCGTCGGCCTTGGACTGCTCCTGCGCCAGCTTGTTGCGCAGCTCCGGGCTGTCGATCACGGCGAGCACCTGCCCCTTCTTCACCGTATCGCCCGCGTGCACCTGCAGCGTCACCGCACCGCCATACGTGGCATACAAAGTAGGGCTGACCGCGGCGACCACCTTGCCTTCGGCGGCGATGTCGCGCACAAACGGGCCACGCACGACCGTGCCGAAGGAGAGTCGTGAGCTGCTGACCGAAGCGGTCGCCGAAAACAGCCGGCCGATGCCCGGTGCCAGCCATGCCAGCAGGCCCAACACGAGCACGCCAACGCCCAACAGGATCAGCTGGCGCTTGCGGTTGGGTTTGGCCTCGACCAGACGGTCGGTGGCGGAAGTATCGCGTATCATCATGCATTCCCTGACCGCGTACAGCGCGGCTGCACAGGGATGATAGCAATCCATGTGCCAGCAAAAACCTGCAGACGATTCGAGTTACTTCAAGGACTTGCCGGCATGCTGTCGAAGCACACGAGTGTCCGCGGACAATTCCACGGACAGCCGGACGAATGTCCGCCATGGAGGCTCAACCGTTCGCTGGCAATGGTTGCGGCACCGCTTCATCACAAGCAATCCGACCGGCCAGATGCCGCTCAACGCGCGTATTCAGGTCGCTCCGACAGCGCGCTGGATGCGGGCGGCCACCGTCGCGTCCAGTTTCGGCAGCAGCTCCAGCGCGCCCAGATTCTGTTCCAGCTGCTCGCGCCGGCTGGCGCCGAGCATCACCGTGGAAACATGCGGATTGAGCAGGCACCAGGCGATCGCCAGCTGCGCCAGCTTGACGCCCAGCTCGTCCGCGATCGGTTGCAGCGCACGCACCTTGCCCAGACGCTCGTCGCCGTGGCCCAGCACACTCTCGCGCAGCCATTCGTAACCGGGCTGTGCCAGGCGTGAGTCGGCCGGTATGCCGTCGTTGTACTTGCCGCTCAGCAAACCCGAAGACAGCGGCGACCAGATCGTGGTGCCCATGCCGTACGCCGCATACAGTGGCGCGTATTCCTCTTCCACCCGTTCGCGATGCAGCAGGTTGTATTGCGGCTGCTCGACCACCGGTGCGTACAGATGATTGTCGTGCGCGATGCGGTGCGCTTCGTGGATCGCTTCGGCCGGCCATTCGCTGGTGCCCCAGTACAGCACCTTGCCCTGACGGATCAGCGTATCCATCGCCGCCACGGTTTCCTCGATCGGCGTATCGGGATCGGGACGATGGCAGAAATACAAATCCAGATAGTCGACGCGCAGGCGTTGCATTGCCTGCTGGCAGGCCTCGATCACATGTTTGCGCGACAGACCGCGCTGGGTCGGCAGCGGATGATCCACCGCGCCGAAGAACACCTTGCTGGAGACGCAGTAGCTGTCGCGCGGAAAGCGCAGATCAGCCAGCACGTCGCCCATCACCTGCTCGGCCACGCCGTTGTTGTAGGTTTCCGCGTTGTCGAAATAATTCACCCCGCGGTTGTGCGCCAGTGCAAGCAGTTCGCGCGCCTGCGCACGCCCCACCTGCTTGCCGAACGTGACCCACGCGCCGAACGACAGCGCGGATAGTTGCAGACCGGTCTTGCCAAGGCGGCGATACAGCATGGGGAACCTCCGGGAAAGGGGAACGGGAAACGGGAAACGGGAAACGGGAAACGGGAAACGGGAAACGGGAAACGGGGAACGGGGAACGGGGAACGGGGAACGGGGAACGCAAGCATGCCAGCAACTTCGTAGGCTGGAGGTGAGCATGGCGATCCTCGCCCTCCCACGTCGTCGCTTCGCCTCCCGCCTATTGATTCGGTCCGCAAATACTACGTCTGAATCGTTCGTCCTGAGCGTAGCGCAGCGGAGTCGAAGGGCATGCGTGGAAACTATTTTGCAAGCCGGATCAATAAGTCAGGTAGTGCAAGCCCAAGAACAGCACGACCGCCGCGAAGATGCCTGCAACCACATCGTCGACCATCACGCCCATGCCGCCCTTGAGGTGCCGATCCAGCCAGCGGATTGGCCAAGGTTTCCATACATCGAACAGGCGGAACAGCACGAAGCCGGCCAGCAGCATCCACCACGCGAATCCGCTGGGCGGCAGCAGCGCGGGCAGCAACAGCGGGATCAGTGCGATCCACTGGCCGATGAATTCGTCCCACACCAGGCTGCGGTGATCGTCGACGCCGAGCGCGCGGCCAGCCACGTTGCAGGCCCACACGCCGACAGCGAAACCGACCAGCAACACGGCCAGATAGATCGGCAACGACAACTCACGCAACAGCAGCCACGGCAGCAACGCCGCCAGCGAACCGAACGTACCCTGGGCGACCGGCGCCAGGCCTGAACCGAAGCCGCAGGCCAGCCAGCCAGCCGGGGTTGCGAGCAAGGCACGGCGCTGTTCAACGCTGAGATCTTTCTTCGCGTTCAAGCGAAGTGCTCCCAACCCTGCTGATCGGTATCCAGCCACGCGCCGTCCGTGCCGCGCACACGCACGCCATCGCCTTCCACGATGCGCCCGATCCGGGTCACGCCACAGCCGAGCCGGGAAAGATCGGACTGCACATCGGCAAGCCGATGCGCCGGTACGCTGAAACACAGTTCGTAGTCATCGCCGCCACTCAGCGCGAACTGCAGCGCACTGGTTACGTCATACAAGTCCAGCAGCGCCGATGAACGCGGCAGCAGTGCCGCCTCGATTTCCGCCCCGACGCCACTGGCGCGGCAGAGGTGTCCCAGATCGGCGAGCAGGCCGTCGGAGATATCGATGCACGCGCTCGCCTGCCCGCGCAACGCTGTACCTGCGGCCAGCCGTGGCATGGGTTGATTGAGTCGCGCGATCAGGAACTCGCGCAGGCTGGCGCGGCTGTCATCCTCGCGCAGCGGATTCTGCAACGCATGCAGACCAGCGGCGGCATCGCCCAGCGTGCCGGTGACCAGCACCAGATCGCCCGCCCGCGCGCCGGCGCGCGTGAGAGCCTGGCCCGGCGGCACGAAACCATGCACGGCCACGCTGATGCATAACGGTCCGCGCGTGGTGTCGCCACCGACCAGCGCGAGTCGGTGCGGTTGTGCCAGCCTGGCGAAGCCTTCGGCAAAGCCCTCGACGAACGCGGGATCGGCAGCGGGCAGCGTCAACGCCAGCAACGCCCATGCCGGACTCGCGCCCATCGCCGCGAGATCGGACAGGTTCACAGCCAGCGCTTTCCAGCCGATATCGATCGCTGCGGTGCCGCGCGGGAAGTGCACACCATCGACCAGCGTGTCGATCGCCACCACCAGTTCCTGTCCCTGAGGCACGGCGAGCACCGCGGCATCATCGCCGATGCCAAGCCGCACATCGTCGCGAGGCTGCGCGGTCAGTTCGCGGATGCGTTCGATCAGTCGGAATTCCATCAAACCACCTTGAAGCAAAGTGCTTGGGGGAGCGGCTTCAGCCGCGACAGATCACGCAATGGCAGTGGGCGCGTATCGCGACTGAAGTCGCTCCCACCATCGAAGGACTGCACCAGGTCGCGCCGACGGCTTCAGCTCCGATGGCTTTTTTCGGCGACACGCAGTTCGCCAGCCAGCTTGTCCAGCACGCCATTGACGTAGCTGTGGCCGTGGTCGGCGCCGAAGCGCTTGGTGACTTCGATCGCCTCGTTGATCACCACGCGGTACGGCACGTCCGGGCGAAACTTCAACTCGTATGCGGCGAGGCGCAGCACGGCCCGCTCGATCGGATCGATCTGCGCCACCTCGCGATCGATATGCGGACGCAGGCACTCGTCCAGCGCATCCACGTTGTGTTCCACGCCATGCAGCAGATCCTCGAAGTATTCGAGGTCGGCCACTTCCATGTCCTGCTCATGGCGGAACTGCTCGATCACCGCATTCATGTGGCTGCCGCTCATCTGCCACGCATACAGCGCCTGCAGTGCGCGACGTCGGGCGCGCGAGCGCGCGGCAAGGTCGAGGCCCTGCGGATGCTGGTTCATCACAGCTTCCCGTACAGGTTGACCATCTCGAGCGCGGCGATCGCCGCGTCGGCACCCTTGTTGCCGGCCTTGGTGCCCGCGCGCTCGATCGCCTGCTCGATGCTGTCGGTGGTCAATACGCCGAATGCCACCGGTACGCCGGAAGTGTGCGCGGCCAGCGAAAGGCCCTTGGCACATTCACTGGCGACGAAGTCGAAGTGCGGCGTGGCACCGCGGATCACCGCGCCCAGCGCGATCACCGCCACGTACTTGCCAGAATTCGCCAGCTTGTGCGCGGCCAGCGCGATCTCCCACGCACCCGGCACGCGGATCAGTTCGATCGCATCGTCCTTCACGCCATGGCGCACCAGCGCGTCACGCGCACCGGCCACCAGCGGCTCGACGACGAAACCGTTGAAACGGCCGGCGACGATGGCGAAACGGCCCTTGGGCGTGGCGAAATCGCCTTCGATGATTTTCATGGATTGCTGTTCCTGTGGGCACAAGCCCATGCGGGCCGCTTATTTTACGGGTTTTCGACGGGGCTGGCCGGTGCCGGTCGGTCGAGACGGGGATAACCATGGAAATCCAGTCGCGCCTGGCCACCGGATACCCGCAGCCGTGCCGGTACACCGAACGGCAAGGTGAACTTGTCCGGTTCATGGCCGTACGCCAGCTTGGCGATCAGCGGCACGCGCGTCAGCCGGCTGATCTGGGCAAACCCGGCACTGAGGTCGTAGCCGTTGTCATAGGTGCTGGGCCGGCAATCGCTGAAATCGCCGAGCAGCAATGCGCGTTGCCGATTCAGCACACCGGACAGATGCAGCTGGTACAGCAAGCGCTCGATGCGGAACGGCGGTTCGCCGACATCCTCGACGAACAGGATGCCGCCGTCGATCCCGCGACCATCGATGCCGGGAAAATACGGCGTGCCGAGCAGGCTGCACAGCATGGCGAGATTGCCGCCCCACAACGGCCCTTCGACATCCAGCTCGGTCTCGCCACCACAGTTCCATGCCGCCGTGGCCTGCGTTGCGGTAATCGTGTTCCAGAAGTGCTGCCAGGTGAAACCGCTGAACACCGCGGCACCAAAATCCGGCCCCAGCATCGGGCCGCCAAACGTGACGAGTCCACTCTGCGCATGCAGCGCCATCTGCAGCGCGGTGAAATCGCTGTGGCCGACCAGCACGGTGTTCGTGCCAGACAAGCGCTCGCGCAATGCCGCGTAGTCGATGTGTTCCAGCAACCGTGTCGCGCCATAACCGCCGCGGATCGACAGCGCGATCTCCGGCAACTGCTCGCAGGTCGCCAATGCATTGAGGTCCGCAATGCGCTGTGCATCGCCACCGGCATAACGCAGCTCGGTGCGCTCGAGTACGTCCAGTCCACTCACTTCGCAGCCGGCGGCCTGCAGTCGTTCGACGCCGCGCGCCATCACGGCGCGGTCGTGCGGATAACCCGAGGGAGCGATCAGACGAACATGGGTTTCGGACATGGGCTTGGTCGGTGGCAGAAAACCGGATTATGCGGCGACGGAGCGACTGCCGCATGGCGAAGGTGTGGCACGGTGAGGCGCGGATCGCTCTTCATGTAGGAGCGCACCCTGTGCGCGATGCTTCTTTGCCGAAGAGCCATCGCGCACAGGGTGCGCTCCTACACGTATTCCATCACTTCCAGCCCGAAACCGGCCAGACCGACCAATTTTCGCGGCGTGCCCAGCACGCGCAGCCGGCGCACGCCGAGGTCCGCCAGCATCTGTGCGCCGAGGCCGAGCTGACGCCACTCCTGCTGCTGCGCTTCTTCCGGCGCCTGCGTGCTGGGTTGGCGATTGAGTCGGGCCAGCAACGCCTCCGGCGTGTCTTCGCCGGACAGCACCAGCAGCACGCCGCGATCCTCGTCGGCAATCCGGCGCAGCGCCGAGGTCACAGTGAGTCCGAGATCGTCGCGCTGCAGATGCAGCACATCGGACAGCGTGTTGCGTACATGCACGCGCGACAGCACCGGCGCGCCGTCGTCGACGCTGCCGCGCACCAGCGCGAAGTGCAGGCCGCGACGGATCGCATCGCGATACGCATACAGGCGGAAGCTGCCGAACTCGGTCTGCACGTCTTCCTCGTGCACGCGCTGCACGGTCTTCTCGGTTTCCAGCCGATAGCGGATCAGATCGGCAATCGAACCGATCTTCAGGGCATGCTTCTGCGCGAAGACCTCCAGCTCGGGGCGGCGCGCCATCGAGCCATCCTCGTGCAGCACCTCGATCAGCACGGCCGCTGGCTCCAATCCTGCGAGCGCGGCCAGATCGCAACCGGCCTCGGTGTGGCCGGCACGGGTCAGCACGCCGCCCGGCTGCGCGGTGAGCGGAAAGATATGGCCGGGTTGCGACAAGTCCTGCGGCTTCGCATCCGCCTTCACCGCCACCTGGATCGTGCGCGCGCGGTCGTGCGCGGAGATGCCGGTGGTGACACCCTCGGCCGCTTCGATCGATACAGTGAAGTTGGTGTGGTAGGCCGAGGTGTTGTCGCTGACCATCGGCTTCAGGCCGAGCTGGCGCGTGCGTTGCTCGGTCAGCGTGACGCAAACCAGCCCACGCGCCTCGCGCACCATGAAGTTGATGTCCTCCGCACGCACCTTCTCCGCGGCCATGATCAGGTCGCCTTCGTTCTCGCGATCCTCGTCGTCGAGGATCACCACCATGCGGCCGGCGCGGATGTCTTCGAGGATTTCGGGGATGGTGTTGAATGGCATCGTGCAGGTCCGTTCGGTAGTTCCCTTCTCCCTTTGGGAGAAGGTGCCCCGGAGGGGCGGATGAGGGTTCGGGCGGAGCCGGGCGCGCGGCGCGCCCGAACCCTCATCCCAACCCTTCTCCCAAAGGGAGAAGGGCTCAAGCGGTTTACGCGAAGCCGTGCTGCTTGAGAAACGCCTCGTCCAGCCGCGGCGTCTCGCCGCTGGACAGCAGCCGTTCGACATAGCGCGCCACCACGTCTACTTCGATATTCACCGCGTCACCGACACGCCGCGCGTGGAACGCCGTATGTTCGACCGTATGCGGAATCAGGTTGACGCCGAAACGATGGCCGGCGACCTCGTTGACGGTGAGGCTGGTGCCGTCGATGCAGACCGAGCCTTTCGCCGCGATATAGCGCGAGATCGAGGCGGGCACCTCGAACGTCCAGCGCTGCGAGCGACCGTCAGGGGTGATCGAGACCACCTTGCCAAGACCGTCGACATGACCGGACACCAGGTGGCCGTCCAGACGATCGGCCAGCCGCAGCGCCTTCTCCAGATTCACCGGATCGCCGGTCTTCAGCTTGCCCAGCGAGGTCAGCGACAGCGTCTCGTTGGAGACATCTGCACTGAAACCGCGCGGCTCCAGCGTGACCACGGTGAGACACACGCCGGACACGGCGATCGAGTCGCCCAATTGCATGTCGCTCAGATCAAGCTCGGCCGTATCGACGGCCAATCGCATATCGCCGCCGCGCGGTTCGAGCCGCGCGATGCGGCCGACGGACTGGATGATGCCGGTGAACATCAACGCATCTCCCGCAGGAGGGTGATGATTCGGATTGCCTGGATGGATTTCATGCATCGTTTCCCGCGTTGGACCATGCGAAAAACGCCCCAGGGCTTGAGGTCGACGCACGACACGAGGCCGCGCATCCGACCGTCTTCTCTTTATCCGGACTATGAGGAAACTGTCGCCAGCTTCCAACCGTCGGCTCCGGCATCTGACCGGATCTGCTGACCCTCGACTGATCCATCACGGATCGGCCAAGGCGCTCGCGGGCTCGTCGTCGGGAGTGAACCCTTCAACCTACCGCCGGTGGGGAATTTCGCCCCGCCCTGAAGACGCTATGTGGTACCGCCGGCCAAGCCGACCCGAGCAGTCTAACACCGACGCGGAAAGCGCCTCATAGCGAACACCGAAATGCAGCGCTCACCACCGCGTACAGCAAGCGCTCAGAGCGGACGCAGGCGCAATCGCCAATCGTTGCCGAGCTGGCGCTGCTCGACCGGATGCAACCGCCAGCGCTCGGCCATGTCAGTGAGCGTGGGCAACTGCAGCAGCGGGCGCGCACTGTCGCCGAGCAACAGCGGCGCGACATACAGCAGCAGTTCGTCGACCAGGCCGGCAGCGAACAACGCACCGCAAAGCGTGGGGCCCGCTTCCACCTGCACCTCGTTGCAGCCGCGTTCGGCGAGCAGGGCAAGCACGGCGTGCAGGTCGAGCTCATTGTTCTGTGTGGCCACCACCATCCGTTCGACCCGCTCGAAGCGGTTGTCGGCACAGAATCCCGCCGCGTCATGCAACACCAGCGTCGGCGTCGAGCCATCCAGCACATGACTGTCAGTTGGCGTGCGCAGCTGGCGATCGAGTATCACGCGAAGCGGCGGCTTGAAATCCTCTCCTCCAAGCTTGCCTGGGGGAGAGGATTGGGTGAGGGGGGCTCTGTTGGCAAGAGCTT
>Ga0208589_1000777_pt1 | contig 14194 bp, 12 predicted proteins | sample NGESurshal092012_2_FD_184486 | JGI IMG/M metagenome (GOLD analysis project Ga0208589, IMG submission 184486) | Arctic peat soil microbial communities from Barrow, Alaska - NGEE Surface sample F53-2 shallow-092012 (SPAdes) | ecosystem: Environmental > Terrestrial > Soil > Wetlands > Peat ... | reverse complement strand
TCCCCTCTGGATGTTTCGCAAGCGGATTGGTGAGCCCAAAGCGGGCGAGCCGGCGCGGCCAATTCTGTTCTTCGTCCACGGTTCGTCGGTGACATCGAGGGGTTTCGATCTCGACGTGCCGGGCCACGGCCCGTATTCGATCATGAACGAATTCGCCCGCCATGGGTTCGATTGCTGGACCATGGATCACGAAAATTACGGCAAATCGGGCCGTACCTCGGGGAATGCCGATATCGCCAGCGGCGTCGAGGATTTGAAGGCCGCGGCCGAAGTGCTGCTGCGCGAAACCGGCGAGAGGAAATATCATTTCCTCGGCGAATCCTCCGGCGCGCTGCGCGCCGGCGCCTATGCCATGGCGCAGCCGGACCGCGCCGGGCGGCTGGTGCTTGCCGCCTTCACGTATAAGGGCGAAGGCTCGCCGACGCTGGCCAAACGGGCGGAGCAACTGGCTTATTATCGCACCCACAATATGCGCAAGCGCGACCGTGACATGATCCGGTCGATCGCGACCCGCGACAAGCCCGGCACCAGCGAGGCCGCCGCCGTCGAGGCGCTGGCCGACGTGGAAATGCAATTCGGCGACCAGATCCCGACCGGCACCTATCTCGACATGACGTCGAACCTACCGGTGGTGCATCCGGACAAGGTGCTGTCGCCGGTGCTCTTGGTGCGCGGCGAATATGACGGGATCGCCACAGTCGCCGATATCGAGCAGTTTTTTAACCTGCTGCCGAACGGCGACCGCCAGTTCATCATCCTGCCCGGCACCGCGCATTCCGTGACGCTGGCGACCAACCGGCAATTGTTCTGGCACGTCGCGCGCGCGTTCCTGACGATGCCAACGCCGATCGCGACGTGAGGGCACCTCATGGTGAGGAGGCGCGCATGCGCCGTCTCGAACCATGGGCCGCGAGTGCTGGGGCCCATCCAGCGAGACGTGGCGAAGACGCCGCTCTTCAGGATGAGGCTTTAAAAATTTTCGAGTCCGCTGTCGGATCGGTCCCGTCCCGTTCGTCCTCGGGGCGAACGTCACCAAATGTGAGGAACTCATGTCCAAGATCGCCCCCTGTCTGTGGTTTGCCGACGAGGCCGAGGAGGCCGCCAAATTCTATGTTTCGCTGCTGCCGGATTCCCGGATCGACAAGGTCCAGAAGAGCCCGATCGACACGCCTTCCGGCAAGGCCGGTGGGGTCTTGGTGGTGCAATTCACGCTGGCCGGCCAGGAATACATGGCGCTCAACGGCGGCATGCGGTTCGAATACACCAATGCGATCTCGTTCAAGGTCGACTGCGCCGACCAGGCCGAGGTCGACCATCTCTGGGACGGGCTTACCGCCGGCGGTGGATCGCCCGGACAATGCGGCTGGCTAAAGGACCGTTACGGCGTGTCCTGGCAAATCGTGCCATCGGCAATGATGCGATATCTCGGCGGTCCTGACCGTGCCGGCGCGCAACGCGCGATGGCCGCGATGATGAAAATGACAAAGCTCGACATCGCCACGCTGCAGAAGGCCTATGACGGCAGGTAAGGGTGCCCGCTCACACCTTGTCTCTGCTCCACACCTTGTTTGACAGCATCGCGATGGCGCAGATCGCGGCATAGGCGACCAGCGACGCTGCAACCATTGACGCCAGCGTCGCCAGCCCGGCGCCGAAATAGCCGACCGCAATCCAGCCGAGGCCGGCGGCGACAAGAATGCGCGTTAGCGAACCCACGAACGGCCACAGCACGTGGCCGGTGCCCTGCACGGCGAACGCCACGACAAAACCGAAGCCGAGCGCGCCATAGGCCGGCGCCACGATGCGCAAATAGATCATGCCCTGGCGCAACACGTCCGGATCATGGCTGAACAGATGCAGCCAGAGCAGCGGAAGCAAGGCGACCACAAGGCCGATCGAACCGGTGAGCGTCAGGCCGACAAGGCTGCTGATCCATGCGATCTTGCGGGCGCGGACGATCTGGCCCGCGCCGACATTGACGCCGACCATCGTCAGCACGGCCGTGCAGAGGCCGAACAAAAGCGGGATCATCACGTAATCGAGCCGCGAGGAAATGCCGTAGGCGGCAAGCGCCGTGGTGCCGAACAATCCGACGGCGGCGGTAACGAGGATCACCGTCAAATTGGTGAGCACCGTGTTCACCGCGGTCGGAATCCCGACCTTGAGAATGTCGAGGAACAGCCGGCCCTGCAGCGGCACGAATTTGAACGTCAGGCCTCCGCGTCCCGACGCCATGTAACGCAGCAGCACCAGCATCGCGCCGCAGTAATACAGCGCGAATGCAATGCCGGCGCCCTGGATGCCGAGCCGGGGCACCGGTCCAAGGCCGAAGATCAAAAGCGGTGAAGTCGGGATCAGCACCAGCGCGCCGACCAGCGTCACGGTGGCGGGAACCTTGACGTTGCCCGAGCCGCGCAAGGCAGCGGCCTGCAAATTGACGATCCACACCGGGATCGCGCCGGCAAACAGATAGTTGGAGTATTGCAGCGCGGCGCCGAGCGCCTCGCTGCGGCCACCGAGCGCGCGATACAGCATCGGGCCACCGCGGATCGTGCCCAATGTGAAGGCTGCGCCGAAGAGGATGGCGATGACGATGGCGTGGAGCACCAGCGCGTCGGCATCCTGCTTGCGGCCGGCGCCGACCGCGCGCGCCACCGCGGAGGCAACCCCGCTGCCGATGCCGCCGTTCGACATCATGGTCATCAGCATGAATACCGGGAACACCATCGCCACGCCGGCCAGCGCGTCGGTACCGAGAAACCCGACATAATAAGCTTCCGCGATATTAACCGCGGTCTGCGCCACCAGCACCGCAATCGTCGGCAGCGCCAGCTTTAGCAAGGTCGGAAGAATCGCCCCGCCAAGTATGGCGGTTCGGGTGGCATCTGCACGACGCTGTGACGGCTTTGGCTCTACCGGAGATTCTACCGCGGCATCGGGCGTCGCATCGAGGTCGTCGAGCGTCGCGGTGGCAGCTTTCGATCCCATTTTTAGCTCCTCGAACAGCGGCGAAATCCGTAAATCGTCCATTGCATTATGCCTGTAAGCTATTATTATGACTGTAATCCAATAAAGCAAGCCGCGGATTATCACGAAGGCGTTGGATTTTTGCCGAGGCTCGGGAAGGTTGGCGGTAGCCGCCAGCTACGGAGTGCCAGGATGCGCTACGAAAAAGGACACAAGGACACCACCCGCGAGCACATCGTCGATGTCGCGTCCCGGCGGTTTCGCGGCAACGGTGTCGCCGCGGTCGGCCTTGCCGGCATCATGTCCGACGCCGGACTGACCAACGGCGCCTTCTATAACCATTTCGAGTCCAAGGAAGATCTGGTCCAGGCGGTACTGGCCAAGGCGCTCGACCGGCGCGAAGCGCGGTTGCGCGCGGTTGCCGTCGACAATGCCGGGCTGGAGACGATGATCCGGGACTATCTTTCGCCGCGCCATCGCGATCATCCCGACGACGGCTGCCCGACCGCGGCCCTGGTCGCGGAAGTCGCACGCCATCCCAAGAGAACGCGCGATGCCTTTACGTCGAAGGTCTTAAAGTTCGTCGAGTTGATAGCGACGCAGATTCGCGCCGGCTCTCCCGCAGAACGACGCCGGAACGCGATCGCGATCTACGGCATGATGGTCGGCACGCTACAGTTGGCGCGCGCCGTCAACGACAAAAAACTATCCGACGAAATCCTGGAGAGCGGCGTGACCGCAGCACTGGCGCTCGCCGAAAGCAAATGACGCGCAGGCATCCTGTCTTGACGCGTTTGCTTCACGCGAACCGGTGTTCACTTCGCTCGAAGACACCCTAGTAATTCACCCGCAACCCGATGCCGCCGTGAAGGGTATTGCCGACCGGCTGCGGTCCGACGGTGCCGTTCAGAAAGAGGTCGGCGACCCAGCCCTTGGTGATGCGAAAGCCGAGCCGGCCGCCATATTCGAACCAGTTCTGGTTGCCGATCGTCGGCACTACGGTGCCGTCGCCGGTCACGGTCGCGACGATACCGGAATGCGCGGCAAAGGATTGCACGAAGCCGCCATTGATATTGGTCTCGACGCTGTCGCCGAACAGATGGGTCCACTGGCCGCCGAGCTTGACGAGGTCGGTCCGGTCGGTGCCGGTGGCGATCGAGGCGCCGAACGGATTGAACGAACTTGCAGGGTCGCTGTAACCGCTCACCCGCTGCCACATTTGCCAGATCTCGACGGACGCGGCGACCTCGTCGCGCTGCGACAGCCGGCTGATCCAGCCTGCGCGGCCATAGACGCCGTAATCCGAGGCATTGGTCCGGCTGTCGAGCGATACCGCACCCAGGCTGGTCGTATAGCTTCTGGTGTAGCGCACCTGTTCGAACGGCGTCAGCAGCGCGCCGACGTCGAAGAACGGCCGCGACGATCCCCAGTCGGTGAAATCATAACGCAGCGCGAACGCACCGATCGGGGCGCTGGTGACGCTGTAGCCGCCCTCGCTGTATTGCGTATAGGCGATGCCGGCGAGCAGCGACAGATTATTGGTGATTTCCTTGCGGCCGTGAATGCCGGCGGAGAACGAACCCGCGGAGCCGAACGCGCTGATGCAGTCGCTGCAATTGACCTGTTCGTTGACGCCGAGCAGCACCGAGCCGAGCACCCGGTTGGTAATCATCTGGTTGAAGCGCTGCTGGGCGAGGCCATTGACCGATCCGGCGCTGGAGCCTGCGCCGGTCGGCGACGGACTCGGCGTAGGGGTGGGTGTCGGCGAGGGGCTCGGTGACGGCGACGGTGATGGCGAGGGCGATCTGCTCTGTGCAAACACGGCGCCTGTTTGAGCCGGGATCAGCACCAGGAAAATCACCGTGATGAGCAGCGCCGGCGGCAGCCCAAATCTTGCGGATTTCGGGCTTTCTGATTTCGGACTTGCCGATTTAAGGCTTGCGGATTTCGCCATCGTCAGCGCCCGCACAGGCCGGAGGGGTCGTCATCGACCGGCGGCGCAACAATGGGCGTCGCGTCCGCATAGTCGGTGGTGGTGCAAAGTCCCGCGGCTGCGGCGCAAGCGGCGGCGAAATTCCACGGCGAACTGCTGGTCTTCTTGATCGTGGTCTTGCCGGCGGCCGAGGTGATGATGGCGGTCTCACCGGGTTGCGTCAGCTCGACACATTGGAAGCTCAGCGTGCAGACCGACGACGCGCCCTCCTGTAGCACCACGGTGGTCTTGCCGCGTTGCGCCAGGATGTCGAGGATCGTGCCGCGCACGCCGATGGTCGCGACCGATGTCGTGATGGTGTAGGCCTTCTTCTCCGAATGGCCGGTGACGAACCGAAACGCGCCGGTGGTGAGGCGCACCGCGATATCGCGATAGGTATGTTCGTCGTCGAACACGGTGCGATCGAGCGTGATGGTCGAACTGGGGCCGAGCGACAGATTGGTGCTGTCGGCCATCACCAGCCGCGTCGCGCTATCGATGCCGGTACGCACCACCTCGTCGCGCAGCAAGCCATCGCCGACATTGATCTGGCTGTTGCCCGATCCGTTGACGCGAATGACCTCGTTCTTGACGACAGCGGCCTCGCCAACGCGTGTTTGCGCAAGCACGGGCGCGGTGCCAAAACCGGCGGCAAGCAACAGCGCCGATAGATAAAAGACGACGTGACGCAAATTCATTTCAATACCGATCGACTTGTCCCGTCATCGTACCGGACCGTGCTCGCATGCGATGTTGTAAATTTATCACTAGCGACGACACACCAACCCGATGGTTAGTCGCAATGGATTTGGAATGCGTTCAATGTCGTAAGATCCAAAAATATTGAGCTTGAAAAATGTCCTGCTCAAACGTCACTCTCGATTGTTGTATCGTCCGTATTGATGACCATCGTGCGAGAATCACCTTCTGTTCCAGGCTATTTGACCGCGCGAACGGCGCTCATCGCCGTCGTCTTGTTTCTCGGCGCGCATCTTGCGCTTCTGGTCGGCGTGACGACGCCGGACAAATTTTATTTCGACGAGGTGCATTACGTGCCGGCGGCGCGGCAAATGCTCGAGCCTGTGATGCCGACCCCGATGCTCAATCCGATGCATCCGCCGCTGGCAAAGCAAATGATCGCGCTGTCGATCCGCGGCTTTGGCGACAACCCGCTGGGCTGGCGCTATCCGGCAACGCTGTTCGGCGCGCTGGCCGTGGTCGCAATGTATTTCTGCGGTCTCGCGCTGTTTGCGGCGCAGGGGCCGGCGGTCGCCGCGGCATTGATCGCCTTTTTCAACCAGATGCTGTTCGTGCAATCGCGGATATCGATGCTGGATATTTTCGCGCTGGCGTTCGGGCTGTTCGGGATCGCGGCGTTCATGCAAGGCTACGGGCAATCGCGGCCGCAGCGCTGGTTCGCGCTGGCCGGTCTTGCCTTCGGCCTGTCGGCGGCCTGCAAATGGAGCGGGCTGTTCCCGCTCGCGGTCTGCATTGCCATCATTGCCGCGATCCGGCTGATGCAAGGCTGGCGCGCGCAATTCGCCGATGGCAACGCGAGCGATTGGTACCGGCCGGGGCTGTGGCCGGATTTCCGCTTGATGCATTTCATCGCGTGCTTCGTGCTGATCCCGTCGGTGGTTTATCTCTCGACCTTCATCCCGATTTATGGCTTCTCGATTCCCGATCTGTGGGAGGCGCAGCGCCGGATCTTTGGCGACAACACCACCAGTGCGTTTTCCGCCCACACCTATATGAGCGCGTGGCCGTCGTGGCCGTTTCTGGTGCGGCCGGTCTGGTATCTGTTCGACAAGATCGGCGACGACGAGATTTCAGCCGTCGTGTTCCTCGGCAATCCCGTGGTGCTGTGGGCGGCGCTGCTGGCGTTCGCAATGGTGTTGCGCGACTGGATCGTGACGCGCAGGACCGAGGCGTTTCTTTTGATGTCGTTCTATCTCGGGCCCTATCTCGCCTGGGCGTTGCTGCCGCGGGTCGTCGGATTCATCTATTATTATTTGCCGTCCGCGACCTTCGCGAGCCTGCCGCTGGTCTATGTGCTCCGACGCGGCAACGCGCCGCGCTGGCTGCTATGGGCCTTCGTAGCAGCAGCGGGCGCAAGTTTTGCCGCGATGCTGCCGATCACGGCGGCGTTTGTCGGAACGTCGATGCAGACGTTTAATCGGCTGATGCTGTTCCAGAACTGGATCTAGAAACGCACAAACCAGGGCACGCGGTTCCAGTGGATCCGGTTGTGGTAGAGATGCGGCCAGTAGACCGGAAACGGCTCCCAATAGGCGGTGCGGTAATAGCCGTATCGGCGATAGCGATGCGCATAGCGATGATGACGCAGCGCGGGCGCTGTCTCGGTCGCAGCGGCGGGCGATGCCGGCTCGGCGGTCTTCGGCACGATCGACGGACGCGGCACCGTCTCGGTTGACGCGGCCGGCGGCGAAGGCGCCTGTGCCGTCGGAGGCTGCTGCGTGGTGGCGTCTTGGGCGAAGCCAGGGAGGGCGGCGCCTGCGACAAGCAACGCCGCGATCGCAAGGCCTGCGAGAGGTGCTTTCATCCTGAATTTTCCCTTGAAGCGATAAAATATCTTCGATTGAAACCGGCGCGCATTCGTCCCGCGATCAGCCTATGCAATCTGCGTCGAACCGTCATGCGTCGGACGATCGGCTGGTCCGAAAATCCCATCCACGGAATTTCTATTCACGCCGGCCGCCTGCCGCGCGGGGGCAGGCGGGCCGTTTCGCGGTTCACTTCGATGCTGTCTTGGTGTCCATGTTGACGACCTGGACGCGACGGTTGACGGGATCCATCGGTGCGCTGGCATCCTTCGGCTTGTCCTTGCCATAGCCGACGGTGACGAGATCGCTGCCGGCAATGCCGAACTTGCTGACCAGATAGCTCTTGATGGTATCGGCGCGGCGTTCGGACAGACCCATGTTGAAAGCCTCGCCGCCGATCGCATCGGTGTGGCCGGCGACGACGAACACCGAACCCTTCAGGCTGGGATTGCTGAGCGCCTTGCCCAGCGCCTGCACCGATGGCATCGAGGCGGTGCTGATGTCGGCCGAGTTGTAGTCGAACTGGATGTCGAGATCGATGTTCGGCTTGGTCGAGGCGATGTCGGCGATTTCCTCGCGCTCGCCCATCGACAGCGACCGGGTCTTCCGGTTGCGCAGGGTCTGGACGAAGTCGATCTCCTTGGCCCTGGCGGCGGGATCGGCTTGCGGGCCGACCGAAAGACCGCGGGTCAGCGGCTTCGGCTGCAGCGCCGAGATGATCTGGTCCGACGAGACGTTGTTATCGCCGGCATAGGCAAAGCCGGCTGTCATCGACAGCGCGGCACCGAGCGTGATCGCCTTGAGTGCGGTTAGTCTGTGAAAGCTGGTCATTGTCGTGGTCCTCGCTGTTACGCCTGATGGCGGTTTGATGCTGCGAACATAGGACGGGTTCAAAGCCAGGAATGTGATCCAGATCACGTTGAGAAAATCGCGCGAAAATGCCGTGAAGTTGGCCGGGTTCAGGCCTTGGCCCGACGTTACGGTCACCCGTGAAGTCATCCCGGTCATGTCGCGCTGTCGAAAGAGCCGGTTCGACCCTCCGCCGATCCAAAGTGACGTAAATCACATTCCTCGCCGGCGGACTGGATCAGATTGCAGCCATCGGATGCGGCCCGAGCGGCCAAGGTTTCAGGCTCAAGGCTTCAGGGAATACAGGGGAGAACGACCATGCGCTTCTTGATTGCAGCACTTTCGATCGCGGGCTTTCTGGTCAGCGCCAATATCGCCAAGGCCGACAAGCGCGTCGCCTTCGTCGTCGGCAACGGCGCCTACAAGAATGTCGCGCAACTTCCCAATCCGGCGATCGACGCCAAGGCGATGGCCAAGGTATTGCGCAACGTCGGCTTCGACGTCGTCGAGGGCACCAACCTCACCCGCGACAAGATGACCGAGCGGCTGCTCGAATTCGGCAAGAAGGCCGAGGGCGCCGATGTCGCCCTGTTCTTCTATGCCGGCCACGGCATTGCCATCAACGGCACCAACTATCTGTTGCCGGTGGACGCCGACATCAAATCTGAAATGGACGTCAAGCTCGGCAGCGCCATCAACGTCGATGTCACGCTGGACCAGACCATGGCCGACGCCAAGGTCAAGCTGGTGTTCCTCGACGCCTGCCGCGACAATCCGTTCGCCGGCAAGATCAAGCCGAATTCGACGACCCGCTCGCTCTCGGTGCAGTCGGGCCTGGCTGAAATGAAATCGGGCGAGGGCACCTTGATCGCGTTCGCCACCGGCCCGGGACAGACCGCGCTCGACGGCGAAGTCGGCACCAACAGCCCGTTCACCCGCGCGCTGATGGCCAACATCGCCCAGCCCGGCGTCGAGATCCAGCAGGCGATGACCAAGGTCCGTGCCCAGGTCAATGAAGAGACCAACAAGAATCAATTGCCCTGGGGCCACACCAATCTGACCGGCTCGGTGTTCCTCAACCCGGCGGCCGTTGCTCCGGCCGCCGTCGCGTCGGCCGAGCCGTCAGCCGCGCCTGCCGCCACCGGTGCCGCTTCCGAAGTCGAACTGGAGTTCTGGCGCTCGATCAAGGACTCCAACAAGCCCGAAGAACTCAACGCCTACCTGACCAATTATCCGAACGGCACCTTCAAGCCCTTGGCGCTGGCCCGCATCGCCGAACTGCAGAACGGTCCGTCCACCACGACCCGCAACCTGACCACCGGCATCGATCCCGCGACCTTTACCGAGCAAGCCGACCAGACCAGCGAAGACCAGATCGGGCTCGATCGCAGCCAGCGCCGCGACGTGCAGCGCCGCCTCACCAGCCTCGGCTTCGATGTCAAGGCGAGCGGCAAGTTCGACGAAGCCACCCGCAATGTGATCATGCGCTGGCAGGCGGCGCGCGGTTACCCGAAGACCGGCTTCCTCAACACGCTGGAGCACAAGGCGCTGTTGTCGGAGATCAATTCGACCCAAATTGCTTCCAGCGACGACAGCGATGAGGAAACGCATCATTCCCGCCATGCCGGTGGCGGTGGCCGTCGCTATTATCGAGGCGGCGGCGGTGGCGGGCCCGGCGCCCTGTTTGGCCACATGATGATGGGCGGATTGTTCGGACGCCGCTGAAGCCGACGGGAAACCTGTTTCGGAAAAGGCGGCCATCAGGCCGTCTTTTTCCATGGCGGAGATTGCCATCGTCGCAGGAACGCCGATGTGCTGACAATAAAACGGCCAGATGGACGTCTACGACCCTCGTCAACGAGAACAAGAAAGTGGGTTGCGTTGATTGGCTTTCCGTCACCGAAACGACAAGGCGATTACCAGGGGCATCGTGGGGGAGTATCGGAACGCCCGGCCGGCGGGATGCCGATCCTGCTCGGCGCGGCGCTGATCGCGACCGCCATCTTGCTGTCGACGCTGATTACCACCGTCAGCACGCGATTCGTCGGCATGGACAGTCCCTCCGAGGACAATATGTGGCTGATCGACCGCCTTACCGGCAATGTCTACAAATGCCAGGCTACCGAGCGCGGCCGCGCGGCCTGCGAACAGGACACCGCCACGGGCAGCATCGGCGAGCAACAGAAACACTAAAGGCCCAAGTGTAATGGCGCTGGGGTTCTGGCGCCTGGGGAGCTGGCGCGCGCGAATCGCTGCATTGCAGCAAGCAAAATTAGCTTCTCGCAGAAACATTGCTGGTGGAGAATACGTACCTCGAAAGCCGGCAGTACGCTGGTTTCGTTCCAAGGGAGGCTTTTCATGAAGACCGTTTTGATCACTGCTGCGATGTTCTCGGCTCTCGCTCTGTCGCCTGCGTCCGCGGCGATGATGAAGTGCACGTCCGACAACATGGCCAAGACCACCACGATGATGAATACGATGCAGGACGGCCCCGGCAAGGTCGCCATGGGCAAGCACATGGCCTTGGCCAATGCGGACATGAGCAAGGGCAATATGCGCGGCGCGTGCAAGCATTACGCGATGGCGCAGAAGGCCGGCATGATGAAGTGACGTCAAGGGGGACGTTCGGTTTCGCCGCGCTGCCTTCGGGCGGCGCGGCTTTTTCATGTCCTGACATTTCCACCTGCTATTTCCGCCTTCCATTTCTGCATGTCTTAAGCGGCACGAATCCGGCTACAGTGCTGCAAGCATGTCGTCCGCCGCCAAATCCCATTCCCTGACCAGGCTCGAGGCCAGGCGCATCTGGTTGCACGCCCAGCGGCTCGACGCTTCTGCGCCGTTCGGCGCCGGGCCCGCGGCCACCACCGCCGCGGTCGAGCATCTCGGCTATGTGCAGATCGACACCATCAACGTCATCGAGCGCTCGCATCACCACGTGCTGTGGACCCGCATCCCCGACTACCGGCGAGGCGATTTGCGCCAGGCCCAGAGCGCCGACAAGAGCGTGTTCGAATACTGGACCCACGCACTGTCCTATGTGCCGACCCGCGATATCCGCTTCTTCATCCCGGCGATGAAGCAGCATCAGCGCGAGGGCCATCGGTGGTTCTCCTCGGTGACGCCTGCCGATTTGCGCAAGGTGATGCGGCTGATCCGGCGCGACGGCGCACTGACCATCCGCGACATCGACGACGATGTCTTGACCGAAAAGGAGCATCTGTGGGCCAGCCGCAAGCCGTCGAAGCGGGCGCTGCAACTGGCGTTTTATTCCGGCGCGCTGGCCATCAGCGAGCGCAACGGCATGCTGAAGACCTATGAATTGATGACGCGGCATTTCGGCTGGGACAAGGTGCCGAAGGCCGCGAGCGTACGGGAAACCACCGCCTATCTGCTCGACCGCGCGCTGCGCGCGCAAGGCCTCGTCAGCCTCGACTCGATCTGCCATCTCGACGCGCCGAGCAAGGCCGCGGTCAAGCGGCTGATCGAGACGCGGGTGCGGGCCAAGGAGCTCATTCGGGTCGCGCTCGAAGGCGCCGGCAAGCAGGAGCATTGGGCGCGCCCGGAGGTGCTGGAGCCTACTGCTGCCGCCGCGCCCGAACTGGTTCACCTCCTGTCGCCGTTCGACCCGCTGGTGATCCAGCGCAAGCGCACGGAATTGTTCTTCGATTACGGCCACCGTTTTGAAGCCTATGTGCCGAAGGAGAAGCGCCAGTTCGGCTATTTTGCGCTTCCGGTATTGGCCGGCGAGGAGATCGTCGCCGCCATCGATCTGAAGACCGACCGGCAGAACCGCAAGCTCTTGATGCAGAAATGGAGCTGGGTCGGCGCCGCGCGCAAAGGCGGGCGCAAGGATCTAAAAGCCAGGATCGAACAGGAGCTGCACCGCTTCGAGCGCTTTCAGCTCGCCGACGGAGTTTCATTTCTGGAACCCACGGGGTTGCCGGCGGTTACCCCGGGACAGGAATCCCGGGGAGGCGTTATGGACAACGACAAATCGATACTGGAAAAATTCACCGACACCATCAAGGACATCGCCAGTTCGGCAACCAACGCCGCCAGCGCCGCGCTGAAAGCCGAAGAACCGCCGCTCCGGGATAACGATGTGGTGGCGGTCCCGCTGCCGCTTGTCGGTGCGGGCCTGGTGTCCGATCCGATGCTGGTGCCGCCGATCGCATCGCCCGCGCCTCGACGGAAGAAACGCGTCGCCCCGAAGCGGCCGGCCGGCAAGTCGCGAAAGACCGCGAAGCAGGCTGGCAAGAAAGCCGCGAAGAAGATCGTGAAGAAAACGGCGAAGAAGGCGGCCAAGAAAACCGCCAAGAAAACCGTCAAGAAAGCGACTGGAAAGGCCGCGAAAAGATCCGCGGCCAGGAAATCAAACCGGAAGACCAGATCAACGGTGAAGCGGACGGCAAAAGGCACCGCAAAGAAGCGCCGCAAGACCGCCCGCCGTAGCCGGTAGAAGCCGTAGCGCATGAACCAACGGGGCCGCGCGGAGGAGTTCGCGATCGGCCTACTTCACGCATTTGTAACTGATGACGAATATTGACATTCATCAGTGAATAATCAACACTCTTCACAAGGCTTTCAGCCAAAGGGAAGAGTCCGATGCTGGTTCGCTCTATTTTATCAAGCTATTCCAGACTGTTAGCGGGAGCTCTGCTGGCTTTCCTGGCCGTAAGCTTGGCCGGTTGCAACGAAAAGGTCGCGCTAAAGGCCACCCCCGGCCGGCCGGTTCTGGTCGCTACCGTGCATTATGAGGCGGAATCGCCGGAGCGCAGTTTTGTCGGCACCATAAAACCGCGGATCGAAACCGACATGGGTTTCCGGGTCCCGGGCAAGGTGGAAAAACGCTTGGTCGAGGTCGGCCAGACCGTCGACGTCGGGCAGCCGCTCGCGACGCTTGATGAAGTCGATCTGAGGCTGCAGGCCGAGCAGGCGGTCGCCGAATTCAACGCCGCGACTGGCGTGCTGGCGCAGGCCGCCGCCGCCGAGCAGCGCGCCAAGGATTTGCGCGCCAAGGGCTGGGCCACCGATGCCGCGCTCGATACCGCGAAGGCCGCCGGCGACGAGGCGCGCGCGCGGCTCAATCGCGCCGAGCGTTCGGTCGAACTCACCAAAAACTCGCTGTCCTACGCGACGCTCGAAGCCGATACCCGTGGCGTCGTCACCGCGACCCTGATCGAGCCGGGCCAGGTGGTGGCTTCCGGCCAGACCGCGATCCGCGTCGCGCGCTTTGCCGAAAAGGAAGCCGTGGTCGCGATCCCGGAAACCCTGCTCGGTCGCGCCAAGGATGGCGTTGCCACCGTCAGCCTGTGGTCCGAGCCCGACAAGAAATATGTCGCGAAGCTGCGCCTACTCAAGCAGGACCGCGAACCGTTGCTGTTGTTGACCAACATGGGTGCGGGGCATGGCGGTGCGTCGGGACGCTACGATCGGTTGCGCGAAATCGCGCCGACCGGTGAGTGGACCAATACCGACATCGCCATGGCGCGCGACAACGTGAACGACCCGTGGCGGCTGCAAGTCCGCGCAAAATTTCGCGACGCCGGCTTTGCGCCCGTTGGCGGCGCGCCGGGATTGCGCGGCCTGACCGGAACGATCGCCGGCAATGAACAGGGTGGCCGCGTGGACATCGACACGCACACCGCCATGTTCGCCTGGCCCAGACAATTTCCGCGGCCGGTCGACTTGGATACCTTGAAAACCACGCTGTTTTGGCAACGCACGGCAGCGCAACTGCTGATCGCCACGCCCGGCTGGGAGATGCGCAACCGCGATGCCGCCGTGCACGCACGCGTGGCCTGGCAACAACCCAGCGACGGCACGTCACCGTTGTTGACGG
>Ga0208589_1000776_pt1 | contig 14197 bp, 12 predicted proteins | sample NGESurshal092012_2_FD_184486 | JGI IMG/M metagenome (GOLD analysis project Ga0208589, IMG submission 184486) | Arctic peat soil microbial communities from Barrow, Alaska - NGEE Surface sample F53-2 shallow-092012 (SPAdes) | ecosystem: Environmental > Terrestrial > Soil > Wetlands > Peat ... | reverse complement strand
CCCCGCCGCTCACCAGCAGATTGTTCGAATGCCCCCTGCTGTAATCGACCCACAGGGCCATGTGATCATAGCTGTTTTCCAAAAACGCCTTGTCGCCATACGCCGTGTAATTCACCCACGGAATAATCGTCCCGGCGTCCGCCCAAATAGCGTACCCCGGCGCCTGGCTGTCCACCCGCGGAGAAGTCTGGTAATACGCCCCGTTCACCTGCCCATCGTTCACATCCACCATCCACTTGGCAAAGAACGGCGCCACATTCGCGTTGTATGCCGCCGTCGCCGCGAACACCTGCGCGTCGCCCATCCACCCCATGCGCTCATCACGCTGCGGGCAGTCCGTCGGCACGGAAAGAAAATTTCCCCGCTGGCTCCATCGAATGTTCGAGAAAAGCTGATTCACATCCGCATTAGAACATTCAAAGGTTCCCGTGTCCGACATATCCGAGCCAACAACAATGCCGCGAATTTTGTCCGCCGTCAGCTCACCGGGATATCCGGTCAGTTGCGCGTAGCGGAACCCATGAAACGTGAACTGCGGCTCAAACGTTTCAGCGCTGCCGCCGGCCAGAATAAATGTATCGAACGAAATCGCCTGGCGTAGATTCTCGTTATAGACCGTGCCATCAGGGTTGAGCGCTTCGCCGTGAATAATCTGGATTTTCGTTCCCGCCGCGCCGGTGACGTTAAGACGCACATGCCCCACCATGTTCTGCCCGAAATCCACGATCCACATATCTCCCATGCGCGTGATCTTCTTCGCCGAAAGTTCCATCAGCCGCCGCACCGGCGGCCCAAGCTGTGGGTCCAGTTCCTCCGGCCGCGAATCAATCGTAACACTCTTCCATAATGAATCATCAAACGACGACTGATCCCACGCCGTCGCCTTTCGCGCGTCCTGCACTTCGCCAAGCTGCTGGTCCGACCCGACAATCTGGCCCGGGCCGCCTTTCCAGGTTCCATCCGTCGCAATCAAATCCGTGCTTCCGTCCGCGTAGGTAATCTCCAGCTGCGCGTTAAAACTCGGATGATCGCTGATGCGCGCGTACTGCGCCGGCCCCATCCAGCCCAATCGCCCCGCAAACCACCCGTCGCTGAGAACCGCTCCCAGCGTGTTGTTCCCGCCCGCCGTCAGCAGGCTCGTCACGTCATACGTCTGCACCATGCAGCGCTTGTAATAATCCGTCCATCCCGGCGCGAGTTGATCCTCGCTCACCAGCTTGCCGTTAATGGACGCCTCATAAACCCCCAGCGCCGTGGCATACAATCGCGCCTTCGCCACCGGACCCTTCAGCGTAAACGTCTTTCGCAGATACCGCCCCGGCCCGATGTCGCCATCCGCGCTGCGAATCGGATGCGTATCCACGTACGGCCCCTGAACCGTCGCCGCGGTCCATTTCGAATCATCAAAATCAGCCGCATACCATTCGCCGTCGGGAGCCGTCGCCGCCTTCCAGGAGGCGTCCGAGATGAAGTCGATCTTCTCCCCATTCTGCAATTCGATCACTCCATGAGCCGCAAGTGCATTTTTCCCCAGCGCCCCGCCACCGCCACCGCCTCGTCGCCCCACATTCCGAACCGCCAGCGACGAAAGCGCAATAACATTCTTTCCCGGCTTAAGCTGATGCCCGAAATCTCCATGAAACGGCGCCGTGTGACTGCTCGGCCCCTGGCGCGTCACCTTCCCATTCACATAAAGCGCGATCAACCCATCCGCCGCCACATCAATATCCGCCACGCTCACTTTCGCATCATCCGGCAGCGTCACCACCACCCGCCCCGCGATCAACTGCGACTGATCCCCGCCGCTCGTGATCCAATTCGATTTCGCCAGCGAATCCCCCACGATGTCATATCGCGGCAGGTTGATGGTGATCCATTTCCCCTGCCACTCGGTAGCGGAATGAAGCAGTCCCAGTTCCAGATAGGAAGGAGCGCTGAATTCAGATGCATTCCCATCGCCATCCCAAACCCGAACCTGCCAGTAAACCTGCGCCCGCGATTCCAGCGGCTTGCCGCCCCACGTCACCAGCACCGACTGATCTGACGAAACCTTCCCCGAATCCCAAATATCCGGCTGCGAGAGCTTATCCAGCGACGAAGCCGCCCGAATCTCGTACGCGGCCTGCACTTCCCCCGCCCGGCAGGAATTCAGCTTCCACGAAAATCGCGGCACGCTGAACCCCACCCCAATCGGCCTGGCCATATTCTCGCAAGACAGCTCCCCAACTTTCACCGGCGAATCCGCCCCAAAAACAACGGTGGCGCACCAAAAACTAAGCACACAAATAGCGGCTAAGCGCATGGAAAGCTCCGGTTGGTTTGGTCTAACTTATATCCCTACACACCACCACAAACCATGTTTGCGCCCCAACCGCGAAACATCCTCACCATAATCCCCGGTTAGCCGCCGCCCTTGGGCGGCGCGCCGAAGCGCGCATTTCAGTTCCCCACGAACAAACCCCTCAACCCCTCAACCAAACCCCCATCTCGACTGTATCAACCCCATCAGGAAGACTATAACTATCCCCCGACAACCTCGAACCCACAAACAGGTCTATTAAATAGGGAGCACCGAATGTCCTGCATCAAATCCATCGCCTTCACCGCCGCCTTGTTATTCACCGCCATGCAATTGCATGCCGCCGTCCCCTCCGAACCCCCCAAGGAATCCCCCCATCCCGCATCAATCCATCTCTGGCCCAACGGCGCGCCGGGCTACGAATCCCGCAAGGATGAACCCGAAAAACTCGACTGGCGTGAAGAACCCGAAAACAACATCACCTTCCCCATCCTCTACAATATTCACAACCCATCTATCGTCCCCTTCCTCCCCGACAAATCCATCGCCACCGGCGCCGCTGTCATCATCGCCCCCGGCGGCGGCCACATGTTCCTCACCATCGACCGCGAAGGCTACGACCTCGCCAAGTGGCTCGCCGACCATGGCGTCGCCGCCTTCGTCCTCAAGTATCGCCTCGCCCGCGACCACGCCGGCAACTCCCCCTATAAAGTCGAAGTTGAAGCCCTCGCCGACGCCAAACGCTCCATGCGCCTCGTCCGCAGCAAAGCCGCCGATTGGGGCGTCGATCCCAAGCGCATCGGCTTCCTCGGCTTCTCCGCCGGCGGCGAACTCGCCGGCCTCATCGGCACCCGCTTTGACGCCGGCGACCCCAAATCCTCCGACCCCATCGAACAAATGAGCTGCCGCCCAGACTTCCTCGGCCTCATCTACGGCGGCCCCTATCGCGTCACAGACTTCAGCGACAAAACTCCGCCGAGTTTTCTACTCTGCGCCTACAACGACCCCGGCAACGCCGTCAACGAAGCGAATCTTTTCCTCAAGCTGCACGCCGCCAACATCCCCGCCGAGTTGCACATTTACAATACCGGCGGCCACGGCTTCGGCGTCCGCAACGACCGCAACATCGCCGTCGAATCCTGGCCCGCGCGCTTTCACGACTGGCTGAAAGACATCGGAATGCTGGCCCCAAAAAAGGGATGAGCAGCTCGAGGCTGCGCCCGTTCCCTCCTACCCCCTCGCCCTGTACCCAGGGAGAGGGTTGGGGTGAGGGTTCTTTTTCGTTTCGCGCCAACGAAAATCGCCGTCCCGTTGATTGACCCCATCTCATCTGAATTTCTCCGCGCCTTCGCGCCTCCGCGCGCAACGAATTAATTCATCGCGCGCCAAGGCGCGGACTGGGGAGAGATAAGTGGGACGGGAGCACTTCTCGCTCCCTTTTCGTTTTGTGCCAACGAAAAATCGCCACGCCGTTGAATGACCCCATCTGAATTTCTCCGCGCCTTCGCGCCTTCGCGCGCAACGAATTAATTCATCGCGCGCCAAGGCGCCAAATCGCGGAGAGAGTAAATAATACAATATCTCGCCCCAGCCTCTCGGCGTCCTCCGCGACTCTAGCCGCGTACTCGCGGCGGGCGGTTCATAAACTTACGCCGCCACCGCTCGAATCTTAATCTTGCGAAGTTTCCGTTTCGCATTCCAAAGGTCATACTGCGCCTGCTGATTCAGCCACGATTCCGGCGAAGTCTCGAACGCCATCGAAAGCCGGATCGCCAACTCCGGACTGACCCCGGCGCGGCCGTTGCGAAGTTCCGACAAACTCTTCCGCGATACGCCCAGCACATTGGCCGCCGCCGCCGTGACCAACAGATTCAGCCGCTCAACGCAAAGCTCGCGGATGACCGTGCCGCGGTGCGGGGGATTGCGCATAATGAAAGACATAATAGCTTCCTGCAAATTAGGCCCGAAATCTTGCTGTTTCCAATGTTGACCTGTCGCGATTTGCGAATCGCCATATGATGCGTGAGTGAAGTTCCGGCAACTATTGCGAATGCTGCAAGATGACGGCTGGCGACACGACCGCACCACCGGCAGCCATATGATGTATGTCCATCCAACTAAACCCGGCCCAGTAGTCGTCCCGGCGGGCGGCAAAGAACGGCAGGACGTGCCGAGGGGAACCTTGAATAGCATAATGAAGCAAGCGGGCCTAAAATGAGAGGAACGATGGACCAAGCAAAGTCATACGTTTATGTCATCGAGCGTTCGGACGACGGCGCATACTGGGCCTACTTCCCCGATCTGCCCGGCTGCGCAACCTCGGGTGATTCGCCAGAGCAAGTCGAGCAGCAACTTCACGAGGCGGTGGACCTTTATCTGAGCTATTACCATGAGCGCGGCCTTCCGCCGCCGCCACCGCAGGCGCGTGTCGGTACTCTTACCGCCGCCTGAATGTGTGCCACACGCGGTGGGCACAAGTCGGACGGCAGCACTTCTCCCTCCCGCCCCGCCAGGCAAAGCCACACCCACCCCCACGCCTCTTTACCTGAAAACTGAAAACTGAAAACTCCTCCCACCTTCGTGCCTGCCACTTCCCCCTCACCTCTTCCCCTTCCACATCCCCTCCGCCATTTCCGCCGCCGCCAGGCTCGCACGCACGTCAACCTCCTTCTTCTTCAACTCCAGTTTCCGAACCATCGCATCCACTTTCCTCTGCTTCCGCACATCCCGCTCCTCCGTCGGCCGATCCGGCGTCGACGCCAGCATTCCCATCTCCTTCAGCAGCAGCATTCCGCTCTTGGCGTCCCCCGCCTCCAGTGCCTTTTCCACAGCGCTCGCCGCTTTCCCCGCCAGCATGAGCATGCGCGCACGACATCCCTCCTTCATCTCATCCAGCCACTGGTTGTAGATCGCCGTAAAAGCCGCGTTCTTTTTCAGCCAGTTGTAAACGGTTCGCCGCGCGATCCCTGCCATCCGCGCTGTCTGTGTCACCGTCTTCCCCTGCAACAGCAGTTCAATCGCCATCTGCTGTTCCACCGGCAACTGCTCAATCGCCCGGCTTCTATTCTCCAACTCTGAACTCGCCCCGCTGTTCAACACCTGCAACTCCGGCGTTCCGTTCTCGGACATGTTCGGTCTCCTTTCATCGTTAAAGACCAAACCTATCCTAACATAATACGAACTAACGCGCGTCCATATGTTCAGAATATAATCTTGATAAATCTCCGCTTCGCCGAATTTGCACACTCAAAAACGCAGCAAGAAGTTAATGTCAACGATTCGCGTAACCATTGGCATTGCAATCACTTGCGACGATGCCTTAATTTGCGCAAATCCCCATTCCCCCAAAAGTGTGCACTTTTGAGCAAAGTGTGCCATTCCAACCGGCTACTTAAAGCGAATTGTCTTGGCTGAAAACTGAAAACTGAAAACTGAAAAACTGAACACTGAACACTGAACACTAATCCTCACTCCATCTTCCTCAACTGAATCGTATCGATCACTTTCTCCCGCGCCAGCACATTGGTAATCACCACCAGCCACGCCCCCGAATCGACCCACTCGCGCCGCTTCAAATACTTCATCGCGTCCCGAATCGTCTCTTCCGGATCATCGCTGAACTTCATCAAAAACGGTTCCACTCCCCACGGCAACAGCATCTGCCGAAAAAGAGCCTCGTCATCCGTGAATGCATAAATTGGCACCCCCGACGCCCGCAGCGCCGCCAGCGTATACGCCAGCATTCCGCTGCGCGTAAAAACCACGATCCCGGAATTCCCCAACTGCTGCGCCAGCACCGCCGCCGACCGCAGCATCTTCGCCTTCGGCTCATCCAGATGAATCGTCTCATTCAATCCGCGCTTTTCCGACGGCTCGATGCTCTTCAAAATATGTTTCAGCACGTCGATGCATTCCATCGGATACATCCCCGTCGTCGTCTCCCCCGACAGCATCACCGCGTCCGCCCGCTCGCGCACCGCGTTGGATACATCCGAAATCTCCGCCCGCGTCGGCATCGGAGCCGAGATCATCGACTCCAGCAAATGTGTCGCAATAATCACCGGCTTCCCCAGCCGCAAACACATCTCCACGATCCGGGTCTGCACCAGCGGCAGAATGTGATAATCGATCTCAATCCCCAAATCCCCCCGCGCCACCATCACCGCGTCCGACGCCATGACGATCGCCTCCAGGTTCCTCAAGCCGCTCTGGTCTTCGATCTTGGCGATGATCCGCGCCTGCGACCCAAGCGACGTCAGCAGCTTTCGCAGCGTATCAACATCTTCGCCGCGCCGGACAAACGACAGCGCATAAAAATCAATCCCCGCCTCAACCCCCGCATGAATGTCGCGCGTATCCTTTTCCGTCAGCGACGGCAGATTAACTTCCACCCCCGGCAGATTAATGTGCCGCCTTGAGCCTAGTTTCCCCGGCGTCATCACCCGGCAGCGCACATGTGTCGCGTCTTTCGACACCACCACCATCCGCATCAGCCCGCTGTCCACCAGCACGATCGCCCCCACGTTCACATCCAATGGCAGCCCCGGATAATTCACGCTCACGCCCCGAACCCCTTCGCTGGCCGTCTCGGTGTAAAACTCAAACTCATCGCCGATCTTCAGTTCAATCGCCTCCGCCACCACTCCCGTCCGAATCTCCGGCCCCTTCACATCCATCATCACCGCAACCTGCCGCTGCTTTTCCGCCGACACCTCACGAATCCGGCTGACCAGGTTCTTCACCCACTCGCCCGTCCCGTGCGCCATATTCAGGCGCATCACATCCACGCCTTCAGTAATGAGCTGGCCAAGCCGCTCCCGGCTGTCCGTGGCGGGTCCGAGAGTGGCAACGATTTTCGTATGTCGGTAATTGCCGCGCATGGGTGGGTATGCCTGTCTAAGTTTCAGAGCGCGGTTCGGTTGTTTCCGGTTGGTCCGCAAAAGCATATCATCGAATCCCCCAGAAACAAGCCGATTCCAGAACCGTCCCATAATCCCACCGGTTAGCCGCCGCCCTTGGGCGGCGCGTCCCCTTCGTCCAATTCTTAAACCCCACCGCATAACAAGTAACACCCACCCCCAACCGATGATATCCCGGACGGGCCGAACGATTACTCGGAGCAGGTCAATGCAGTTATCGGGCGAACTCTTTAGACAGATCCTCAGCCAGCTCAAAGGTCTGGCCTCAGACGACGAGCAGCGCATCGGCCCGCGCGTCGGCATGCATCATCGCGTCCTGCTCACTCCCCTCGGCTCCGAATCAGGAAAAAGCCGCCCCGTCGTCGTCTCCGTCCGCGATATGTCGGTCGATGGCATCGGCATCCTTCACCACGTCCGCCTCCCCGCAAAAAGCCTCTTCGCCATCCGCCTCCCCGTCTACGGAACCCGCGATATCACCGCCGTCTATTCCATCAAGCATTGCGATGTATTGGAAAAAGACCTCTTCCGAATCGGCGGCGTGCTTCTAAAAATCGACGACCCCGAAGGCATCGCCTCCATGGCCCACCACAAAACCGCCGGACCTAAGAAGCCGACTCCGGCGGCTGAGGAATCTGAGGCGCCGGCGCCTCTACCCGCGGCGGCGGCGAAATAATCGTCCCGCGCCGCTGTCGCCGAATCGCCAGATCAATCGCCAGTTCGATCGCCGCCCTCATGCTCCCCGGATTCGCCCGATTCCGCCCCACAATATCAAACGCCGTCCCATGATCCGGACTCGTCCGCACTATCGGCAAACCCAGCGTTACATTCACCGCCTGATCAAACGCCAGCAGCTTCACCGGAATCAATCCCTGATCGTGATACATCGCCACCACCGCATCATAATGCCCATCGCGGGCCTTCATGAATATCGTATCCGGCGGGAACGGCCCCGTGGCGTCGATCCCCTGGTCGCGCGCCATCAAAATCGCCGGCTCGATGATCCGCTCTTCCTCATCGCCAAACTGACCATGCTCCCCCGCGTGCGGATTCACCCCGCACACCGCGATCCGCGGCTTGGGAATATCAAACCACTCAATCAACGCCTGGTTCACCAGTTCAATCGGCGCAAACACCGTCCCGATATTCAGCCGCCCCCACAATCCCATCAGCGGAATATGCACCGTCGCCAATACCACCCGCAGCGGCCCGCCGGTAAACATCATGGCAAAACGCCGTGAACCCGTCTGATGCGCAAACAATTCCGTATGCCCCGGAAACCCAAACCCCGCCAGCTTCCAACTCTCCTTGGCTATCGGCGCCGTAACAACAGCATCCACCAACCCGCGCTGCGCCGCATTGATCGCATCCAGACAAAACCGCATCGAGGCTTCGCCCCCCATCTTGCTCGGCGCCCGGATGGCCGACCCGAGCATGGAGTATTGATCATAATCCAGCACCACCACGTCGTGCGGATAATTCCGCAAATGCCCGCCATACTGATCGCGCCACCAGAAGACATCAAACTCCGCGATATCCGCCGCGTAGTGCAGCAACTCGTTCATCCCATAAATGATGTACTTGGCCTTGAAGCGCAACACAGGATCGGAGAGCGCCTTGACAATAACCTCCGCGCCGATGCCCGCAGGCTCGCCCATGGTGATGGCTATGGTCGGTCGATAATCCATAAGAACTCAAAAACAGTTTGAAGTTTTCAGTTTTCATTGTTCAGCTAATGCGAAGGCTTTCTAGCTGAACACTGAAAACTGAAAACTTCAAACTACTCCAGTCTTCCCTACAACGGCCTGCCGTTCAAGCCAAAAAACAATAGTTTTCGCCAGAATGTCCGTTTCCAGGTTGATCAGCCACCCTTCCGGCCGTTTCCCCAACGCCGTCAGATTGAGCGTCGTCGGAATCAGGGCCACTTCAAATTGATCGCCGTTCACGGCTGCAATCGTCAAACTCACGCCATCCAGACAGACCGATCCCTTCGGCACAATATACTTCACCAGCTCCCCCGGCGGCTGAATGGTCAACCGGCATTCTTCGGCGGTTTCAATCCGCTTGACGAGCCGCCCGACGCCATCAACATGGCCCTGAACAATATGCCCATCGAGACGATCGGATAATTGTAGGGAGCGTTCCAGGTGAGCCGCGTCCCCCGGCTTAAGCAGGCCGAGATTGGTCTTGGCCAGCGTTTCAAGAATGACGTCGAACGACATCTTCATCTCACCCATCCCCTGGGCTTCAGCGGTAGCCTGCTTTTTCCCCCTCTCCTTGTACTCAGGGGGAGGGCTGGCGTGGGGGTCAGCGCCTTCCGCACCAAGTAGTTCAGCAATCGTCAAACAGCACCCATTAACCGCCACGCTCTGCCCCACCTTGGCATCCGCCCACGGACACGGCAGCGTAAGCCGCCGCCCGGCGGGAATCGCCGCGACGGAGCCAACCGGAACCGTGATTTCGACGATGCCTGTGAACATAAGCGTTCCATTGAATTATCACGCCGGCAACGAAACCTCAATCAACGCGCGCATTTTCCCCGAAAGCCGGCGGATGGCCATCCGCCGGTCCCCCCGAAAGCTCTATTTCCCCAGCGATTCCAATCACGGGAACCCCGTTTGGGTCAGGGCCATCGCATCTTCCCTCTTACCCCCTCGCCCTGTACCCAGGGAGAGGGCTGGGGTGAGGGTTCCCCCCGTGAATTGCCACAAAATACGCCCAAAACATCAATGGGATAGGAAATCCATGAAGAGCCGTTGGCGGGACATTTCAAGAACCGCAACTGCCTGCTCGCGGGTTACCCCGGGAAACCCTTCCAGGAATTCATCAAGCGGTTCGCCGCCTTCGATGTAATCGAAAAGATTCCGGATCGGCACGCGCGTCCCCGCGAAACAAGGTGCGCCGCTCATGCGTTGTGGGTTGACCCAGATGATGCCGAATAAAGGATGGCCGGCCTGGATCAAATCGCCTTCCAAATCCGCCGAAGAAAGCGGCACGGCGGGGTGAACCGGTAGTAGCGTGGAGGCTTGAGCCATGCGGACATTCTACGCCTCCGCAATGGGTTACGGCAAGCATCTTCGCCGCCCGACCGGGGCGATGGAGGAGACGGGAAGCGTGATTTCGATGATGCCAGTGAACATAAGCGTTCCGGTGAATTATCACGCCGGCAACGAAACCTCAATCAGCGCGCATTTTCCCCGAAAGCCGGCGGATGGCCATCCGCCGGTCCCCCCGAAGGCTCTATTCCCCCAGCGATTCCAATCACGGGAACCCCGTTTGGGTCAGGGCAATCGCATGTTCCCCCTTTAACCCCTCCTCTGGCTACTCCGGAGGAGGGTTGGCGTGTGGGTCTTCTGCGTCGCCAAGGTGAGCAATCGTCAAATAGCACCCATTAACCGCCACGCTCTGCCCAACCTTCGCGTCCGCCCAAGGGCATGGCAGCGTGGGCCGCCGCCCGGCGGGGACAGCCGCCACGGCGTCGATGGGCACAGTGATTTCGATGATGCCTGTGAACATGTATTGGATAGTTTAGGGGTTGTACTGGGTTGAGCAAAGGTTCTTGTGGCTTCTCCATCTAGATCTTGATAGACTGCGATTGCAGCATCTGGGAAAAGAGGGAAAGCGATGAAAGATAATTTGAAGTGCAGGTTGCAGAACCGCGGGCAAAATGTGCGGACCATGTCGTGCGAGGCATTGGAGCAGCGGATGTTGCTTAGCAGCTATGTCTTTCGCGACATAGCCAACTTCAATTACGGCAATGGGGCAGTTCCGACCGCGGACGTTACTTTGGATTCACGCGGTGACATTTTCGGAACCACGTCAGGCGGCGGGGGGAACGGAGACGGTACTGTTTTTGAGATTGCCGCTGGCGGCAGCACCATTAATGCAATCGCATCGTTTGACGGCGAAAATGGAAAATATCCTGAACCTAGCCCGACCATTGATGCCAATGGAAACCTGTTTGGAACAACAAATTTGGGTGGTACCAACGGTGTTGGAACCGTATGGGAAATCGCGAATGGCACTACCGCCATCACAGCCTTGGCGTCTTTCGATTTCTCCGTCGCCTCCGGAGCTGGGCCTCTCACATTGGATGGCAACGGCGATCTTTTTGGCTCCGCCTATGATGGAGGGCCGGGCGGAAGCGGCGCTATTTGGAAACTAGCGCAGGGCAGCCACCTAATCACCGACGTCGCATCCTTCTACGGCCCGAACGGAGCAAACCCGGGCAACGGCATCATCACTGATTCTAGCGGCGACATGTTCGGCACCGCTGCGAACGGCGGCGATTACGGCGCGTTCGACAATGGCGGCGGCGTCGTCTTTGAGATTGCAAATGGGAGTAATTCTGCTGTTCCGATCGCGTATTTTAATGGCAATGACGGCGCGAAGCCTAGCTCCACGATTGTCATCGATTCTGGTGGAAATATATTTGGTACAACCGAAAGCGGCGGACCTAACGGTGACGGCACAATCTGGGAAATCGCAAATGGAACCACCGATATCACGATGTTGGCGGCGTTCGACGGCGCGAATGGTTCACACTCCAATGGCGCTTTAGCCATAGATTCGAGTGGGAATATTTTTGGAACAACAGGCAGCGGCGGCGCCGATGGCGACGGAACCGACTTCGAACTTGTTTATGGGAGTAAGACGATCACGACTCTCCATGATTTCGATGGCCCCGATGGATCGACCCCGACCGGTGGTGTCGTTTTGGATGTCCTGACAGGCGATTTATTTGGCGCAACATCCGCAGGTGGCGACGCGATGGGCGATGGCAGTATTTTTGAGCTTAGCCCGACGGATCCAGCGATCAGCGGGGTATCGCCGACTTCCTATTTGGCCTCTAACAGCGACCAACCCATGCTGATCAATGGCAGCAATTTCGAGAGCGGCTGCACGCTGACATTCGTTGATCCCGAAGGCACTCCCATCGGCGGCAATTCTGCCAAACTGACATTTATCTCTGATGGCCAGTTAAGCTACCTGTTCAATGACGCCGGTGATGTCGGCTTGTGGACTGTTTCGGCTGCTAACCCGACCGGCCAAACTTCTGGCGCGTTCAGTTTCATGGTGACGCCGGGAATCAAAGGTGTGGACTACTCAGACGCTCGTCCTAGCGCCAGCGCGATGGAAGCAGCCGGATATAATTTCGTGATTCGTTACGTCAGCGCCGCTGGCAACGCAAAGAACATAACCGGCAGCGAATCGCAATCGTTGGAGTCTGTTGGCCTAAGTGTCATCCTGGTCTTTGAATCGACGGCAACGAGCATGCTGGGTGGATATTCAGTCGGTGTCGCGGATGCCGAAACGGCGGTTGCCGTCGCAACGGTCGCTGGCGCGCCCCAAAGTTTTTTTTGCTATTTCGCTTGCGACTTTGACGCTACTGTAAATGATCAGGCGGAGATCGACGCATATCTGGATGGGGCTGCCTCTGTAATGGGTGGTGTCAGCCGAGTCGGAATTTACGGGGGCTACGGGCCCGTATCGCGTGCCCTGAACGATGGCAAAGCATCGAAGGCCTGGCAAACTTCTTCCTGGTCGAATGGAATTATTGACCCGCGTATTAGCCTTTTTCAGGACCAAAACGCTTCCTCCGGAATTGCCGGGTGTGACCTAGATTATGGAAATGGGACTGATTTGGGACAGTGGTCCATCACATGGACTGGTTCCGGTGACGGACGTAGCTGGAGCGATCCGAACAATTGGTCAGGGAAGGCCGTGCCCGGTTACCTTGGTTCCGTATTGATTCCATCGGATGCGTCGGTCCAAATGGCGGTGGGCCGCTCTCTTTACACGCTGGCTGCATTGTCGATCTCTATCGGTGGATTGCTAGACGTGGCCGACAACACGATCGTCCTCAATTTCGGCCCAACAGATCCAATCGAATCCCTCCAAGGCTACCTCCACTCCGCCTACAACAACGGCTCTTGGCTCGGCTCCTCCGGCCTCACCAGCACCACCGTCGCCTCCCAGGTCGCCGCCAACAAAGGCACCACCAACGGCCTCTATTCCCTCGGCTACGCCGACGGCAACCTCGACGGCTCCATCGGCGGCGCAGCGCCAAACCAAATCATCATCAGCCCGCAGTTGGTGGCGGACGCCACCGAAGACGGCAAGGTCGATTTCAGCGATCTATTGGCTCTGGCCCAGAATACCGGCTCAACCACCGCCGATTGGGTTCACGCCGATTTCAACTTCGATGGCGTCGTCGATTTCAACGACCTCCTGCTCCTCGCCCAGAACATCAATAAAACCAACGGCAACACATCCCTGGCGGCGGAGTGGCCCGTCCAGCGAACCGTCGCACTTCCGGCGCCGGCCCAACCAATAATCAGTCCCCTGTTCTCAACCGTTCCGATTTCGGCTTCGCCCTCATTGCCCGACTCGCTGCTCGCCGCCACCATACTTCGCAAGCGGCATCGCCGGTTGCTCACTCAGAATTAGCGCAACCTGCGACGCGAAATCAATCGCCGGCCAAAAAGACGCATAAGTGCTGGGAATTGAATGAACTTCCGCCATATGAACGCCGTTGATATCGCACGCTGCATCTGGGTGCGCACAAAAGTTCGCGAAAATCATTTCTCGCCGGAAGCGCTCGCCAATGCCGGCATTACAGAGGAATCGGTCCTTCAAATGCTCGGCACGACCCATCACGGCTGGGTTTGTGAGGTGGACGAAAAAATTGTTGGCTTCAGCATGGGAAATAAGGCGACCAGCGAATTCTGGGTTGTCGCGGTGCTGCCGCAATACGAGGGCCGCGGGATCGGCAGAAAGCTCACTGAACTAACGCAGGAGTGGCTTTGGGCCGCCGGATGCGGCGAAATCTGGTTGTGGACTTCGCCCGACACGTCGACGCGAGCCTAGCAGTCTGTGGCAAGAGTCCCGCGCGGCCAGGCGAAGTGGATTTTGGCCGCGAGCGAGACGCGACGACGAAGCGTATTGCAGCCAAATACGCTGAGGAGGAGCAACGAAGCTC
>Ga0208589_1000774_pt1 | contig 14235 bp, 11 predicted proteins | sample NGESurshal092012_2_FD_184486 | JGI IMG/M metagenome (GOLD analysis project Ga0208589, IMG submission 184486) | Arctic peat soil microbial communities from Barrow, Alaska - NGEE Surface sample F53-2 shallow-092012 (SPAdes) | ecosystem: Environmental > Terrestrial > Soil > Wetlands > Peat ... | reverse complement strand
CTTTCTTATTTCTATAAATTAAGTCGTTGTTTTATCATCGCAAGTATTGCAGAACTACTCAGCCTGACTACATTGCAGGCAATGGCTTCGGGGCTGCCCATTATTTCAGTAAATGCCGGTGCCCTCCCCGAATTAGTAAAGGACGGGATGAATGGCTATTTATACAAGGAAGGCGATATTTCGCGTATTGTTCAATCCATTGAAAAGATAATTAGTCACGACGATTTGTACGCGCAAATGAGTGAGAAAAGCCTGGAATATGTTCAGCAACATGATATAAATAAAACCCTGAAATCCTTTGAAAAACTCTACCGGGATCAGGCCGCCAAATCATAGATCATATTATTTATAATTTGGCAGGAAATTAATTTTCACAACATGCATTCCATCTTTATAATTATAAGAAACCGTAAACTCATATGTATCACAAATAGTTTTTACGATAGATAGTCCCAGCCCAAGTGAATCACCGGACGAAGAATCCTTTTTAAACCGTTCAAATAATTCGGTAGTATTTAATTGTGGAGGAATACCCGTGTTATTCACTGCCAGGGAACCGGTATCCAGCTCAATTTTTATTGTGCCTCCCGGGCAATTGTGTTTTATAGCATTGATGATAATATTAGATACTAAAATTTCAGCAAGCGATTCATTCATTTCTATAAATATGTCATCAGTAATATTTTTTTCAATACAGATATTTTTTAAAGCATTTAGTTCTTCAAAATTTTCTATGCAATGGTTAATGACAAACGAAAGATTGACATTTTCTGTATTTTTAAACTGGCGGTTTTCGATTTTTGTAAGCAACAATAATGATTGGTTCAATTTAGAAAGCCTCGAGGCGGCATCGCTCATACTTTGTATCGAATGTATTTGCATGTTGGTAAGGTTCTCCGATTGAGACAACAATTCAATTTTATTTTTGATAATGGCTAAGGGCGTTTGTATTTCATGCGAAGCATTTTCTGTAAAGTTTTTTAATAATTCGTAATCATTACTCACCTTTTGCGTCATGGAACGCGCTGTTTCGTTTAATTCTTTAAACTCATTAATGTCTGTCTGCGGGAGCATTAATTTATTTTTTGAAGAAAGATTAAACTGCTTTAATTCTTCCAAAGTATGGTGAAATGGTTTCCACAAACTGGCCAATAAAAAACGATTGGCAATAAAAAGAATGAGAATTAAAAAAATTATTACCGCTAATGTGATTATCAAAATCAGTTGAACAATATCTTCTGTTTCCTGCTGCGATTTTTTTACTTCGGCGATATAATTTTTACCGTTTACCGTTATCAAAAATTCGAGTGTTCTATATGATTCAGATTCATTTTCTCTTTTATTAAATACATCTTCGGTCGAAAATTTGGATTTAAAAAAATTATTTGAAGTGAGATTAAATTCAATCTTTTGATCTTTGTAATTTGAAGTTTCGGGCAATGAGTTCTTTTCTTTTACGTAATGCACAATTTCCATTTGCTCAATGCGTAAATCTTTATCCAACTGATGGATCAATGCAAAATGGATTATAAAATAAAAACCCATGCTGCTAATCAAAAGTGCAATTACTATTATGGGAATATTTACCCGATTATATTTTACTAGCAATTTCATTGGCTGGTAAATTTATATCCCATTCCATATACCGATTTAATATAATCTGCTTCTCCTGCATCCAGTAATTTTTTTCTCAGGTTTTTTATGTGGGTATAAATAAAATCGAAATTACCGCCTATATCGCTCCCCCAAAGATGCTCTGCTATGGCCTCTTTGGAGATAAGTCTTCTTTTATTTGAAACAAAGTACAAGAGTAATTCATATTCTTTTTTGGTAAGTTCTACCGGATTATTTTCAACTGTCACCATTCTGCTTTGGGTATCTATCCGAAGATTATCAAACTGCAAAACACTGTTTCCATCAAAGTATTTTCTCCTGATAATAGCTGCTACGCGTGCATTTAATTCAGACAGGTGAAAGGGTTTGGATAAATAATCATCAGCCCCAAGATTTAAACCTTTTATTTTATCATCCAAAGAATTTTTAGCAGAAATAATAAGAACTCCATCCGTTTTCTTATCCTCTTTCAATCTTTCGAGGATTTTTAATCCGTTTCCTCCCGGTAAAGTAATATCCAATAAAATACAATCATAATCATTGTATTCGGTTTTATGAATTGCAGTGGTATAGTCTCCTGCTATTTCACAATTATATTCCTGCGAAGCGAGATAGGTAGCAATACTTTCGCTCAGGGCTTTTTCATCTTCTATTATTAGGATTTTCAAGAAATAAATTTTTGAAAAATTACAAAAAGATTCTGAAGATATTTAGAAGAATTATCTATACTGATCCCATCTGATAATTCAGAGTCATATTGAATTAAAAACAGAAAATAGAAATCCGCAATTTTTGTTGCTTTGCTGATCGCCGAACATTTTGAAAGATTTCAATTTTCCACGAACGAAAAAATTTCAAAATAGTTTTTCCAATAGTTTCTCCGGGAACCTGTAATTTCACAATAATAATTCGTAAAAATACGTTTATGAAAATCCAAATAAAATACTTTTTCGATGAAAACTTACAAATTTCCTGTTCCCTCAAATGAGAAAGATCGTTTAAAAGCCTTATACAATTATGAATTATTGGATACTCTTTCTGAAAAGGAATATGATCTCATCACAAATATGGCTTCTCAAATTTGTAATACCCAGGCCTCATTAATAACCCTGCTCGACGAAAAAAGGCAGTTTGTTAAATCAAGCTTTGGATTTGAGATAAGGGAGACGCCAAGGGAATTATCTTTCTGTAATTATACCATTCTCGATCCAGAAAACGTAAATGAAGTACGGGACCTGAGACTCGATGAGCGGTATAATTCAAATCCGTTAGTTACAGGCGAACCTCATGCAGTCTTCTATGCAGGAGCGCCGTTAGTTACTCCTGATGGTTTTGTGCTGGGTTCTATTTGTGTTTTGCATCCTGAGTCAAAGACTCTTACTATTGAACAACAGGATGCTTTGAAAGCGCTTTCGATCCAAACCATAACAACAATGGAGCTAAGGAAAAAAAATAAAGACCTTCAACTCACACAGGAAAAATTAAAAAGGGCCAATAAAAGCTTAAAGGAGTATGTAAAACTGATATCTCATGATATGAAAACTCCACTTGCCAACATTACTATGCTTTCAAAAGGTTTTAAGGGCTGCTATAAAGATATACTTGACGAGCATTCGACAGGTTATATCCAATTAATAGAAGATAGCGCTACTGAATTGATATCATTTATTGATCAAATGTTGAAAAGCACCAATAAGAAAACTAATGCTTCCAGTTGGGGCAAAACTGTGAATACATTAACCATTTTAAATAAGGTAATTCACCTTGTAGCTCCGCCGGAGGATATTGAAATTAATATTCAAGGCAATTTTCCGAATTTGCATTTTGATGAAATTGCCATTCAGCAGGTGTTTCAAAACCTGATAACGAATGCAATAAAATACAATGATAAACCAAAGGGAATTATTAATATCTTTTCTGAATCTGATGATGAATTTCATTATTTCCATTTTTCTGATAATGGATCGGGTATTGCAGATTCCGATTTAGGAAAAATATTTAAGAACCAACAAACACTTGGTAAGACCGACCGTTATGGAAATAAAGGAACAGGGATAGGCCTTGCTAAAATAAAAGATCTGATAGAATCAATGGGAGGAAATATTTCTGTTGCTTCCAGGTTACAAAAAGGAACCGATTTCAAAATTTGCATTCCTCAACATCAAAATAAATTATCTGCATAGAAATAGCGCAGGTAATCCGATAAAATTAGCTGTAATATTTTCTCATCTTTTCTTTAATCTTTTCAGGCATCTCACAGCGCTTCATCGTTTTGGCATCCATAAAATATAAAGTCACATCTCCTACATTCAATAATTTTTCTTTTTCATTGTAGATTTCACTGTGAAAAATAATTCTATGGTGCTCGGGCATTTCTTTTACAGAAGTAACCACAATAATGAGATCATCGTATAAAGCAGGACGCACAAACCTGCTGTGGATCTCTGTTACAACCAGTAGCACTCCGTCAGCTTCTATTTCCTTATATGTCAACCCGAGGCTGCGCAAAGCTTCAGTACGTCCTATTTCATAAAATTGCGCATAATGGCCATGGTATACTACACCCATCTGATCAGTGAGCGCATAATGAATCCGGATTTGTGTTTTTGAAGTGAACATTTTATTTTATTTCTCCCCCTCCAACCCTGGAGAAGTGATCGGGGTGAGGGATCATTTTCCAATCAACCCATCCAAACTTACTTTTCCAGGCCCGCAAAATAATATAGTAATGGTTGCAGCAAGATAAAACATTCCTCTTTCACCTTGTGCAAAAATGTGTGAATTAGAGGCTATAAATACCACTACACACATTCCTATAATGATAGGAATACATGCCAATCGTGTGAATAATCCTAAAATTAATAATACACCACAAATTAATTCAGCAATAATAATGAGGGAAAGAGAAACAGTAGAACCCAAATGCATAAAATTAATAAAACTATATTTTAGTGTACCGAATTTTACCAGTTTTTGATACCCATGATTAGCAAGTAATAACCCTACAAAAAATCGCAGAACTAACATGCCAAAATTGAAAGACCCATGAGAATATTTTGTGGAAAGGAATTTTTTCATAATTTTTTTACAATTGTGTTAACAAAGATTTACGCAATTTAAAGTGTTTTTAATTTCATTCAAATATTTTTGGATAAACAATTGCGGAATGTGGTTTGTACTTTTGCGTGAATTATAAATTTCATTTCCTTTTTATATTGATTTAATTATTTTATAATCAGTCATGAAAATAAATATCATAAAATTGATGACCCGTTTCTTTCTTCCATTTGCATTAACTCTTCTTTCCGTTTCATGTTTTTCGCAGGCGAATTATAATGTAACTGATCCCGAGAAAAATTTTAAAACCGCCAAAGATTATTTTATCCAGGGCGAATACAGTCTCGCGTATCCATTATTGAAACCCTTACTGGACAAGTATCCTGAAAACACAAAGAGCAGTCATGCCTATCTAAACCAGGATGTGGAATATTATTATATTGTATGCGAACTGAAGTTAAACCAGCAAATTGCAGAAGACCAGGCCAAACGTTTTATAGATGCCGCTGACAATGAACCACGCCAGCAATTGATGAGCTTTTATCTTGCCCAGTATTTTTTTACAAAGAACGATTATGCGCGCGCAATTATTTATTATGAAAGAGCAGGTTACAATAATCTGAGCAATGAAGAAATTGCTGATTCAAAATTTGAACTGGCTTATTCTTATTTTAATGTGGGCCGCTTTGATGATGCCAAACCACTATTCAATGAAATTCATCAATTGCCCGGCAATAAATATTATTACGATGCTAATTATTATTATGGATATTTAGCTTACCGGGATCATGATTATAATGAAGCGCTAAGGTCGTTTCAAATAGTAGAATCTATTCCCAAATACAGGAGCATGGTTCCTTACTACATAGCCCAAATCTATTATTTCCAGGGCAATAAAGACCAGGCATTGAGATATGGAGAAAGCAAATTATCGCAGGATAATCTTTATTACAGGAAAGATCTTAGTTTATTAATAGGACAGATCTATTTTGAGGAAAAGAAATTCTCAAAAGCGTTGCCCTTGCTGGAGTCTTATGTAAACAACAGTGACAAAGTTTCCAAAGAAGTAATGTATGAATTGAGTTATTGTTATTATGATGCCAACCAGGTGAATAAAGCCATTGAAGGTTTTAAACAACTCAGTAATGAGAAAGATTCGCTGGGACAAAATTCCATGTATTTACTCGGCGATCTGTATTTAAGAACTGATCAGAAAGAAAATGCCAGGAATGCATTTCTTTATAGCGCAGATAATGGAAGCAATCGCAAACTGCAGGAAATATCAAGGTTCAATTATGCCAAACTCTCTTATGAATTAGGCTACCAGGATATCGCATTAAGTTCAATGAATAAATTTCTTGATCTCTATCCAACTTCTGAATATGCAAATGAAGCAAAAGAAATTGTGATCAATCTCCTGGCTAATACCAATAATTATGCACAGGCGCTGGCAATGTATCAATCATTTAATAAGCCAACTCCTACAATGTTGAGAGTATATCCGAAAATTATGTTTGGACTCGCTACTCAAAATATTAATGATCAAAAACTAACAGATGCCGATGACCTGCTTACCAAAATTATTAAAGACCCCAATGCAGGATCTGTGTTACCCTTTGCTGATTTTTGGAAAGGAGAAGTTGCGTTTAGGCTTTCCCGTTATGACGAGGCCATTAAATATATAAGTGATTATCTCCAATATGGTGGCGTACAAGGTGAGGCCAATCCCCGAAATGCCAGGTATGTTCTTGGATATAGCTATTTGAAAATAGAAAATTATTCCCAGGCATTAGCTAATTTTAAACAGGTGGCTCCTGTTGTATCGCCTAATTCCTCCACTTTGGAACAAGATGCTTATGTGCGCACCGCCGATTGTTATTTCATGCAAAAAAACTATGCTATTGCTAAAAAAATGTACCAGGATGTAATCAATAACGGATTATCACAAAGCGATTATTCCCTATACCAGGTGGCTCTAATCAATGGAATCAATAATCCGGAAGCAAAAATAAAAACGTTCAACACACTTGTACAACGCTATCCGCAAAGTGACCTGGTTACTGCATCCTATATGCAAATTGCCAATGCCTATATGGTACAGGAAAAATTCCAGGATGCCATTCCTTATCTCAATAAAATATTAGACATCAAATTGGCTGCCAGCCAGTATCCTAACGTCTATCTCAAACTGGGGCTTGCTTATTATAATTTGAATAATAATGATGAAGCTTTAAAAGATTATCAAAAGCTCGTAACTCTTTATCCGCAGTCTAACGAAGCCAACGAAGCTCTGGACAACATGAAAAATATTTATGTAGAAATGGGAAGGCCAGGTGATTATGTTGATTTTGTAAGAAAAGCAGGAAAAGTAATCAGCGTTACAGAAGCGGATTCTTTGACTTATGCGGCTGCGGAATTAAAATATTCAAACAGCGATTGCGCGGGAGCTATCACCGCATTTAATAATTATCTTACCTCCTATCCGCAGGGAGCTTATATATTAAAAGCTAATTTTTACAAAAGCGAATGTTTTTTAAAAAATAAAGATTTTCAAAATGCAGTAACCGGTTATGAAGCAGTTGTAAATATGGGGAGCAGCCCCTTTGCAGAAAGAGCCGCATTGGAAGCTGCACGCATTTATTATTTTGAGCTAAAGGATTATCAAAAATCCACTATTTATTTTACCAGATTACTAAGTCTTGCCACCACACCTGAGGATCAAATGGAAGCATTGCGTGGATTGGTAAGAAGTTATTACCAAACAAAAGATTACACACAGGCCAACAATATCGCCCAGGAATTACTCACCAAAAAAGGAATCAGTAGCGACGATAAAGCAATCGCCAACCTGGTGTTAGGGAAATCATTACAGGCAAATAACCAATACGACCAGGCCATTGCGGCATTTAAGCAGGTAGCTGCCATTAATAAATCTGAATGGGGAGCAGAAGCCCGTTATGAAACAGCGAATTGTTATTACTCACTCAACCAGCTTTCTGTTGCAGAAAAATCTGCGATGGAAGTTATAAAAGTTACAAGCTCTTATGATTATTGGGTTGCCAAAGCTTATATATTATTGGGTGATATTTTTCTGAAACAGAAAGATTATTTCAATGCAAAAGCAACTTATAAAAGCGTCGCCGATAATGCAACCATTCCTGAATTGAAAAAAGAAGCGCAGGATAAATTGAATATTGCTATTGGTGAAGAACAACAAAATTCTAAAGTAGATACCACATCCGGAAATAAACAACAAACTATCAACAAATGCCCGACATGTTTAAAAAATTGATGATGAATAACTCTTTGCACAAAATAATTTTTCTGTTGCCACTATGTTTTTTATTCTGCAACTCGCACGCACAGGATACTACCAGGAGGCAAACTATCGAAATTACATCGTCATACAAACCTTCTTTACTCAATAGTGTAAAGATCAATTTAAATGCGTCTCCGATTACCCCGGACACTTCGCGGCCGCGTCTTGCTTATTTTATTCCGCCGCAAAATTTATTTTATTCCTATCAACCTATCGCTTTAAAACCGCTTGCCCTGCAGACAGATACTGCATTAAAACTTGGCGACCGCAACCAGTTGAAAGCAGGATTTGGTAATTATACCACTCCTTATATTTCGGGCACTTTTAGTTTTGGTGATGGCAAACACAATCTTGGTAATATATATGGGGATTATATTTCGTCGCGCGGTAAAATACAAAACCAGGATTTTAGCGAAATTAATTTAAAAGGAACAGGCAGTATTTTTACAGAAAAGAATGAAACTTATGCGGGCATTGGCTTTGCACAACATGAATACTACCAATATGGTTATGATCACGACCTTTATACTTTTAATAAAACCGACATCATCAGAAGTTACCAGGATCTTTTTGCAAGTGTGGGATACAGGAATATTGCACCCAATGATTTGGGCATTAATTATGATCCACACCTCGAAGCGCATGCATTTTCCCGCGAAGGTCAAGCCGATGAAACTACTTTGATTTTGAATTTGCCCGCGGAGAAAAGATTCTCAGATGCCGTTTCTTTCAAAATAACTGCATCGGGAAATTTTTCTAAATACCAATTAAAAAATGCCTCCTCTACCATCAGCAACAGCTTGTTTCAATTGGCTCCTGAATTAACTTATTATAGTAAACAATTTACTTTTCATGGTGGCATATCTCCTACCTGGAATAATGGCGTATTGTCTGTTTTGCCCAACATATACGCCGAAGCGCAATTACCGGATAATGTGCTGATGATACAGGCCGGATTAGTAGGCAGGTTTATTCCCAATAGTTTCAGAACCCTCAGCGCTGAAAATCCTTATATGCAGGATCCTCTTTTCATGAACAATACCAAAGAAGTTCAATTCTACGGAGGCATAAAAGCTACTGTGGGCAAGCATTTCAACTTCAATGCGAAAGCGGCGTTTATCGCGTACCACGATATGCCATTGTTTATAAATGATTCGATTATTGGAAACAGTTTTTATATAAGCAATGAAAGTAAGATGAAGGATCTGCAAATTCATGGTGACTTGAATTTCATCAGCCAGGATAAATTTACCGTTACCGGAGCGCTGGATATGAATTCATACACAGCCTTGCATGATAATGCCAAAGCATGGGGATTATACCCATTGAAATTAACAGGCTCATTAAGATGGAACGCATTTCAGCAGTTGTTATTAAAAGCAGATCTCTCAGCATTTTCAGGAGCAAAGGCGCTATTAAAAAATGGCGATGTAAAAAATATGAAAGGAGGTACAGACCTGAGTGCAGGTGCAGAATTCAAACTTAATAAGCAATTTAGCGTATGGCTCGACATGGATAATATTTTAAACAGTAAATATGAAATATGGAATAATTATCCTGTGTATGGATTCCAGGTAATTGGCGGCCTTTTGATACATTTTTAAATATAAATATTGATTCCAAAGGGATACCTACTCAAGACAATAAATCCATTTCGCTGTCAACGATCTAAACTTTTTTTTAAATAATCCTCTTTATAAAATCCATTAAAATAAAATGTAGATATTTGTAGCTATGCAGGATCTGATAACTTCATTTATAATTCAGTCAAAAGAATGCAAACTTGCAGGCATTGGCATGTTTCGCAGTATCACTGCGCCTGCCGAACCGGACATAGCAAGCAAAACAATATCTCCACCCTTAATGGAAAAACTTTTCTCCGGCAAGGAAGAAAAAATTTCTGATGAACTGGTAAAATATATAGCCGCAAAAAAGAAAATTTCACATGATGAAGCCCTGGCCAATATTAAAGAATGGTGTGATGATACAAAATCAAAATTAAAACTTGGAGAAGAAATATTTTTTCAATCCTTGGGAAGTTTAAAAAAAGAAGCTTCGGGGAATATTTTATTTCGTAACCAAAACTCAGCTCTCTTTTTTCAACCCATTCCAGTTGAAAGAGTCATCCATAAAAACTGTGAACATAAAATGCTGGTAGGCGACAAGGAAACCACTTCATCTGTAATGAGTCATTACTTTGACAAAGAAGAAACAGAAGTAAAAAAGAATCACTGGAAAATGATTTCAATAATACTTTTGACAATTAGCGTATTACTTTTGTTCTTTTATTTTTACCAACATTCCTTTTCATTTTCATCTATAGGAAACCAGGGGAAAATATCTCCACAATTACCCCCTGCCACCTATTCAACTCAATAGTTTTACAAGATTTTTTCTCATGTTAATTTATACGAAATGATTGTGTACGATTTGTGTCCCAATTGCGGCAGTAAAAATATTTCTTTCATAATTTCTGCAAAAGATCATACTCTTTCAGGTGAAGAATTTGAAATTTGGGAATGTAAAAATTGTACACAAAGATTTACACAAAATATTCCGGGCAAAGAAAATATCGGAACCTATTACCAGTCTAAAAATTATATTTCCCATAGTGATACTTCCACAGGATTTGTGAATAATATGTATCATAAAGTAAGGAAACATACACTTATTCAAAAAAGAAAATTAATTGAAAAAACTACCGGGAAAAAACAAGGAAATATTTTAGATGTAGGCGCCGGCACCGGGGCATTTTTAAATACCATGAAGATGGCAAACTGGAAGGTAACCGGTATAGAACCTGACAAAAATGCCAGGGAAAAAGCAAAAGAGTTATATGGGATTCACATTGAAGAATCTGAAAAAATGAATTCACTTCCTTCGCAAAGCTTTGATGCCATTACACTGTGGCATGTATTAGAGCATGTACACGATTTGCATGAAAATGCAGAACAACTAAAAAATCTTTTATCTGCCAATGGAAAACTTTTTATCGCAGTTCCGAATTACACATCGAGCGATGCTAAAATCTATAAAGGATTTTGGGCTGCTTATGATGTTCCCAGGCATTTATATCATTTCTCGCCATTGGCAATGAAAAATCTATTGCAAAATCATGGATTGAAAGTTGAAAAAATAAAACCAATGTGGTTCGACAGTTTTTATGTAAGTATGCTAAGTGAACAATATAAAACAGGCAACTCTCATCCATTAAAAGCAATACTCAATGGGAGTATCTCAAACCTGGAGGCTCTTTTCAATAAATCAAAATGCAGCTCACTGATCTATATTGCATCCCTGGAATAATTACAGTTATAGGTGTATTTCTTCATTTACGGTGACTAGTATGGCTAAATTGTTTCATTGTTAAATTGTTATACTGAAATTTCAACTATTTGTTTGTTTACTGTGTTTAGGTGTGGATTTCAAATTGTCGCCCTGATTGGATGCTTGTGAATGTCAAAATTGTTGCATTGTTAAATTGTTGTGCATAAATTTCCTAACAAAATATTTACAAAAAATAAGCTCTAATAATAATTTATATATTATTTTTGCTTTTTGATTTTAATAAAACTTTAGAACAAGACTTGAAAACAAATATTTCATATCCATTCTTTTCCCCGGCAACGGTATATCTATTTCGACGTGGATGCTGATAGGCCGAGCCGTTCAAAACCGCCCCTATCAGTGAAAAAAAATCCACCGCCCCATTCTTTTTTTTTCAAAAATTAAATTTAATGCAAATTGGAACAATCAAATATAATTGTTCGTGTTGCAATTCCTGATGATATAATTCACGCATCTACCATTACAGACGAAATGGCTTCGTCTGCCCAGGCGCGTGGTACAGGAATAGCTAAGCGTTCACCAGAATATATATCGCAGAAAATGATAGAAGGCAAAGCTGTCATCGCCGTTACCAAAGAAAATAAATGGGTTGGCTTTTGTTATATCGAAGCATGGGGTCATGAGAAATTTGTAGCCAACAGTGGACTTATTGTAGCGCCGGAATTTAGAAAGACCGGGATAGCGAAAAATATTAAACAAAGAATTTTCGCGCTTTCACGCGAAAGGTATCCCAATGCAAAGATCTTTGGTCTTACCACCGGCCTGGCAGTAATGAAAATCAACAGCGACCTGGGTTACGAACCGGTAACTTATTCAGAACTTACGGACGATGATAAATTTTGGGAAGGTTGTAAAAGTTGTGTGAACTATGATATACTAATGAGCAAAGACAGAAAAAACTGTATGTGCACTGCCATGCTTTATGATCCCAAAGATCATTATACACCCGAAGAAACAGCCAAAGATTTTAAGAAAAAATCGAAGCTGTATGAAAGGTTTATGCGCCTGAAAAAAAACAAACTAATTAATTATTGGACAAAGAAAAGATCTGAAAAAGCAAAATCCATTTTAAGTTTTTTCTTCCACATGTAAATTTTGAATTGATGAGTAAAAAAGTAGTAATTGGTTTTAGCGGAGGATTAGATACTTCCTATTGTGTAAAATATTTTACTGAAGATCTTAAATACGAAGTGCATAGTATTATTGTAAATACCGGGGGATTTTCAAAAGAAGAATTAGATAAGATAGAAAATCATGCGAAAGCGCTTGGCGTAACATCGCATACCACCATTGATGCAACAAAAAGTTATTACGATACCATCGTGAAATACCTCGTGTTCGGAAATGTATTAAAAAATAATACGTATCCATTAAGCGTAAGCGCAGAAAGAGTTTCGCAGGCCTTGCATATTGCTGCACATGTAAAAAAAATTGGCGCTGATGCAGTTGCGCATGGCAGTACCGGCGCCGGGAACGACCAGGTAAGATTCGATATGATCTTTCATATTATGATTCCCGGGATAGAAATCATTACACCTATCCGCGATCTGCAATTATCAAGACAGCAGGAAATTGATTACCTTAAATCGAAAGGCGTAAAAATGAATTTCGAAAAATCGGTTTACTCTGTCAATAAAGGATTATGGGGCACCAGTGTTGGCGGAAAAGAAACCTTATCTTCAAATGGAATGTTGCCTGAAGATGCATGGCCTACCCAATTGAGCAAACATACGAACGAAGAGATAAAATTGCATTTTGAAAAAGGTGAATTAACGGGTATTAATGATAAAACATTTGATGAGCCTGTAAAAGCTATTCAATATTTACAAACCATTGCCGGGCCTTATGCCATTGGCCGCGATGTACATGTAGGCGATACCGTTATAGGTATCAAAGGAAGAGTTGGTTTTGAAGCGGCCGCACCGATGTTAATCATTAAAGCGCACCATGCTCTGGAAAAAAATGTGCTTACAAAATGGCAATTAACCATTAAAACACAGCTTGCCGATTTTTATGGAAACTGGCTGCATGAGGGCCAATTGCTTGATCCGGTAATGCGTGACATCGAATCATTTTTTACTACTTCCCAGCAAAATGTAACAGGAGACGTATTTTTACAACTAATGCCATACCGTTTCCAGGTTACTGGCATTGAGTCTCCCTTTGATCTGATGAATAGTAAATTTGGAAAATATGGTGAAATGAATACAGGCTGGAGCGGCCAGGATGTAAGAGGATTTAGTAAAATATTTGGTAATCAGACAGCAATTTACCATGCTGTACAAAGTAGCAATAATGAATCATAAAATAAAAATAGGGATCATCGGTGGTGCAGGTTACACAGGAGGCGAGTTGATACGGTTACTGCTTAATCATCCTTCCGCGGAGATTATTTATATACACAGTAAAAGTAATGCAGGTAAACATTTACACACTGTACACCAGGATTTGGTGGGAGAAACTGATATGCAGTTTTCCCATGAAATGATTGATGATATTGATGTACTTTTTTTATGCGTAGGTCATGGAGATTCTTTAAAGTTTATGGAAGAAAATAAGATACCTAAACATATAAAAATTATCTCTCTTTCCCAGGATTTCAGGTTAAAAGAAAATTCAACTTTCAAAGGAAGGAAGTTCGTTTATGGACTTCCGGAAATAAACAGGGAAGCAATAAAAAAATCTTCCAATGTGGCTAATCCAGGTTGTTTTGCTACCTCGATAGAGCTTGGTTTGTTGCCATTTGCTAAAATGAATTTGTTACAGGATGTATATACTACCGGCATTACAGGTTCCACAGGCGCAGGCCAGTCCCTGAGTGCCACATCTCATTTTTCATGGCGCGAAAATAATGTACAGGCATATAAATCATTGACACATCAACACCTCAATGAAAT
>Ga0208589_1000773_pt1 | contig 14241 bp, 10 predicted proteins | sample NGESurshal092012_2_FD_184486 | JGI IMG/M metagenome (GOLD analysis project Ga0208589, IMG submission 184486) | Arctic peat soil microbial communities from Barrow, Alaska - NGEE Surface sample F53-2 shallow-092012 (SPAdes) | ecosystem: Environmental > Terrestrial > Soil > Wetlands > Peat ... | reverse complement strand
TGGTTCCTGGATAGAAAGCAATAAGCTCAAAATGTCTGTTCCACTAAAAAGAAGGCAGTGGTATGACAGCCTTTTCTCTTTCATTGAAAATACAAAACTGCCATTGAGTCTTACAGGATAGTTCTACTGCAAAATTTGGGTTTAATTGCGTTACTGCTATTAGACGTTAGGCACCAAGTAAGCGGAGGCATTTTATCTATTTTTTCTGCATTTATTTCTTCTGTCACTTTGTAAAATTTACGATAAAATATCCTTTTCCGGGAATGGAACCAATTACACCTAATGATTTTAGATAGCGAAGGGCCTTTTCTACTGTATCTGTTGATATCTCCAGCTCATAGCTTAAATCATTAATAGAATACAGTAAATAAACTTTTTTTTATTGAATATTTATTTCTTCAAAATTAAGTTTTCCAGTATGAGAGAAAATAAAATTTTATAAACGACGTATGAAAAATAAGTATATTTTTGACGTTAATTAATTTTATTGCTAATGCTGTTTCAATCGTAGTTATCTTGGGGCTATAGAAAAATTGGGAATGGGAAGTAGAAACAAAGTTAATTTAAAAATTAATCATCAAGGGAAATAATGAAGTGAAGTCCGGTGCTTATGTAAAAGAATTAGAAGAGATTGAAACAAAACTAAACTCACATTTCGATTCCTCGAATGAATGGAAAGTAAGTTTTTAAAAAAGTAAACTGCATTCCATCATTAACTCAGTACCGGTTGTATTGTTAACAGGATCATCCTTAAAGGAATTGCAATTAAATACCTTAGAGTAAGGAGCAGATGAATACATCACAAAACCATTAGAAAAAGAATTTCTCATGGTCAAAGTCTCCAATATGGTAAAGAGCAGGGAGGTTCCAAAAAATAATTTTTCTTTATTTTAATAAATTTTTCTATTTGGTTGATTGCTCACGATATGATGAAAAAGCTTTGCTCGCGGAGATTGCTACAGGTGATGAGCGCGCATTCAGAAAGTTATTCGATCTCTACAAAGAACGGTTTTATGCCGTAGTACTGAAGATGACGAATTCTGATGAAGTGGCAAAGGATATTGTTCAGGATATCTTTATGAATATCTGGGGTAAGCGCGAAAGTCTGGTGGATATTGAAAATCCCTCCTCTTATTTTTTTACTGCAGTTTACAGAAAAGTATATCATCATTACCGGAAGATTGCCCTTGAAAAAAAATTATTACAAATAGTGCCATCCGTAAATGAAACGGTAAATACTACTGATGAGATGGTACTGGCTCATGAAAGCGAAAGCCTGATCTCACAGGCGATAGCGAAGCTTCCACCACAGCAACAATTAGTGTTCAAACTAAGTAAGCAGGAAGGTCTTAGCAGAGAGAAAATCGCACATCAATTACATATATCGCCCAATACAGTTAAGAATCATCTGGCAGATGCAATTAAATTTATCCGCGTTGTTTTGCGCAATTCAACCTTTGGATTCCTGATTATTTTTTGGTTTTTTAAAAAATAATTTTTACCGGGTAGTACAAATATTTCTTTCGTGTATCTGTCTGTTATATACGATTGAAATTAAATCTGCATGTCATTACCTAAAGAGAGGATTCATTATTTATTAGAGGCTTATATTTCCAAACAGGCAAATGCCGCCGAGGAAAGTGAACTCATGGACTGGGTCCTTGAAGCGGGAAAAGATTCTGAACTAAAAAGTTATGTGCTAGATATCTGGAATCAACATAAACCTTCAGAGGATCTTTCTTATGTAGATTGGGATGGAATATATTCCTGCATAATGCGGCCGCCGATTTTTTCTATGGAACCAAAAGTGAGAAAAATGAGATGGGCAAGACTAACTGCAGCAGCGGTGATAGGGATTGCATTAGTAGCAGGAACTTATCTCAACTTTACTTCACGTCAGCAGAAAACAATTGCAATCGAACAACCAAAACAAAAAGACATAGCTCCACCTTCGGATAATAAAGCAGTACTGACACTTGCTGATGGAACAAAGATAGAAATAGACAGTAGTGGAAATGGAACCGTTGCCGTACAGGGGAATGTAAAGATTATCAAACAATCTACCGGAGAAATCAGTTATGCAGGAACAGCTTCCGGAAAGGTTAGTTATAATACGTTAAGTGTTCCAAGGGGTAGCAAACCATTAAGCCTAATGCTATCGGATGGTAGCAAGGTATGGATCAATGTAGGGTCGAGCCTGACTTATCCCACCTCTTTTAAAGGTAATGAAAGAAGAGTAAAAATCACCGGTGAGGCCTATTTTGAAGTAATTCATAATGAAAAAATGCCCTTTATTGTACAGAATGGTGATGTAACGGTAAGAGATTTAGGAACTCATTTTAATGTGAATACTTACGCAGATGAACCTGCAGAACGAATTACGTTGCTTGAAGGTTCGGTTCGTATTAGCAATAATGCACTTTCCCAATTATTAAAGCCAGGGCAGCAAGCCCGCTTTAATAATAATGAAAATAGTGATATCAAAGTATTGAATGATGTGAATATAGATGAAGTGATGGCCTGGAAGAATGGTAAATTTATATTCGATAAGAATACAGATATATACACTATCATGCGTCAGATATCCCGTTGGTATAATGTAGACATAGAATACCAGGGGAAAATCAACCAGCGTTTCTGGGGGTCTATCTCAAAGGATGTGAATGTATCTCAGGTACTGAAAATACTGGAGGCAACGGGTGGTGTAAAATTTAAAGTAGAGGAAAATAAGATAATAGTGTTACCTGCCTCTCCCTAAATGTTTTTTAAGTTAACGGAATAAAAAACCGGGAAGTGTTTGAGCCACTACCCCGGTAAAAAGTTCAGGTTAACCTTAATAATAAATCGCTGAAGACAACTATTTCATTAACCTAAACACAACAAAGCTATGGATTTAAAAGTTCATTATTATTACTGCCTGCATTTTTTGCCGAAAGTATCAAAACAAACGCTGAAGTTTATGAAGCTTATCGCTATCATCTTATTTGCAGCATGCCTACAGGTGAGCGCACGGGGATACTCACAGATCACACTTTCCGAAACTAATGCCCCTTTGCAAAAAGTATTTCAGGAAATACAGCAGCAAAGCGGCTATGATTTCGTATCTACTTATGAGACTCTACAGGAAGCGGGAAACATTACGGTAAAAGTACGGAATGTGTCCCTTCAAAAAGCCCTTGAAGAATGCTTTAAAGGGAAGCCGCTCATTTACGTGATTATTGGTAAGACGGTGGTGGTGCGTACTGAAGAAAAAATTGAGTATAATGCGAGTACTACAATTAGTACAATGGCCTTGACTCCACCTCCTGTTGAAATTCATGGAAGAGTGGTAAACCAGAATGGTGACCCTTTGCAGAATGTGTCCGTCTTGATATCAGGTACAAAAACAGGAACTACAACGGATAAGGATGGTCGTTTTACATTGACAGCATCAAACAGTAAAAATATTGTGTTGGAAATATCAAGCGTAGGTTATCGAACAAAGAAGGTTAACGTTGTAGGACAAACTGATATCAATATTGTTTTGGAATTGGAAGTTACAGGTTTAAGTGATGTGGTGGTGGTTGGATATGGAACGCAAAAAAAGGCCGATGTTACCGGGGCTATTACCACTATTTCACCCGATGAATTCAAATCCATACCTTCTACGGATGTGGCCCAGGCTCTCGAGGGCAAAGTAGCGGGTCTTAATATTACGCAGAGTAATGCCATCCCGGGTGTATCACCTTCTATTCTGATTCGGGGACAAAATTCTATTAGTGCGAATACGAGTCCGTTGGTTGTTCTGGATGGAGTACCATACAGTGGAGATTTTAATAATATCAATCCCAATGATATCGCTGTTATCAGTGTCCTGAAAGGCCCATCTGCCACGGCTATTTACGGTACAAGGGGATCCAATGGTGTTATTTTGGTTACTACTAAAAAAGGAAAAAGAGGAAAAGCCAGTATTTCATATAACGGCTATGCAGGAACAGGTACCTATTCACATGAGCTAAAGCCGTCAAGCCCACAACAATATTTGCAAAAATACAAGTGGTTTCAATTGGAAACAAATGTTCCTCAGAACCAATTAAGCCCCGTTCCGAATGCACCGGGTGGAAATGAATATTTGAATTATGAGGCAGGAAAAACAGTCAACTGGTTAAAAGAAGTGTCTCAGCCAGCTTATATCACAGACAATAATTTAAGCATTTCTGGCGCCTCCGATAATGTAAGTTATTACATATCCGGTGAGTTTTTGAAACAGCGTGGTATTGTTAAGGGATATAATTTTGGCAGGAATAATATCCGTGCCAATATTGACGCCAAATTAACGGAATATATAAAGGTGGGTACCGATTTATCGTATGATGCGCAAAATTATGACGGGGGACAAGCCGATTTGCTGATGGCGGAAGAAATGAGCCCTTACGGTACATTATACAATGGTGATGGTACGTACGCTGAATACCCCGATAATCCGGAGCTTTTATATACCAATCCACTTTTGCCTTTGTACTTAGACCGGATCAGCCGTTACAAGAGGCTGGATGGACTAGGTTATGCTATCCTGACTCCGTCAAATATAGCTGGTGGGCTGGATTTTTTAAAGGGATTACAATACCGCCTGAATGCTTCTTACTCTTACGACCCTTCTCAAAACTACACTTACCAGGGAAGGGCTGCAGGTAGCACTCAGAATGGCAATGCCAACCTTGATGATGAAACAGATGCGAATTGGCTGATAGAAAATATTCTTTCCTACCAAAGAGATTTTGGTGCCAATCATATTGATTTTACTGGGCTTTATAGCGCGCAGGAATTTAACACATTTACTTTTAAGGGTGCTGCCAACGGCTTCATCAACGATTTATTGTCGTATAATAATTTGGCGGCAGGAGCTACCCAATCTGCCTCATCTAATGCTACCCGCTATACCTTATTATCACAAATGGCAAGGATCAATTATTCCTATAAAAATACTTATTTATTAACTTTAACCGCCCGTCGCGACGGCTATTCTGCTTTTGGCGATAGTACCAGCAAGTATGGATTATTCCCAAGTATTGGCGTAGGGTGGAACATCACTAATGAAAAATTTATGGAAAATTTAAAGGCCATAAACAATTTTAAATTAAGGGCTTCTTACGGAAAGACCGGTAACCAGGCTATTTTACCCAATCAAACCACCACAACTGATGCTACAGTTCTTTATCCCTTCAACGGATTAAGCACAATTGGAACAGTACCCAGTGTATTGGGAAATACCATCCTTCATTGGGAAACAAGTACCACTTTGGATATAGGAACAGATTTTAGTCTTCTTGACAGGCGACTCAGTGGAACCATCGATTTTTATCATACCGATACTAAAGGATTACTATTAAAAAGGCAGCTACCGACAATTACCGGCTATTCAAACGTGTGGGCAAACTTAGGTGAAACCACTAATCAAGGAATAGAAGTCTCTCTGAATTCGGTGAATATAAAGACCAGGAATTTTCGCTGGGAAAGTGGTGTAGTATTCGCTACTAACCGGAACCGGATCGTAGATTTATATGGTAATAAACAAAGCGACCTTGGTAACCGTTGGTTTATCGGCCATCCGATCAATGTAATTTATGATTATAAAAAGACCGGCATCTGGCAGACAAGCGACTCAGCAAAAGCGACTACATTTAATGCGAAACCTGGCGATATTAAGTTCGCTGATCTCAGTGGTCCCAACGGTAAGCCGGATGGTGTGATCAACGCCTCTGACGAGACCATTCTCGGATCCCCTGATCCAAAGTGGACCGGAGGTTTGACTAACATTTTCTATTACAAGAATTTCAATCTGCGGATTTTTGTTCAAACTGTACAGGGCGTTTTACAAAGCAACAACCAATTGAACTGGATTGACTTGGCCGGACGCCGAAATATACCGGCAGGACTTACTTACTGGACTCCGGAAAATAATAATAACAACTCGCCTGCATTAAGCTATACGAATACTTTTGGTTATGGATTCCCGCAGAATGCCAGCTTTACCAGGCTGAAAGATGTTACCCTAACTTATTCGTTACCGGCAAGCATGTTAAGTAAAACCGGGTTGTCTGAGTTGAGCGTTTATGTGAGTGGTACTAATTTATATACATGGACACCCTGGTTTGGATGGGACCCGGAAGCAACCTATTTGCCAAGAGGATCAAATGGGGCAACAACCAATTTTCCACAGGAAAGGTCTATTGTATTAGGAGTTAATATAACCCTTCGTTAAAATCACTAAAATTTAATTTCGATGAAAAAATATTTCATATATACCTTAATTTTTGCATCTGTTGTCATAACATTTGCTTCCTGCCAAAAAAATTTTTTAAAGGAGAATTTGTATTCATCTTATGCTCCGGAAACCTTGAGTGATTCGCTGGGGGTGGAATCCTCTCTATCAGGATTGTACTATAATTTCAGCCAATGGTACACTTATTCCGGCGAACAGGGATGGCTTTGTGTCTGGCAGGCCGGCACCGATATTGCTTACCCTGTGCAGCCAGTAGGCTGGGAGCTCCCATACACTAATTACTCATTATTGATATCTACAGACGGAGCCGCCCAGCATGCATGGCAATGGGCGTACACGCTTATCAGTGATGCCAATACCATTGTTCAAACGCTTCATAGTAGTGCAACGGAAAAGGCTATAAGTGAGGCAGGCCGTGATGAAGATGAAGCAGAGGCTCGTTTTTTCAGAGGGCTTGCCTATGAAAAGCTGGTAACCTTTTTTGGAGCCGTGCCGCTTATTACCACGCCTGTTTCGGGACCAGAAACAGACTTTACCAGGACCTCGCTTGATAGCGTTAATAGCCAGATCATCAGCGACCTTTCTTTTGCTGCCCAATACCTCCCGGATGTCAATAATGTCAAAAGTAATTCAGCCGGGAAAATGTACGAACGCGTCAATAAAGCAGCAGCACAACAGGAACTTGCTGTAGCTTATCTGAGGACAGGTGATCCTACCGACGCCTTGGTGCAAACCCAGGCAATCATTGGCAGTGGCGATTTCAGTCTCATTGACAAACGTTATGGTGTTGACCTAAGCCAGCCAGGCGATTATTATCATGATATGTTCATTTATGGCAATGAAAGAAGAAGCCAGGGAAATTCTGAGGCGATATGGGTACTGGAGCAGGAGAATCCCAGTACAGTTAATGGAGGAATATCTGACAATGGTCAGATGCGCCGTGTATGGCAGGCTTCGGTCCATTCTATGCCGGGATTTATTATTAGCGATTCAACAGGTGGTCGTGGCATTGGGCGTATGCGCCTGAATAATTGGGTATTATATGGCCTTTATCAAAATGGTGATATCCGCAATTCTCAGTATAACATTAAAAGGCATTATTATTACAATAATCCATCATATCCTAAATACGGACAAGTGATGCAACCGGGAGACGGTGGATCAGTTGAACAAGATACACTTTTTAAAATTTGTCCTGAGACTACTAAATGGTTTGCCTTTGATCCAAATGATCTGTTTGGTTATGCAACCATCAAGGATATCATCGTCATGCGTTTAGGAGAAACCTATTTGCTACAGGCAGAAGCACAGGTGGATTTGGGTAATTACGCTGATGCAGCAACAAGCATCAATGCGTTGCGGCAACGTGCTTTTGCGAATTATCCTGCCGAGGGAATGGTCACAGCCGCAGATATCCAATCAAGCGGTAATCAGGGTCTTGACTTTATCCTGGATGAAAGGGCAAGAGAATTAGTTGCAGAAGAAAACAGGCGCGAAACATTGATGAGAATGGGGTTGCTCTATGAAAGAGTGGAAAGTCATATAGCTCCCTCTGAAGAAGCTTCGGCAGGCATTCTACCTTATCCTATTCAGGAAATAACAAATGATAAAGCCAAATATCTACCCATCCCGCAGTCAGAAATTGAATTGAATAAGGATGCGGTTCTCTCTCAAAATACCGGTTATTAATTTTTTTCTCATAATCAAGTTGTAATGCAGGGCCGGGAAGTTTTCTTTCCGGCCTTTTACGAAATAAAAAATGGCAAGTTAAAACATAAGTTACGTCTTTGCCTTAGAGATTGTTTTCAAATGATTGCTTGCATTTGGAAGAGTAGTGCCAATGTGATTTTTGCAGGAAATATGCCCTTAAATTCCGATCATAAACTAAAATAAATGATTTAAAATAAGATGCAATTATGAAAAATAAATTTTAAGAGATTATATGACTCAGGGTTCCTCTGGATCACACCTTGTTATTAAGAAGTGGCAGAATATAGGAAATCCTATGGTCGGTAAAAATGCAAATATTACTTTCTATGCTCAATCGACCTGCATCTTTCCGGTCGCTGGCAAAAAAAATGCTTTTATTTATATGGCAGACAAATGGAACCCCAGGGATCTTAAGGACAGCCGCTATATCTGGTTGCCTGTTAAGTTTAAAAATGGGAAGCCGTTTATAGAATGGAAGGATGAATGGGATTTACATGTTTTTGACAACTAATAAGTTTTACAAAAGAATTTTATAATGTAAACGAACCTGCGTGGCCGGCAGACAGGGGAATATTCGAAATTTTTATTTTGCCTCTAAATTTGTTGAGCGAAAATTTTCGTGATACAACAAAACATTTTTAAAAATTATGCATTTAAAATTTTTATTTCTGATGCCATGCATCATCTTACATTTTTCTTTTGCAGGAGCTCAAAGTACTTCTGGTTACAAGTTGGTGTGGTCTGAAGAATTCAATACAAATGGCGCTCCTGATTCTTCCAACTGTACGTATGAGAACGGCTTTGTTCGCAACCATGAATCCCAGTGGTACCAGCCGCAAAATGCAAGATGTGAAAACGGCAAGCTTATCATTGAAGCAAAAAAAGTGGAAAAGCTAAATCCTTCTTATGTGGCTGGAAGTAGGGATTGGCGAAAAAGCAGGGAAAGTATTCATTATACATCCGCCTGTTTACTCACAAGTGGCTTTCATTCGTGGCAATATGGCCGCTTCATCATGAGAGCCAGAATTGATATTAGTAACGGTTTGTGGCCAGCGTGGTGGACACTTGGTGTGCATGAAAGATGGCCTGCCAATGGAGAAATTGACATCATGGAATATTACAGGAACAAACTGTTAGCGAACATTGCCTGTCTCGGAAAAAACCAAAATGCTGAATGGTTTAGCAACCGGTTTAACATAGATTCGTTGGGCGGGAAAAAATGGGCTTCAAAATTTCACATCTGGCGAATGGACTGGAATCAAAATTTTATTGCTTTGTATGTAGATGGCCATTTGCTCAATAAAGTTCTATTAGATTCCCTGGTGAATAAAGATGGAAGCGGATTTAATCCTTTTAAACAACCGCATTATATGCTTCTAAACCTGGCTATTGGCGGAGCAAATGGAGGAGATCCTTCGCAGACTTCTTTTCCTAAAAAATTTGAGATTGATTATGTGAGGGTGTATCAAAAAACAAAATAATTATATCATGATATTTCAATTCGAAAAAACCAACAAAATATTTCCTGTAATTCTAATGTGCCTTGTGGTTCAATCAACACAGGCCCAGTTAAATTTAATAACGGATATCCCTAATCGAAATACGGTAAGTCTTGATGGTAAATGGCAATACATCGTTGATCCTTATGAAACCGGCTTTTATGATTATCGCTATAAAGAAATGAATGAAAATGATCCATCGGCGTATTGGAATAATGATAAGCCAAAAAACAAGACTGACCTCAAGGAATATGGTTACAGTGATAAATATACTTTGAGAGTGCCGGGAGACTGGAATTCGCAAGATCCGAAATTTCTCTACTACGAAGGAACAGTATGGTATAAAAAATCTTTTGATTTCAAAAAATGTAATCCATCTGACAGGCTGTTTATTTATTTTGGGGCGGTTAATTACAGGGCAGATGTTTACCTCAATGGTAAAAAACTGGGAATGCATATTGGTGGCTTTACTCCATTTGATTTTGAAATTCCGGACTCTGTCTTAAGAGATAAGGGTAATTTTCTTGTAGTGAAAGCTGATAACAAAAGAGGCAAAGAAGAAGTGCCAACATTAAACACTGACTGGTGGAATTATGGCGGTATCACACGTTCCGTAGATCTCGTAGAAGTTCCAAAAACTTTTATCCAGGATTTTTCAATTCATTTAAAAAAGCCTGAAGCAGGCGAAGCGCCTCCGGCAAAAAATGCAGAAGTTGATGGCTGGGTTAAATTAAATGGCCATGGTTCAGGTAATGTGGTAATTGATATCCCGGAATTGAAATTGAAGAAAACCTTTCCCGTTACTGACTCAATAACCAATTTTACTTTTCAACTGCCGCAGATACAATTATGGTCACCTGAAAAGCCCAAACTTTACAAGGTTATCATTAGCAATGGTAATGATAAAGTTCAAGATAAGATAGGTTTTCGTACGATAGAAGCTTATGGAAAGAAAGTATTATTAAATGGTAAACCCATTTTTATGCGAGGAATTGCGATGCACGAAGAAATACCGCAGGAAATGCGCCGTGCCTACAGTAAAAAAGACGCTGCTCAATTATTTGGTTGGGCGAAGCAATTAGGTTGTAATATGGTCCGGCTGGCACATTATCCTTATGATGAGAGCATGACCCGTATGGCGGATTCCCTGGGATTTTTGGTTTGGTCAGAAATACCTGTTTACTGGACGATAGATTTCGGAAACCATGATGTATATGAAAATGCAAAGAAGCAACTAACGGAGATGATTACACGGGATAAAAACCGGGCCAGCATTATTATCTGGTCTGTCGGTAATGAAACACCTGTAAGCCCTGTTCGTACTGAATTTATGCACAATCTGATTCTTTCAGCAAGGGCACTCGATAGCACCCGTATGGTGTCAGCAGCTTTGGAAGTAAATTATAATTCTGATAAGAAAGAACATGTTATCAATGATCCGTTAGGTCAATATGTTGACCTTGTAGCCTTTAATGAATATCTGGGATGGTATGGAGGATTGCCCAGTGCTTGTCGCACCGCAAATTGGGGTACACCTTACGATAAGCCTTTATTTATAAGTGAAACAGGGGCGGCAGCAAAGTACGGATTTCATGCAGATTCGCTTACCCGTTTTAGCGAGGAATACCAGGTCTGGTATTATAGGGAACAAATAGAGATGTTCAAACGAATGCCTGAAAATTGGGTAGGCCTATCTCCGTGGGTATTGGCAGATTTTCGTTCACCAAAAAGAAACAATCCAATATACCAGAATGGCTGGAATCGAAAGGGATTATTTGACAATAACGGAAATAAAAAAGAAGCCTTTTATATTCTTCAATCCTATTATAAAGAATTAGAAAAAAAATCAAATCAGAATAAATAATTTTGAAATTATGAAAAGAAAATATTCTGTGACATCTTTCCTTTTTTGTTGCATCATGTTTTTGTGTTTATTTACTTCTGGTCAGCAGAAAAAAGAAGTGGCACATACTTTCGCATTAGGCTATTCTGTCTTTCTTTTAGACAATAAACCCTTTCAAATCATTTCCGGCGAAATGCATTACCCGCGTATTCCACGTGAAGCCTGGATGGACCGGATGAAAATGGCAAAAGCAATGGGGTTGAACACCATCAGTACTTATGTATTTTGGAATTTACAGGAACCACAAAAAGGAAAGTTTGATTTTAGTGGAAATAATGATATCGCGCAATTTGTTAAAGACGCACAAAAAGAAGGACTCTGGGTTATACTCAGACCCAGCCCTTATGTATGTGCCGAATGGGAATTCGGCGGATATCCTTATTGGTTACAAAATATAAAAGGCCTGGTGGTTCGCAGCAAGGAAAAGCAATACATTGATGAATATAAAAAATATATAGACGAAGTTGGCAAACAATTAGCGCCTTTGCAAATCAATCACGGAGGCAATATCCTGATGGTGCAAATAGAGAATGAATATGGTTCTTATGGTGACGATAAGTCGTACTTGCAAATGAATGAAAAGATGTTTCGCGATGCCGGATTTGATGGTTTGCTATATACATGTGATCCTCCGCAAGCCTTAAACAATGGATATCTGCCCGGATTATTGCCTGCAGTAAATGGATTGTCAGATACGACAGCGATAAAGGAAATTATCAGGAAACATCATAATGGCAAAGGTCCTTTTATGGTTGCAGAATGGTACCCCGCCTGGTTTGATTGGTGGGGAGCCAAACATCACACAGTTCCCGCTGATGCTTATGCCAAACAACTGAACAATATTTTAAAGTCAAGGATTTCAATCAACATGTATATGTTTCATGGTGGAACTACAAGAGGCTTTATGAACGGCGCTAATGATAGGGATGCAACTCCTTTTCAACCGCAAGTAAGTAGTTACGATTATGATGCACCTGTCGATGAAGCTGGCAATGTAACCGATAAGTTCAAAGTGTTTCGTTCGGTAATTGAAAAATATTTGCCCAAAGGAGAAGTGCTCCCACCTATACCAGCGTCGAAACCAACAATGGAAATAACAGACATAAAATTTACAGCAGCAACTACTGTAACCAATATATTGCCAAAACCAGTTAAAAGCTCAACACCATTAACTTTCGAAGCATTGAACCAGGCTTATGGTTTTGTACTTTATCGTACTATTTTACAAGGAGGAGAAAAAGGTATTTTGCATTTAGACAGTTTAAGAGATTATGCAATCGTAATGATAAATGGTCAAAAGGCAGGCATTCTTGATAGGCGTTTTAGGAAAGATAATATGGAGCTTGTGCTTCCAAAAGGGAATGATACATTAGATATTTTAGTAGAGAATTTAGGTAGGATCAATTTTGGCCCCAAACTTCTACAAAACAACAAGGGCATTACCAAAAGCGTATGGTTTAATGGAAAAGAATTGAAAGGATGGGAAATGTATGATTTGCCGTTTGATGATATTTCTTCTATAAATATAGAAGGTAATAACATTAGAAAAGATGAACCCATACTTCGTAAAGGTTCATTCAATCTTACAAAAGTTTATGACACCTATTTAGATATGCGAAAATGGGGCAAAGGTGTTGTTTGGATAAATGGCCATAACCTTGGTCGTTATTGGTATGTGGGGCCGCAACAAACAATTTATGTTCCTGCTGAGTGGCTAAAACAGGGAAAGAATAGCGTCGAAATTTTGGAATTATTAAAGCCCGAAATGGATACACTGGTATCAATCGATCATCCTATTTTGGATGAGTTGAACAACCGATTTTAATTTAAATGCTTTACCAGTAATAATTATTGAATTTCATTAGAGTTGCGTTGAAGCTACACATAGTTATATATTGATCTTGTTTACTTTAGCCATCTTCTTTATTTATATCCTTCATTAGCGCAGGTCCATTACAGAGATTTATATATTTCCAGCTATCCTTTACAATTGCCAAAACCTTAAACTCAGATAATAAAATATACCTTTAAAGAATTATAGATAATATATTTCCTTACCACCACCAAAAGTGATAGTGTTTATGGTGAAATACAAACTTTTTTTAGACACTTATAAATACTCATGATAAAGATTTTTGTTTCTAATCAAATGATCTTATCATTATTCATAATCCATTAATATCCACATAAATCTTCTTCATATTCTTCAATAAAAACACTCTTTTCTTTTTCTCCCCACCGAAATAATAATACTTTGGAAACTCTTTATAATGTCCCTTTTCTTCATCTATTGCTTAGAGGTCAAGTTTGATTTTGCATTTAAAAGTATTCGTTTGGTAATCCTTTAAATCATTATAATTATCTTTTGAAATAATGGCTACCACCTCACCAGCATTTTGGTTAGCGATTTTTGAGGCCATGATCACTGAATCCATTCGCTCATTAATATTCACAGTGGTTTTAGACCGGTCTATATTTAATCCCACATTATTCTGTTTTACTTTTCCGAACAATGTTTCCAGCCATTGTAAAGTTTCTTTTGACCGTACTGCTCCCGAAATCACACTCCCCATGAGTGATGAGATAGTGTCTGCTGTTTTGTAGAGTATAAAGGGATGATCACGACATGGAAAGAAGTTCTAAGTGGTAAGGTTTTTAATGGTTACGTTTATTATTTAAATAGGCGCCATGTTATTGATGCTAAGCCTTACAAGAAAGCTCTTGCAAGATTTGCCAATGATGCTAAGGGTCTAAACAAAATTGAAAAACTTAAAAATAATTCCAAATTTATTATTCAACAAAATAAGGTTTATATCCAGGTAGTAAAGGATATCTGTGCCGGCGAAGAGATTTTAGTTTCATATGGC
>Ga0208589_1000772_pt1 | contig 14242 bp, 12 predicted proteins | sample NGESurshal092012_2_FD_184486 | JGI IMG/M metagenome (GOLD analysis project Ga0208589, IMG submission 184486) | Arctic peat soil microbial communities from Barrow, Alaska - NGEE Surface sample F53-2 shallow-092012 (SPAdes) | ecosystem: Environmental > Terrestrial > Soil > Wetlands > Peat ... | reverse complement strand
GATCCCGGCCGCGCTCCAGAAGCCGTAGAACGCGTTGATGACGCTGTAGCCGTAGCGCTTCTCGGTGATCGCGCCCTGCATGTTCATGGTCGCGTCCACCGCGCCGAGGAACAGCCCGAACAGGCCCACCGTGACGTATAGCTCGGGCCGGGTGCTGGCGAAGCCGATGGCCGGCAGGCTCAGGCAGACCAGCGGCTGGGCGACGCGCAGTACCGTGCCGCTGCCAAACCGGGCAGCCAGCGGGCCGGAGAGCACGCTGCCTACCCCGGCGATGACCGGGACGATGAGCAGGACCAGGGTGAGCTGCCCGTTGGACAGGTGGAACTTGCTTTGCAGGACGGAGACGCGGGTGACCACGACCGCGAAGCAGAGGCCCTGAACGAAGAACGCGGCGCTGGTTGCCTTCCGCCCGCGGCGGTCGCCGGCCTGCCGCGGATCCGTGCCGTCCAGCTTCATGCGCCGCTCCCAGGCTCGCGAGCCACACCCCGCTGAGGCCGCCACCCGGGTCCGTGCCGTCAACATCGTGCGATCAGGGCTGATCCCGGGCGGTCCGGGCCGGGTCCGTGCGGTCAGGGTAGGGATCGTGCCGTCCGGGCGTCAAGGCGGCTATCGTCAGAGGGTGAATCCCCGGCAGAGCCCGCGTGACCTGCGTGCCTCGGACGCTGACCGGGAGCGCGTGGTCGCGCTGCTCGCCGAGGCGGCCGGGGACGGGCGGATCACGCTTGAGGAGCACGCGCACCGGGTGCAGCGGGCGTACACCGCACGGACCCTGGGTGACCTGGCCGGGCTGACCGATGACCTGGCGCTGCCCGGAGCCCAGCCGCTGCGGCTGGACAGCTCCCGGGCGGTGACCGCCTTCTTCGCCACCGAGCGGCGCGAGGGCCGCTGGGTCGTCCCGGACCGGCTGGTGGTGACGGCCATCGGCGGCCAGGTCGTGCTGGACCTGCGCGAGGCGCTGCTGCAAGGGCAGCGCACCCTGATGTACGTCAGCGCCATGGGCGGACAGGTAAACCTGCTGGTGCCGTCGGGGGTCACGGTCATCACCCGCAACCTCTCCGCCTCGCTGCCGGGGGCCCGGCCCGACCCGAACCCGGAACCGCTGGTCCCCCCGGGAACCCCGGTCATCGAGCTGCATACGCTGACCGTGCTGGGCCGCATCCACGTCCGGACGCCCCGGCCGCGCCGGTCCGGCCTGTTCGGCCGCCGCCCTCGCTAGCCGCCGCTGCCCGGCTAGCCGCGGCCCACACGATGACGAACAGCGCGGCGATGCAGAACCCGGCGAGACTGATGTTGAGGTTGGCCGTCAGCGACCAGCCGGGCGGTGTCAGCTAGGGCTGTCGAAGTTGATCGAGCTGTATGCGCGCAGCTTCCAGAGCTGGTGATCGCTGTGGATGTTGCGGATGGTGCCGGAGCGGGCCCGCATGACGAGCGAGTGGGTGGAAGCCCCGCCCGCGCGGTACCGGACGCCGGCCATGAGCTCCCCGTCGGTGATCCCGGTGGCCGCGAAGAACGCGTCCTCTGACGTCACGAGGTCGTCGGTGGTCAGCACGTGCTTGAGGTCGTGGCCGGCGGCCAGGGCCTTCTCCCGCTCGGCGTCGTCCCGTGGTGCGAGCCGGGCCTGGATGACGCCGCCGAGGCACTTGATGGCGCACGCGGTGATGATCCCCTCCGGCGTGCCGCCCACCCCGAGCAGCAGGTCGACGCCGGTACCGTCCCGGGCGGCCATGATCGCGCCGGCCACGTCACCGTCGGTGATCAGCTTGATCCGGGCCCCGGCCTCCCGGACCTCGGCGATGAGCGGCTCGTGCCGCGGCCGGTCCAGGATGACCACCGTGACATCCGAGGGGGAGCAGCCCTTGGCCCGGGCCACGGCGGCGATGTTGTGCGCGGCCGGGGCCTCGATGTCGACCAGGTCTGCCGCGTCCGGGCCGGTGACCAGCTTGGACATGTAAAACACCGCGGAGGGGTCGTACATAGACCCCCGCGCGCTGACGGCCAGCACCGAGATCGCGTTCGGCATGCCGTTGGCGCACAGCCGGGTGCCGTCGATCGGGTCCACGGCCACGTCGCACGCCGGGCCGGTGCCATCACCGACCTGCTCGCCGTTGTAGAGCATCGGCGCGTGGTCCTTCTCGCCCTCGCCGATGACCACCACGCCGTTCATGGACACCGTGCTGATCAGCGCCCGCATGGCGTGCACGGCCGCGCCGTCCGCACCGTTCTTGTCGCCGCGGCCGACCCAGCGGGCCGCCGCCATCGCGCCCGCCTCGGTGACCCGGGCCAACTCCAGGGCCAGGTTCCGGTCCGGCGCGTGCGTCTCGGCCTGGGCAGTCAGATCGGCCGGGTCGAGGCCACCGGGGGCCTCCGTCTGGTTCTCGGTCATCGCAGAGACCACCTTCCCTGTGTGCCCGTGCTCCCCGGCGGGCCTGTGGAGCCCGGTGGGGAGATGCTCCCCCGTGTGGCCACGCCGTCATCCTCGGCGCCTGACGGACGGGCGTAGCCTTGTCGCCTAGAGCAACACACCCTGGCGCCAGACGTGGGGAGCGCTGCGTAGGCGGTGACAGGCGAATGACAGCAGATGTTCCGCAGCCTATCGTGCGGCCCGCCGATCGCGGCGCGGCCACCAGGGCTGCGTTGCTGGCCGCCGCCCGGGAGGTGTTCATCTCCGTGGGCTACGCGCAGGCCGGGGTCACCGAGATCGTCGCCCGGGCGGGCGCCAGCGTCGGTAGCCTCTACCACCACTTCGCCGGCAAGGCCGACCTGTACGTCACGCTGTTCGAGGAGTTCCACCAGGGCCAGGCCTGGCGGGCACGCCAGGCGGCCCGCGGCGCCCGCGAGGACCACGTCAGCGAGCCCCGGCAGATGTTTCTCGCCGTCGCGCGCGCCTACCTGGATGGCTGCCTGGAAGAGCGCGAGCTGTCCCGGCTGTTCGTCTCGGGGGATGCCCCGCCCGGGTTCGACCTGATCATGCGCCAGCGGCTGCGTGAGTGGGCCAGCCGGAACGCCGACTTCTTCGCCCGCAGCGCCGGCCCGATGGATGAGGCGGTCGCGGTCGTGATGACCGGCGCCCTGATGCTTGCGGTGGCCGAGGTGTCGCTCGACGAGGATGCCGCTCACGCCCGGCGGCTGGCAGGCAGCGTGCTCGACGTGCTGTCCGGCGTCAGTCTCCCGGTCCCGGGCGTGACGAGCCGGCTACCTTGATGCCGTGACCGCCAAGGCAGAGCCGACCGGGAACGGTGCAGCGCAGCCGGCCGGGGACGACGGCCCAGGCGCCGCGCTCAGCTACGAGCAGGCCCGTGACCAGCTCACGGAGGTGGTCCGCCGCCTGGAAGGCGGCGGGCTGACCCTGGAGCAGTCGCTGGACCTGTGGGAGCGTGGCGAGCGGTTGGCCGCCGTCTGCGAGCAGTGGCTGGAAGGCGCCCGCGCGCGCCTGGCCGCCGCGATGGCCGCCCGCGCACCGGACTCCACCGATCCGGACGCACCCTTTTAATTCTCCGCAACGAAAACCGTCCGCCCGGGTCACTCGGGGCGGCCCAAGATCCCGGGGCGCCACTTCAGCCGCGCCCGTACTCACTCAGCTCCGCATCGGGTCCCGGGCTGGGATCGGTGTCGTTCAGGCAACACCGATCCCATGATCATGACGCGTGAGAGCAGAGATGTGGCGGTGGGGACTGCCCGGCCGGGTGGTCAGCCGAGGGGCGCGAAGCGGTGGGTGGCCGGCGGCAGCGTGGCCGGGCCGGCCGCGCCTGCCGTCCGGGCGGCCCGGACCGCCGTGGCGACCATCCGCGCATAGAGCCGGGCGCCGCTGGGCTGCGGGTGGACCTCGTCCGGCCACAGCAGGCGGGTCCGGTGCTCGATGGCCGTGAACCAGTTGGCCATGGCCACGTGCGGATACCGGCGGGCCGCGGCGGCGATGACCCGGTTCACGCCCGCCTCCCAGGACCTCGCCTCATAGGTATTGACCAGCACCAGGTCCCGGTGCGGGCCGACCGCGCTGATGAGCTGGCGCATTTGCTGCGAGGTGAACGCGCCGTTGGTGCCGAGCGCGAACACCACCACCGGGCGCAGCCTCCCGGCCGCCGCGAGCCGCTGCACGATCGACAGGCCCACGCTCACCTGGCGGCTGACCTGGGCGTCGATGGAGATGCCCGGCAACGCGTTCGCCAGCTGGACGGCCGAGGCGAGCATGACGGAGTCTCCCACCGCGAAGACGTCGGAGCCGGTCACCCGGGCCGGCCTGGTCGCGGCGGTGATCGCGGCCGGGGCCGTCGACGCGCTGGCGGCCGGGGAGGTCGCAGATCCAGTGCCCGGGTCGGTGGCAGGGCTAGCGGGCAGAGGGGTACCGGCCGGGGTGCTCACTGCGGACCCCGTCGCCGTGGGCGCCGTCGCCGTGGGCGCCGTCGGCCCGGGCGTGCTCGCCGGTACGAGGGCAGCGGGGTCGGCCGGGTTCTGCTGGCTGACCTTGATCCCCTCGCTGATCTGCTCGGCCAGCCCCGAGGATGAGTGAGCGTGCAGCAGGCCATAGCCCGCAGCGCCCGCCACCGCCACGGCGGCCACCACCGCGAGCGCGGAGACGACACGGACCGGCAAGCGGTGTGCCCCGGCCTGGGAGCCGGTGACCAGCCTGGAGCGGGCCCGGACGGTACTCCGGAATCCCTGGCGGATGATGGGTTCCTCGACCCACCGCCAGGACGCGGCGGCGAGGGCGACGGAGAGCGCGGCCTCGGGCAGCCAGATCCAGCCCGCCGGGCGCTGCTGGGGGAAGGCCGCCGTGGCCACCGCGATCACCGGCCAGTGCCAGAGGTAAATCCCGTAGGACCTGATCCCGATCCAGCGCAGCACCGACCGGCCCAGCGCCCAGCTGACCAGGCCCGGGCTCGCGGCGGCCAGCACCACGCCGCCCGCCGCCAGCGCCGCGACCAGCAACCCGGCCGGGTACAGCACCCGGTCGGTCCCGGCGAAGTGACCGACGGCCCAGGCCAGCACGGCGATCCCGGCCAGGCCCAGCGCGTCGGGCACCCGGGCGCTGTCGCGGCTCAGCGCCTGCAGCCGGCGCAGCGGCCAGCTCAGCGCCAGCGCCGACCCGATGAACAGGGCCGACGCGTGCGTGTCGGTGCCGTAGTACACCCGGGATGGGTCCGCGCCGGGCACGTAGACCAGGGTCATGGCCACGGCGGACAGGGCCGCGCCGAGCCAGGCCAGGCCGGCCCGGAGCCGGCCGGACTGGCAGGTCTTCAGCATTGCGACCAGGAGCAGCGGCCAGACCAGGTAGAACTGCTCCTCGATGGCCAGTGACCACAGGTGCTGCAGCGGCGGTGGTGGCCCGAACCGGGCGAAGTAGGAATGGTGCGCCAGCGCCTGCCACCAGTTGCTGGAGTAGGTACCGGCGGCGAGCAGCGCTGACCGCAGCGTGGCCAGCTGGGCGGGCTCGATCACGGCCGTGGCTGCGGTCACCGCGACGAGCAGGACCGCCAGGGCGGGCAGCAGCCGCCGTGCCCGCCGCGCCCAGAACCCGCGCAGGTCCAGGTGACCGTGCCGGTTCCAGTGGGCGACGAGCACGTCGGTGATCAGGTACCCGCTGAGCACGAAAAAGACGTCGACCCCAAGGAATCCGCCGGGAAATGCGGACAACTGCTCATGAAAAGCAATAACCGCAATAACGGCCAGAGCGCGCAGCCCATCCAGCCCCGGCAATCGTGAAGCGGCCTGGTCGGATATCGTGCCTTTCACGGCATGTGTCGTCACTGCGCTGATCCCCCCCGGCTCACAGCATTGTTCGGAGTTCTCGCCCGTTCAATGCGGGAAGAAACGCGGTGGCTGGTAATAGGGGGGAAGAGTTTTGGGCTGGCGGAGTGACCCGCGGCGTGCCGTGCTGACCTGCGGGCGGAGTCCCGGTTACTGGTCTTCGGCTACGGCGGTGAGCTGGTCGTCGGCGAACCGCAGGGTGAGCCGCTCCCCAGGCGGCACCTCAGCGGCCGTGCGCACCACGCTGCCGTCGGGACGCTGCACGATGGCGTAGCCGCGGCGCAGCGTGGTGGCGGGGGACAGGGCCAGCAACCGGGCCCGCACGTGGGACACGTCGTCCCCGGCGCGGTCCAGCGTCGCGGACAGCCGGCGCCGGGCCCGCTCGGTGAGCCCGGTGACCAGTTCCTGCCGCCGCTCTATTTCCTGGACCGGTGAGGCGAGCGCGGGCCGGGACCGCATGTCGGCCAGCCACGCGGTCTCCCGTTCCATCCGGCCGGTGAGGCTGCGCCGGGCCCGGCCGCGCAGCTGGCCGATGATGGTGAACTGCTCGCTCACGTCCGGCACGATGCGCCGCGCGGCGTCGGTGGGCGTGGACGCCCGGACGTCGGCGACCAAGTCGAGCAGCGGCGTGTCCTGCTCGTGCCCGATCGCACTGACCACCGGGGACTTCGCCGCCGCGACCGCGCGGATCAGTGTCTCGTCGGAGAACGGCAGCAGGTCCTCGATCGAGCCGCCGCCCCGGGCGATGACGATCACATCCACCGACGGGTCCGCGTCCAGCCGGTGCAGCGCGTCCACGATCTCGCCCACCGCGTACTGTCCCTGGACTGCCACCGGCTCCACCCGGAATTGGACCGCGGGCCACCGATGGACCGAATTGCGCAGCACATCCTTTTCCGCGGCCGAATCCCGTCCGCAGATCAGGCCGATCTTCCCGGGAAGGAACGGCAGCGGGCGTTTGCGCTGGGCCGAGAACAGCCCTTCGGTGGCCAGGGCCCGGCGGAGCCGTTCTAGCCGGGCGAGCAGTTCGCCGATCCCGACCGCCCGGATTTCGGTGGCGGAAAGGGCGAAAGAGCCCCGGTTGGCGTTGAAGTCAGGTTTCGCCCACACCAGTACCCGGGCTCCCTCACCGGGGGGCGGGTCGGTGGCATCCAGCACCGTGCGCGGACAGATCACCCGCACCGATACCGCCGCAACCGGGTCACGCAGGGTGAGGAACACCGTGTTGCCGCGCCGGGTGAGCTCGGCGATCTGCCCTTCGACCCAGACCCGGCCGAGACGGCCGATCCAGTCGCTGGTCAGCCTGAGGATGGTCCGCACCGGGACCGGCGCTTCGGGCGATGTGTCAAGGGCCATGGCAGTTAGCTGCGGCGGATTCCGGCTGGTGACGGCCGGACGCGGCCGGCCTCAGCTGCCTTCGCGGAGCTTGGTGAGACGGCGCTCGAACATGGTGATGACGGCTGGCCGACTCTCGTGGGCCTTCTCATAGTCCAGCAGGATCTGGACCTGGACCGGGTCCAGCACCCGCAACCGTGCCCGCAGCGACGCCACCGAGGCCTCGTCGTAGTTGGGGACAGGCAGGGCCTCGCCGGCGGCTGCCGCGACCGGAGTGGCCGCGACCGGAGTGGCAGCGGCCGGAGTGGCCTCGGCCGAAGTGGGCTCGGCTGGGATGGATACGGCCGGGACCGGCTCGGTGGGCGTGTACTCGGCGAAGGCGGGAGCCGGCTCAGGGGTGGCCTGAGTAACTGGCCCAGGGATGGAGGATTCCGAGACAGACGGCTCAGGGCGGGGTGGCTCGGGGACGGCGAGCTCGGGGACGGCCGCGGTAGCAGAGTCCTCCGCGTCCTGGTCCTCTTCCCCGTCGAGCAGCCTGACGTTCCCCGTCTTATCCAGCGACCGCCAGCGCGTGCTCCCCGCGTCCTGGGTCGGCGCTGCGGCGGGCTTCGCGGGGCGTGCCGGGGCTGGGGTCCGATCGGAGGGCGGGGCGGCCGTCGCCTCGCCGCTGCCCGACAGTTGCTCGGCGGCCCGCACCCGGAGCCGGTCCGCGACCAGCAGAAGCTGCCCGACGGTGGCGAACAGCGTTCGCAGCGCCTGCGCAGGGATTTCCTTTAGCCGGTCATTGACCTGCGGCAAAGGCATCTCGATCGTTCTCCTCCGGTTTGTCCCGGCGTAAGCAGGCTCGGTGGCCTGCGCGCCCCACGGCGCCTGCCTGCCTACCCCGGCCGCGCAGCGTGGGTCCGTGACAGGCACAGTCGTATCAGACCGAGCATGACACTGTCACGGGCCGCTGCCGGGGCAATTGGTGCTTCCGGGACTGTAACCAGGGAACTCGGCAGCGGCCCGGTGCCCGGGTGCCGCCTGGTACCGGGCACGGCAGGCTCAACTACCATAGGGGACATGCCCGCGACTACCCGACGCGTATTGCTCGCCAAGCCCCGAGGTTACTGTGCGGGGGTTGACCGGGCGGTTCAGGCCGTTGAGACGGCCCTCGAACGCTACGGTGCCCCGGTCTACGTGCGTAAGCAGATCGTGCACAACACGCACGTGGTGCGTGAGCTGGAAATGCGCGGCGCGATCTTCGTGGACGAGGCCGAGGACGTTCCGGAAGGCGCCGTGGTGGTTTTTTCCGCCCACGGGATATCACCCGACGTGCGTGAGGAGGCGAAGCGCCGCAGCCTGCGGACCATCGACGCCACCTGCCCCCTGGTCACCAAGGTGCACAACGAGGCCAAGCGATTCGCGGCCCAGGACTACGACATCCTCCTCATCGGCCACGAGAACCACGAGGAAGTGGTGGGCACCACGGGGGAGGCGCCAGGCCGCATTCATCTGGTGGACGGGCCTGAGGGAGGTGCGGATGTCCAGGTCCGCGACCCTGCCCGGGTGGCCTGGCTGTCGCAGACCACCCTGTCCGTGGATGAGACGCTCCAGACAGTGACGGCGCTGCGTGAGCGCTTCCCGATGCTGGCCGACCCGCCCAGTGATGACATCTGCTACGCCACGCAGAACCGCCAGTCTGCGGTGAAGAAGATCGCCAACGACGCGGACCTGCTGATCGTCGTGGGATCAGCGAACTCGTCGAACTCGGTCCGCCTGGTCGAGGTGGCCCTGGACGCTGGCGCCCGCGCCGCCTACCTGGTCGAGGACGCGACGGCGATTGACCCGGCCTGGCTGGACGGGGTGGGCACGGTCGGGGTGACCAGCGGTGCCTCGGTTCCCGAGATCCTCGTGACCGGCGTGCTGGAGTACCTGGCCGAGCAGGGGTTCGGCACCGTCGAAGAGGTCGAGGCGGTCGAAGAGCGGCTCGTGTTCGCGCCGCCGCCGGAACTGCGCCGCACCGCCCCGCGCTGACGTCTGGCGGGCTGGTTGAAGTCAGCGGTAGCGCCGCGGCCCGGGTGAGTACGCTGACTGGCCGGCTGCGGCCCGGGTGCTCCCCGATCGCGGCGGTGCGAGATCAGGCCGCAGATCGCGGCGCAGGTCACTGACGCATTGAGGTAGGCCGCGCACCCAGGCGACGATCAGGTACAGGATTACTCCCGCGAACAGCCAGGGCGCGACATTGGCCAGGGTCAGCGCGGTTCCCGCCAGGGTCGAGATGATCGCGCTGCCCTGCGCGGTGAGGGCCTTGACGCAGACCAGCGCACCGAAGAAAAGCAGTGGCGGGCTGACCGCCACGGTCAGAAGGTCCCGTGGCTTGGTGTACCAGGCTGCGGCCACACCACCGATCACGAAGCTCACGCCGGCTAGCACGCCCCACTGCAGCCAGGTTGCCAACAGCAGGCTGAAGAAGAACAGTACGAGCATGCCCGCCACCGCGCCGCGCCCGGTCAGTGAGATCCGGCCGCGTGGCCCGGCCGAGCCCCGCTCTGCCGCCGCACTCCGCTCTGCCGCCGCGCCGCGATCTTCGGCATCGGGCGGCCACTCCTCACCCAGGCCGGGGTCGGAGGGCGGATCGGCCACTTCCCACGCACGCACGGGGACGGGGACCTCGATCCGCTCCGCGGACCACGGGTTGGCGGGCCTCCTGGACGGGTTAGAGCGGCTTAGTCCCGGCCGGCCGCGGGGCCAGGATGCATCAGGCTGTGGCTGGGACACCTGTGCTCCCTCCCCGGCGCTGCCGTGCCGATGACGGCGTCGCTGGCCACGGTACCCCGGCCCGGCGCCCGATCTGCGCTATTGACACGCCCGGACGCTGGGCTGAAACGCGGCTCCCGAGCCCCGGGTAATGCGCTGGTCACGCGTTTGACTAGAGAGCTTTCCGCTGCGTCATGTGGTCCACTCATCCGGCCGGATACGTCAGCCGACCGGATCGGCGGCGTCTTCTCCCTCTTCCTGCTCCTCGGCGGACCCACCGAAACGGTCCAGCGCCAGCCCAAGCACCGCGACCAGGATCCAGAAATAGGTGGCGAGGGTGGCGGACACGAGTGCCACTGGGATGGACAGCAGGAAAACCAGGAATGCGAAGCGCCTGCAGCGCTATAAGGCGGCGCACCGCAGGAGGTGTACCGGGCACCAGGAGAGCCCTGACCCGACTCGCGTAAAGCCAGACGGCCAGCTCAGCTAGCCCGGCGCAGGAGATGCGCACCGCATAGAAGATCACCGCAACCGCATCCGAGCTGTCTCAGCCGGCGAGCAGGGAGGTGGGGTACGGCAGGAACGCGATGGTGCCCAGGAAGATCAGGTTGAGGGCAATCAGCGGGCGGCCGGCTGAGTTCAAGTGCAGGGTCTTTGATCCCGGGGACCTGTACGTCGATCACTAGCAAGGCGATCGCGATGGCGAAGATGGCGTCGCTGAAGAACAGCACCCGGTCGTACTCCAGAAGGCCGGACCGGGCCAGCAGGCGGAGCCTGGGCGGACGCCGCTTAGCTGGCTGCGCCATTGCCGCCCGGTATCGCCATCACGGCGCCCGGTGATTCCCCGGCCCGGCGGACCTCCGGGTCTGCCTGGGGGAGCCCGGGGGGTTCCGGGCAGATCTGCCCGGCGTCTGGAGGGTCCGGTTGCGGGGGGATAGTGACTTCCGGGGCCGCCAGTGCCGGATTGGCCGATTCCCCGGCAGCCAGTTCCGGGGCGGCCAGTTCCACGGCGGCCAGTTCGGGGGCGGCCAGCGTCCTGGTGGCCTCCTCGATGAGGGCGGGAGTCTCCAGGTCCCCGTCCACCACGCCAAGCTGGTTCAGTTTGCGGGCGCTGACCAGGACCCGGCTCTCCAGTGAGCCGACGGTCTGGTTATACGTGGTGACCGCGGAGGTGAGCGCACGACCCAGGCGGTCCACATGCCGCCCCAGGCCGGAGATCCGCTCATAGAGCTCACGGCCAAGGTCAAACGCGGTCCGGGCGTTCTCGGCCAGGGCGTCCTGCTGCCACGCGTACTGCGCGGTCCGCAGCATCGTGACCAGCGTGGTGGGCGTGGCAATGTGTACCTTGCGGGTCATCGCGTGCTCCAGCAGCGCCGGATCATGTTCCAGCGCCGGGGCCAGGAACGCCTCACCGGGAATGAACAGCACGACGAACTCCGGCGCCGGGCTGAGCATGGTCCAGTACGACTTCGCCGCGAGCCTGTCCACGTGCTCCCGCAGGTGCCGGGCGTGGGCATCCAGCCGCGCCGCGCGGACTGCCTCGTCCGAGGTCTCCGCCGCTTCCAGGTACGCGGCGAGTGAGACCTTCGAGTCGACCACGATGTTCTTGCCGCCAGCCAGCCGCACCACCATGTCGGGGCGGAATGTGCCCTCGGCAGAGTGGACGCTGACCTGCTCGTCGAAGTCGCACCGCGGGGCCATCCCGGACAGTTCCACCACCCGGCGCAGCTGCATCTCGCCCCACCGGCCGCGGGCCTCCGGGCGCCGCAGGGCGGTCACCAGGGCCTGGGTCTGAGTGCGCAGATCGTCGGAACTCTGCCGGGTGATCTTCATCTGCTCGGTCAGGGCCGCATGAGACAGGTGCCGAGCTTCCTCGGTCTCCCGCAGTTGGGCCTCCACCTTGGCCAGCGTCTCCCGCAAGGGCTGGACCAGGTGCTCGACGGCGGCCCGGCGGGTCTCCAGCTCGCCTGCGGCCTTCGCGTTGGCCGCGCTGAGCCGGCCCTCGGCGATCTCCAGGAACATCGTGGCGCTGCGGTCGAGCGCCTGGGCTGACATGGCCTGGAAGCGTTCAGCCAGCTGCCCGTCGATCAGTGCGGCCCGTTCCTGGGCGGCTCGCTCCAGGATGGCCGCGCGGTCCTGGGCGGCCCGCGCCCGCTCCTCGGCCGCGCGGGCCTGCCCGGTGAGGTCGGCGGTCATCGTGGCCAGGCGGCCGCGGGCATACAGGTAACCGAGGGCAGCACCGACCACGGCACCCACCACGAGTAGGGCGAACATCCAGAAGACGTCCATGGTCCGTCATGGTGGCAGCGGTCACTGACACTTTCCTGTCCGACACGCTCGTCCGGGCAGCCGGCCCGGGCCGCGCCCGGCGGGTCCACCCCGTGAACCGCTCTAGACTCGCGCAGGTGAGTCTCTCGATCGGTATCGTCGGCCTGCCCAACGTCGGCAAGTCCACCCTGTTCAACGCGTTGACGAGAGCCGACGCACTGGCCTCCAACTACCCTTTCGCGACTATCGAGCCGAACGTGGGCATCGTCGGCATCCCTGATCCCCGGCTCGCGGTCCTCTCCGGGCTGTACGATTCGGCCCCGATCGTGCCCGCCACCGCGCGGTTCGTGGATATCGCCGGGCTGGTGCGCGGGGCGTCACAGGGCCAGGGGCTGGGCAACCAGTTCCTCGCGCACATCCGCGAGACCGACGCGATCTGCCAGGTCGTCAGGGTGTTCTCCGATCCGGATGTGAGTCATGTCGATGGCGATGTGTCACCCGCGCGCGACGTCGACACCGTGGCGACCGAACTGATCCTGGCCGATCTGCAGACCCTGGAGAAGGCGGTTCCCCGCCTCGTTAAGGAAACGAAGTTCGCCAAGAATCCGGAGCGCCAGCGGGTAGCTGACGCGGCCGCTGCCGCCCAGCAGGTGCTGGACGGTGGCACGACGCTGTTCGCAGGGGCGGCCGCGGCCGGCATCGACCTGGCTGACCTTCGCGACCTCCACCTCCTCACCGCGAAACCCTTCGTCTACGTGTTCAACATGGATGAGGCTGAACTGGCCGACGGGGAACTGCAGGCCAAGCTGGCCGCGCAGGTGGCGCCGGCCGAGGTGATCTTCCTGGATGTGAAGACCGAGGCGGAGCTGGCGGAACTGCCCGAGGACGAAGCGGCGGAAATGGCGGCCGAACTCGGGATGGGCGAACCCGGCCTGAACCGGCTCGCGCACGCGGGATTCAGCGCCCTGGGCCTGATGACCTTCCTGACCGCGGGGCCGAAAGAGGTCCGGGCCTGGGAAATCCCGGTCGGCGCAACGGCCCCGGAAGCAGCGGGCGTGATCCACACGGACTTCCAGCGCGGCTTCATCAAGGCGGAAGTGGTCGCGTTCGATGACCTGGTGGCCGCGGGGTCGCTGACGGCCGCCCGATCTGTGGGCAAGGTGCGGATCGAGGGCAAGGACTACGTGATGCACGACGGCGACGTCGTCGAGTTCCGCTTCAACGTCTGAACGTCAGACCCGTCTTCTACGGTACGTACCGCCCAGAGGCTTCGGCAGCAGCACCGTCCGGATCCACCACGAGCCCGGCGAGCAGCCCTGGGCCGAAGTCCTGGAGTTGCCTGGCTGCTTCGCCGCCGGGAGCAAAATGGATGAGTTGCGGCAGGCCCTGACTGAGGCCATCAGCCTCTACCTGTCTGAACCTGGCGACGTGAAGCACGTCGAACTGGAGGACGAGCCAGGCACAGTCACCGAGCACCGGATGCTGGCGCGGACCGCCTGACGGAGCGCACCGCGGTCAGTGATTGACCACCCTGAACCCGACCTCAGCGTGCGATTCCTGAAGCGCCCGCCCGGCAATCAGGTGTACGGCAGTGAGCTTGTGGGTGGACAGTGAGATTCCGTGGCTTGTGAGGCTCGATAAGCCGGTTGATTTGCGGGCACTAAGGGCCGGCCGAGACTGCTTTTATGTAGCGGATGAAGTTGCTAAGTAGCGGATGAAGTTCCCGCGCTGCCCGGCAATCAGGTCGATCGCTCCAGCAGACGGCAGCGGCGTCACGACGTCCAGTTGGCTGCGCGACACGGGCGTTGGGTGCTCGCCCGGGCCCCCAGACCCCGCTAAGATGCCTCGTAAGGCATCGGGTGTAGCGATTTTGTCGTGCGCTGCGGAGCGGGCTGGCAGGGGTCAACAGAGAGTTTCCGGCAAAGCTGAGTATCGACGTAGTCGCAGGTCAGAGACACCATGGTCGCTAATCGTGTTGCTCCCCGCCTGGCCAATGGGCGGTGTGATTGCTGGTCCATCCGGTGCCGGGCCTCGCAAAGGGGCTCCCGGGTCGGCAGGTTATGGCGCAGAATAGGGCGATAGACGGCATAGGAAGGCACCGCAACTCATTGCTGCGCGTGCGCAGGAACGGGCGGAGGTGCGATGGTTCGCCGGT
>Ga0208589_1000771_pt1 | contig 14248 bp, 11 predicted proteins | sample NGESurshal092012_2_FD_184486 | JGI IMG/M metagenome (GOLD analysis project Ga0208589, IMG submission 184486) | Arctic peat soil microbial communities from Barrow, Alaska - NGEE Surface sample F53-2 shallow-092012 (SPAdes) | ecosystem: Environmental > Terrestrial > Soil > Wetlands > Peat ... | reverse complement strand
TGACCGGTCTGTCGCGCAAGGTGCTTCAACGGCTGGATGTGATGGCAGTGAAGCCACTGCGGTTGCCAGAAGATTAGAGCTTCGCGGGTGGGGTGACCGTAAGGCTTTCGACGATGACGCCTGCGGTTTCAAAGTGTGAGACTCGATGGCTGGTGCCGTGGCTCATGAAAATAGCCTTGGCGAGAAGTCTAATGAGAGGACGCGACTCCTCCGCGAACCAGCGCGTAGCGGACTGGTCCCAGTCGACGATGAGGTTGTAGGTCGCGTCGCATTTGGGACAAATGAGTTGCTGTTCGAGCGAACGGGGAAATGAGCCGCCGGAGAGTTTGCGGACGGGGTCAGTGCCAGAGCGTATAGCTGCAATCCTCAGAGACATGCTGGGTTTGGGTTATCCTTGCGAAATTTGTTGCGAGACTTCGTTGATGCGGTCGTCATGGCTGGGTGGCTGACTGGTGACGAGGAAAAGGACGGGTGCGGCGCTTCGGTTGCCAGCTTGATGATGCTGGCCGGGTGCGATCTCGATGCCTTCGCCGGTGCGAAGCGTGTGGTCGTGGTGGTCCACCTCGAGCGTTAATTCGCCATCGAGGACGTAGAAGAACTGACGTGCGTGGTTGTGATGGTGGCGGGTTTCGCTGGTGCCGGGTGGCATCCGCTCTTCGATGATGCTGAGCTCTGGTGTGCGGACGAGGTGCCAGCCGTCGCACTTGCCGCCCCAGGTGTAGTGCTCGGCCGTTTCGATGCTGATGTTTCGCATCTCGTTTAGATGCTCCTCACAGCGGTATGTTGCCGTGTTTCTTTGGTGGATTTTTTTCGCGTTTGGTGGCGAGCATGTCGAGCGCCGTGTTGAGGCGGCGGCGGGTTTCGCTGGGGCGGATGACGGCATCGACATAGCCTCGTTCAGCGGCGACGTAGGGATTGGCGAAACGCTCGCGGAACTCCGCCACCTTCTCGCCGCGGGCTTCGGCGAGGACTTCGAGCTTCTGCTCTTCGCTTAGAGAGACACCCTGCGGCATGATCGCTTCGGCCCGGCGGAGTGCTGCGTTCAACTCGCGTTTGTAGACGATGTTAACTGCGCCTTCTGGACCCATAACAGCGATCTCGGCTGTGGGCCACGCGATGTTCCAGTCGGTGCGGAGGTGTTTCGAACTCATGACGCAGTAGGCTCCGCCATAGGCTTTGCGTGTGATGACGGTGAGCTTGGGGACGGTGGCTTCGGCGAAGGCGTACAGGAGTTTTGCGCCGTGGCGGATGATGCCGCCGTGCTCCTGCTGGACGCCGGGCATGAAGCCCGGAACGTCCTCGAAGGTGATGAGGGGGATATTGAAGGCGTCGCAGAAACGGACGAAGCGCGCGCCTTTGACGGAGGCGTTGATGTCGAGGACACCGGCGAGAACGGCAGGCTGGTTCGCGACGATTCCTGTCGGGCGGCCATTCATCCGGGCAAAGCCGACGATGATGTTACGGGCATAGTGCTCGTGGACCTGAAAAAAATAGCCTTCATCGACGACATGCTGGATGACTTCGACCATGTCGTAAGGCTGGTTGCTCTCGGCGGGGATGATGGTGTCGAGTGCGGCGTCGGCGCGGGTGGGGTCATCCTGCGTGGGTTTGCGCGGTGGGTCGTCGAGGTTGTTCGAAGGGATGAAGCTGAGGAGTTCGCGGACGGTGGCGAGACACTCCTGATCGTCGTGGGCCATGAAGTGGGCGACGCCGGAGATCTCATTGTGGGTTACAGCTCCGCCCAACTCTGCCTTGGTAACGTCTTCGTGCGTGACGGTCTTGATGACGTCGGGACCGGTGACGAACATGTAGCTGGTTTTCTCGGTCATGATGGTGAAGTCGGTGATGGCAGGCGAGTAGACCGCACCGCCCGCGCACGGTCCCATGATGGCGGAGATCTGCGGAATGACACCGCTCGAGAGCGTGTTGCGAAGAAAGATGTCGGTGTAGCCGGCGAGGGAGACGACACCCTCCTGGATACGTGCCCCGCCAGAGTCGTTCAGGCCGATTACGGGAGCGCCGACGCGCATGGCCATGTCCATGATCTTGACGATCTTGGCGGCGTTGGCTTCGGAGAGCGAGCCGCCGAAGACGGTGAAATCCTGCGCGAAGACGAAGACGACGCGACCGTGAATGCGGCCGTGCCCGGTGATGAAGCCGTCGCCGGGGACGCGCTGCGAGTCCATGCCAAAGTCGGTGGCGCGATGGGTGACGAACTTGTCCGTTTCTTCGAAGGTGCCCTCGTCGAGAAGGAAGTCAATGCGCTCGCGGGCGGAGAGCTTGCCGGATTTTTTCTCGCGGGCCCGCCGCTCGGGGCCGCCACCCTCTTCGGCGATGGCGTGGCGGGCAGCCAACTCGGCCAGCTTGGTTTGGTGGGGGGTGGGATTGGCTTGCGGAGGGGCGGAATGTTCAACGGCTGCCATAGGGGGTGATTTTAGCAAGCGGCGGCGAATCGCGGTATCGACGCGTGGTTCATGCGACGGATACATCGCCATTCACGATCGATACGGCAGCCTCGCTACCGGACGACTGCCTCGGGGTTTGTCTCTGCGATGGGCAATCTCACACGAAACTCGGTTTGACCATGCCGCGAATCGAAATCGATCGAGATGCGCATCGAGCAATCCTGAATCTGCTCGGCCAGGCTCCGTACGGAGCAGCAGGAGGCGATCCATCGTACTACTGCGTCCAGGGCCGGCTGCTCCACCGTACGAGCCAGCAGGTTCAGCGAGTCCAGAGTGACTTCGGTGTCGGCAAGCAGGCAAGCGCAAGCCGTCTCCATTCCGTGGCCGGCGAGCCAACCTTCGATCATCTCTTCGCGGTCCGCTCGCTCTAAAGAGGACCTCACATTTTGATTCTGAATCTCCATGCAGGACGTACGGACGGCATCTACGGTGGCGATTCCAGCGCTCGCACATCTCCTGGGGGCGACACCAGGCGCGAATAAGGCAAAATGCCGGTGGTGTCTCCGCCACTCCACTCAACGAATTTGTTCGGGCCGGAGCCGCGATCGATGAATAAGGCCAGTCGACCGGAAAGAACGATGTAAAGAGCCGCCACCGGTTGACCCTTCGCGCTCAACACTTCGTCAACATCCAGCTTTCGAATGGACCCGTGAGCCACCAGCCACTCCAGCTCGGTTTCGGGGGCTGTCCCGAGGGTTCTGTGCTCGGCCTACCGATCGATACGATCGCGTGCTATCACCGCAGTTTCCATAGGGGGTGATTTTAGCAAGCAGCGGCGAATCGAGTCCTGCGGCATGGTTTCAGAGGTGCACCTCCCTTCCCTGTGTTTTCGTGCAAAGTATTCATTTTATTATGCTTATGGTTGTACCTCGGGTGAGGGCGGTTCGTAAAGTATTGATTCTGCTCGACCGTAGACGCCTCGACGTCGGCAAAGTATTCATTCTATGTGGCTTAATGGTGGACTGATCAAAGAAAAGCCCCGGCGTTGGCCGGTGCTGGCTTCTGATGATCCTGTCTTTATTTTAGCTGATGGGAGTGAACTCATCCGCCAAATTCAGAAGGGAAATAGCTCGATTGTTTTCAGGTGCTTAGGTGATTTTTGCATGCTCCCGGGGCTTGACATGCAATTTTGAACAGAAATTGCTCCAAAGACTCATAAGTTATTTATTCGTCTGTGCTTATGGGGTTGATTCCCTCGTGTTTTGCGGAATACCGCAGAAAGAGGTAATCTGCTGCACCTTTTGTGCTGAGAAGCTTCCACCAGGGAGCCGTAGCGGGAGAGAACTCAACGTTGGCAACCAGGCCTGGCCTGAGGTTCCCTGCGGCTCTTCCAGCAATCTGAGGCGCCACCGTCAGGAAAAGTTCATCTATGAACCCGCCTGCGAGAAATTCGCCAAACAGGGTTGGGCCGGCTTCGTGAAGTAGTAACTCCACTCCAGCCTCACGTCTGAGCCATGTCAGGATCGCAGAAGGTGAGATGCCCTTCTCCGCCGCGGGGAGCGCCTTCACCTCGACTAAGGCGAGCGTTTCCGATCCACTTTGCGACAACCTCTGTTTGCCTTGCTTTGTTGTCAGTATGAGCACCCTCGTTCGAGGAGTATGAAAGACGGCACTGGCCAGCTCCAGGTTGCCGGTTCCCGAGACTACCACTACGAGTGGATAGTCCGACTTGTGGAGCACCTCGGTTCGATACTTCCGGTAGAGATCTTTTGCTGGCTGATAGACAGATTCAGGGAGCCAAGTTCCCTGCGGACCAACGGCTTGAAGCGTCCCCGACCCCACCAGCACCGCATCTGCTGAAGCCCGCAGCAGGCCCATGATGAAGCGGTCTTCTTCGTTCGATTTACTGATCTGCGCTCCTTCAGACTGACCCGGCAAGTTGAAGCTTACGACTCCGTCGAGTGTCGACACGAAGTTTGCGATGCAATAAGGGCGCTCTCGCGGGGCAGGCGGAAAAGAAAGATCTCCGTCGTATCTGGCGCGGAGACTCTCGGGAAGGGCTAGTTTCGACGACTGAGTGGGCGGAGCTGCGAACAGGGTGCGAATCGGTTCCATAGCTGAAAAGACTACTTCAATCTGAATGCTCCTCACATCCGCGATGTGACCGCATCCCTGACGTTCCTCCTGTAACCGTACCTTCAATTGGTGGCAACAGGTCGACTTGCTCATTGAACGCGGCACATGTCTGTTGGAACATTCTGAACTTGCGTTCCGAAATCAGGCTCGCTTGGCAGACGGACATTGGCGCGAAGATGATTTGGCAATGATCATTTTTTGCGAAGATAAGGCGAATATAATTGGCAGATATTTGCTGATGGACACATCCTCAAATCTCGAACGGTTTGGGTTTTTGCATATTGACCTGAACTCTTTTTTTGCTTCGGTGGAGCAGCAGTTGCACCCGGAGCATCGCGGGAAGCCGCTGGCTGTGGTGCCTACGAAGGCGGACACGACTTGCTGCATTGCGGCGAGCTATGAGGCGAAGGCGCTGGGGATCAAGACCGGGACGCAGGTGGGGGAGGCCAAGAGGATTTGCCCGGAGATTGTGCTGATCGAGGGCGATCATGCGGACTATGCGAAGTACTCCAAGGCGATTGCCGATGCCGTGGAGCTTTGCTGTCCGGTGGCGCATACGCCTTCGATCGATGAGATGGTGTGCGAGTTGATGGGGCAGGAACAGGAGCCTCCGCGGGCGAGGAAGATTGCGCTGGAGATCAAGCAGTCGATCTATAAGAATGTGGGCGTGGCGCTGCGGTGTTCGATTGGGATGGCTCCGAACCGGTACCTGGCGAAGATTGCCAGCGATATGCAGAAGCCGGATGGGTTGATCGGGCTGCTGCCTTCGCAGTTGCCGCGGGCGATTGCGCACCTGGAGCTGCGCGACCTGCCAGGCGTGGGGGCGCGGACCGAGGTGCGGCTGAATAAGAAGGGCATCACGACGATGGAGCAGTTGCTGGCGCTCGATCGCGCGGGAATGCATAAGCTTTGGGACAGCGTGTGGGGCGACCGGCTTTATCACTGGCTGAGGGGAGATGAGACGGGCGACGATGGCGCTCCCGTGTCGAGCGGAGTGCAGAAGTCGCTGGGGCACTCGCATGTGATGGCACCGGAGTTTCGCACGGATAAGGGTGCGTGGGCGGTCGCACACAAGCTGCTGCATAAAGCTGCGATGCGGGTGCGGATGGAGAAGTTTTATGCGGGGTCGCTGGCGGTGACGATACGGTTTGCGCTGACGAAGGAGCAGGCGGCGCGCATGAAGTCGCGGCAGCACTTCAGCGGCTTGCAGCACTCCGGCTGGGGGATGGAGGCGCACTTCAGAGAGTGCCAAGACACGCTGACGCTGCTGGAGGTGATGCGCCAGTTGTGGAAACAGCGGCCGCAGGGGGCGGAGTTTCAGAAGCCCTTCTTTGTCGGCGTGACGCTACGAAACCTGACTCCGGAGGAGGAGCACCAGCCGGAGTTGTTTGCCGACCCGAACAACAGGCCGCAACTTTCAGCGACTATGGACAAGCTGAATTTGAAGTATGGCCACACGACACTGCACTTTGCCGGAATGCTGCCTGCGCGGGAAAGTGCACCGACACGGATCGCCTTTACGCAAATCCCCGTGCAGTACGGAGTGGACTACATGTAGGACTGCGGCGGAGTCCGTTTTGTTACCCTTAAAATTATTTCTTCGGCGGTGTTCCTTGCGGGCGCATGCAGATCCCTGCTGCCTCTTCTGCATCTGACGAAATGAAAAGGAGATTTATCGATGAACGCTCGATCCATTCTTTTCGCGCGCGGCACTATAGTGCTCTGCGGCGCGGCGATTTTGCTGGCTGCCGGCTGCAAGAAGATGCCGAACCGCAAGCCAGGCTTTACTGCGGCGATCAACGCCTACTACAGCACACACCCGGCGTGCCTGTGGACTGACCCGGTGCAGTTTCCGGCGCAGGTGGACAAGTCCGACGCGAGCGAGATGGCGGAGTACAACGCTTTGGTGGATCAGGGATTGCTGGCGCGGAGCGGAGCAGAGAAAGATCCGAGGCGAGCGGACGAGGGAGAAGCGGTGAATCACTACGATCTCTCCGATAAAGGCCGCTCCGCGTGGACGGTCGATGCGCAGAAGCCGGGGTATGGCAACTTCTGCTATGGACACCGCGACGTGAGCAGCATCGATAACTGGACGCCGACGGACGGCTCTCGCGGCTCAACTTCGGTGGTGAACTACCACTACACGGTCAAGGGCGCTCCGGCATGGGCGACCGCGATAGCGGCGCAGAACGTATTCCCACGCTTGCATGCTGATCTGAGTGGACCGCAGGTAGACCAGGCGTTGCTGATGAGCAATGGGCCCGGCCATGGCTGGCAGGTAACGTCGGTGCGGCAGATGCAGGTCCCGGGCGCGGACGGCGACGCCAGCGACTAGCACGGAAGTGCACATCTAGTTGCGCAGCGCCGCCATTGCTTTTTCGTACGACTCCATCTGGTATTCATGCGGCGGTATATTACCGGCGAGGTAGCGCACGAAATAATCCCAACGGCGGCGCGTCATGTAGAGCGTATCTGCGCCATAGCCGTGGCCCTCGTTGGGAAAAACAATGAGATCAAAGTCCTTGTTGGCTTTGATGAGCGCGTCGACAACGAGCAATGTGTTGTTGAAGGGTACGTTTTCGTCCATCGTGCCGTAAGAAAGGAGGAGATGGCCCTTCAGATTTTTCGCATAGTTCTGGTTAGCCTGAGTGTCGTAATTGCTGGTGCCGTCCGGATTTTCGACCAGGAGGCCATTCCACTTTTCCGCCCAGTCAGCTTCGTAGTCGCGGCTGTCCTGATTGCCGCTCTCTGCGATTCCCACTTTGAAGAAATCTGGAAAGTGGAACATTGCGGAGGCGGTGGCGTTGCCTCCGCCAGAGTGGCCGAAGATGCCGACGCGATCGATATCGATCCAGGGATAGCGCTGTGCCAGCTCCTTCATTCCGGCAATCTGGTCCGGTATGGTGTCGTCACCGAGATTGCCATAGTAGAACTCGTGGAAGGACTTGGAGCGTCCCTCTGTTCCCATGCCGTCGATGCAGACGACAACGAACCCGAGCTCTGCGAGCGACTGCAGGTCACGATGCGCCGGAAGGAACTGCCGTGCCTCGCAGGAGTTTGACCAGGGGCCGGGGTAGACGTAGTTGACGATAGGATATTTTTTGGCTGGGTCAAAGTCTGTCGGCTTAAACAGGAAGCCATAGAGATCGGTTTTGCCGTCGCGCGCCTTGACGGTGAACTGCGTGAGCGGCTTCCAGCCAGCGGCTACGAGTTTGGTGATGTCCTGTCGGGTGACGTGCATCGCCAGATTGCCGTCGTCGTCGCGCACCACGGTGGTCTGCGACTGGGTTGGCGTGGAGTAGACATCGACGAAGTAGCGGCCGTCGGGCGATGGCGTAATGCTGTGGTCGGCGTCTTCGGGAGTGAGACGCTTCTGATCGGTTCCGTCGAAGTGGACGCTGTAGTACTGCAAGTAATAAGGGTCGAGGCCGGGTTCCTTGGCCGCGCCGAGGAAGTAGAGGGTGCGCGTCTTCTGATCCACCTTGAGGACCTGGGTCACGCGGCCTGCGCCATGCGTGATTTGGGTTTTCAGCTTGCCTGTCGTGAGGTCGTAGAGATACATCTGGCCCCAGTTACTGCGCTCGCTGAACCAGAGGAACTCGTTCGAGCTGGAGAGATAGCGCCAGTTGACGACGTTTTCGCCGCTCTCTAAGAATTTGGGATCGGTCTCGGTGAAGACAGTACGAACGTCGCCATTCGAGGCGTCGGCCACGCGGAGCCACTCCTGCTTGTGATCGCGCGAGGTTGAAACAAACGCGAGGGTTTTGCTGTCATCACCCCACTGCACATCGTCCCAGTTCTTGTCGGTGCAACTGATGTCATCGCAGACGGTGGAGCGATGGTAATCGGCTGGAGTCTTCAGCCGTATGACCTTGCGCTCGGCGACATCGATGATGACCCGCTCGATCATCGGCACGTTTACATCACCCACCAGCGGGTACTTCCACGTCAGGAGATCTGGATGGCCGTTCGTCACGGGCACGAGGTACATGTTGCCAACCTTGCGCTGGTCCTGCTGGAAGGTCGCAATCTTCTTCGAGTCCGGCGACCAGACGAGGATGGCACTATTGCTGCGTTGCCAGCCTGCATTGTCGGTAGCGTAGCCAAAGTTCGTCACACCGTCGGTGGTGAGCTTGGTTTCTTTGCCGCTCTTGAGATCGCGCACCCACAGGTTCCAGTCGCGAATGAATGCACCTTGTTTCTTATCGGGCGAGATGGCCACCGGTTCGCTCCCAGCGCTGTTGATCTTCTCAGCCTTACACTTTCCGTTTCCGCTCAGGTCGCAGCGCATCTTCGTTCCATCAATCGTGACGACGATCTTTCGGTCCGCATCCGACAAAACCAAGTCTGAGATTTCAAGATGGCGCGGGTCGTACTGCATCACGCCGGATGAAGCCGCTGTGAGCGCCGCGGCAAGTTTGGCGTGATCGAAGGCTGGAGCCTTCGTGCCCTTCGCTGGATCGACCAGCATGTATGTCGATCCATCGGCGGAGTAATCGCGATACCAGAAGCGGCCATCGGTCAGCCAGTTTGCGCTGTGAACCGTGTGATAGACCAGCGGATTCACGTTATAGGACATGAATTTTTCTGCGCGCGCATAGTCTGCGGTTGTCAGTTGTTTGCCCTGTGCCACTCCGCTGGCCGTCAGGCAACAGGCAAATATAACCCCTGCAACCACTGATAATCCCTTATGCGTGAACATTCTTCCGGCCTCTCCAACTACCTCTTTCAGCCCTCTGAGGGGTTGACGTTTCGTCTATGCCCTTCGGATATTCTACGTTTGCCATCGAAGCGCAGGGACCCGGAGATTGACCGTTATGCATCGCTCTCATGTCTGCGCAGTTTCCACAGCATCTGCCGCAGAATTCCCATCCATACCGGTACATCGGTTGCCGAGAGGCCCATACGCAGGACGAGCCGCCGGATCTGATCCTCGCTGCAGTTGGCGGGATGCCGCCGCGTATATTCAGTCTTCTCCAGAACCTCGCTGAGCAATGCAGTCAGCCGTTCTCGTTCGCCCGCTGCGGCGGGGTCTGACGTCGACATTCCCACGGCATCTTTGCTCTGGCGGACGATCTCATACAGACATACCGCCGCCGCCTGACCGAGATTCATCGACGGGTGCCGCACAGCTTCGTACTGCTGCATGGGGATGGTCAGGAGCCAGTTGCAGTGGCTTAACTCCTCATTGCTCAGCCCTGTTTTCTCAGAACCAAAGAGAAGTGCAACCTTGCCCGCGCTATCTGCCCGCGCCACTTCGTTTCGAACCAGCGCCGCGCCATCCGGCAATTCATATAACGGCTGCTGCAAGGCTCTATCGCCAACGGCTGTCGTACCCACCACCACAGTGCAATCTGCCACTGCCTCTGCCACACTGGCAAACGTGAGAGCGTTCACGATGACCTCTGTAGCATCGACTGCGGATCGGGCGGTCTCAAGCGGTACGGCGTAGTCGTTCACAATGCGCAGATGGCGGAAGCCAAAATCGTGCATCGCCCGCGCCACCGCGCCGATGTTATTCGGGTTACGCGCGCGCACCAGCACGACCACGACTCGATCGGATTGTTCCGAAAGCAGCATTACTCCTGATTTTAGGCGCAAGAAAAAGCGGCTGGCGAAGACCTCTCGCCAGCCGCCTGCAGTTTTTACTCTTTTCTATCTTTTCTCGTCGTGGCCACGCGGATGCTCCTGCGTCCTCGCGTTGTGCTTGTCGTTATTGATCGAGCGGCTGACATTGTTCTGCCGCTGGTTGATCTGCTGACGCTCCTGGCCGGTTAACCTGCCGCCATTGGCTTCACGGTCATTACGCGTCTCACGATTGATGCTGCCTTCGCGATTTTCCACATTCCGCGTTTCGCCTGCAGTCATCTGGCCGGAGCGAACGCCTTGACCGATGCGCTGCTGCTGGTTATTTGCACGTTCGCCAACGCGCGACATCGCCATCGTCTGAGGACGTCCATGATTGAAGGAGGCATACTGCGTCCGGTCCCTGGAGGCCGCCTCGCGATGGCTCATCTGCATGCTGGTTGCTTCGGAGTGCTGCTCGTGGAAAGCGGCTTCCTCGCGCGCACTGGCACGAACTGCCAGACCTCCGTGGCCACCGTTGAAGCTGACGCGGGTATAGTTGTTCACGACCACGGGACGGCTATAGACATTGTGAACAACATTGATGTTGATATTGTTCACCGAGCGGTTGTAGGCAAATACGCCATGGTTCCAGTAGCCGCCCTCATATCCGTAGCCGGTATAGCCGAAGCCGTAGTGGACGCCGCCATAGAAGCCAATGTGCGGTCCCCAATAGCCGGCGTGGAAGATATATGCGCTGCCGCCCCATCCCCAATATCCAGGAGTCCAAAGCAGGCCGACAGCGGGCGGTTGAACCCAGACTCCGGGAACCCAATAGTAGCCATCCGTGCCGTAGGCCCAGTACCCGGGGGTCCACATATAACCGGCACCAGGGCACAGCGGTTGGGTATAAACAGGCAACACCGGCGGCGCTATGCCCACCGAGATAAAGACCGCGGCAAACGCGCCCATGGGAATCAGGCTGACGGCTGCTGCAATGAAAAACTTACGAATAAAGCCAATAGATCGCATACTTTCAACCTCGGGAGCTTAGCGGCTTGTGCGCCGCTGCATATTTTCGGAACAGGCCGTTGAAGCCTGTTCCGTACTGCCTCTATGGAAACACAAGGTCGTGCAGGAAGTTTCACACTTTCTTGCGAACGGGGAATCCACTCCTACAACTTAAGTGTTGTCCTGACTTAACTCCTTTCCATCCATGCGCTTTCCATGCTGTTCCGCGGGGCGATCCCGCCGGTCATCTACACTCTTAATCTGATCCCGTATGTCCGACAACTTTGCCCAGACCGTCAAGCAGCAGGCAGACATCGTCCGCATCATCGGCGACTACGTGAAGCTGCGCAAGAGCGGCGCGCAGAACTACACCGGGCTCTGCCCCTTTCATAAAGAGAAGACAGGGTCCTTCTCCGTCAACGCAACCCACGGCTACTTCTATTGTTTCGGTTGTCACGAGAAGGGCGACGTCTTCACCTTCGTCATGAAGCTCGAGAACCTCAGCTTCCCCGAGGCCGTTCGCGCCGTCGCCACCAAGTGCGGCATCGCCCTGCCCAAGCGCGAGTTCAGTTCGCCCGAAGAGGCGCGCGACGCCGGCATCCGGCGCCAGCTCATCGATATCCACGAAGTCGCAACCCAGTACTTCGAGGCCGCGCTCAAATCCCCCGAGGCTGCCCGCGCCCGCGAATATCTCACCGGCCGCGGCGTTACGCCTGAGACCATAGCGAAGTTCCGCATCGGCTACGCACCCGACGACTTCAACCACATGCGCGAGCAGATGGCCAAACACTTCAGCGAAGAGGTGCTCCGCGGCAGCGGCCTCTTCAGCGCCAAGGAGCAGGCCGACGGAAGCCTCGGCGCAATGTATGCCCGCTTCCGCAAACGCATCACCTTTCCCATCGCCAACGAGCAGGGCAAGACCATCGCCTTTACCGCGCGCGCTCTCGACAGCGAAGACGAAAAAGGCAGGCCTATCGCCAAGTACCTCAACTCCCCCGAGACCGCGCTTTACACCAAGGGGCAGGTCCTCTTCAATCTCGACAAAGCCAAAGGCGACATGCGCACGCATGACTTTGCCCTGCTTGTCGAAGGCCAGATGGACTGCATCTCGGTCTACATGGCTGGCATTCACAACGTGCTCGCCACCTCCGGTACCGCGTTCACAGAGATGCAGGTGCGCCTGCTTAGCCGCTTCACCAAGCGCGTCGTCGTCAACTTCGACCCTGACCAGGCAGGCGCCAATGCTGCCGAGAAGTCTATCGCGCTACTGACCGAAGAGGGCTTCGAGGTTAAGGTGATTGCGCTCGAAGGCGGTCTCGATCCAGACCGTTTCGTACGCGAACAGGGCGTGCAGGCATACATGGCCGCCCTGCGTACCGCCAAGCGCCACAGCGACTACCTGATCGACCGGGCCCGTCACCTGTTTCCAGCGCGCACTGCCGACGCGAAAGTGAAGGCACTCAACTTTCTTCTGCCTCACATTCGCCGCATGCCCAACCGCATTCAGCGCGACGAGTTCGCCGCCGACGCCGCGCAGAAACTCGGCATCGACTCTGCCATTTTGCGTCAGGAGCTGAAGCAAGCCGCCGCACAACGCGTCGAAAGCGTCCGCTCCCCCGCGCATGATCCGGCCAGCGAAACCGAGCGCGTCCTCCTTCGTGTGCTCGTTCTGCCCGAGCAAGATCGCGCACGCACCCTGGCCGCAGAGCAGTTATCGCAGCATCCTGAATGGTATGACACTCTAGCTTCGGCCAGCGTTCTCGAAGCGCTGGCGAACGCCCCCGCTCCGGCTAACCCTCTCGACGCAGCGCCCGACCAGCCCAGCCGCGTGCTGCTCGCGCACGCGCTCGAATCTACGGACGAAACAGAGCCATCCGGTGGCCCACCGCAATCCATGACCGAGCAGGTTGAAAATGCTCTCCACACACTCCAGCGTCGGCATATCGAACGTCGCCAGCGCGAGGTCCGCACCCTGATCGCTGAAGCTGACCGGCGCGGCGATCAGGAGATGCTTACCAAGCTCACGGAAGAAAAACTACAGATCGACCGCACCCTCCGTCAGCTCTAGTTTCGCTGTCTTCGTCACTGAACCACTGCAACCGTAAGCTAAAATAAGCAAAGCATTTCTCGCCGGAGATCTCCCCTGACATGGCCGTTTTTCAACGCATTCTCAAGAACCTGTTCGCCATGTTCACCGGCCGCATCATCACGGTTCTGCGGCAGCTGGTAATTCCGCCTCTCTTCATTGCGCGTTATTCGATCGCTCAGTATGGCGAGTGGGGTGTGCTTTCCGGCGCCGTCACTGCACTCAGTATGCTCAACTTTGGCATCCAGACCTTTATGAGTCAGGATCTAGCTGTTCGCCTTAACGAAGGCGATATGGAGGATTATCAGCGTCGCCAATCCACCGCCTTACGGCTGATCTGCGGCGTCATTCTTGTTGCATCTGTTCTGTGCCTGGTCTTGTTCGTTGTCCCGCTGAATACATGGCTCCGCCTTGATCTCAGCCGCCGGGACACGCAGTGGACAGCCTATCTTCTCTGCCTTTTTGTTCTGGCAAACAGCCTCTATGGATACTTTAGCGGACTCTTTATGGGAGTCGGACTCGCTCATCGGGGTGGCCAGTGGAGTAATGTCCAGGCTGCGCTATCGATCGTCGGCCTGCTGATTTGCGTGTCGCTTCATCTCTCTTTTCCGATCCTCGCAGGCGTGCAGCTCCTCGCCACTCTTTGCGCGACGGTAGCGATGCTAATCGATATCCGCCGCACGGTGCCTCAGGTATTTCCTAACCTCGACTCCTGGGATGGCTCCGCTGTCATGGAGATCGTCAAGCCCAGCAGCCACTTCGGCCTGCTCAGCGCTTGCACCTTTCTTACGTTCCAGGCTCCTCTGATCGTGCTTCAGCGTTTTGTTGGTCCTGTCGCCGTGGCCGCATTCATCATCATGAGGACGTTGTTCTCGATGTGCCGCCAGATCCTCGCCATGTTCACCCAATCGATGGGCCCGGAGATCACGGTACTCTTCGGGCGGCGGGACTGGCCGGGCATCTCCCGCCTTTACGAGTACTCCGAGCGCTTCATCTTTTTCCTTGTTCCTGTCCTCAACACCGGTGTTCTCCTGCTCTCACCGCT
>Ga0208589_1000770_pt1 | contig 14283 bp, 12 predicted proteins | sample NGESurshal092012_2_FD_184486 | JGI IMG/M metagenome (GOLD analysis project Ga0208589, IMG submission 184486) | Arctic peat soil microbial communities from Barrow, Alaska - NGEE Surface sample F53-2 shallow-092012 (SPAdes) | ecosystem: Environmental > Terrestrial > Soil > Wetlands > Peat ... | reverse complement strand
GCTTCGTCGTCGCGTCTCGCTCGCGGCCAAAATCCACTTCGCCTGGCCGCGCGGGACTTTTGCCACAGGCTGCTAGCTCGACCCGCACAAATCCGCGGCTTGTGGTCTTGGATATGTCTGTCATCCAAGGGACAGGCAGAAATTCGGACCCCGCGGGCGGCGACGACATCCTGATCCCCGATCGTGCATTGCGAGAGCTTGCAGCGAAACCATTCGACGAAGCAGCGATAATCATTGGAAAAATCATTTATTGGTCGAAGATTCGTAACGGGCATTTGTTCATTGGCGCCCATCCGCAAGACCTCTTTAGAAAGCAGGCAAGATCCGACGGGACTCCACTCGTGCAAGACGATATCGTTCACCTCCCGTCTACCGAGAGATTCAATACGCTTGATTTATCATCGGACGCTGCGCTTAGGAGATTTCTGCAGAATGCAAATAACGGAGCCGGCGCGACGTGGATCGCCGATCAAAACGAAAAGATCATGCAACTCTGCGATGCATTCAAGCAATTTGCTGCTGAAATGACTTTACCCACGCCAGAAGCATGGCATGAATATCTATCCATCCCAGATATGGTTTGCTTTGCCCAGTCAAAAGCGGGCGATTATTGGTGCCCGCACTGGGTCAAACACCTTGAATCGGACGAACATTGTATTGCCTTGATTCGATGGCTGAAATTGATCGGCAGGTATTGCCTGTTGCGCGCACGCGGACAAGAGAGGGGATTCGGAGACCGCAATAATTTCGATGACTTGGAGTACGCGTTGCTTGCTTCCTACACCGAATCCCTCAAGAGCCGCGACAAAGGACAAATACTCGCTGCCCGAAGCCTGTTTCCGTGGGTAAGGGTGATTTCCTAATACGAGGATATCCCATTCGATTCATCCAGCAATATCATCCAATTCAACATTCAATGCCCCGGCAATATTTCTGAGCACCGCCACCGACCCCTGCTTCTTGCCCGTCTCAAATTCAGCAAGATACGCGCGTGCGATTTCGGCCGACTTGGCAAGCGATTCCTGCGTCAATCCACGATGCTGCCGGAAAACGCGAATCGGATTCTCACCGGCCACCAAACGCGCGGCGACTTCGCGCGGGAATGCCTCTTCATTTCTGGACTTGGCCGCGTCATAGGCACGGATGTCATCAAGCATTTCAGCATCGTGCTTGAGTTGCTCGAAGTCCTTGAGCGGCACCAACGCGAACTGCTTGCCTTTGCGATCAATAATCTCGGTCTTCACGCGCATCACTTCCCCCCATCCACACTCACACTATCCGCGATCTTGTTCAGAAGAATCTGATCCGAGTTGGCAAAATCCGAATTCTTGGATAAACGCAGCGTCACCGCCTCATGGCCGGGGAACATGGCGCAGAGCACCAATTCCGTGTCGATCTCGGCGGATTCCTGGCCGTCGGAAATCATCGTGGCTTTGAGCAAAATGGCGCGATTCCGGCCGAATCGGGTCTGCTCCTGCGATACGTCGAGATTGCTGAAAACCTCTTCGCGGATCGGCGTGCGCATCAAATAAAGCTCGGGCGGAATATCGGCCCGTAAATGCTCGCGGTAGAGCCTGATGCTGCGGTGGCCGCCGGTTGAATCCTTGTTTGGCTCGCGCGCGATGAACGCCACCAGCGGATCATCTTCCGATCCGACCTGCACGATCCAGCCGACCGGCAGGCGCAGGTGAACGACGCCGAAGCTGCGCGGCGGGCCTAACGCAATGGCGGTCCTTGCGACATGCAGGTGGTCGAGAGCGGCGGCGGCGACGATGGCCATCGCCAAGACGAGCCACATGCTCGCCTGCATCAGATGCCATCGACGTTGGGTGTATACACGAGCCATACAAATCAGAGTTTACTCTCGGCGGCGACCGCCGGCTTGGCATTTCCATCGCGGACGGCGGGCATCTTGCGTAACTGAATGGCCACCATGGTCAGGTCATCGTCGAGTTCGACATCGCCGCGGAAGGCTTCGACCGCGGCGATAGCTGATGAGATCATATCGTGGGCTGTCGCCGCCGGCGCCGCCAGCGACTGAGTCAGGCGCTTGAGGCCGAAGCGCTCGCCGCTGGGTCCGCGCGCGTCGGGCATGCCGTCGGTATAGAGCACAAGACTGCTCCCTTCGGGAAGCGGCATGCGCACCGTGGGATAACTCACCGTCTTCTCAACTCCCAGCACCAGTTGCGGCTCAAGGGCGAGCCGCCGCAAGCCATCGCGGCCGATCAAAAGGGGCGCCGGATGCCCTGCCGTGGCGATCTCCATTTTCTTATGCTCGGCATCGAGGGTGACAATCAACATGGTCACAAACTGCCCGTGGAAAACCTGGCTGGTGAGCTGGCGGTTTACATCCTCCATCGCGGCGCCGGGGTCGGCGAGGCGCGCCATGGTATTTCGCACGAGAAGCTGCGTGGTGGCCATGAGAAACGCCGCCGCCATGCCGTGGCCGGTGACATCGCCGATCACCACGACATGCCGCCCATCGGGCAGATCAAACCAGTTGTAAAAATCGCCGCTGATATGACTGGCCGGCCGGTTGATGGCGGCAATATCCAGATTCTCCGGCACACTTGAAGGATCGGGAAGCCATTGTTCCTGAATGCGGCGGGCCTGGGTTAATTCGCGCGTCAGAACCTGGTGGCGAATATTCTCCACGCGTGAGCGCACGCGGATCATCTGCACCGCTGTCGAGACGAGAATCGCGGTAATCGAAGCCGCGACGAAGGCCGCCCAAATGACCGCCTGCTGGAAGAGTTGGTTCACCTGGGCGTCGATGGTGGCGACCGGACACGAAAACAAGAGCAGCCACGGATCCTGGCCGACGAGCACGGGCGTCAACGTCACCAGGCGCGGCCCCAGGACCGGCCCCATGATGGGCTTGTCGAAAAGCTTGGTCGTGGTCTCCGGGTCTTTCTGAAAATCGGCGACCATCTGCCGCAGATCGGCGTTGTCGATGGAGGACAGGTTCATGCCCTGAAGTTCCGGATTGGATGTTGTGATGACCTGTAGATCGGCGTCGGTCAGCGTCGCGCTGGCGCTATTCTGCTCAGTCAGCGACTGCAAAAAGCTCGCTTCGATTTGTGCCGCCGGAACGACGGTCACGAGCAGCCGCGGGCCGGGCGGTTCCGCCGGCAACGCCCCGCCTCCACGCCCGCCGCGCCCGCCTGCGCCCGGAATTCCGCCGCGATTGTTGAATCGCGCCGTGGGGCGACTCGCCGCTCCGCGCCCTCCGCCCTGCGGCGGCAACGGAGCGGTACTGAATGGCGCGGCGATCAGACTCACCCCCTGCCCCTTCAGCTTCACAAACCGGCTCACCCTCGCCGTCGTCACATGGGACAGCCAGTCGATAATCTCCGGCGAAAGGTCGTCTTTTTTGATTGCCTTGGCGTCCGGCAGCGTGCTGATGACTTCGCCGGTCTGCTTGTTGTAAACAAACATCATGGAAACGCGGTCGCCCAGCTCATCGGCGATCAGTTGCACCGCAAGCGTCGCGGGGCCGCGTTCCAATCGGTTGGTAATATTGTTCTGTGCATTGGTTTCCGCCGGGGTCTGGGTGCTGGTTGCCTGCGGCCCCCCGAGCCAGTCGAGATCGCTGATGATGGAATTAAAAAAGGTCTCCAGGCTGCGGCAAGTTTGATTTGCCAGAAGTTCCTGGCGCTGCTGCGCTTGAATCGTCGCCCCCATTCTCGCTGATCTATAGATTGAAATTGAAGCGATGACGACCAGCGCGAGCACGGTCAGCAAAAGCAGGCCGTGAACCGCGAGAATCCGCCGGACAAATTGTCTGGACTGTACTTCCATTTGTGGCAATGGGGAATCTTACCCGGCGGAGAGGGGAAAGTGCAGGGATGAGTTAGGACGGAGGACTGAGAGGAAGTTTGAAGTGTTCAGTGTTCAGTTTTCAGCTAGCAGCCTGTGGCAAAAGTCTCGCGGGCCATGCTCGTGTCTTTTGGCCGCGTGCTTCGTTGCTCCTCCGCAGCGGATTTGGTTGTAATACGCTTCGTCGTCGCGTCTCGCACGCGGCCAAAATCCACTTCGCCTGGCCGCGCGGGACTTTTGCCACAGGCTGCTAGGGCTACCTGACTTTAGCTGAAAACTGAAAACTTCAAACTCGTCGCTATTTTCATGCCGCATCGAGTTGGGCGGCGGTATTGCCTGTCAATTCGACGCCGACCAGCACATACCGGCTATCCGGTTGGCGGACGGTCCAAATGACGCGGGCGGGCATCATGTCGCGGCGATTGGCGAGGGGTTGGCCACTTGCGGCCACGCCGACGTGAATGCTGATGGGGCTGCCGGCGCGCAAAGGCGCCGAAGCGGGGAGATGAACGCGCATGCCGCTGCTGCTGATGTCTTCGGTGTGGCCGGGGAGGAAGCGGCAGCCGACGGGGTCGAACGCCTTCACCGGTCGCTGCTGGCGGATGCGCAATCCGCGGCGGCGTTCCGCGCCGCTTTCTTCTTCACTTACGCCATAGCCAGGCTCAATGGTCAACAGCATAAAAATACCTCTCCCGAGAAATCAGCCGAGTTCGGAGACTTGCGTCTTTTTTCCGGATTTCAGTGCAAGAAATCCGAATGTTACGACACCGTCCCGGCAGTTATTATTAGTTATCGGGCGACCGGCCACTTCTCCTTAGAGAAATTCTTGTGAAATTGTGAAGATGGGCGATTCGCCAATTGGCGGTCGAGTTTAATGCAGTTGATGGATTGATGGTCGTTCCGCCGCCCGCATTTGCCAGCACCTCGGCGTGAGAACGGAAGATCAAACTGTCGGATTGGCGCCGTAGGGATCGAGCCTGACGGCGTCGCTGGAGATCGGTTGATATACGTCCTGAGAACATGGCACGAAGCCGATGGGCCGACCGCTTTCCAGACGACAGAGCAGCCGCTGTTGCGTCGGGGCCGGCTCCTGGTTGACGCGATCAACAAAGACCTTGAAGTTGTCGCACCGATGCAACAAATGGACGGCATCGCTGGCGAGGTAGCGAGGAACATAGCCAATGAAAACGCCGTCAGGCGAGAATAGTTGCAATGCCGCTGGGTCCGACGAGTTGGTCGCTTCGTGGCGAGCGGCCAGTTCATCCCCCGGCACTAATGTTGCGAGGCGAGCCTGTTGTTCGGGCGTCAAATGGCGGAAGCCGTGCATCCAGAAAAAATTCTGGCAGCAACCGATCGACTCATCCCAAATCGGAAGTTGAAACAACTCGATGGAATCAGTGGCGCGACTTCCGCCGCTGCGGGCCAGGATTGCCATTGGATTGGCATCAGCATCGAGACCTAGTCGTCGAACATGAGTTGCAAAGTCAGGGCGGTTAGGAGACATCAACCGGTTGGTGAAGAACGGGAACAGTTCATTACTTCGGTAGACGCTGTTCTTCAGAGGAAACGCCAGGAAGGGCTGAAATCCTTCCTTGGCAGCCTGCTCAGCACCCTTGATATAAGAGAACTCAAACAAGTCGCGCCCGTCCCCAACGCCAGCGGCCAGCCGCGCGATGGGGTAATACTGTCGTGATTCTGGCTGTTGCCACGCGACAAAAAGAACTTGAACTGTTTGTTGGGCAATCACTGGATTCTCGCTTCGATTATTAACTGTTCTCGACCAAATTGTAGCATACGCTTGGCGAACCGGCGAGCAGGGCCACTGATTCTCTCCGCCGGAATTTCGGCAATCAGTGCGTCGATCGCGATATCCGTGAACCTCGCACATTGTTCAAGCCAGATGCGCGCGGCGGCCGGATAATGCCGCGCGGCCAGTTTGAAGGCATCAATGGGATGGAGGTGCTTTTCATCATCGGGGGCACGAAACCAACGGGATGGCATTTTCTTCCAATACGCCTCGAAGGTCGGCGCTCCGGGTTTACCTGACAGCCGACGAGTGCGGTCCTCGTCAATCCTTTCGCGGCCCAGGCATGAAGCAGTGTCGTACAACGGGGCCAGTTCGGCCTCGATGATCCCATCGCGGCCTGTCTGGGCAACGATGATCGCCCAGTTCTCATGATGGCGATCGGTGTTCCCAACCAACGCATCCAACATGAGATATCCGACAAACTCCTCGGCAGCCGCGGTGATGCCCGCCGGGCAGCCTTTGAAAGCGCCAAGTGCAATGAACTTCTGTTGGAGGACGGCGAGCGCGCGTTCAACCGTGTGTTCCGTTGTCGTGAAGTTTGGCCCTTTGGCCGGATAGTTGGCAACGGCCTGAACCAGTAGCTCATTGCCATGCATCAATTGGACGCTTCTTCTATTGGTCAGAAAGTCCAGAGCAATGATCCCGGCCTTTTCTTCCCGGCTGGCGAGTTCTATTCTGGCATGTGAAATGCCGAGCAACTCCGCAATTTCGGCGGCTAACTTTTCAGCCCAGTCTTCGCCGTGGTCATGGCGGCGCTCCTTAAAAAGCCATCGCTGACCCTTGTCATCGAGGACCCAGAGCTTCGCCTTCGAGCCCATCTGCTCGTCGCGATACCAGGGCCAAGCGGTAACATCGATTATGGGATAGGGCATGTGTTAGGTATTGGTCAAGAAGCATAAAGGTTAATGCTGGCGGCAGTGACATGCCAGTCGGCGCGCAAGCTGTCGGACCCGGGACACTTCGGCCTATCGCGCCCGAACGCTGACCGGCTCTCATTCACCCTCCTTCCCCGCTTCTGTCGGCCGCCGTATCATCATCCCCGATATGCCTTACAACCCAACTTTGATCGAAGCCAAGTGGCAAAAACATTGGCTGGATAACAAAACCTTCCGTGCCCTGGATCCGTCTGAAGCCGCCGGTCTGGCCAAGGCTTATGTGCTGGATATGTTCCCCTACCCCAGCGGAGCCGGCCTGCACGTTGGCCATCCCGAAGGGTACACGGCGACGGATATCTACAGCCGCTTTCTGCGCATGCGCGGCTATAACGTCCTCCACCCCATCGGCTGGGACGCCTTCGGGTTGCCGGCCGAACAGTACGCGATCAAGACCAATACCCATCCCCGTCAGACCACTGAAAAGAACATCGCCAACTTTCGGCGGCAGATTCAGATGCTCGGCCTCAGCTATGACTGGGAACGCGAGATCGACACCACCGACCCCGGCTACTACCGCTGGACGCAATGGATATTCCTCCAGCTCTTCAACAGCTACTTCGATCCGATCCAGAATAAAGCGCGGCCGATTTCCATGATGATCGCAGATTTGGAGAGGAAGAATTTGGTGGTTGGCCCCGATGGCTCCATTCAAGCCGACCGAACGCCGGAAGGATTGGAAGCCGTGGTGGGAACCATGCGTCTGGAACGAACATGGAACGATCTCTCGCCTGAAGAACAGCGCGACATCATCGACGGCCAGCGCCTGGCGTACATGGATGAAGCGCCGGTGAACTGGTGCGCGGGATTGGGAACCGTGCTGGCCAATGAGGAAGTCATTGACGGCAAGAGCGAAGTCGGCGGATTCCCCGTTGAGCGCAAACCGATGCGGCAGTGGATGCTGCGCATCACCGCGTATGCCGACCGATTGGTGGATGATCTCGATGGGCTGCAATGGCCGGAATCGCTTAAGGAAATGCAGCGCAACTGGATCGGCAAGAGCGTTGGAGCCGAAGTGGATTTCGAGATCGTCGGGTATGACGAGGATTCGATCACGGTCTTCACAACGCGGCCGGATACGCTGTATGGCGCAACCTATCTCGTATTGGCGCCGGAGCATCCGCTGGTGGAACAGATTGCCACTGAAGCACAAATGGCGGCTGTCGCTGAATACCAGAAGCTGGTGGCGGCGCGCAGCGACCGCGAGCGGATGGTCGACACCAAATCCAAGAGCGGCGTTTTCACCGGCGCGTTGGCGATCAATCCGCTGAACGACGAGCAAGTCCCGATCTGGATCAGCGATTACGTTTTGATGGGATATGGCACCGGCGCGATCATGGCCGTGCCGGCACACGACCAACGCGATTTTGAATTTGCCACAAAATTCAGTCTGCCCATCCGGCGGGTGGTTAAACCGGTTAAAGGCACGGCACCCGCCGATCGCGCATTTGAAGAAGAAGGAATTGCGATCAACTCGCCGACGATTGAGAATCTTCCTACACAAGATGCGAAGAAACAGATCACCGGCATTCTGGAAGCCGAGGGCTTCGGCGTAAAAGCGGTGAAATACAAGCTGCGCGACTGGCTATTCAGCCGCCAGCGCTACTGGGGCGAGCCGTTTCCGATTATGTTGGACGCGGAGGGCAACGCCTATGCGATTCCCGAAACGGAATTGCCGTTGAAGCTGCCGGAGATGGAAGATTTCAAGCCGACTGGAACACCGGAGCCGCCGCTGAGCAAGGCCCATGGGTGGGTGAGACGCGGCGACATGATGCGTGAGACCAACACCATGCCGCAGTGGGCGGGTTCGTGCTGGTATTATTTGCGCTATATGGACCCGCGCAATTCCGAGCGGCTGGTTGATCCGGAGAAAGAAAAATACTGGATGCCCGTTGATCTGTACGTCGGCGGAGTCGAGCACGCCGTTCTGCACCTGCTTTATGCGAGATTCTGGCACAAGGTGTTGTTTGATCTGGGGCACGTCTCCACGCCGGAGCCGTTTCAGCGTTTGGTGAATCAGGGCCTGATTCTGGGCGAGATGGAATACCATGTCTTTGCGGATGAATCGGGAGCGCTGGTTAGCGCCAGCGAACTGCGGGATATCGCTGAGGAAGCGTCGGATGCGGGCGGCATTTTAATCGGAACGCACAGGACGACTGGCGCCAAATGCTCCGGCAAGCGCGTGAAGGAAGATGAAATCGAAAAGAGCGGCGAAGGCCATCGCCTGAAATCCAATCCGCTGATTCGGGTAGACGCCCGCAGTTTCAAGATGAGCAAGAGCCGCGGGAATGTGGTGAATCCCGATAGCATTGTCGCGGAATACGGAGCTGATACGTTCCGGCTGTATGAAATGTATATGGGGCCGCTGGAAGCGCAGAAGCCGTGGAATACACGGGATATCGTCGGCATGGCGCGGTTTTTAAATTCGGTCTGGCGCATTCTGATCGGCGAAGACGAGAAGGCCCGCGTGGACGATTCAAACATCCCGGAGTTGCTCGATCGGCGAATGCACCGCGCCATCAAGAAGGTGGCCGAGGACATTGCGGGCCTGCGATTCAACACCGGCATCGCGGAACTGATCGAACTGAAAAATGAAATGACGGCGCTGAAATCCGTTCCCCGCGAACTGGCGGAGAATTTTGTGCTGATGCTCTCGCCATTCGCGCCGCATCTCTGCGAAGAAATTTGGCAGCGATTGGGGCACCATAAGAGCTTGGCGCATCGGCCGTGGCCGACATGCGATGAAGCGAAACTGGTGGAGAATACGGTTGAGCTGCCGGTGCAGGTGAATGGGAAGGTGCGAGGGAAGATAACGGTGGCGGCGGGCGCGAGCGAAGCGGAGGTGCTGGCGGCGGCGGAGGGGAATGAAGCCGTTCGCGCATGGTTTGAGGGGAAGACTATAGTGAAGCGGATTTATGTGAGCGGGAAACTGGTTAGCTTTGTGGTGAAATGAGATACGAAGATGATCCTAATTGAGCGCCTCAAACTTCTGAATCTTCTTTCATTCGGTCCTGCAGGCATTGATTTAGAACTGCGTGATTTGAATGTTCTTATTGGCACAAATGGATCGGGCAAAACCAACTTTATCGAAGGACTAGGCCTTTTAACGGCGATACCGCGGGATTTAAATGAGAAAATACGTGAAGCAGGCGGCGTCAGTGATCTATTTTGGTTGGGACGAGGCCAAACCGAAACGACAGCCGTGATCGAGGCGTTTACGAAATGCCCGATTTGGACTTTGGGTGTGCTTAAGCACCTTGTCAAGCTGCGAATGGCCGGGCAACACTACGTCATAGACGAGGAAGAAATTGTCGACGCAGTTCCATGCCCTGGGAAGGAAAAGGCAAAAACCTATTATAGTTCATTGAATGGCGCCGGCTTCTTCTATTCAGAGCAGCGCCAGTCTCAGCCCCAAAATGTTGATCGGCATCAATCGATTCTTGCTCAAAGGTGGGATCCCGCCAAATTCAAGGAAATCACCTATTTATTTGACCATTATCGCGAAAGCATTCTCATCTATCGGGACTGGACATTCGGGAAAGATAGTCCGTGCCGGTCGCCCCAACGAACAGACCTGAGAACCGACCGACTCGAGTTTAACGGCAGAAATCTTGTCTTAGTTCTAAATCGCTTGCGTTTAGATAGCGCCGCTAAAGCTAAGCTGATTGAACACATGCGCGACTTGCTGGAAGGCTTGGTCGATTTTGAAATCAAAATCGAAGGGGGAACGGCAAGATTATTTCTTGACGAGGGCAAGTTCCTCGTGCCATCGGAACGCCTGTCAGACGGAACGCTCAGGTATCTTTGCCTCCTTGCGATCCTTCTGGATCCGAAGCCCTGGCCAGTGATTTGCATTGATGAGCCGGAATTGGGTCTCCACCCTGACCTGGTTGTTAAGATTGCAAAACTCCTCATCGAGGCGTCGGAGCGAACACAGATAATCGTCACAACCCACAGCGACATATTAGTTGATTCATTGAGTCACCGCCCCGAAGACGTTGTCATTTGCGAGCGCGACGAAAACGGCTCCCACATGCGAAGGCTGGATAAGAAATCACTCAAAAAATGGCTCAAAGAGTATTCTTTGGGTGATCTTTGGAGTAGTGGACAGATTGGGGGCAATCGATGGTGACCATTTATATGGAAGGTGGCGGCGACACCTATGGTCTAAGACGGGAATGCCGAACAGGGCTGGCAGCGCTTCTCAGCAAAGTAATTACGGGAAAATCTAAGCCCAAAGTGATTGCTTGCGGCTCCCGCAATAAAGCGTTTGACCGATTTCGTACGGCGAGCGCGTCACCTCGATCAGGCGACTATATATTGCTACTTATTGACAGCGAGAAGGAAATCTCAGGCGACGAAGGTGCTTGGAGTTTCTTAAAAACTTCTGATAAATGGGACCGCCCGCCCTCTTCAGAGGAGGATCAAGCCCAACTGATGATACAGAGTATGGAAACATGGATTATCGCCGACCCATCACTACTATCCAGTTACTTCGGCCAAGGCTTCAAACCAAAAAAACTCCCAAGCCACAACCTCGAATCCATTCCAAAAGCAGACCTCTACAAAAGGCTCAAGGCCGCCACCTCTCCTTCGAAGAAAGGCGAATACAACAAAGGCGCACACTCCTTTGATTTGCTCGCCAGAATCGACCCGAAAAAACTGCAATCCGCCTGCCCGTCCGCCAAACGCTTCTTTGACGTTCTCGACAAAAAATGCCGCAAACCCTGATCGGAACCACTCATGCCCCTCGAAATCGAAGCAAAAATGAAAGTCGATGATCTTGATGAGATCATCCGCCGTCTAACTTCTGCCGGCGCGCAGTCCACCACCGAACACCTCGAAACCAACACATTTCTCGACGTGTCCAATCGCGCGTTGCAGGCGGCCGACAAAGGCCTGCGCATGCGGGCGAATTTTGACGTGAAGACCGGAAAGTCCAAATCAATCGTCACCTTCAAAGGCCCGCGAAAACCCGGCGTTTTGAAATCACGCGAAGAGATCGAATTCGGCGTCGATGACGCAGGGGCCGCGACCGCGATGTTTGCCGAACTCGGCTTCGCGCCCACGCTTTCATTTCAAAAGCGCCGCCGCTCCTGGACGCTGCTCAGCTGCAAAGTGGAACTCGATGAGTTGCCACACATCGGGTCATATGTGGAGGTCGAAGGCCCCTCCGAGCGGCAGGTGAACAAGGCGCGCGAGGCGCTGGGATTGGCGGATCAGCCGGTGATTTCTGAGAGCTACGCGGCGTTGCTGGCCAATTATCTGGACCGGCACAAGATTGCCTCGCGGGTGATCGTTCTCGCGCCCAAGGGAACTATTTGAGCGACAGGGATTGGCTATATATTTTCCGGCATCAAGCGAAAAATCCCACCCCAATCCTCTCCCTGAGTACAGGGCGAGGGGGTAAGCGGGAGGCGCCGTCACAAAATATGGCCACACGCGATCGCTATATTCCGTTTGACCTTTCGCAAAACCAAAGGTATAGTTGCTTCCTGATGAGCCGGATGATCACGATCGCCCCCAGCATTATTGGACCGCAAAACATGCGGTAGGGTTGATCGTCTAATGTTGAAGACCACCAAGCCCTGCCGCATGCGGCGGGGCTTTTTTGTTGGTGCATTGAGCAGTGCATCGAACCAAGAAACGAGGAATCAGCCATGCAAGCGAAACGACGCATCGAAATCTACGACACCACCCTCCGCGACGGCACGCAAGGCGAGGGCTTCAATCTCTCGCTTCACGACAAGCTGCAGATCGCCCAAAAACTCGATGACCTCGGCGTGGATTACATCGAAGGCGGCTTCCCCCTTTCCAACCCGAAGGACGAGGCCTTCTTCCGCGAAGTCAAAGGGCTGAAGTTGCGCCATGCCCGCATCGCGGCATTCGGCATGACGCGCCGCCGCGGAATCAAACCCGAAGAAGATCCCGGCATGAACGCCCTGCTGGCCGCCGACACCCCGGTCATCACGCTGGTCGGCAAGAGCAGCGAGTTTCAGGTGAGGAAGGTTCTCTCGGTTGAGCCTGCGGAGAATCTGGAAATGATCGGGCAGAGCGTCGCCTATATGCGCCAGGCCGGCCGCACCGTCATCTACGACGCCGAACATTTCTTCGACGCCTACAAGGCCAATCCGCAATATGCACTGGCGACGCTGGAAGCGGCCAGGAAAGCCGGCGCGGCGGTGCTGACCTTGTGCGATACCAACGGCGGCTCGATGCCGGAGGCGGTTGCCGAAGCAGTGGCGGCTGCGAAATCGCGCCTCGGCGGCATGATCGGCATCCACACGCACAACGACGCCAGCCTTGCCGTCGCCAATGCGCTGGCGGCCGTGCGAGCGGGCGCGGATCATGTTCAGGGCACGATCAACGGCGTCGGCGAGCGCTGCGGCAACATGGACCTGCTGCCGCTGGCCGCCAATCTGCAACTGAAATACGACCTCGATTGCCTGCAACCGGGGACGCTGGCGAAGATCACCGAGACCAGCGCGTATGTGTACGAGATCGCCAACCTGGCTCATCAAAATGGGCAGGCGTATGTTGGCTCCAGCGCCTTCGCGCACAAGGGTGGCATGCACGTTCACGCGGTGCAGAAGGACGCCAGCACCTATGAGCATGTCCCGCCGGAATCGGTGGGCAACACGCGGAAAATCCTGGTATCAGAATTGTCCGGCGCAAGTAATATCGCCGAGAAAGCGGGCAAGAAATTCAACCTGGAATCGGACAAGGCGACTCTGCGAAAAGTGCTCGAACAGGTTCAGGATTTGGAAAACGCCGGCTATCAATTCGAAGCTGCAGATGCGAGTTTTGAATTGCTCGTGCGCCGCCAGATCGGGCGCTATCACAAGTTCTTCGATTTGGACCACTATCGCGTCGTGATCCTCAAAAACAACGGCGGCGAGCCGGTGGCGGAGGCGACAGTCAAACTCCACGTTAACGGCAAGCTGGAACATCACGTCGCCGAGGGAGACGGCCCGGTGAACGCGCTCGACGGCGCCCTGCGCAAAGCGCTGTCCGCACATTACCCCGAAATCAACCGGGTGCATCTGACCGATTACAAGGTGCGCGTGATCAACTCGCGCGAAGAGACGGCGGCCAAGGTGCGCGTGGTCATCACCTGCCGCCGCACCAATTCATCCGGCGGCGGCGAGGAATTCGGCACGCTGGGCGTGAGCGCGAATATCATCGACGCAAGCTGGCAGGCGATGGTGGATGCGTATGAGCATCATCTGCTTCAGGTGGAGGAGGCGGGTAAGGTTGCGGCAGTGCGTTGACGATACTAACATTGTATTCACTGTCTTAAACCTGTGAGGCATTATGGTTCGAATGAATGACATTCGCTCGTTAACGGATTTTCAAAGAAACACCAAGGAGCACCTCAAGCGTCTTCGCAAGACCGGGCAACCTGAAGTGCTGACGGTGAACGGACAGGCTGAAATTGTCGTTCAAAGCGCCGATTCCTATCAGCGGCTCCTTGACGCCGCGAATCTGACCGATTCTGTGGAAGTCCTTGGAAAACGGCTCGCATCCATGGACGCGGGTGTGCCGGGTATCCCGATTCGAGAATTTGACGCGAGCATGCGCCGGCGTCACCGAATCGGACGCAAGGCGTGAAATACGCTGTTATCATTCGCTCCGAAGCAGCGACCGAAGCGGAAGCGGTATATACCTATATTGGGCAAAACGCACCGTCTGCCGCCACTAGCGGCCTGTGGCAAAAGTCTCGCG
>Ga0208589_1000767_pt1 | contig 14291 bp, 12 predicted proteins | sample NGESurshal092012_2_FD_184486 | JGI IMG/M metagenome (GOLD analysis project Ga0208589, IMG submission 184486) | Arctic peat soil microbial communities from Barrow, Alaska - NGEE Surface sample F53-2 shallow-092012 (SPAdes) | ecosystem: Environmental > Terrestrial > Soil > Wetlands > Peat ... | reverse complement strand
GGCGGCCAAGGAGGCCGCGGGTGGCCTTGACGTCCGCATCGGCGGCGGCCCGGCCACCGTCCGCCAGTTCCTCGCCGCCGGCCTGATCGACCACATGCATGTCGCGCTCGTGCCGATCCTCCTGGGCCGCGGCGAGTCCCTGTGGGACGGCCTGGAGGGCCTGGAGGAGGGCTTCGCCGTCGAGTCTGTGAGCTCCCCGGGCGGCGTCACCCACGTCACGTTCACCCGTCGTTAGCCCGCGCTTAGGCCTGCCTCCTCGGACAGGGGCGGGGTCTGGGGCGCTCCATCTGGCGCGCGGCGTTTCGTGACGGTCGTAGCGGTGGCGAGCATCGTGAGCTCGGTGATCAGGCGGTGCAGGATCCGGGCGGCCTCGGCGGGCCGGGTGCGGCGGGTGGTGCCTGGTGATGCGAATAGCGCCTGCTGGCCGCTGGCGGTGTCAGCCAAACTCCGGCGAGCTCGCTGACCTGCTGCCGGATCTCGACGGCGCAGGCGTGCCGGGCCGCGGGCGCGAGCGGCGGCCTGTCCGTGTCCGGGGGCCCGCCGGTCTGCCGGCGGACGCGGTAGGCCTTCGCCATTCCGTGCCGCTTGTTCAATTCCTGCCGCAAAACACCGGCGTGTCTTGATGGCAACTGATGCAACGATCTTGAGGCCGGCTCCCGATCACGGGAACCGGCCTCTGCCGGCGCAAACTGGTGGGCGATACTGGGATTGAACCAGTGACCTCTTCGGTGTCAACCCGTAACTATGTTCGAATTACTCCCTGGCCAGAGGTACGCTCGGCGATATAAGGCCAGGTAGAGGTGTCAATCGAGGTTGCTCGCCACCGGCGTGTGCCGGAGGATATCGGGCGGGCTTGTTGACAAACGGCTGACAAAGGATCTTGGCAGGAGGTTGCCGTGGGATCGACGCGGGAGCGTACCGGGTCTAATGGGAGCGTCCGTTATACGGCGCTCTACCGTGACCTGAAGGGCCGCCAGCGGTCGGCTGGGACCTTCACCACGGAGCGGCAGGCCGACCGCGCGTGGCAGCGGGCGGAGGCGAGGGTCGCGCAGGGGCAGCTGGGGGAGCCTGGCCGGGGCCGGCAGACGTTCCGGGACTATGTCGAGCAGACCTGGCTGCCCAACCACGAGATCGAGGCGACCACCCGCCAGTCGTACACCTACATCCTGCGCCGGCGCATCCTGACGGAGTTCGGGCCGATGCGGATGATCGACATCCTGCCCGAGCATGTGCGGGAGTGGGTCGCCGGCCTGAAGGCCGGGGGAGTTAAGCCGCCGACGATCCGGTCCTGCTTCATCGTGCTGAGCGCGGTCTTCACCACGGCGCTCAACGACCAGGTGACGTTCCTGCACCCGAGCAAGGGCGTCAGGACCCCTCCGGTCCCGGCTCAGCCGCGCACGATCATCACGCCGGAGCAGTTCGCTGCCGTGTGCGAGTGCCTGCCGGGTGCGCAGTCCAAGCTGCTGGCAGAGACGGCGGTGGAGAGCGGCCTGCGCTGGGGTGAGCTGACCGAGCTGCGGGTGCGTGATCTGGACTTCGCGACCCGGATGCTGACGGTCAGCCGGGCGGTCGTGCAGGTCAATCCCCGATTCCATCCAGATAACGGCCGTTTCCTGGTGAAGCCCTACCCCAAGGACAAGGAGTACCGGCGCTTCAAGCTCAGCACGCAGATCACCGCCAAGCTGAGGGCGCACGCCGAGGAGCGCGGCCTGGACCGCGACGATCTGCTGTTCCAGGCACCAGAGGAGGAAGCGCCGCGGGAGCGGGTTCCGCGCCTTTCAGCCGACCCCGGCGCGCCCCTCGGCCGCACTGAGCCGAACGCGGCTGGGCACTGCTACCGGCACGGCACGCTGACTGGCTACTCACTCGGCCGCTGCCGCTGCGACTACTGCCGGGACGCCTACTGCCGCTACCGGGCCGCCCGCCGCGCAGACGGCAAGGACGACCCACGTGGCGTGCGGGGCCGTGACACGGACGGGCTCATCCCGGCGAACTGGTTCCGCAACACCATCTGGTACCCAGCCGTGAAGTCAGCTGGCCTGATGAATCGGGTGCGGCTCCACGACCTGCGCCACGCGCATGCGTCCTGGCTCCTCGCCGGCGGCGCCGACCTCCAGGTCGTGAAGCAGCGCCTCGGCCACGGCAGCCTGCGAACCACCGAGAAGTACCTCCACACCCTCCCCGACGCCGACGAAACCGCCCTCGACGCCCTCTCCAAGATGCGTGACCGAGCACTGTCACTCGACGTGACAGACCGCTTCAACAAGGGGTGACGGACATCGACGAACGATGCCCTGCCTATTAGTCCTCGTTGTCCCGCTCTAGGCTGAATATTCTGGAAGTACGTGCAAAGGGTTGACTGGGTCCGCGTAAGATGCCGCTGGGGTAACATTCCAACTCGTGTGCGATTTCTCCGTCGCTCCAGCCTTGTTGGGGATCTTATATTGGTCCTACACGGAGAGCCGCGCGTCGAGAGACACCAAATGGACCTGCTAGGCGACTCAAATAGTCCGTCACGTCTGGCCTCGCCCGCGACCGCCCGAACTCTTACTCTAGGATGTTGCATGCGGGTGATACGCGAGAAGTTTCCGTGCTCGATTGCACATTGATTACGCAACGGAGCGTCGCTGACTCATCGTCGATCCGCTCCGAGGTGCAACTCAACTCGAACCAGACCACCCGTCCGTACCTATCGCCGGGCGGACGGGGGCTTCAGCTTGTAGCCTGCCTTGCCGCGGCCCACGGAATGCCGCCTCTATGCGAGCGTGCTGTATCTCAAGTTCGGCGTCGCCCTCCGGCTGCGTCGTCACGGTAGGAGGCTAGCTGACACCTGGGCAGATGACTGGGCTGCCAGACTCACGGCATGGAAGCCATCCCGTCCGGGGTTGCGGCCCGCCTGTGAGGCTGGAGAGCGCGGCACACCAGGACATCGGCGCCGGGTAGCGTCCGTTTGTGACCAACGAGACTCCTTCGGCTGCGCGGACGCGGTGGACGATTCACGGTGAGCGGCTGGTAGATGAGAATCCGCATGTCCGCTTGTCGCTGGCCAGCGTTGAGCTCCCGGATGGGAAGCAGTTCGAGCAGTACGTGTTCCGGATGCGACGTTGCGCGATGACCGTGGTGCTCGATGAGCCGGGGGAGCGTTTGCTGCTGATCTGGCGGCACAGGTTCATCGTGGATCGGTGGGACTGGGAAGTGCCGGGCGGCTACGTCGATCCTGGTGAGGACGGTGGTTCTGCCGCAGTGCGGGAGGTTGTGGAGGAGACTGGGTGGCGGCCGCGGTCGGTGGAGTTCCTGCTGACGTTCCAGCCCGCGCTTGGGTCGGCGGACGCGCCGCAGGACGTCTACGTGGCCCGCGGCGCGGATCTGGTCGGAGAGCCAGAGATCGATGAAGCCGAGGCGGTGCGCTGGGTACCCATCGCGGAGGCGCAGGACATGATCAAGCGCGGTGAGATCCTGGGGGCAGCGACTATCATCGGCGTGCTGCACGCTGCCGCAGAGCTGGCAGGGTCGCCTCGGCATACGACCTGAGCCCGCGAACCTGTTCTTCCTGATCGTGTGGTGCGAGTTCGGCGAGCAGCCTACGGACATAGGTCGTCGCTCGCGCGGACTCTAGGCTTCCGGTCAGGTCGATCGCCTCGCGCCCGTGAGTGCATGCCTGGTCGAGTTGGTCTTGCAGGGCGTAACCGATGGCGAGCAGCGCGGTGTTGAAAGCCTTGCCGCGGATGTAGCGAGGGTTCATGTCGAGTGAGCGCAGGGCGTATTTCTCGGTCTGGGCGCCCTGGCCGAGGGCATGGAAGCAGTGGGCGATCTTGGCGGCGAAATAGGCCTCGTCGAAGTAGCTGAGCCATGCGGGCTGGTCGCTTCCGGTGGTCGTGTGGCTGAAGACCGTCTCGGCGCGTCGTAGCGCCCGAGAACAGGACCCGGCGTCCCTCCGCAGCGCGTGGCCGTGGGCTTCCATGACGATGCTCTCGGTCTCCAGGACAGGCAACCCGGCGCGCCGGCCGGCGAGTTGTGCGGCCAGGGCCATGTCGATCGCGTGCTCTGGCTGGGCGACGTACGCGGCCTGATGGCTCATGGCCGCGAGGATTTCGCCGCCCAGGCCTTCGTCGTCCGCGAAGCGGGCCGGGGTGAGTGCCTGGACCAGGTAGCGCTGCGCTAATCCCTGCATCTCAAGGTCGTAGGCTTGCCATCCGGCCAGCTGGGTGAGTTCGGCGGCGGCAGAGAAGAGGTGCCGTCGCACTTCTTCGGTGCATCTGCCTTGTCGCAACAGCGGGGCGATATCGGTATGCAAGTAATCAACGACGGTCGGGCGGATGCGTCCGCCGCCGAGCCGATTGTCGAGTACCCGGAACGCGCCGGTCGCCTCGCGGATCTCCTCGACATCGGCCATCCCGATCCTGCGGGTTCCCTTGTTCGCCGGCATGGTGCTGCGGGGCGCCAGCAGCCAGCGGAGCGCAGCCGAGGAGTACGCGGCGAGGTCAAAGTCGGACAGCATGAGGACACGCTGTCGCTGCAGGTCGCCTTCGGTGAGGGTGCGGACGATGCGCGCGGCATCGGCGGGCGTTGGCTGAATGTGGAGTGCCGCGCCGTCGCCGGTGCGCTCCTGGGCCATCCCAAGCATGACGAGAGACACCGGACGACCAAGTGCGGCGCCGAAGACGTCGCTCAATAACTCTGGCGTCGGACGACGTGGCTGCTCCCCGCGCAGCCATCGCTCAACAGAGCTGTGGTTGTACTTGAGATTCCGGTATCCGCGCATCCGCCCCAGACCAACAACTCGCCGCGCGAGGCCTTTGCTGGAGAAACCTGCCTCAGCGATGAGCGTGGCGAGCTGCTGATTCGGCTCTTTCGACCGTCTGGCCATTGCGGGCAGCCTCCGCTTCTCCCGAGGAATCCAGCCTTCCACGCACCCAACCCTCCTTACCAGCATGACTGCGTTCTGCACGCCCCCAGGCGCACGCACCTGCCCCGGCCTCACGTCTTACGAGAAGGCGGGCAATTGGAGTTACCTCCGGCATTGAAGGGAGAACGTCCGATGCATGACACCGCTGTCCGTGACCGGATCACTAAGCAGTTTCGTGACGCCGCCGCTGCGGTGCAGGCGCTCGCCATTCAGCAGGACGAAGGCAATTCAGGTCCGATGAAGGGTGGTTTCCCCATGAGCGGCGGCACGAGCGGGTATGCGCCACGAATCCCCGCGGGCGCTTCTCGTGCCGCTGGAGGCGGAACCGGCACTGTCCCCGGGGCCGCGCCAACTCGGCGCGGCCCGGTCAAGAGCCGCGCTCCGGTGCCGGTTCTGCCTCCCCACGCGCACGCTGCGGTCGCGGCCGATCAATGGCCGCTGCGGGACTTCCTTGAACTCGGGACGCTGCCCGGCGCTGTGCCCTGCGCGCGGCTCCACGCCAGACTCGTGGCCCACGAATGGGGTCTCACGGCCCTGGCTGACAACGTCGAACTCGTTGTCTCCGAGCTCGTCACCAACGCCGTGTACGCGTCCCGGGGACTCGGACTGGTGACTTCTGTCCGGCTGTGGCTGCTGAGCGACGCCGAGCAGGTGCTGATCACCGTCTGGGATGCCAGTCCATATGCGCCGATCCACGCGGACGTCAGTGTGGAGGCAGAGAGCGGCAGGGGGTTGCTGCTGGTCGGGGCGATCAGCTTCCAGTGGGGCACCAACGACAGCCCGGCGGGCGGGAAGACGGTCTGGGCGCTCCTCACAACGCCGTGAGCCGACCCTGTGCGGTCCCGGCCGGGACAGACAATCCGGCGCGGCGGTGGTTTGTGGTGGTGGACGGGTATCGGCTCCGTCAGTTTCGCTGCGAGCACCGACTATCCCAGGAGGCGCTGGCGAGCAGGGCCGGGGTCAGCGTCGGCACTGTTGGCCAGTTGGAGCGCCAGGCCCGCACTTCGTGCCGGGGCCGCACTCTGGCCCGGCTCGCCGCCGCGCTCGGTACGCCGCCCACCGTCCTCATGCCTTCGCCGCGCTAGACGGACCATCTGGCGTTCCCGGTACAGAGTGGCAATCTGCGGTAGAGAATGGCAAAGGTTACGATTAAGAATCACCATGTAACCCTCGCCGGTTGGGTTTCGGACCACATCAGCGCGATGCGCGCCTTGCATCAGATGAAACCCGCAATAGGAGCGAGCAAGATATACCTAAACTATGGATAACTCTGGACCGGCGCGGTCCAGAGTTGCATCATGGAAGCTGCGGGCCGAGTTCGCAGCTGCGTGACCGGGCGCGGTCACGCAGCTAGGACTGGATGCGGAGCCGCACTTTGCGGGCCGGATGAGCGTCCTGGACAAGTGGAAGCTGGTGAGGGATTGCGGCACCGGCAACCGGACGAGCCTTGGGCGATCGTGGGTGAGTGTTCCTGATGATCGGAAAAGTGGTTCGCGGATCGAACGTCGCGGGACTGCTGCGGTATTTGTACGGGCCAGGCCGGGCGAATGAGCACACGGACCCGCACCTGGTGGCTGGGTTTGGAGACCCAAATGAGCTTGAGCCGGACCGGCGGGCGGATGGGGCGCCAGATCTGCGGCGGCTGACTGGGTTGCTCCTCCAGCCGTTGGCGCTCGACCCGTTCGGCGGGTGCGAAAAGTCTGTGTGGCACTGTTCGATCCGGACCGCACCGGGGGACCGGAGGCTGTCCGACGAGGAGTGGGGCCAGGTCGCCGCCGCCGTTATGGACCGGACCGGGTTCGCGCGTCACGATGACGAGTCCGGGGTGCGGTGGGTCGCGGTCCGGCATGCTACGGATCACGTCCATCTAGTGGCGACGCTCGCCCGTCAGGACGGCAGGCGGGCGAGAACCTGGAATGACTTCTTCCGGGTGCGGGAGGCCTGCCGAGATGCTGAGCGGCGGCTGGGGTTGCGGGCCACGGCTCCCGCGGATCGCACCGCTGCGAAGTCGCCCAGTCGCGCTGAAACGGAGCAAGCGAACCGGCGCGGATGGGACGAGGCGCCTCGGGTGTCCCTGGGCCGGGAAGTGTGCGCGGCGGCGGCCGGGGCGGGTTCGGAGCGGGAGTTCTTCGCCCGGCTGGAGCAGGCCGGGGTGCTCGCCCGGAAGCGGCACAGCACGGTCAACCCGGGTGAGGTCACTGGGTACGCCGTCGGCCTGGCGGGCCACACCAGCAAGGACGGCGGGATCGTCTGGTACGGAGGCGGGAAGCTGGCCCCCGATCTGACCTTGCCGAAGCTGCGTGCTCGCTGGGCCGGGCCAGCTGACGAAGGCCTCGGGCAGCCGGTCCACGGTGTGATGGCCCGCGCGGTGCTTCGGGGCCAGGTAACCGCGGCGGCGGAGATGGCCCGAGACGAGGTCGGCTTCTTCGCGCAGTTGCGCGAGAGCGGTGTGCTGGTGCGGCTGCGGTACAGCGAGATCAACCTGGGCGAGGTCACCGGGTACGCGGTGGCGCATCCGGGCTACACGGAACGGGACGGATCGCCGAAGTGGTACGGGGGAGGGCGGCTGGCCGCCGGGCTGACGCTGCCTCGGTTGCGCCGGAACTGGGATCGGGACCGCACCGGCACTGATCCGCGTGCCGGATCGTTCCGGCTCACCGGGCCGGAACGCGAGCAGGTCTATCTCCACGCCGCCCGGCAAGCCGATGCGGCTGCGGAGCAGATCCGGCGCAGCGCCGGGAGTGACCCGGCCGGGGCCGCGGATACGGCCTGGGCGGCGGCCGCAACCTTCCACGCGACGGCCTGGGCGATCGGAGACCCGGCGCTGCGGGACGTGGCCGACGCCTACGACCGCGCGGCCCGGATGGCCCACGGGAAGATCCCGCGGCGGACCGCCGAGGGCGACAGTCTGCGATCAGTTGCCCGACTCCTGGCCATGACGGGTGGCCCAGGCGACGGCAGCACACCAGGAGTGACCCAGCTGACCGTCGACCTGGTCCGGCTGGCCAGGGCGGTGGGCGAGCTACGCCAGGCCCAGCAGCACGCCGCACAGGCCGCAGCGGCAAGACAGGCAGCCGAGCATCTCTACGCCAGCCTCAGCCGAACGAGAGCAGGCGCGGTCACAATGAACATGCCAATCCTGCCGGACCAGAGCCGGACGATCGGGCGGCGAGGAGATGCCGCCCGTCACGACTTCCCGATGCTACGGCCCGGGCAGCCGGTATCAGGTGATCCCAGCCCCACCGACCCGCACGCCAGCCCCGCCCGAAGCGCGCCCAGTCGCGCCAGAGCAAGGCGATGACGGCGTGCTCAGCCCGGTGTCCGGGCATCGTTGAGTGCGGGGCGCGGCATCTCTGCGTTTACGGAGTGGCCCGGCGCAGGACGGCCACTCGGTCGGATGAGCAGTCGAGTGCTTGACGGATGACGGTGGCAAGGTGGTCTTCGCGGCTGAGGCGGGCCGCGTACCACCAGGCTCGCCCGTGCCGTGCCCCCGGGCATTTCGCTCGGTCCGGTCCGCCAGAGGATCAGCATCACCGGCATGACCGTCGTGTACACCGAGTCCTCGCCGTCGGCGGCGCAGGGCTGCGCACAGGGGAGATCCTCGCCCTACCGGTCGAGGTGCGCGGCACCGGCCGGCCATGACAGGTCGCCGCCATCATGGCTACCGCAATGACCCACGCATATGCGTGTCGTGGCTGTCTAGCTCACCGGCGACTGGGCCTGTGCCTGGGGCGGCCGTCCTCGATCTGCCCGGAGGGAAGTCGGCGGTGATTACGGCCAGTTCAGCGTAGAGATCTGGGACGCGAATGTCTGGCTCACCCGCATCAAACTCGTCTTTTGGCAGCCGACTCTGCACGAATGCGGCCTTGAGTATGTCGATTACATGATCGCGGTCGGCGTGGGACCTCGACTGTCACCAACATCTCCCCACGAGCACGGCTTACGAAAAGCCTAGCGGGGCGGCCCATCGCGCCGAGGTGTTCGCGCCCGTCACTCATGTTCGGTGGAGCGGATGATGTGGACACCACCGCCTGAGGCTCACCACGACAGGTCGTGCGGGAAATCCAGCCCTGACACCGAAGAACTTACTAGCTCACCCGAAGATCCCGTCTGGCCGTCGCTTGACCAACTGAGACGCTTGATGCTGCTGTGACACTGTGCGCCAACGAGTACGTCCGAGATATGTCTGACCTCTAAACCAGGGTCTTGCCGCGCCAGCAACATCGTGGTAGAGCAGATCTGTAACTAATTGATCCGCCGAATTGGCTCGGCAACGGGAGCTCCATGGATGCTGGCCAACCATTCGATCCGACCTCGGCGATACCGTCATCAACAAATGGGCATTCGAACAGGAGTGCGGGACACCCATCTGGGAAAGAACGCCATGAGACCGACCCTGATGTATGGCACTACGCCCGGCATGATTTCGACCGTGAAACAACGCGTTACCTCTCTGCCGCCACGCAGATTGACTTGGACTACGCGCAAGATGTGGTCCGTAACGTCGTTAGCGAACCACTCAGGGCCGTAGCCCCCGCCTACGGAGTCGAAATTGCAGCAGTTGCTCGGTGGGCCGTGGACTCAGTGATGCGCCGCGCTCGCCGGGACATATACCTCGCCATTACGATGCTTGCTACCGTCGTACTCTTGCCGCTGATGCTGATCTGGCTTCCTGCAGCGATTTTCGTAATCGCTGCGGGGCTCTTTGCCGCTTGGACAATCGTCACGCTGGAGTATTGGACACGGGTGTACCGAATTGTGGTCGGCAAGATGCTTCGGGGAATGTTCGATATCCACACGGCACCTGAGCCACGTCATCAGTGGGTACGTGATCGAATCAACACGGTCTCAGCGCGGCGCCGGGGAAACCTGGTCATCTTTCACGGCGAATCTGCCTTCGTCGGCAGCGGCCAAAGACTCAGCAAAGAGCACGTAGTGATCGATGTAAGTCAGGGAAAGAGAGTAAAAAATGGGAAAGCACAGAAGCCTCGCAAGTTTAGTAACGCGGACGTTCATGCAGCGCTTATGAAAACAATGAACAAGCTAGGCTTCAACGATATGCGGATAGAAGAAAGGCTGTTCGTAAACGGGCGGCACATCAGGGATCATTCCGCATTTCTTCCCGCCGGTGCGGCCGCCCCTCCCGCATCCTCGGTGAGTTCCGCGCTGCTTCAACAAGCGGCTCTACACCCAACCCCGGACGCGCGCGTTTATGTCTGCGTGGAGATGCCTGCGTGGCAGGGTCAACTGGTGGTCACCCTCTTCGTGCGGGCTGTCCATACCGGGGGCTACCTGTATATCGAGTGGGAGTACCGTGTCCTCCCTCCTATTCGCCGTGAGTTCCGCAGCATCGACCGGCGCTACAGCCGGTCGCACCGGCAGCAGCTGTGGAAATCATGCCGATGGGGCACTAGGAGGTTCCTACCCGCGCTGGCGAAGGCCCCGTTGCTACTCATCTCAGATGTTAGACGTTACCGAGCAGAACGGAAAAGGCTATCTAATCAAGTCAACGCGATCCGCCGCGGACGTGACTTTGACTACGGAGCAGCGCGAAGCATCCGCGAGCTGGCGTCCGGTTTTAGCCGCGAGCATCATTTTCTCGCTCGAGATGAGATAATGTACGTAATCATGTCTCAGCAGACCTTGCTCAGAGGCCTTCGGGACTTTCTCAAGAAGCACGATGTAAGGTTGGGTGAATTTGATTCGCAAGCTCAGGTCATTCTTGAATCGACCACCAATCACTATAGTGTTCACGTAGGTGACATGAAGGATTCAGCGGTCACAGTCGGCGACAAATCCAAATCAAAGTCTAAATCGGGTTCATGATAGAGCTTCGCTCGCGGAAAGGCATCACTGATGGCCAAGTACACCGTTCGCGCTGGAGATATGAATCGCTCGGCGATTGCGACCGGAAAGAAGGCTAGCGCCAACGCAGAGTCGCGACCTGACAGATCGGCGCTCGTACAGGCCGTCGCTGAACTGCAAAGACTCATTGAGCTTGTGCAAGCCAATCAGCAGGGAATGCCCGAGGCACAGGAGGTGCAATCGTCAGCCATCAAAGCGCAGAAGGAGCTGAAAAGAAAAAGGCCAAACCTCGACCGCGTAGGAGAAATACTCAGCTGGATCAGCGGGACGGTAAGCGGAGTAGATGCGCTGGCCGATACCGTCTCCAAGATCCAGCAGCTAATCGCCCACGTGTGACAAGAGCCGCTCAAGAGCGCTTATCACTGTCGCCGGACAACCCTGCCCGCGGCCGCGCTGGGCATGCCAGTCCGGCCGGACCAGAGCGGGACCATCCGGTGGCTAGGAGATGCCGCCCGTCACGACTTCCCGATGCCGCTCCGGTGCCTGGGCCGCCGCTGCCAGCTGTTCCCAGCCGCACCGACCCGCACCCGCGCGCCAGCCCCATCCGACCCGAGCCCAGTCGCGCCAGACCACGGCGATGACGGCGTGCTCAGCCCCGGTGTCCGGGCATCGTTGAGCCCGGGCGCGATATCTCCGCGGTTACGGACTGGCCCGGCGCAGGACGGCCCGGGTCGCAGGCGCAGATGAGTGCCTGTCGGATGACGGTGGCGAGGTGGTCTTCGCGGCTTATGCGGGTTCATGACGATCACACTGGCAGCTCGAACCAGACGGTCCGGCCGTGCTCGCCACCGCAGTACCCCCACCTGTCGGCGATTAATTCGACCAGCCCGAGACCCCGCCCGGTCTCCGACCCGGGCTCAAGTGGCCCGGGTTCGGGAATCTTGGCCGACCCGCTGTCGCCGACGCCGATCAGCAGGGAGGTCCCGGTGCGGCAGATCGTGACCTGGAACTGGCCACCGTCCCCGGTGGACGTGTGCTCCAGGGCGTTGGTGGCCAGTTCGCTCACGAGAAGCACGGCCTCGTCGGTCACCGGGCACGCCCCGAGCACCCGCTTGGTGAACTCGCGGGCGCGGGCGATCTGGTCGGCGCGGCCGGGAAAGGTGCGCTGCATGGGGCGGGCGGTCAGCACCTTCGGCTCCGTCATGCCCGCACGGTAGGCGCGGCCGGTGCGGTCACCTCAGCCAGGCGTCTGGCGTTCCCGTCGTGCGGGTCAGCACACGCCGAACCCGCACAATTGTGCGGGCCGGGGGGTCAGATCACGCCAGCTCGATGGGCCAGCGGGCGCAGTTGCGGGGTACTGGCCCGATGCTCCCGGCGCAGCAGCAGGGCAAGCAGGTCGTGCGTGGCGGTGTCGTACCGGACCAGCTGGGGGGCATTCTTCTTGGCGGAAAGGATCATGTTGACGGCGGCTGCGTCGTGGCGTTGCTGGGCATAGGCGCGGGCCAGGTCCAGGCTGACCTGGCTGCGGCGGCCACCAAGCCCCGCCGGAAGGTGCTGCAGGTCCAGCGTCTCGCCGGTCTCTACCGCGGTGCTGGCGTCACCGAACGCGACAGCTGCGGAGACCTCGTGGATGCGGACGTTCGTGGGCCCGAACGCGGTCCAGTGGTCGTTACGGTCCTCCCCGAGCCGCTCAGCGACCCGCCGCGCCGCGGTGAGGGACCGGTTAGCGGCGGCACGGTCGAAGCTGGCCGCCACGGCGAGCGCGTCCGCGAGGTAGAGCCCGCCCAGGACGGACAGCCGCTCCGGGTCGCCGTGGGGGGTGGAGCGCTCGATGGCGCTGGCCGCGCCGGTCACCAGGTCGCGCGCCTGGGAGGTGTTCTTGCGGCGAATGAACACATGCGCCAGCCGGAACGCTGACATCGCGGCGAGCAGCCCGGCCTCGGCACGCTCGGCCGCGGTGACCGCCCGATCCCCGGCGGTCCACGCCAGGGCGGTTTCACCGACCCGGCTGAGTACCATCGTGGTCGCCTGGTAGACCTGCGCCCGCAGCGCGCTGACCTCGACGGCGTCGGTCTGGGGGCAGGTCCGCGCGGCGGTTTCTGCACGCCGGATCAGGCCCGGCAGGATCCGACCCGCCTCCTCGTAGCGGGCCGCCTGGTAGCTGCGGTTTGCCCGCTCCACGTCCAGCCGCAGCCGCGCGAGGTCCGGGGCATGCACGGCGCTGTCGGCCCCGATCACCGATTCCAGGGCGTCATAGGCCATCATGGCCCGCTCGATCTCCCGGGCCGCCGCGTACTGGGATGCCCGCGGATCGCCCGGCTCGTCCCCGGTCAGCTCGCCGACATCGACGCGGAGAACCTCCGCCAGGGACACCAGGACGCTGTGACTATCCACTTGGCGTAGGCCGCGCTCGACCTGAGACAGCCAGCTTTCCGACCGGCCAGCTAATCCAGCCAGCGCCGCCTGGGACAGGCCGCGGCGACGGCGTGCCCGCGCGATCCGCTGCCCGCGTGCCGAAGCATCCACCGTCAGTCCCTCCTGACCGGGCCATCCCTGGTAACAGTGTGCAGTTCCTCCAGCACCCTAGGCCAGCCTGGCATACGAGACTGCGGTGGCGCCTGCGGGTCGAAGATGACACGCACCCCCATCCCGCGCAGCTCCTCCAGGCTCCGCGCGAACGCCACGTGCCGGGCGAGGGCATCCTTGACCAGCGGGACCGCGACGATCGGCACGCCCAGGCCGGTCAGCTCACACAGCAGGCCGGTCGCGAACGTGTCGGTGATTCCGGCCGCCCACTTGTTCACGGTGTTGAACGTGGCCGGGGCCACCACAACCGCGTCGGCGGCAGGGAGTTCATCCGGCTCATCCGGCATCCGGAACCGGGTCCGCACCCAGTCCCCGGTGAGCGCGGCCAGTTGGGTGTCGTCGATGAACCGCTCGCCCATCGGCGTGGCGATGACCCGGACCAGCCAGCCCGCGTCCTGGGCGAGCCGGATGAACTCGTCCACACTCGAGGCAGCCGGGGCCCCGCACACGATCAAGTACAGAACTTCCGGCGGCCTGTCGTGCGCACTCATCAACTGGGAGCGTAGCGCTCGTGGTGTTGGGTCGGCAGGGCGGCCGTCAACCCATCGGGCGCGCGCCGGGAGGGACGGCGGCTTCTCCGATATTGAGTTCACCCCGCTCACAGCACATCCTCGTAACCGATCTTTCCCCGAAGGTGCGGTCAGGACTGGCCGGGTGCGCCGACGATCTGGCCGCCGACGTCTTCGCGACGCTGCTCGCCGACGAGAAGATCCAATAACCGGGCCCGCCTCAACGAGGACTCAGCCAGCGGCACCCTACGTAACCTCGCCTAACGATCTTCAATTGCGGGGGTTAGGTCCGGTGATGACTGGCTCGCCGTGCTGGGAAGGGCCGGGCAGGGCTTGGAGGTCTGGGCGCCGTTGCTATCAGGGAAGTCAGGTTCGGGCCCGTCGGCTGGGTCAGCCTGGCCTGGCGGGCTGCGGCGGCGTCCACACGTACGCGGTGGTGGTGGTCACCGCACGGAATCCCAGACGGCGCAAGATGGGGGCACTGT
>Ga0208589_1000765_pt1 | contig 14315 bp, 13 predicted proteins | sample NGESurshal092012_2_FD_184486 | JGI IMG/M metagenome (GOLD analysis project Ga0208589, IMG submission 184486) | Arctic peat soil microbial communities from Barrow, Alaska - NGEE Surface sample F53-2 shallow-092012 (SPAdes) | ecosystem: Environmental > Terrestrial > Soil > Wetlands > Peat ... | reverse complement strand
TCGACCCGAATGGGCCTGTACGAACCGATCCACGGTTCGGCGCCGGATATCGCCGGCCACGGTGTAGCCAATCCGGTCGGCGCGATCCTTTCCGCGGCCATGCTGCTGCGTCATTCGCTGGGACTGGAAGCCGAAGCGGTGGCCGTCGAAACGGCGGTTGACCAGGTGTTGCGCCATGGCCCGCACACCCGCGACATCGGCGGCAGTGCCGGCACCGCCGCGGTGTGCGATGCCGTGCTGGCCGCGATCGAGGAGTACGCCGACAGCGCGGCAGCGTTCTTCAGCGGAGTACGCGCATGCGGCTGACTCCCTTCGTGCTGCGCGCCAACTCCCTCTCTCCCACGCGGCGCGTGGGGGAGAGGGATGGGGTGAGGGGGAGATCTTTCTCGTTTCTAAAACGGACGTCCATTTCAAAATCCAAAGCATCCCCCTCACCCAACCCTCTCCCCCGCTGGGCGGGGGAGAGGGACCAGAACCAGGAACACCCATGCGCAGTGACCTGATCAAGAGCGGCCCTGACCGCGCCCCCGCCCGCGCGATGCTGCGCGCCACCGGACTGGACGACGCGGCGATTGCCCGGCCGCTGGTCGCGGTGGTGCACACCTGGTCGAACGTGAGTCCATGCAACCTCAACCTGCGCGAGCTGGCGGTCGAAGCCGCAGCCGGCATCCGCGCGGCCGGCGGTACGCCGATCGAATTCAACACGATCGCCGTGACCGACGGCATCGCGATGGGCACGCCGGGTATGCGCGCGTCGCTGATCAGTCGCGAGGTGATCACTGACTCGATCGAGCTCGCGGTGGATGGCCACTGCCTCGATGCGATGGTGGTGCTGTGCGGCTGTGACAAGACCATCCCGGCCGCGGCGATGGCTCTCGCACGTCTGAACATCCCGGGCGTCGCGCTGTACGGCGGCAGCATTGCGCACGGCACGCACGACAATCATCCGATCACCATCCAGCAGGTGTTCGAGGCGGTCGGCGCACACGGCGCCTGCAAGATCGACGATGAGGAACTCGCCGCGGTCGAGCGCGATGCCTGCCCCGGCGCCGGCGCCTGCGGCGGTCAGTTCACCGCCAACACGATGGCGATGGTGCTGACCACGCTGGGCCTGTCGCCGATGGGCTACAACGACATCCCCGCCACGCATCCGGCCAAGGGCGCAGCAGCCTATCGCTGTGGCGAGCTGGTGATGGAATGTCTGAAGGTCGAGCGCACGCCGCGCGATATGCTGACGCGCACCTCGTTCCGCAACGCCGCGCGCATGGTCGCCGCCACCGCCGGTTCCACCAACGCAGTGCTGCACCTGCTGGCGATCGCGCGCGAAGCCGGCGTCGAGTGGGCGCTGGAAGACTTCGAGCCGGCCTCGGTGCACACGCCGGTGATCGCCGACCTGCTGCCCGGCGGCCGCTATACCGCGGTCGAACTGTTCGGCGCCGGCGGCAGCGCGCGGGTGGCGCAGGAACTGATCGCCGCCGGCATGCTGGACGATGCGCCCACCGTCACCGGCCGCAGCCTGTTCGCCGAAGCCGCCGCCGCACCACGCGCCGAGACGCAGGATGTAGTGCATCCGGTCACCCGACCACTGAAACCGCGCGGCGGCTATTCGATCCTGTACGGCAACCTCGCGCCGGAAGGCTGCATCCTCAAAATCCCTGGCAAGAGCGGCGCCGGCAATAACGGCCACTTCGAAGGCAGCGCGCGCGTGTTCGAGAGCGAGGAGGAAGCGTTCGCCGCTGTGCAGGGCGATCGCATCCACGCCGGCGACGTCATCGTGATTCGCAACGAAGGTCCCGCCGGCGGCCCCGGCATGCGCGAGATGCTCGGCGTCACCGCGGCGCTGGTCGGTCGTGGTCTCGGCAACGACGTGGCGCTGATCACCGACGGCCGTTTCTCCGGCGCCACCCACGGCTTCATGGTCGGTCACATCGCACCCGAAGCGGTGCGTGGCGGCCCGATCGCCTTGTTGCGCGAAGGCGATCACGTGGTGATCGATGCCGAACATCGTGAGCTGCGCACCACGGCCGATCTCGCCAGTCGTCGCGCCAGCTGGCAGCCGCCAACGCCGAAAGTCACCCAGGGCGCACTGGCCAAGTACGCGCGTCTGGTCGGCTCCGCCTCCGACGGCGCCACTACCCAACTGCCTACCGCGATCACCCCAGCCAAGCACACCCACACCGAAACCACCGAAGGAGTTGCCGCATGAGTACCGCCCCCACCAACCCACTCGCCAAATCCCGCATCGCCGTACTCGGCTACGGCAGCCAGGGCCGCGCGCATGCGCTGAACCTGCGCGATTCCGGCCTCGACGTCGTGGTCGGCCTGCGCCCCGGCGGCCCGACCTGGAAGCGCGCCGAGGCTGATGGCTTCGCCGTGGTCGAACCAGCCAACGCGGTGCGTGGCGCCGACCTGGTCGCCATGCTGACTCCGGACATGGTGCAGCCCACCCTTTACAAGGAAGTGATCGAGCCGAACATCAAGCCGGGCGCCGCGCTGTTGTTCGCGCACGGCTTCAACGTGCACTTCAAGCAGATCACCCCGCGCGCCGATATCGACGTGATCCTGGTGGCCCCGAAAGGCCCCGGTGCGCTGGTGCGCAGCGAGTACGAGCGTGGTCGTGGCGTGCCGTGCATCTGGGCGGTGCATCAGGACGTCAGCGGCCACGCCGAGGCGAAGACCAAGGGCTACGCCGACGGCATCGGTGGCGGCCGCGCGATGATCATCAAGACCGACTTCAAGGAAGAAACCGAGACCGATCTGTTCGGTGAGCAGGCGGTGTTGTGCGGCGGTGCCAGCGAGCTGGTGATCAAGGGATTCGAAACCCTGGTCGAGGCCGGCTACCAGCCGGAGATCGCCTACTACGAAGTGATGCACGAGCTGAAGCTGATCGTCGACCTGTTCTACGAGGGCGGCCTCAAGCGGATGCTGGAATTCGTCTCCGAAACCGCGCAGTACGGCGACTACGTCAGCGGTCCGCGCGTGGTCGACGCCGGCACCAAGGCGCGCATGAGGGAAGTCCTCACCGACATCCAGGACGGCACCTTCGCTCGCAACTGGACGGCCGAATACGCCGCCGGCCTGCCGAACTACAAGCGCCTGAAGCAGGCCGATCTCGAGCATCCGATCGAGGTGGTCGGCGCGAAGCTGCGCGCGCAGATGCCGTGGCTGCAGCCGACCACCACACCTGCTGCGGTCGCGCCGTTGAAGAAAGTCGGCTGATCGCTGGGCCTGCTTGAGCCCTCTCCTCCGCCACGCGGGGGAGAGGGTTGGGTGAGGGGGAGCTTTTTCTCTGCGCTTTGATTGAAGACCAGGGCGCAGAGCTTTCCCCTCACCCCAACCCTCTCCCCCAGCGGCCTTGCCGCTGGGGGAGAGGGAGTTGATCCCGCCATCGCAAAGGATTCCGTAGTGAATGCACCGCCGCTGAAAGTCGCTCTTGAAACCGATCAACACCCCCTCGCCGGCCAGCCGATGAGCGGCGCCGAGGTGATCGTGCAGGTATTCGCCGACGAAGGTGTCGAGGTGATGTTCGGTTATTCCGGCGGCGCGATCCTCCCGGTGTACGACGCCGTATTCCGCTACAACGCCTTGCATCCGCGCGAAGGCGGTGGCGAAGCGATGCCGCTGATTGTGCCGGCCAACGAACAGGGCGCGGGCTTCATGGCGGCCGGTTATGCACGTGCCTCGGGCAAGGTCGGCGTGGCGGTGGTCACCTCCGGACCCGGCGCCACCAACATGGTCACGCCGGTGCGCGACTCGATGGCCGACTCGATCCCGCTGGTGGTGATCTGCGGCCAGGTGAGCACCGCGGCGATCGGCAGCGACGCGTTCCAGGAGGCGCCGATCAGCAACATCATGGGCGCCTGTGCGAAGCATGTGTTCCTGGTCACCGATGCGAGCCAGCTGGAAGCGGCCATGCGCACCGCGTTCACCCTCGCCCGCAGCGGTCGGCCTGGACCGGTGGTGGTGGATGTACCGAAGGACGTGCAGAACATCGCGCTGAAGTTTCATGGCACCGGCGAGCTGGCGCTGACTGGCTACCGCGCGCGGCTGCGCGCGGTGGAACAGTCGGCGCTGAGCGATGCCGACTGCGCCGCCTTCTTCACCGCGTTGATGCAGGCAAGACGTCCACTGATCTACGCTGGCGGTGGCGTGATCGCCGCCAGTGCGGCAACGGCGCTGCGTGCATTCGTCGGCACGTTCGGGTTGCCGGTGACCACCACCTTGATGGGGCTTGGCGGCTTCGACACCACCGATCCATTGGCCTTGCACATGCTCGGCATGCACGGCACCGCGTATGCGAATTACGCGGTGGAGGATTGCGACTTCGTGCTGGCGCTGGGCGCGCGTTTCGACGACCGCGTGGCTGGCGTGCCGGACAAGTTCGCACCGCGTGCAAAGTTCATCGCACACATCGATATCGATCCGGCCGAGATCGGCAAGGTAAAATCGGTGCACTGGCATCACGTCGGCCCGCTTGTACGTGCCCTCGAGCGGCTAACCAGTTACGGCCGCGCGCACCGGTTGCAGCCCTCGCTCGATGCCTGGCATACGCACGTGGCCGAACTGAAGCGCGTACATGCGCTGAACTATGACCGCAGCAGCGCGCTGATCCAGCCCTACGCCGTGCTGGAAGCGATCAACCGGCATACCGATGGCCGCGCCATCATCAGTACCGGCGTCGGCCAGCATCAGATGTGGGCGGCGCAATACTTCGATTTCCGCGCACCGCGGCATTGGCTCACTTCCGGCTCGATGGGCACGATGGGTTTCGGCCTGCCGGCAGCGGTCGGCGCACAGTTCGCGCATCCCGACAAGCTGGTCATCGACATCGACGGCGACGGCAGCATCCGCATGAACCTCGGCGAGCTGGAAACCGTCACCACCTACAACCTGCCGATCAAGGTGGTGGTGCTCAACAACGTTGGCGACGGCATGGTGCGGCAGTGGCAGAAGCTGTACTTCAAGGGCCGCTTCGCCGCGTCCGACAAGAGCCTGCACAAGAAGGACTTCGTGCTCGCCGCGCAGGCCGACGGCTTCGCCTGGGCGCAACGGCTGCAGGACAAGGCCGCACTGGAGGCGACCATCGCCGACTTCCTCGCCTTCGATGGGCCGGCCTTTCTCGAAGTGATGATCGACCCCGACGCCGGCGTGTATCCGATGGTCGGGCCCGGCGCCAGTTATGCGCAGATGATCACCGGCGATTTCATCGCCTCGCGCACAGCACCCGCTGCACGCGAGGACTCACCGTCGCACATGTTCTGAGCTTTTGACCTCTCCCTTCTCCCACTGGGAGAAGGTGGCCCGAAGGGTCGGATGAGGGTACGGGCGAACCTCAGCATCTCGCTCCGCCCGAACCCTCACCCGCCTGTCGGCACCCTCTCCCAACAGGGAGAGGGACTCAACAACCGGAGCCTCGTCGTGAACCACACCTTGTCCATCCTGTTGCAGAACGAAGCCGGCGCACTGGTGCGCGTTGCCGGGCTGTTCGCCGCGCGCGGTTACAACATCGACACGCTGACCGTCAGCGCCACCCATGATCCGGCCGTGTCGCGACTCACCCTGAGCCTTCAGTGCGACGATGCCGGCGTCGCGCAGATCCTGCAACAGACGCGCAAGCTGGTCGACGTGCTGCAGGTGACGCATCCGGCGACGGCACTTGCCGCGTGAATGCAGTCGCCGCAGCTACTGTCAATGACGATGCGCTAGCAGCCGACGATCTGCTGGCACAGATCCGTGCCGCGCGCGTTTACGACGTGGCACACGAGTCGGCACTGGAACCGGCGCCGCTGCTCAGCGCCCGGCTCGGCCAGCCGGTACTGCTCAAACGCGAGGATCAGCAGCCGGTGTTCTCGTTCAAGCTGCGCGGCGCGTACAACCGCATGGTGCAGCTGAATGCTGCGCAGCGAGCACGCGGAGTGATCGCCGCTTCGGCCGGCAATCATGCGCAAGGCGTGGCGCTGGCTGCGGCGAAGCTGGGCATCCGCGTCACCATCGTGATGCCGGTGACCGCACCGCAGGTCAAGTTGGATGCAGTACGCCGGCACGGCGGCGCGATGGTGAAGATCGTGCTGGCTGGCGATTCCTATAGCGAGGCACAAGCTACGGCGGCGCAGTTGCAAGCCGAGCGTGGCGCCATCTTCGTGCATCCGTTCGACGACCTCGCGGTGATCGCTGGTCAGGGCACCGTGGCGCTGGAAATCCTGCGCCAGCATCCGGGCCCACTGCACGCGGTATTCGTGCCGGTCGGCGGCGGCGGCCTGCTCGCCGGCATGGCGGCATGCATCAAGGCGCTGCGCCCGGAAGTGCGAGTGATCGGCGTGCAGGCGGCCGATGCCGACGCGATGGCGCGTTCGCTGGAAGCCGGTGAGCGCGTGACGCTGGATGAGATCGGTCTGTTCGCCGACGGCACCGCGGTGAAGCAGGTCGGCACGCATACGTTCGCGCTCTGCCGGCAACATGTGGACGCGATGCTGCGGGTGGACAACGATGCGATCTGCGCCGCGATCCGCGATATCTACCAGGATACCCGTAGCGTGCCGGAACCGTCCGGTGCGCTCGCGCTGGCCGGCCTGAAGCAATACGTCGCGGCGCATGCCTGCCTTGACAAGCACGTTGGCGGCGGCGCGCTGGTGGCGATCGTCTCCGGCGCCAACATGAATTTCGACCGCCTGCGCTTCGTCGCCGAACGCGCCGAAGTCGGCGAGCAGCGCGAGGCGGTATTCGCGGTGACGATTCCCGAGCAGCGCGGCAGCTTCCGCCGTTTCTGCGCGGCACTCGGCCAGCACAACATCACCGAATTCAACTATCGCATCGGCGACGCCAACCACGCGCATATCTTCGTGGGCGTGCAGACCGCCAGCCGTGACGAACGCGAGGCGCTGGCCGCCGCATTCCACGCGCAGCAGTTCGGCGTACTCGACCTCACCGACGACGAGCTGGCCAAGCTGCACCTGCGCCACATGATCGGCGGCCGTTCGTCGCTGGCACAGGATGAGCGGCTGTACCGCTTTGAATTCCCCGAACGCCCCGGCGCGCTCACCCGTTTCCTCGGCCACCTGCACCCGGACTGGAACATCAGCCTGTTCCATTACCGCAATCACGGCGCCGACTACGGCCGCATCCTGGTCGGCATCCAGGTGCCCGATGCCGAGCAGCCGCTGTTCCAGTGCTTCCTCGCCACGCTCGGCTATCCGTATGTGGACGAGAGCACACACCCGGCATACCGGTTGCTGCTGCGCCACTGAGCCGTTCCGCGCCAGCGTTAACCAGCTAACCGGCGACGCCTCCGCCTTCCGCATCCAGCTCAAAGGTGTGGTTGTCGTAGTCGGTGAAATACAGTGCGCTGTCGCCGCGGGCGAACTGGCACTCGAGGCCGTGCGCCTTGAGTTTGTCCGCGCAGGCAAGCTGTTCGGCCTTGCTCATCACGAACGCGATATGGTCGCCGTTACGCTTTGTCGGCGGCTCGCCCTGCGTCAGCACGAAGCAGGTGCCGCCCAGCTGCACCAGCATGCCATGCAGGCCGTCGCCGTCTTCCTCAACCGGCTTGGCGTTGGCATCGTCGAAAAGCTGCGTATACAGCGCGGCGGTACGTGCCGGGTCGCGCACCATCAGTGCGATATGGTCGATGGCCTTGGGCATCGGTGGGCTCCGCGATCACGCCATGACGGCGACTCGCTGATCTTAGCTTCATGGATGCGACCGGGGGCACCATTTCGCGCGACCCATCACGCCCCCCGATGCCATCGCTCACGTTAAACTGGAGTAATGGCTCCTCCTCCTCGCAAACGCCAACAACGCAAACCGACGCCTTCGCCAGCTACACGCCAGCGTCCCGGCACGGCCAAGCCCGTCGTCAAAATGCCATTGCGTCCGGCAGACAGCTCCACCCGCGCCACGCGGGTGCTGGGCTGGCTGCTGCAGAAAATGTCGGCGCACCCGCGCGAGAAAGCGCTGGATTATCTGGTGCTGACCCGGATGGACCGACCGATCGGCGCACTGCTGCTGCTGTGGCCGACCTGGTGGGCGCTGTGGCTGGCGGCCGGCGATTTCCCGCCGTGGAAGCCGCTGATCATTTTCACGCTCGGCGTGTTCGCGATGCGCGCGGCCGGCTGCGCGATCAACGACTACGCCGACCGCAAGCTCGATCCACAGGTGGCGCGCACCGCCGGCCGGCCGATCGCCAGCGGACGGGTGACGCCGCGCGAGGCACTGATCGTATTCGCTGTCTTGCTGGTGTTCGCGTTCGTGCTGGTGCTGTTCACCAATCGGCTGACGATCGAACTGTCGTTCGCCGGCGCCGCACTGGCGGCGCTGTATCCGTTCACCAAGCGCTATACCTACATGCCGCAGGTGGTGCTGGGCGCCGCGTTCGGCTGGTCGATTCCGATGGCATTCGCCGCGGTGACGAACAACGTGCCCCCCATCGGCTGGCTGCTGTTCATCGGCAACATCCTGTGGTCGGTGATCTACGACACCGAGTATGCGATGGTCGATCGCGACGACGACATCAAGGCTGGCGCAAGGTCCACCGCAATCCTGTTCGGCGATGCCGACCTGCCGATCCTCGGCGTGCTGATGGGCACGTTCCTGTTGACCATGCTGTTCGTCGGCCAGCGCGCCGCGCTGGGCTGGCCGTACTGGCTGGGTCTGCTCGTCAGCGCCGGCCTGTTCGGCTATCAGCTATGGCTGATCCGCGAGCGCAGCCGCGACGCCTGCCTCGCCGCGTTTCGCCACAACAACTGGCTGGGTCTCGTCGCGTGGATCGGCATCGTGCTGGCGCTGGCGGTGAAGTGACGAGGTTTTTGTAGGAGCGCACCCTGTGCGCGATGCTCTTGCGCGACGTAATGAAGAGCATCGCGCACAGGGTGCGCTCCTACACATTCCTTGTCCTCGGCGCCCGCGCCAGTGCCCACACATCCACCCGTTGCACGCCGGAGCGCTTGAGCACACGCGCGCATTCGGCCAGCGTGGCGCCGGTGGTCATCACGTCATCGAGAATCGCCACGTGCACGGGCAGCTCGATGCCAGCGCGCAGCGCGAACGCGCCGCGCACGTTGCGACGGCGGCGAACTGCATCGAGTTCGGTTTGCGCCTCGGTACTGCGCGTGCGCTGCAGCACCTCGTAACGCAGCGGTACGCCCAGTGCGCGCGCCAGCGGGCGGGCCAGTTCCAGCGCCTGGTTGTAACCTCGCTGACGCAGCCGATGGCGATGCAGCGGCACAGTCAGCAGCTGCTGCGGCAGATCGATCGGACAAGGTTCCCGCCGCCACAGCGTCGACAGCACACGCCCGGCGGCCAGATCGGCGCCGAACTTGTAGCGCGATTCGAGACGGTCCAGCGGCCAGCCATAGCGAAACGGTGCCCACGCCGCATCCCACGGCGGTGCACGGCGCAGACATTCGCCGCACAGCGCCGCCGGGGTTGCCAGTGGCAGGGCGCAGCGCGCGCAACAGCGGCGGTTGCGCGGCAGTTCGGCGGCACAAGCGGCGCACAGGTCGATAGCTTCGGCGCCGGCGTCACCGCATAGCAGGCAGCGCAGCGGCAGTACAAATCGCTGCAGTCGATGCAGCCGTTCAACCAGCGCGTCCATGCGGGTCATCTCCGTTCCTTGGGGTCTATCGGCAACGATAGCTCGATGGTAGCGGCATCGTTGCCGGCGCGCCTCTGTCAACCAGCCATATAATGATTGAGTTGACACGCTTCCGGGCGGCTTCCACACTTTCCCGGCATATACATGGGAGTAGCTGTTACATGCTCGACGCCACCATCCGCCACGACTGGACCCGCGCTGAAGTGGCCGCGCTGTTCGCGCTGCCGTTCAACGAACTGCTGCATCGCGCGCATGTAGCGCATCGTGAACATCACGATTCGAATGCGGTGCAGGTGTCCACCCTGCTCTCGATCAAGACCGGCGGCTGCCCGGAAGACTGCGCGTATTGCCCACAGGCGGCGCGCTACGACACCGGCGTGCAGGCGCAGAAATTGATGAGCGTCGAAGCGGTACTGGAACGCGCGCAGGCGGCAAAGGATGCCGGCGCCAGCCGTTTCTGCATGGGCGCGGCATGGCGCGGTCCGAAGGATCGCGACGTGCTGAAGGTGGCCGAGATCGTTCGCGCGGTGAAAGGCCTCGGACTGGAAACCTGCGCCACCTTGGGCATGCTGAGCGGATCGCAGGCCGACACGCTGAAAGCCGCCGGACTCGACTACTACAATCACAACCTCGACACCGCGCCGGAGTTCTACGGCGAAGTGATCCATACCCGCCAGTACCAGGATCGGCTCGACACGCTGGAGCATGTTCGCCATGCGGGCATGAAAACCTGCTGCGGCGGCATCGTCGGCATGGGCGAGTCGCGCGACCAGCGCGCCGGCCTGCTGCAGACGCTGGCCAATCTTCCCGAACACCCGCAGTCGGTGCCGATCAACCAGCTGGTGCAGGTGGAAGGCACGCCGCTGGCCGGCACCGCGGCGTTGGATCCGTTCGAGTTCGTGCGTACGATCGCGGTGGCACGGCTGCTGATGCCGGCCTCGATGGTGCGCTTGTCGGCCGGCCGCCAGCAGATGGACGACGCGGTGCAGGCACTGTGCTTCTTCGCCGGCGCCAATTCGATCTTCTACGGCGAGAAGCTGCTCACCACCGGCAATCCAGATGTGGAACACGATCGCGCGCTGTTCGCGCGGCTCGACCTGCATCCACTGCAGGTAATCGAGGAAGCCGGCACCGTGCACGCGAACATCCTTAGTTCCGAGTGCGAGTGTTGCGACCAAGTTGCGGCTGCGGTGTAGTGGTTTGAAGCCCCGCAGGGAATCCCTGTGGGAGGGTGAGGGGGAAGCTCTCCTCTCCTGCTCTTGATGAATGGTCAACATGCAAAAGCACCCCCTCACCCCAACCCTCTCCCCCAGCGGCATTGCCGCCGGGGGAGAGGGGGCAAGACCAGACCTACTTCACCGTCTGGCCATCCAGACGGCTGAACGTAAGCGCACGCAAATGTTGCGTCGTCCGCGCACGATTGAACATGCCGACGGCCCGTGGCTGGAAACCGGCGGCCAGCGCCTGCTGTCGTTCTGCAGCAACGATTACCTCGGCCTCGCGCAACACCCGCAACTGATCGCCGCGTTCAAGCGGGTGGCCGATGATGAAGGCGTGGGCAGCACCTCGGCGCATCTGATCTGTGGCCATCGCGCGGAACATGCCGCACTGGAGGAAGCGCTGGCAGCGTGGACCGGACGCGAGCGCGCACTGCTGTTTTCCACCGGCTACATGGCCAATCTCGGCGTGTTGCAGGCGCTGCTGACGCGCGGCGACGTGTGCGTGCAGGACAAGCTCAACCACGCCTGCCTGCTCGATGGCGCCCAGCTTTCCGGCGCCGAACTGAAACGCTATCCGCATGCCGATGTGGCCGCCGCCTCTCGCCAGCTAGCTGCACGCAGTGAAGCAAGTGCGCTGCTGGCCACCGATGGCGTGTTCAGCATGGACGGCGATGTCGCGCCGCTGCGCGAGCTGGCGACCTTGTGCGCGCGCGAACGCACCACCTTGATGGTCGACGATGCGCACGGCCTCGGTGTGCTCGGGGAAGATGGTGCCGGCAGCGTCCGCGCGGCGGGACTGGGCCAGCGTGAAGTGCCCGTGCTGATGGCCACGCTGGGCAAGGCGCTCGGCTGCGCCGGGGCATTTGTCGCCGGGCCGGCCGCGCTGGTCGACGGGCTGATGCAATTCGCCCGACCCTACATCTACACCACCGCGATGCCACCCGCGCTCGCCGCCGCCGCACTTGCCGCGGTGCGACTGGCACAGACCGAGCACTGGCGCCGAGAAAAACTCACCGCGCTGATCGCTCGTTTCCGCAGCGGTGCCGCGCAGCTCGGCCTCACGCTTTCGGCATCGAGCAGCGCGATCCAGCCGTTGCTGCTGGGCGACGCGCAAGCTGCACTGGATGCTGCTTACGCACTGGAACAACAAGGCCTGCTGGTCACCGCGATCCGCCCACCCACCGTACCTGCCGGCAGCGCACGACTGCGCATCACGCTGTCGGCCGCGCACGAGGAAGCCCATGTCGATCAATTGCTGGGTGCACTGGAAACGCTGCGGTTGACCTCCGTCACCGACTGAGCGCCGGGCCGCGCCTGCCCACCACGTATAATCGCCAACTGCTTTGCCGATACCCACGTATGTCGATCGTCAACATCTCCGCCTACAAATTCATCAGCCTGGATGAGCTGCCCACGCTGCGCGAACGCATGCTCGAACGCTGCACGACGCTGGCCTTGAAGGGCACCATCCTGCTGGCGCTGGAAGGGATCAACCTGTTCCTCGCCGGCAGTCGCGACGCAATCGATGCGTTCATCGTGTGGCTGCATGCGAACCATCGCTTCGCCGACATCGTGCCGAAAGAATCGCTGTCCGACACGGCACCGTTCGGCCGCATGCGGGTGCGGTTGAAGCAGGAAATCATCACCATGCGGCTGCCCACGATCCGCCCCGAAGGCGGTCGCGCGCCGGCGGTGGATGCAGCCACGCTGCAGCGCTGGCTGGATCAAGGCCACGATGACGACGGTCGCGAACTGGTGCTGCTGGACACCCGCAACGACTACGAAACCGCCGTCGGCGCGTTCGTCGGTGCCGTCGATTACCAGCTTGCCAGCTTCACCGGCTTTCCCGCAGCGATCGCCGCCGACCGCGCGCGCTACGCAGGCAAGGCCGTGGTGTCGTACTGCACCGGCGGCATCCGTTGCGAGAAGGCCGCGCTGCACATGCAGGATCTCGGCATGCCGCACGTCTACCAGCTCGAAGGCGGCATCCTGAAATATCTGGAGCAGACCGACGGGGCGCACTGGCGCGGCGAATGCTTCGTGTTCGACGAGCGTGGCGCGGTCGATTCCACCCTCGCACCAGCTTCGCTCCCTCTCCCCTCCGGGGAGAGGGTTGGGGATAGGGGACACTCTTGCGATGAGATTGTTTCGAAGCCTGCTTCGCTCGACGATCCCGCGAGCAACCGGTCCTCACCCACCCCTTCGGGGCACCCTCTCCCCAAAGGGGAGAGGGAAATCAAGGCATGACCTTGTATATCGACAAGCTGGGCCACGGCCCCGTGCCGCTGGTACTGCTGCATGGCTGGGCGATGCACGGCGGCGTGCTGAGCCCGCTGGTCGAGGCGCTGCAGGATCGCTGCACGATGTATGTGGTCGATCTGCCCGGTCACGGTTATTCGCGTGATTGCGGATTGCCGCTGGAGCCACGTGCCTGCGCCGCCGCGATTGCCGCGATCACTCCGCCGGCGATCTGGTTGGGCTGGTCGCTCGGTGGACTGATCGCGTTGACCGCGGCGCTGGACCTGCCGCAGCAGGTGCGCGGTCTGGCAATGCTGTGCGCCACGCCGCGTTTCGTGCGCGATGCCAGCTGGCCGTATGGCACCGATGCCGCGATGGTGCAGCAACTGGCCACCGATCTGGCAACCGGTTACCACGCCACGATCGAACGCTTCCTTGCGCTGGAGGCGATGGGCAGCGCCGATCCGCGCGCCGAACTGCGCCAGTTGCGCACGCTGGTGTTCGCCCGCGGCGAGCCCGATCGGCGCGTGCTGCAGGAAGGCATCCGCATCCTGGAAACCGGCGACCGGCGTGCCGCGCTGCCAGACCTCTCTGTGCCCAGCGCGTGGATCGCCGGCCAGCGCGACCGGCTGGTACCACCGCAGGCGATGCAATGGTCGGCCAGCCAATGCGGCGGCAGCTACGATGAGATCGAGCGTGCGGGCCACGCGCCGTTCTTCGGCCAGGCCGCTGCGGTCGCGCAGGCACTGCAACCACTGCTGACATCCACCCAGCGACGAGTCTGATTCGATGGATACGTTCCAACTTGACCAGCAGCAGGTGCGCCGTCATTTCAGCCGCGCCGCCACCAGCTACGAGCAACACGACGTACTGCAGCGCGAAGTGCAGGCCACGCTGCTGGAGCGTCTGGACTTCCATACGCAAGCACCGCAACGCGTCATCGACGTGGGCGCCGGCACCGGCCGCGGCAGCGCCCTGCTGAAGCAACGCTATGCCAAGGCCGAGGTGATCGCCGTCGACCTGGCGCTGCCGATGCTGCGTGCAGCGAAACAGCACGCGAGCTGGCGCAAGCCGTTCCAGCGCGTGTGTGCGGAAGCGACCATGCTGCCACTGCCCGACCATAGCGTCGACCTGCTGCATTCCAACCTGTGCTTCCAGTGGATCGATGATCTGCCCGCACTATTCGGCGAATGCGTGCGTGTGCTGAACCCGGGCGGCCTGCTGGCGTTCTCCACCTTCGGTCCGGGCCTCGAGGCCTATCCGCCCAG
>Ga0208589_1000763_pt1 | contig 14355 bp, 14 predicted proteins | sample NGESurshal092012_2_FD_184486 | JGI IMG/M metagenome (GOLD analysis project Ga0208589, IMG submission 184486) | Arctic peat soil microbial communities from Barrow, Alaska - NGEE Surface sample F53-2 shallow-092012 (SPAdes) | ecosystem: Environmental > Terrestrial > Soil > Wetlands > Peat ... | reverse complement strand
GCAGGGCGGCAGCCCGGCCGGGACCGGCTACGGGATCACCGGGATGCGCGAGCGCGCCGCGCTGCTCGGCGGCGACTTCTCGGCCGGCCCGCGCCCCGGCGGCGGCTTCCGCGTCGCCGCCCGGCTACCCGTCCCCGTGGCGGCCCGATGACCATTCAGGTCATACTCGCCGACGACCAGCCGCTGATCCGCGCGGGCCTGCGCAGGCTGATCGACCAGACACCTGACATTGACGTGGCCGGCGAGGCCGGAACCGGAGCCGAGGCGGTCCAGCTCACCAGGGACACCGGCCCCGACGTAGTCGTCATGGACATCCGCATGCCCGGCATGGACGGCATCGAAGCAACCCAGCTGATCACCGCCGGCGACACGCACGCCCGCGTGCTCGTGCTCACCACGTTCGACGACGACGACTACGTCTACGGTGCGCTGCGGGCCGGGGCGAGCGGGTTCCTGGTCAAGGACATGGCGCTGGAGGACATCCTGACCGCGATCCGGGTGGTCGCGGCCGGCGACGCCATCATCGCCCCGGGCGTCACCCGCCGCCTGATCGGGCAGTTCACCAGCCAGCCCCGTTCGGGCCACAAGCCCCTGGAGCTTACCGGGATCACCGACCGCGAGCGCGAGGTGCTCAGGCTGGTGGGCCTCGGCATGTCCAACGCCGAGATCGCCACCGCCCTGTACATCACCGTGGGCACCGCCAAGACGCACGTGGCCCGGCTGCTGGCCAAGCTGGGCGCCAGGGACCGGGTGCAGCTCGTCATCACCGCGTACCATGCCGACCTGCTCGACACGTAAGCAGCCAAGTAGACCACCTGATAATCCGGTCCGCTCCGGTCATCGCACACGGCCAGCAGTAATCGCTAACTCCGTGGTGAGCGCGATGTCGATCATGTACGTAAGGTGCGACTCGGACCTCGGACACAGGTAATCATGCTCTGACCTGCGGGTATGCGATAGGGAAGTCTCGGCCGTATCGTGTTTGCGCAGGTCAGGAGCATAGGGGTTCAACTCGGTCCAATCGCCATGCGGGCCCCGCCAGACTCATACGGCACTACTCTTACCGGCCCGGCGCCGAATGCTAACTGATCACCGCGACGCCTCTGGCCAGCCTCGGGGTATGCGCCGTGCCTAGCAGCGGCAGCGAGAAGCAACCCTCCTCCGAAGCCGGCCACGGTAGCGAGCACATATCGCGCTTCAGATCCGTGCGTCCGCTCCGGGAAGCCGCAGTTGCCAGGTATCGGTCTAGCTCCCCGTGCCAGGGCTCATCCGCTCGGGTCCGGGCTGTCAGCTTGTGCGCAGTTCGTCGAGCACGCGCTGGATGCGCCGGGTGCGCGTCTCGGCGGTGCGTGCTCCGGTGATGGAGAGGACGTGCCGCCGCTGGTTGCTGTAGGACAGGGCGGCGAACCGGACGGAGGCGGCGGGGTCGGCGCGCAGGGCATCGGCGAGCTCAGCCGGGAGGTCGACCGTGCGGGTAGCGTCATCGCGTTGAAGTTCCACGGTGATGCTGTCACCCGCGGCGATGCCTGCGGCGGCGCGTATGTCGGCGCTTACCGGGATCATGGGCTCGCCTCGCATGGTAGCGATGGTGCTGGCGTAGCGCGTGCCGTTGATGGTGACGCTGACTGGGATGCGCTTGCCGCCGCCCAGCGCCGCCACGACCTCGTCAGAGACGCGGATGCCGGTAGCGGTCTTGCCGCCGAGCAGCAGGGTGGTGGTGAATTCCATGGCCGTTCTCCCGTTGTCTGCCGTGGCTGGATGCTGAGGCGATGGGTCAGGCCGCCGCGCGGTGGTATAGGTGTGCGCTGACCAGCGCGAGCCAGGTCCAGGCGAGGATGACGGCAGCGGTGAAAGCCAGGACACCGGCGCTGCTGGCGGCGCCCCCGGTCGCGATCCCGGCGAACGCCGCGAAGAACAGCACTCCTGTGATCAGCGAGAAGATCGCCCAGCTGAGCTGGCGCTGTCCGCGGAACTGCCAGGCCAGTACGAGGCAGGCAGTGATCAGGCCGAGGAAGCCGATGCCGCCGAAGACGATATGCAGCGTCCCGTGCCAGCTCGGGGTGACCGTGGGGCCGGGCGGGGTGCCGACCGGGAAGCCGTCAGCGGGGTCGGCGATGAACAAACCGGCGCCGACCAGGCCAGCCGCGTAGACACAGAGGAACCAGCCGCTGGCGGCGTTCACCCGTACCGCGCGCCGCTGGCGCACTACCCCGGCGGCGGCGGCGCCGACCATCAGCCCGGTGAGCACGAGCACCAGCACGTGGATCCACCCGAGGGCGCCGTTGGCGAGCATGCTCCAGTCGTTGTGGGCCAGGCTGAAGCCGGAGCGGGTGAGCGCCTCGGCCAGAGAGGCGGCGACATAGAACGGCCCAGCGACCACGCCGTAGCCGAGCAGTGACTTGGTGACCCGCACGGGTGCGGGCGGGCAGTCGGCGGCCGGGCGGCCGTTCTGGATAGCTGCGGTGGGCATTGAAGCGCTCCCCTCTAACTGAACTGCACTGACCAGTACATGCGGAAAACGCTACTGTACGGTACAGTTCAGTGTCAAGGAGGTTCTCATGGCTGGCCGGAAGGGCGCACTGATCCTCGACACCGCGCGGCAGATGTTCCTGGAAAGGGGCTACGACGCGACGAGCCTGGATGATGTCGCCGCTGCGAGCGGTGTCTCGAAGACCACCGTCTACAACAACTTCGAGGACAAGGAGGGCCTGTTCAGCGCGGTCGTGCTCTCGGTCACCGAGCGTGCGGAGCAGATCATCTCGGAACTGGGCGCCACCCTCAGGGGGGACGAGCCGGTAGCCGGACGGCTGACCGCAGTCGCCCGCGCCCTGGCCTACGGCGTGCTCAACCCAGCCGTCGTGCAGCTGCGGCGGCTAGCCATCTCCGAAGCCCTGCGGTTCCCCGACATCGTCACCGCATACTGGGACCGCGCTCCGGCACGAACACTGGCCCTTCTCACCGAATCGTTCACGCAGATGGCCGCCCACGGCGAACTGGACACCGACGATCCCGCAGCGGCGGCAGCGCTTTTTGCCTACGCAGTCCTGGGCTTGCACCAGGACCAGGCACTACTGCAGCCCAGCCGCCCGCTGACCCGCGCCGACCTAGACGACCACGTCGGCAAAATGGTCACCGCATTCCTGCGGGCCTACGCGCCGATCGCACACCCCCAGGCTGTATCCCGGTAACCAGAACTCAGACCTCCGCGCACCGTCGCGATTGTCCACCTTGAGGACTGGCCGCCTCCGGGAACAGACGCAGATTACTCTCCTCTGCGTCCCAGCGCCGATCCCTGTAGTGCGACCACCATCGCTCACAACGGCGGCTACCTGCGCTTTCAGCCGCGCCGCAGCGCGCCGGATAAGCCCCTACTGTCTGCGCGGGAGAGCCTTCAAACCATGCACGACAGCAAAGTGCACCGTGCCGCGATGAGGACCTCAGTTGCAGCGCCCTGCCGGTGGCGCTGGCAGGTCACGGCGGGGCGTCCCGTGCTCTGGCCACGACGTTGGCGATCCGTCCGGGCACGATGACCGGCGGGCGACCATCGCGTCCTGGGTCCACCGAGCGTACTCGGGGTGCGACGCTCCCCGGGACGGGGAAACCTGGTGGGCGCCGAATGCACCGGCCGGAGCGACGGCTGCTCCGGCATCGGGACGACCTGGGCCAGCAGCCCCCAGGCAGTCCGGCGCACCCAGTCGTCCTCCGCCTGGTCCACATGTCCGCCCCCACCTGTCATGACCGGCCCTCGATAGCAAACTCGGCCGACAAGAGTTGCGTGTAGGCAAATGGTTCAAGCCCACCTTCGGACACATCGCGATCATGACCTGACCTGTGGCAATAGCTATAGGCAACGCGTCGTCGCCTTCCCGATTCGCGGATCTATGCAGATCAGGAGCATGAGGGTTCAAGTCGGGTCCAGATCACGGATCCGTGACGGACCGATCTGGCTTCGAGGCCACGTCGAGTCTTTGTAGCGGACCGGGGCGCGGATCGCTCGCCGCCTCCGTGCTGGGGCCCCAGCAAAGCGTTGCCCCTTGCAGGTGGGCATCGTGGTTCGATGGAACGCATGGATCACGCGCTGGAGAAGCGGACGCTGGGGACTGATGGCCTGGAGGTATCTGCGCTCGGGCTTGGCTGCCTTCGCGCTGCCGCCGTCGAGCTCACCAGCGGTGATCTTGCCGAAATCGACTGTGCCGCGTCCGAGGTCACGATTGTGGGCGACCGATACCCCGCGGAACTCGAGCAGAAGACGAATCGATGACGGCCCGATGCCATAGAACTGGAACTGGAACTGGCCGGCACAATCGCGCTAGGCAGCGTGGCAGCGTCCGGCCGCAGCCGATCAATAACGGTTGGCGGCTGGCGCTGGCAGCACGTCCAGCTCGCTGAGGGTGCCCGGGTCGAGGACCAGCAACTCGTCATCACCGCCGAGGACATCGCCGAGGTCATCACCTTCGCCGTCACCCGCCCCCCGCCGCATGACGCTCAACGAGATCCTCGTCAGGCCGACCGCCCAATCCTGACGGCGCCAGCGGGCCGGCCGCCCGCCGGGGGCTTGCTGAATCATCCTTCAGGGCGGCCTCCTCTTCTCTTGTTGTTTTCTGTGTGCGCGTTTTCGGCGATCCGTTGGACATCATGTCCAGTCGCCGATTCGATGCCATAAGCGGACGGGGCTTGCCGATCAGCGCGTGGGCGGCACCATCCTCCAAGGGTCTTGGCAGTTCAGTTCAGCTGTCGCTCTCTGACACCGGATGAGCCGGGTGGCAGGATGGCGCTTCACGGGCGCCCCGAGGCCGGTGAAGCCCTGCGGGCTGGCTGAGCGCGATGGCCAGGGCACACATCGCGCCGATGCTTCCGGCGGACGAGATCACGGACGCCGGGGTGACATGCTCTGCCGAAGCACCGGCCAGAATTATTGCGGTGCCCTGGCCGAGGCTCATTCCTCCCTGGGCGATACCGAAGGCCTGGCTGCGCCGGGCGGGAGGCGTGGCCTGAACGAATGAAGCGTTCGCCGCAAGCTGGTAGCACCCGCACGACCCGGATAGGGCCAGGATCAGCAGCACGCCCGGGAGACCGGGGTCAGTGACGAAGAGCGCAAGCGCGGCGCAGGCCGCGACGGCGAGCGGCCCGGTCCATTTCAGCCGCCGGGCCGGATCGACGAAGCGGCTGAAACCAATGGCACCAGCGGTCGACCCGAGGGCCTGGGCCGCCAGGATGAGGCCGACCGTGGCCGCGCCGCCGCCTACGGCTCTGGCCAGCGGCGCGGCCACGCCCTCGGGAAGTTCATAGAAAGCGCACAGCCAGCCGAACAACATGGGCGTGCGCATGGCGGGGGTGCTGAGCACGAGCCTCAGACCGGCTATGGCCTCCGCTGCGAGGCTGGGCCGGTCCCGGCGCCCGGGACCGGCTGCGCCTGCTCCGGCCACTTTCTCCGGGATCGACGTTGACCCGGAGGGGCACTCTGCTGACGCAACTGGATGGGCGCGCACGCAGGTCCGGATAACCAGCGCCGAAGCAGCGAACGTCGCAGCGTCCGTCAGCAGCGCGATCCGCATGCCCAGGAACGCGACAGCGATGCCCCCGGCGGCGAAGCCGACGACCTGGGCGAACTGAAACGTAGTCATCGTTACGGCGGTGCCAAGCACATAACGGTCGCCTCGCAGGATGTCGGGATATACAGCGGCCCGAGCCGCGAGAAACAGCCCGCCGACCATGGTGACTGCGGCCAGCAGAAGGATCAGTACCGTCGGCGGTATCCCGGGTACCGCCATCACAGCGACCAACGCTCCGCTGGCCAGGTCGGCACCGATGATTACCTGGCGGCGCGGGAGCCGGTCAGCCATCCCGGACAGCGCCACCCCGCCGACGAACATCGGCACCACACTTGCCGCGAACGTCACACCGGCCAGCAACGCCGAGCGAGTCCGGTCGTACACCAGCACGGTGATCGCGACCCGGGCCAGCTGGTCACCGGTGACCGACAGCAGCTGGGCCGCCCACAGCGCGCGGAACTCGGCGACCGCGAAGACATCGCGAAACGTGGCTCTCCCTCCACCGCTGGTCTCCAAAGTGCCATTCACCTATTCCACTACCTCACCATTGGTGGACGCCGGGGACTACCAAGCAAAGGTGGCTCGCGATCAGAGGATCGCGAGCCACCGGGCCCGGCAGAACCGTGCCATGCTCATCCCCAGGTGGTGCCGCGCATGGCCGTCACCCCTTCGTGTTCTTGCCTGACGTGGCACTGCCAGCGTGGGCACTCAACCCCAAGTGCTACGCATGGTTGGCCCCTTCCTCTCGTAAATTTGGTATGGACTGACAGGTCGAACATTTATGCCCAGAGGCCATCATGTTGGACTGAGTGTTTCTGCGCATAATGTTCAAAGGAAAGTTGCGCCCCCGACTGAGCAGCCGTCGATTCCTGGAAGTCCGCAAAACGTGGGTACTCAGGCCCAGATAACGCGCATGAGGCCCCTCCCGTCCTATTTAGATGTGTCTTGCCAGCCGGAAACTCAACTCAGGCGGCGTCACGCATGAGCGGCCTCTTTTGGGGTTCATACGCCAATATTCAAGCCTGGCGTTCATGCCCAGTGAGTGGTGCGCATAGCGACCCCCTTTCCTTATTTGCCAGAGCAGGGTGCAGCCGAAGCGGATATTCGCCCTTACGATTCGCCACGCAGGGCATCCCTTCTTCGCGTTATCTTTCCTGCTCTCACCGTCTGAGTCCAACAATGGATTATGTCCAGTTGCCAGTGCGACTCACGCTCTCCCCTTCCGATTGCTCCCGCGTCACCGCTGTCGCCTATTCAGAGGCATGGCTTCTATGCGACCTTGCTCTAAGGCTGAGGTCGGCAGCGAGATAAGACCAGGCAATCTGACCGGCGAACTTACCGGCAGAGTCCGCCGTCCAGCCCGGGGGGCCAGACACAGGAAGAACTGGCCCTCACCGAGGGGTGTCGCTCCTCGTAACCGTCGTCAGTACCGGGCTTCGCAGTTTGTTCCGGATCGGCGTGGCTTCGGGATGGGCCAGGGCGTCGAGGATGTCCAGCGCCTGCTGCCACGCATCGCGCGCGGCCTGATTGTCGCCTGCGGCGTGGTGGGCGTCACCAAGATGACCGAGAGACTGAGCGGTCTGGTATCGGGCGCCGATCTCACGGAACAGGCTGATGGCCCGCTGGTAGCTGATGACGGCCTGACCGTAGTCACGCAGATGGTGGTAGATGTAGCCGAGGCTGTCCCATGTGTGGGCCTCCAGGGACGGCTCGTTGAGTTCGCGGTGCAGGTCCAGCGCCAGCCGGCAGTAGGTGAGGCCCAGCCGGGTGTCGCCGAGCACGGCATGGTCATACCCGACGTTGTTGCAGGCCTTGACCTGGAGCGCCAGGTCTCCGGCCGCCCTGGCCAGTTCGAGGGCCTGCAGGCTGCTGGCCAGCGATTCCGGGAGCTGGCGCCCGCGCTCGAATACCACGCTGAGGCTCAGGTGGGCGCGGGCCTCTGCGGCCCGGTCGCCGAGGGTCCGGGACAGGCTGGCGGCCTGCGTCAGGTGCGCAACGGGCCCGCCCGTTCTGGCCTAGCTGGAGCTGGGCTCGGCCAAGGTTACGATGCGTTCTGGCCTGGCCCGCCAGGTCGCCCAGGCGTTCCGCGCAGGCGAGCGCGGCGCGATGCGAGATGACCAGGTCATGCCAGTGGCCGCCGCGGTCCAGATAGGTTGCCAGGGTCCAGGAAGCTGGCGGGCGTGATCGCCGAAGCCGTCGTCGGCCGCTGGTCCGATGACGGCGAGCAGGACCTTGTGCTCGGCACCGAACCAGGCCAGCGCGTGATGGCCATCGGCGATGCGTTCCGGTGTCACGCCATGCTGCGGCGGCCTGAGGATGGGGATGTCGGGCGCCGGGTCGAGGGCGCGGGCCGCGGCGGCCGCGCTGTGCAGGTAGTGGTCCAGCATCCGGTGGACGGCAGCTCGCCCTTCGCCGCTGGTTTCGGCCGCCCGGGCCTGGTCTGCCGCGTAGTCGCGGAGCAGGTCGTGCAGGGCATACCGGCCCGGGACACGCTCGGTGATCAGGCTGACGTCAGTCAGCTCCCGCAGGGCCTCGCGTGCCCGTGGCGGCGACAGGGCGGCCAGGCTAGCGGCCGCCGGAGTCGAAATGTCTGGGCCCGGGTGGATGCTGAGCAGCCGGAACACCCGGGCCGCCTCCGCGCTGAGCTGTGAGTAGGACCAGGAGAACACGGCCTGCACGTCGGCTGCGGCGTCATCGAGGCTCAGCGCACCCAGCCGCCCCTTGGCATCAGCCAGCTCAGCGGCGAGGCCGCCTAGCGGCCAGCCGGACGCAGCCGCGCGAGCGGCCACAACAGCTAGCGCCAGCGGAAGCCGGCCGCAGAGCCTGACCAGGTCGGCAACCGCCTTGGGCTCCGCGGCTACCCGGCCAGCCCCCAGGCGGGCCGACAGTAGTTCGACCGCCTCGATTTCAGTGGGCACATCCAGGGTCAGCACGCGGGCGCCGTCGGCAGCGGCCAGCCCGGTCAGCGGGCTGCGGGTGGTCACCAGGACCAGGCAGCCTGCCGCTCCGGGCAACAGCCGGCGGACCTGCGCGGTGTCTCTTGCGTTGTCGGCCACGATCAGCATGCGCCGGCCGGCGAGCAAGCTCCGGTACAGTCCGCCTGCCCTTCGCTGTCGGCCGGGATCCGCTCCGGCTCAACCCCGAGATCCTCCAGGAACCCGCGGATCACCTCAGCGGCTCGGACTGGCTGCCCCGACGGGTCATAACCCCGCAGGTTCACATACAGCTGACCGTCAGGGAACTTTCCGGCGGCGAGGTGCGCCCAGCGCAGGGCCAGGGCGGTCTTGCCCACCCCGGCCATTCCGCCAACCGCCGAAATCACCACTGCTCCGCCGACCCCGTCCTCGGAGAGGCGCTCAAGCCACTGGTCCAAGACCGCCAACTCGGCTGTCCGGCCAGCGAATTGCGCGACGGCCGCCGGCAGCTGCCTTGGCACCATCCGCGCCGCTCGCGTGAGAGCGTCCTCCGTATTCGGTACCGCAGCAGCAAGTGCCGCCCGGCGGCGGTTTGTCAGGATGTAGCAGCCTGTAGCCGCCGTCATACTCGGGACTGATGCGCCCAGCGGATCTGCCGGTTACCGTCTTTATGTGTCTGACTATCCGGCGCAGCGGCCGCCGCGGGCGCCCGCCCGCGCCTTCGTTGGGCGCCCGTGGCTGGCTACCGCCGTACTCGCCGCGTGCACGGCGTTGGCCGCGCTGGCCATGACGGCCGCGCGCATCTCCGTGCGGGGGCCGCAGCTTCCGGTGGCGGTAGTGGGGCAGCGGCTCCCGCTGGCGGTCCTGGCGTGCTGCCTGATCGTGTTTCTGCGGCGGTGGCCGTCAGCGGTGCTCGCGGTCACCGCCGCGTCGGCCGGGATGGTCATGGCCTCCGGCACCGCCTCGCTGCCGTTCGGCATCCTGCTCGGGGGGGCGGTGTACCTGACCGCCTCGAACCTGCCGCGCCGGACCTCCATCCGCGGGGCCCTGACTGTCGCGGCGGTCCTGAGCGCGGCACTGCTGTACTCCGCGCTCGCCTTCCCGCACCCGCCGCTGCTCCTGGAGGCCGTGGCCGGCTACTCGCCCCTGGTGGCCGGGTGGTTCGTCGGCGACAGCGTCGCGGCCCGACGGCGCTATCAGGCCGGGCTGGACGAGCAGGCCGAGCGCGAGCGGGCCGCCGAGGCCGAGCAGGCCGAGCGCGAGCGGGCCGCCGAGGTCGAGTGCGCCCGCCAAAAGGTCCGGGAGGAGCGGGTGCGCATCGCGCACGAGCTGCATGACGTCGTCGCCCACACGCTCGCGGTGATCACCGTCCAGGCCGGGGTGGGCCGGCGGCTCATGGACCGGCGCCCGGAGGAGGCCAGTGCCGCGCTCGAATCGATCGAGACGATCGGCCGGACCGCCCAGGACGAGCTGCGGGTGGTGCTCGGGCTGCTGCGCGACGAGCAGGTCGGAGCGGCCGCGCTGGCGCCGGCGCCGAGGCTGGTCGACCTGAAGGAACTCGCCGACAACGTGCGGGCCTCCGGCTCGCCGGTGGAGCTGCGGACGTCGGGCACCGACCGTCACCTCTCCCCCGCGCTGGAGCTGACCCTCTACCGGGTCGCACAGGAAGCGCTGACCAACGTGGTGAAGCACGCGCCGGGCGCCCACGCCTGCGTCGACCTCGCTGTGTCGGCCGGCCGGGTACGCCTCGAGGTCACCGACGACGGCGGGCCGGCCCGGCGCCCGCCGGGCGGCGAGGAGCCGGCCGGCCCGGGCACCGGCCACGGCATCGTCGGCATGCGCGAGCGGATCGGCGCGTTCGGCGGCTGGCTGGTGGCCGGACCGCTCGCCGGCCGCGGCTTCCGCGTGCTCGCCGAGATCCCGCTCGAGGCGTCGGTGTGACGATTCGTGTCCTCGTCGTGGACGACGAGGCGCTGCTGCGCACCGCGTTCTCGTCGCTGATCGACGCCGAGGATGACCTGGAGGTCGTCGGCGAGGCGGCCGACGGGCGGCAGGCGGTCGAATCTACGCACCGGCTCGCCCCGGACGTCGTGGTCATGGACGTCCGGATGCCGGTGATGGACGGGATCGAGGCGACCCGGCAGATCACCTCCAGCCCGGGCCCGGACGCGCCGCGGGTGCTCATCCTCACCACGTTCGACCTGGACGACTACGTCTTCGACGCGCTGCGGGCCGGGGCGAGCGGCTTCGCGCTGAAGAGCCGCCCGCTGGAGGAGCTGCTGAGCGCGATCCGCACCGTCGCCGGCGGCGAGGCGCTGCTGGCCCCGAGCGTCACGCGCCGGCTCATCGCCCACTTCACCAGCAGCACCCGGAGCCCGTCGAAGGCGCCCCGCGGGCTGGACGAGCTCACCGAGCGCGAACGCGAGGTGCTGTGCCTGGTCGCCCAGGGGCTGTCCAATGCGGAGCTGGCCGAGACCCTGCGGGTGAGCCTGCCCACGGCCAAGACGCATGTCAGCAGGATCCTGACCAAACTCGATGCCCGCGACCGTACCCAGCTGGTCATCCTCGCGTATCAAGCGGGGATCATCACCGCCGTGTGAGCAGCCGACCCGACTAGCTCTGCCGAGCGCCTCGCGCCCGGCTCGGCGTCGGTCTCGGGAATGACGCAAAGCTGATCCCCGCGCATGATGACAGGGCCTCGCGGTTCGTTCACGATTACCTGCGATGAATACCTTCGGCACGCGAGTCATCTCGCAACGCGCAACCGGCGCGGCCCGGTGGGCGACCGCCGCTTCCGTCCCGGCGGGTCACGGCGTTCACTTCGGCGGCGGAGGGATCCTTCTCGCGCTCCTCGTGCTCGTCGCGCTGGGGTTCGGCGTGTCCCGCATGCGCCGCGGGCGGCACACCAAGGAGCACGACGATGACTGGGGCCGCCGGCAGCCGCCGTCGGAACCCGCCTCTCCGGCCGCGACGGCCGCGCCCCCCGCCTCGGCCACGCCCGCCATGCCGCACGCGCCGTCGACGCCGGCCATGCCGCACGCGCCGAATGGTGACGCGAGCCCCGTGCCGGCCCGCACGCCGCGCTCCGCCATCTCCTTCGAGCGCCCGGCCGACGGATGGGCGGTGGAGACCCACGGCCTGACCAAGCGGTTCGGAGCCAACGTCGCGGTCAACGACGTCGAGCTGCGGGTCCCGCGCGGGTACGCGTTCGGTTACCTCGGGCCGAACGGCGCGGGCAAGACGACGCTGATCCGCACCCTGCTCGGCCTGACCCGGGCCGACGGCGGCACGATGTCGCTGCTCGGCATCCCCCTCCCGGCCGAGCGGAGCCAGGCTCTGGCCCGGGTCGGGGCGATCGTGGACGAGCCCCGGTTCCATCCTCACCTGACCGGGCGGGACAACCTCCGGCTGCTGGCCGCGGCCCGGGGCGGTGACGCGGCGAAGCGGATCACCCCGTCGCTGGAGCGGGTCGGCCTGGCCGAACGCGCCGACGACAAGGTCGCCAGGTACTCGATGGGCATGCGCCAGCGCCTCGGCGTGGCCTCCTGCCTGCTCGGTGACCCCGAGCTGCTGATCCTGGACGAGCCGATGAACGGGCTCGACCCGGCGGGGATGCACGAGATGCGGGCGATGATCATAAGCCTGGTCGACGAGGGCCGGGCCGTGGTGCTGTCGTCACACCTGCTGGACGAGGTGGAGCGCACCTGCGACGCGGTGGCGATCGTGGACCGCGGCCGGGTCATCCGCCAGGGCCCGATCGACGAGCTGATCCGCGGGGCGGGCGGGGCGGCTCTGCAGGTGGACTGCGCCGACCCGGCCCGGGCCGGGCGGCTCATCGACGAGGCGGGGATCGCCGCGGGCACCTCCCTCACCGATGCCGGGCTGACGGTCACCCTGCCCCCGGGGGCCTCGCGCGAACTGGTCGCCGACATCAACCGGCGGCTGGTCGGCGCGGGCATCTCGGTGTACGGCCTCCAGGAGATCCGCGCCTCGCTGGAGGACTGGTTCCTGTCTGTGACGACCCGACTGGGAGATAACCCGTGACCAGCCCCGCCCCCGCGGCCGAGCCGCTGCTGTCCGAAGGGCGATCCCTGACCCGTCCCGGCCGCACCTCGGTCTCGCGGCGGCTCGGCGCCGCGGTGCCGACCTGGGGCCTCATCGCCACCAGGCACCTCGAACTGCGCAAGCGCCGCGGCCTGATGATCACCGTGCTGGTGTTGACCGTCGCGCCGACGGTGCTGATCCTGGGCCTGCGGCTGGCGTTCCACCTGTTCGACCCCGCGCACTACGGGCCGGCCGGCACCCCGAGCGTGTTCGCCGCCATCGCCAATCTGAGCGCGGAATTCGGGTTCATCATCGCCGCCGTGGTCGGCGCGGCCGCCGCGACCACGGACCTGAACGACGGCGTGTTCCGCTACCTGGTGGTCACCGGACGGTCCCGGCTGGCCCTCTACCTTGCCCGCATCCCGGCTGGCCTGGCGATCCTGGTCCCGGCGGTCGCCGTAGCGTTCACAATGCTTTGCCTGGTCTCGAGCTACGAGGCGTCTCCGCAGCCGACCTCGGTCAGCATGAACAACAACATCCCGGTCCCGCCGTACCTCGACCAGGCCCAGCTGCAGACCTGGGAACACCAGCATCCGCGGCAGGCGGCGCAGGCGTTTCCGCCCGGCCAAATCAGCGACAACGCCGCCCCGATCCAGCCGGGGACCAAAAGCGGTATCGCCACCGACTACGCCAGCTACATCGGGTCCGAGGACCAGCAGTTCGAACCGCCGGCCAACGAGATGTTCAAGATCGGGCTGTGGCTCGAGCTCGAGGTCGGGATCGGGTTCCTGGTCGGGCTCGGGCTGGGCTCGCTCACCGGGCAGCGCACGCTGTCGACGATCCTGCTGATCGGGCTGGAGATCATCGTGACCCCGATCTTCGCCCGCACCGAGATCCCCTACTTCATAAATGGGCAGCGGCTCGACGTCGGCGTGGCGATGGACCAGCTTCGCCCCGCGGGGCTCGCCACCGCCACCGGCGGCGGCCCCGGCGGCGGCGTGCTGTTCGGCGGGCGGGGCGCCCTCGGCATACCCCCGATGCCGACCTGGGCCATGATCTCGGTGATCGTCGGCTGGATCGTCGTCTGGTCCGTCGTCGGGGCGTGGCGGATGATGACCCGCGACACCTGACCCAGCGATATTTGCTACGCCCCGACGCAGGGTCAGACGGTCAGGAGCGCGGCCATCTCGGCGGGGGTGACGCTGCCGGGGACGCGGCGGCCGACCGCGAACTGGTTGGCCGCTGCGGCCGCATATGGCAGGCGGCGTTTCTGCACGTTAGGAAGCATAAGTCCTTACACGAAAGCTCCTGGGTGCTAGAGATTGATCTCGGCGCTATAGCAGATAGAGCAATGTGGGGATACGGGGTCGATCCCACCTCGATCTGGAACCCCTCCATCCGTGAGTGACTCTCGCCTCGCGGGTGCGCTGGTGACAGGGATATGTGACCCGCACACCCGGCGCGGCGCCGCTGCGTGAGGTCAACCGCAGGCCGGCGGCAGGCCCGTGAAAGGTCCACCAGTGGCCCGCGCGGTGCACTGTCATTGTCCCGGGGCCTGGCACGCGGCCGTGCCAGGAAGTCCTGGCCTCCGGTGAGCGGTACCGGCGGTGCCGGCGGGCAGTCGATGCCACCGCAGCTCACCCCCCAGGCAGCGCAGTCCGGTATCCCGCACGCCGTGAACGGGGCGGCCAGCACCAGGCACGGCGTGGCCACCGCGGCGGGACTGGCACCATAGGAGGTGACGGTGATCTGCCCCGAGCTTTCCGGACAGCGGATTATGGGTTAAATCACGCTGCGGCCTGCTGTTCCAGATACTCGTCGTGGACTTGCTGCGGGGTCCGGTA
>Ga0208589_1000761_pt1 | contig 14358 bp, 14 predicted proteins | sample NGESurshal092012_2_FD_184486 | JGI IMG/M metagenome (GOLD analysis project Ga0208589, IMG submission 184486) | Arctic peat soil microbial communities from Barrow, Alaska - NGEE Surface sample F53-2 shallow-092012 (SPAdes) | ecosystem: Environmental > Terrestrial > Soil > Wetlands > Peat ... | reverse complement strand
CGCGGACCTGCCATTTCGCGTGGTCACGCCAGGACTGCAGCACGACGCCGGTCCTCGCCCGCCACGCCTCACCGCCGTGAGCGGGGTCGGCGCCGAGCACGCTGACCTCGCCCGCCGAACGCATCCGGAACCCCTCGAGGATCTCGATCGTCGTGGTCTTGCCCGCGCCGTTCGGCCCGAGCAGGACGAGCACCTCACCGCGGCGCCGCGAAGCTGACACCGTTGAGCACGTCGGTTTTGCCGTACCGCATCCGCAGATCACGGACATTAAGCACATCATCCACGCATCGGAGGATAGCACATGTACTACATTTCGTATGGGTCTTACAGCTTGAGTGCCGCCAGGATCTCGGCCGCGCGGGGTTGCTCACAGTCGGTTCGAATCCTGCCGCGCACCAGCCGCGGCGACCGATATCAGCGGATGATGGCCACGAGGTTCAGCACCGCTGATCCGAGGGCCTGATCGCCTGAGAGAGTGGCCCGATCCCGCGCCGCGGTCACGGTAATGCCCCCCTGGTCGCGACCCGCCACAGGCTGTCGGATGACAGCTGGACGAGCGCGGCGGCGGACTGCCGGGGCGGACCATGGTCCACCGTCCGGGTGGCGTCTTGCCGCTGGACCGACCAGGTGCCACCACCGGGGCCGGTCACCTGAATGTGCACGCAGGTACCCGGGTCGGCGGTCAGCTGCCGAAGGGTGTACGGCACGGACCGCAGGAAGGTATCGATCACCGGGGCTATCAGGCGCTCGCCGTTCGCGCCCGGACAGCTTACGGCGTCGCGGATTTGCTGCTGGTGAACCCAGTACTCGCTGTACTCGCGGGCGATGTCGAGCCAGACCGGGGCGGGCTGGCCCGGGGCAGCCCACGAGACCGCCTCACCGAGCCGGTCCAGGCTCAGCGACGCCCAGAGCTGGTCCAGCTGAGGACCCAGGTGGCCGAGCAGGCCGATCAGGACCTGCGGGCTCCAGCGCGACGCGGCGTGCACGAACTCCTCGTTCATCCGGTGCAGGAATCCGGGCATGGTCTCACCCGGCCGGGGGCCGGGTGCCGCATGCCCGTCCCGGGTGCCCGACAGTTTCCTGAGGTAGTCATGGACGACGTGCGCCGTCACGTCGTGCACACACCAGCCCGGGCAGACGGTGGGCCGCTGCCAGTCACCGGCATCCAGCTGCCGCAGCACAGCCACGAGCTCGGCGCGCTCGAGCGGGAACAGCGGCCGGGTGTCGAGCGGTGGTCCCGCCCAGCTCCAGTCCATCTCATCCAGTGGATCACGGGGAGGGCCGGCGGCCGCATCCCGGTTGCCGTCGGTGGTGTTCACCCACGTACCCCTCTCTAGGCTGATGGGATGGTCAGCGAGGCGAGGGACGGCGGCATCTGGCGCGTCGGGACGGATGCCGAGGTCGCGTGGATCGCCACTGGCACGTCGGTCGGCCGGACCATCACCGCCGCCATTCCGCCGGTCTTCGACGCTTATGCCACGATCGTGTTGCCATATGGAGGTGCGGGGCAGGAAATGCACGACCGGGCTGTACTCGGGCTGCTGAGTGAACACTCGGCGGACCAGCCGTGGTGGCTGGGGTACCTCGACACCGGTGCCGATGACATTGTCTTCCCCGGCGCCCCGATGGTGACGTTGTATTCAGGCTGGCATTACGTGCTGGTGGAGGCGGGGCCGGAGCAGGCAGCCACCTGGCGCCAGGCCGGCCTCGGGTCGTTCTGGAAAGGTGTCCTGCCCAACGTGATGTTCCCCGCCGATCGCTCCTGGCTGGTATCGACGCTCTGGGACGATGACTGGACCTGCATCGGCGGATCCGCCGGCCTCGTGGGCAAGTTCCTGCAGCATCCTGATCTGCAGGCGAGGCCGGTGGCCCTGGGCCAGGACGCCACGCCACCAGGTCACCAGGCGCTCTGACGGTGGCGTACTCAACGACGGGAGTACTCAGCAGCTACGGCTTTCGCCAGACGGAGACGTGGCTCTCGCTGTCGGAGGTGAACGGGGTGCCGTCCCAGTCAGCGACCCGCTCCTCCAGCTCCATCCCGGCCAGTTGCGCCATGAGATCGCACTCGGCTGGCCAGATGTAGCGGAAGCTCCCGGAGCCGTACCGCACGCGCCCATCGGCTTCGCGCCGGTAGTGATGGGACTCGCACTGCTGCGTGGCGAGATCGTAGGTGTCGAAAAGGAGGTGCCCATCACCGACACTTATCGGCACCGCGAGCTGACCGGGCGGCAGGCGACGCACGGGAGGCACCCCCAGCTCGATGACAAACCTCCCGCCGGCGCTCAGGTGCCGGGCGGCGTTGCGGAAGCACTCGACCTGCTCCTGCTGGGTGCGCAGATTGCTGATGCTGTTCCACACCAGGTACACCAGCGAGAATTCGCCGGAAACCGTCGTGGTGGCCATGTTTCCGGCCCGCACCGGCACCGTGGCCTCATCGGCCTTGCGCCGCAGCTGGGCCACCATGGGCGCCGACAGCTCGATCCCGGTTACCGGGACACCCCGGGCGGCCAGCGGGATGGCGACCCGGCCGGTGCCGATGGCGAACTCCAGCGCCGCACCCGATCCGGCCAGGCGGGCCAGGAAGTCCACCGCGGGATCGAGCACTTCCGGTGCGAACCTATCCGCGCTATCGGCGTCGTAGCGCTCCGCCGTTTCCTCGTCCCACACTTCGCTGCTGGTCATGATCCTCAAGTGTGAAGAGCAGGCCGTGGCTCTGTCGATCGGGTTTCCGCGCTGGATCATGGGCATGGCGAACACGAGGGTGCGGATTGAGCTCGCACCGCCCCTGGTGCGCTGGGGGCATGATGGTGCCGTGACCGGGTGGCTGGTTCGCCGGCTGGCCAGGCCGGGCAAATCCGTACTACATCCCCGAAGAGGTGGGTCATGAGCTACCGGCTCCGGATGCACAGCGAGATCCGAAACTGGCTCACCGAGCTCCGGGACGCCGAACCTGAACTGGCCCGCTCGGTCGGCGAGGCGGTCCTGGCCATGCTCGATGCGGGCGACACCCTCGGACCGCCGCTCGCCGTGTCGCTGGAATCCGTGTTCCGGTCCCCGGAAGATCCGCGGGAGGCGCTCGACCGCTCCTACCAGTACCAACTGGAGACGCTGACTGAGGTACGCCGCAGCGTCGCCGACGTGGCGACCTCGCGTAAGCGCCTTGAGCTAACGGCCAGCATGCTGGAACAGCAGATCGCCAAGCTCGCCAGCCAGTACGCGCTCGAGGACGTGGACAAGGACCTGGCCGACGAGGCGCGACGCCGCGAAGCGGCGGTGCGGGAGCACCTCTGCGAAGTGCGCCGTCAGCTGGACAAGCTGACTCGCGAGGAGGACAGGCTGACCACCGCGAGCCAGCGCCTGCAGGCCCAGGTCGAGGCGTTCCGGGTCCAGAAGGAAACCATCAAGGCCACCTACACGGCCGCCGAAGGCTCCCAGCGGGTCCATGAGGCATTCGTCCGCATGGGCGTGGACGCGAGCGATCTGGAGGTGACGTACACAGAGACTGACGTCGCGTCCGCGTTCGCCACCGCCGCCACTGCGGACGAAGAGATCCGGGACCTTGCGCGGCCCTACCTGCACCGCCCCGGGGCCACGGATGAGGACGACATTCTTCCGCCGCCCAGCCTGATGGAACTACGGCCAGGTGCTCCCGATGACGTGCGGGTGGGCTTGCTGTTCGTCGTCGAATCCCCGGACACGGCGGTCCTGCTGGGATGGGTCGAGGACCCGGGTGGCCCGCCGGAGGACTACCGCGATGTGCTGCGGATCGTGACGGGCCGGCTGGCGACAGCTCAGCAGGCCGGCCCGCCCTCAGACGAGGCTCCTTTCCTCTCCTATGACGCGGACTCGTTCCTGGACGAGTTCTTTCCCGGAGAAGGCACCGAGGTCGAGATCGGGGCCGCCGCCCTGGTGGCACGCGACCGCGCTCACACCCTCGCGGAAGCCCGGCAGCGGATGAACCTGACCCAGGCCCAGGTAGCCGACCGCATGAACGTCCGCCAGGAACGCGTTTCCGCTATCGAGCGCGGCGAGCCGGGTGCGACCGAGGTCCGGACGCTGGCCGCCTACGTGCGTGCCCTCGGCGGCAGACTGGAGATCGTCGCCGACCTCAGCGGCGAGCGTGTCGTGCTGAGGTAGCCGCCACTCCCCCAGGCCCATCGTGAGTAGCGTGACACCGTGGACTCGACACCGCTGGTACCCGAAGGTTTCGCCGTTCCGGACGGCCTCCGCAGCGAACTGTTCGTTATCGAACCGCTCGACGTCCGGCACAATGCGGCTGATCGCGCGGCCTGGACGTCGAGCATCGACCACATCAGGGCGACTCCCGGCTTCGCGGGCCGCAGCTGGCCCGATAAGCCCATGTCGATGGAGGAAAACGCCGCCGACCTCGTTCAGCACGCCCGGGACTTCGCCGACCGGACCGGGTTCGCCTACACCGTGCTCGACCCCGCGTCGGGGGACGTGATCGGCTGTGTGTACTTCTACCCGCCCCGCCGCAGCGGATACGACGTCGACGTGCGGTCCTGGGTCCGCGCGGACCACGCCGCGCTGGACAAGCCTCTCCATGATCTGGTCTGCCGCTGGCTGGCCGAGGCGTGGCCGTTCCAGCGGCCGGACTACGCCGAGCGCTGACGATGACGGCCACGCCAGCGGGCGGGCTCACGATCCGCTCCGGGGGTTCGTGATCATGACTTTGGTGTCGCTGGAACGACACCAAAGTCATGATCACGAACCCGAGCACCCCGGCCCGGTGCCACACAGGTAACATCAGCCACGAATGCCACAACAGCCCCGCCCAACGGGGATGAGGCCCGCGGGCGGGTGGGTTCGCGGACGCATAGGTCGCGGGACAGCCCATTTACCGTCCACACACGGACCAGGCACACGGACCATCGACTCGGTGACCGCGCCTGCCTACGCTGAGGTCAGCACCGGCCGCACCTACGGGAGGACCCATGACTGGTTTCGCTGGCGTGGTCGTTGTCCTCGTGGTGATGGTCGCGCTGGGGGGTATCTCCAAGATCATCAGGCATCGGCGGGAAGACGCGACGCCGCGCCTAGGGGACGCCGACGCGTTCGAGGGCAATCTCCTGGTCCCCCCGGCTGACGGGCGGGACGGCGGGTCCGGTGGACACGGCTCAGCCAGCCACGGCGGCCGGTTCGGCGGATTCGGCGGGCATGGCCATGGCGGCGGGCACAGCGGTCACGGGCACAGCGGTCACGGGCACGGCGGATTCGGCGGTCACGACGCGGGGGGCGGAGCGGCGGGAGGGCACCACTAGCCGCTCAGAGCCAGCCCGCCTAAGGCTCCGGCCGTTCGGAGGTGCGATCGTGCGCGAACTCGGGGCTCGGGCGTGCTGCCGCGCACCCATTCGAGGGCCGGGCCTGGCCCGACCGAGGCCGGCCGGGCTGACGGTCACTTACCCGCCTGATCCGTCAGCCACGACACCGCTCCGGATGCGTCCCGCATGACCAGGATCGAGGTCTGCTGCCGGTCGAAGCCGTTCCGGACGACATCGAGTTCGGTGACCCAGCCGGTCGCGGGCACGCCCTCGGGCACGGCACCCAGGGCCTCCAGCATCAGAACCCGGGCCTGCAACGCGTGGTTGGTCACGCCGACCGGCAGTAGCCGAGGTCGCCCTCGGACGTCCGCGACGACGCCCCATTCGTAGAGGCGCGTCAGCATGGGACGGGCGGATGCGGTTGAAGTCATGACTGACATCCTGACTGCTGATTACGTTGCGTCGCTGCGCTGTAACCGTTTTATCGTGATATGGCCGCCGCGTCCCCGTATCGTGCTCTTTCTTACGCTTGGTGAGCCTGGGTATAACCTTCGCGGCAGGGCGGCGTAAGCCGGTAAGCCGGACGGCCAGCAGGCACACGTCGTCGGCCCGCGGAGTATCGCCTAGCAACGCGGCCTGCACGACGGCGCAGGTCTGCTCGGCGCTGAGCGGCGCCGGGGAACCCATCACCTCCCCCATCACGTCGGCCAGGGCGCTCAGCCCGTCGGTGATGTCGCGGCCCCGGTCCTCGATCAGCCCGTCGGTGTAGAACATCAGGCTGGTGCCGGGCTCCAGGGTCCGGTGGCCGACCGTGAAGCAGGGCTCGACCGGGACGCCGAGCATCACCCCGGCCGCGTCGTCCAGGTACCCGGCCTGACCGGATGCCGTGGCCCAGACCGGCGGCGGATGCCCTGCGTTGGCATAGGTCAGATCGCCGGTGGCCGGGTCGAGCAGCGCGTAGACCACCGTGGCCAGCGCGTCCGGCAGCAGCTTGGCCTGCGCCCGGGCGGTACGCCGCAGCACGTCGGCCGGCTGCATCCGGTCCACCGCGTAGGCCCGGAGCAGGTGCCGCACCTGGCCCATGATCGACGCCGACCCGACGTTATGCCCCACCACGTCGCCGATGACCAGCCCGACCCGGCCGTCATCCAGCGGGAACGCGTCGTACCAGTCACCGCCGACGTCCACGCCGGCGGTCCCGGGCAGATAACGCACCGCAAGGTCCAGCCCGGGGATGTCGGGCAGCGTGTCCGGCAGCACCGACCGCTGCAACGTCTCGGCCACGGTGTGGTCGCGGGCGGAGATGGCCGCGTTGGCCAGCCCCACGGCCGTCTGCCGGGCCAGTCCCTCGACCACCGCGACGTCGGTGTCCGTGAACGAGGGATGGTCGGCGCCGCGGCCCACGGCCAGCACGCCGAGCGGGCCCGACCCGGCCATCAGCGGCGTGACCATGACGTTCCCCGGGCGTATCCGGGCCACGATGTCGCGCAGCGGCGGAGTGTCCTCGACGTCCGGCGCCATGTGGATGGCGGCGTCACGGATCAGCCCGGTCGTCCCGCTGACGTAGGCGGACCTGACGACGGCCGTGCCGAGCGCGGGGACCGGCTCGGCACGCAGGTCGGTGAAGTCGACTCCGCCGCCCGGCTCGCGGTGGGCGATCGAGATGGCCCGCAGCACACCATCCGGCCCGGGCAGGAAGACCAGGCAGAAGTCGGCCAGGCTATGCACGACGAGCAGGGCAGCGTGCTGGAGCAGCTCGTGGCGGTCCTGCGCGGCGGCGACCATGTCGCCGGCCTGCAGCAGGAAGGCGACCCGCTCCTGGGCGCCGTCGGCCTCGGCCCGGGCGGTCCGCTCCCGGGCCAGGAGCAGGGCACGCTCGTGCTCGGCGCGCTGCCGTGCGGTCAGGTCCACGATGTAGGTCACCCAGCGCAGCGGCTGGTAACGGACCACCGCGGCGCCGACCAGGACCGGCACCCGGTGCCCGTCGCGGTGCACGTACTCCTTCTCATACGGCCGGAAGGCCCCGGTGCGCTTCAGCTGCTTATAGGCGTCGGCGTCGGCATCCACCCACTCGGGCGCCGTGATCAGCTCGCGAGTGATGAAGCCTGCCTCCACGTCCTCCCGCGTGTAGCCGATGATGTCCAGGAAGGCGTCGTTGGCGTCGTGCACGTGGTCTTCGCCGTTCACTACCACGCCGATCACGTTGGCCTCGCGCAGCCGGCCCATCAGCTCGGTGCCCTCGCGCAGCGCCGCAGCGGCCCGGCGCTCGTTGGTCAGGTCGCGGAACATGGCGTAGGCCCGCTGGGGGCGCCCCTGGTCGTCGAGCGCGTCCGGTACCGCGGTAATCGTCAGCCAGCGCAGCTCCCCGGTGCGCCCGTGCGGAACTCCTATCACCACGTCGGTGACCACCTCACCAGTGCGCAGCGCGACCGTGACGGGGAAGTCGGCGGGCGCCAGCGGGGACCCGTCCTCGTGCACCGACTGGCTGGCCCCGGCCAGCGGCCAGGTGATCATCTCGTCCTCGTCGACGCCCAGGATCTGGGCGGCCGCCGGGTTGGCCCCGAGGATCAGGCCGTTGGTGTCGTAGTAGATGACACCCTGCGGCATGGTCTCGAACAGGGTCTGGTACCGCTCCTGGGTCGCAGCCAGCTGCGCGGTCAGCGCCTCTTGCCGACGCCGGTCACTGACCTGCTCGGTCACGTCGCTCACCAGCAGCAGCACCCCGTCGGCGCGCCCGTCCACGCTCTGCACCGGCTGGTAAAGGCACTCAACGAAGACCGCTTCCGGCGCTGATGCCCCGACCCGGCGGACGGACAGCTCGGTTTCATACCCCCGGAACGGCTGCCCGGACTCCAGCACGGCGGTGATGAGCTCGGCGCGGCTCTGCGCCGCGAGTTCGGGCAGCGCCTCGGACAACGGCTGGCCCAGCAGGTCCTCACAGCCGACGAGATGCCGGTACGCGTCGTTCGCGAACTCGAAGACAAGATCCGGCCCGGCCACGTAGGCCGCTGGGACCGGAAGACCGCCAAACAGATCGTGCAGCACATTCAGGCGGTGACTCGATCTCCGCCCCCGTGAAACCGGACCTGAACTCACCCTGCCCCCCCGGGCAACGTCTGGGGGACGTCATGCCAGACTCCCCCGATATGTCGGCATCGTCACCCAGGGTACCTGGCCGGCCCACGCTGCGGTATTCCGCCACGGCTGCCCCGCACGGCCCGGTAGTTTCATCCAGCTGAGAGTGACCTGGATGGAGGCGACGTGAAGCTGCTCCGGGTGCTGGCCGTGCCAGCCGCGCTGACCCTGGTGGCGGCCTGCGGCGGCGGCAGCGCAGGTGCCCCGCAGAGCACGGCCGCCAGCTCGGCGGCACCGGCCAGCACAGGCACCCACCGGATCAGCCAGACGACGGCCCGGCCGCCCGCGATGGCCGGGGTGACCGCCCGGGGCGCCCTGGTCCTGCTGAATCCGGCGACCGGGGCACCGGTCCGGACCCTGGTGCCCAATGGGGTCATCGGCGACGAGATCTCGGTCGGCGCGAACGGCCAGATCATCTACTTCAGCCGGCGGCACGGGTGCGTGGACGACGTGGAATCGGTCGCGGTGTCCGGGGGCACGCCGACGCTGATCACCACCGGGAACCTGCCCGCGATCAGCCCGGACGGGAGCACGCTGGCGTTCGCCCGGCAGCCGACGCTGACCCGGCACTGCATGACGGGCTCGGGCGACCTTTCCGCCCAGTACAGCCTGGTTACCCGGACGCTGAGCAGCGGGGTGGAGCGGGTCTACCCGATGCTGCCGGCCGGCCAGTCGAGCGGGCTGCCCGCGCCCATCTCGCACCTGTCCTGGGCCCCGGACGGCACCGAGCTGGCCGTGTCCATCGCGGCGATCCAGGACAACGAGGGCTGGCAGATCATGCTGATGGACACCGCGACCGCCCAGAACTACCTGGGCGGGACCGGGGACACGCCGGTGCCGGTGACTGGCCCGGACCGGCGGCGGAGCTACTGGCGCGAGGGCACGTACCTGCCCGACGGCAACCTGTTCGTCAGCCGTGCCTGCTGCACCGGGGAGCCGGTCCGGAACGTGTCCAAACTGATGTGGGAGATCACCCCGGCCGGGGTGTTCAAGCACCAGGTGGCGATCGGGTTCCCGGGGCTGGATCACACCAGCCTGGCGGTGAACCATTCCGGGAAGTGGCTGCTGTACCTGGCCGGCGCGGGGCTGTACGTCTCGCAGAAGGGAGCCCGGCCCCGCGCACTCGGCTCCAGCCTCATCGCCGCCGGCTTTATGTGACCTAGGTCGTGGCGTTCCAGCCCGGCAGGTACACGGTGCGCCGGGTCTGCCGGGCCTGGCGGGCCGCGGGCACCCGGGCCGCCAGGCGGGGTGCCATCCGGGCCTTGGCCTCGGCCCAGCTGAGGAACTGAGCGTCATCCAGCTCTTCCTCCTGCAGCCGGATGGCCCCGGGGTCAGCGAGCACGCCACCGTCGAAAATGAAGTTCATGATCGCCTGGGGCCGATCTCCCGCCGCGGCGGTCCAGTCGACGACCAGCAGATCACCGGCCGAGATGTCCAGGCTGAGTTCCTCGGCGATCTCCCGGGTGACGCACTGATCCGGCGCCTCGTCGGCCTCGACGATGCCGCCGGGGATACCCCAGTCGGGCCGATAGTTGGGCTTGACCAGCAGGATGCGGTCGTCAGAGTCGGTGATCAGCATGCTGGCGGACAGGTACACCGTGGGCAGGCTGGCGAACCAGTCCGCGGCGGCAAGCAACGGTTCAGGCACGCCTAGCAAGCTACCGGGTGCGCCGCTTGGCCGCGTACATGGCCCGGTCGGCCTGGCGCAGCGCGGTGTCCGAGGCCTCGCCGGGCGCGGCGAGATAGCTGCCGATGCTGACTGGTACCGAGACCAGGTGCCCGTGGATGAGATGAGGCTGGCTCAGCGCCGTGCTGACCCGGCCGACCAGACCGTCTAGCCCGTCGGCGCTGATCCGCGGGGCGACGACCGCGAACTCATCCCCGGCCAGCCGGGCCACGGTGTCCTGCGGCCGGACGTGCGAACGGAGCCGGTGCCCGATGGTGAGCAGCGCCTCGTCGCCCGCGTCGTGCCCGTACGTGTCGTTGATCTGCTTGAACCCGTCCGCGTCCAGGTACATCAGGCCCACCTGGGTGCTACTGGCCTGGCTCCGGCGGCCGGTCAGGGCGGAAGTCAGCCGGTCGGCGAACAGGCTGCGGTTGGCCAGGCCGGTGAGCGAGTCGTGGGCGGCCTGGTGCGCCAGCGCCTGCTCGGCCATCTTCCGGCGGGTGATATTGACGTGGGACGTCACCGCGCCGGCCAGGTCGCCGCCGAGCGGCGTGATGCGCAGCAGGAACCAGCGGTTGACCGCCGGGGACGGGCACGGATACTCCAGCTCGCGCTGGACCGCGTCCCCGGCCAGGACGGCCCGCAGGCCGTCGGCGGCCCGCCGCGCGTCCTGGCAGCCTGCCTCGGCGGACCGGGTGCACAGGTCGAGATAGTTCACCCCGACCCCCGTGCTCTCCGGCTGGCCCCCGTTGTCCACGGCGAACATGGTCCAGGCCTGGTTGACGTCCACGATGGTCCCGGCGCAATCCAGGACGGCGGTCGCGTCCGGCAGGGCGTCCAGCACCGCCCGGGCCAGCCCATCGCTCGTCATTGCCGCGGCCTCCGCCGGATGCTCAACAGCAGGTCACACAGTTGTGACTACTGGCAGCCTACTGAGGCTGGCGGTCAGGCGCGCGGTCTGCGGGGTGTCCTTACCGGCGGTGTCGGGCATGAGCCGCCCTCGGCGCTCGCGGGGCCGGCCCAGCCTCGCGGGGCTCCACGTCCTTGCGGGTCACAGCCAGGTAAGCCACGAACCCCACGATCACTATGCTCAGGATCAGCGCGACCGGCCCGCGGCCCAGCCCCACGCCCCCGTGTGCCGCCCCGACGCCCAGCCAGTCCGCGTACGACGCGCCGAGCGGGCGGGTCAGCACGTAGGCGAACCAGAAGGCGAAGATCGAGTTCATCCGCAGCTTCCAGTACGCGATGGCCGGGACCAGGATGAGCACGGTGAACATGATTCCCGAAGCCAGGTAGCCCAGCCCCAGGGTCGTCGCGGTCAGGTCGCCGAGCGCCGTGCCGAGCGCGAACGTGGCTATGACCGTGGCCCAGTAGAAGAATTCCCGGCGCGGCGTGTTGATGCTGTGGATGGACAACGTCCCCTCCACCCGGTACCAGACCACGAAGACCACAGCCAGGCAGATCGCGAAGAACGTGGTGGAGGTGCTGTACGGGATGTGCAGCACGATGTGCATGCCATCGGCGCACAGTGTGCCGAACACCGCCACCATGGACACCGCGAACCAGTAGACCCAGGCTATGTAGCGGCGGACCCGGAACTGGAGCACCAGCGCGGCCACGAACGCCAGCGTGCCCACCGCCCCGGCCAGCACCGTGCTGTACCGGAAGGCCAGGAAGTCCGCCAGGGCCTCGCCCATGGCGGTGGTCAGGATCTTGATGATCCAGAAGTACACGGTGATCTGCGGGACCTTGCTGCGCGCGTTCCGCGCGGAAACGCTGACCCCGGTCCGGCGGAGCTGAGGTGATGCCACGGCGTCAGGATGCCATACGGTCTTGAGCGCCCTACCTGCCCTTTACCAGTACCACACCATCTGTAGATATCCGGGCTCTGCAGATCTCCGGGCTCTGCAGATGTCCGGGCTGGCGCGGACGCGCAGCGGCCCCCGTCCGGGTACGCCAGGACGGGGACCGCCAGTGGTCACGCGTGAGCCGCGGCGCGGATCAGGTCCCGGGGACGTGGCCCCGGATGTAGATCGGCGTGCCGTTGGTCTCGTTGACGTGCACCAGCCGGTGGAAGAACCCGGCGATGTCCATCGGGACCCGCACGCAGCCGTGCGAGACCGCCGCGAGCGGAACCGGGATGTCGCCGTGGATGGCGTACGAGCCACCGATGAAGAAGACCGGGTTGTACATGGTGCCCAGCGGGACCTTCACCCAGCCGCTGGCGAACCAGTGCGCCCGGAAGTTGCCGTCCGGGGTGATTGCGGGACCGCAGGTGGCCTTCGGATCGCCGCCGCAGGGGTAGTAGTAGCCGCCCCCCGGGGAGATGTGGCTGATCAGCTCGGGCACGTTATGCCGGTACAGGACCAGGTAGCCCAGGGTCAGGTGCACCTCGACGCGCCAGCTGCCGCCCTTGGGCACGAGCACCTGCGGCTGCCGGGGGTGGACCAGCGCCCGCTTCATCTTGCCGGTGACGTCGTTGGGGGCGATGGCGGTCTGGATGCCCTGGACCTCCTTGAAGGCCCAGACGGCCTCCAGCGTGTCCTGGCCGAACTGCCCATCGACCTTGCCCGGGTAGTAGTGCAGGTAGGCCAGCCGCTCCTGCAGCTGCCGCACCGCGGGGCCGTGCATGCCGTAATTCAGCGGACCCTTCGGCGGCGTGTACGCCGCGCCGGCTGCCGGGGCGTTCCGGGCCGCCGGCGACGCCACCGCGGCGCCCGCAATGCCGCTCTGGCTGAGCACTGACGCCCCCACCGCGGCGACCACCCCCGCTGCGCTCAGCCATCCCACCACTCTTCGCCTCATGGCGGTTCCTCGCTTGTCCTTGCTCGATGGCTGACCGCTAGTCATGCCGCGCATACGCGGAATGCTGACGCTGACAGCGCGACCCTAAAGATTTCCCGACCACTTTCCTAGACGTCCCACCGGCAGTCAGGGTTGCCCCGTAGTTCACACCGGTAGTAATGCCCATTCACGACGGAATGCCTCCCCCGGACGTCACAGGGAAGGATGACCCGCTGGAGAGTATCGCCCGCCGAAGCCGGCTGGCGACCGGACGCGCCGGGCGGACCGCTGGTGACCACCGGGTAGCATGCCGGTCGTGCCGCCAGGTAGCGTGCCGGGAACCGCCCCGGGGATGCAGGATCACGCCCGGACGTGGCTGCGGCGCCAGACCTCGGACTGGCGGGACTGGCCGCCGGAGCGGGTGCTGGCGGCCAAGCGCGCCGCGGGCGCGCGGATCAGCGTGGTGATCCCGGCCCGGAACGAGGAACGCACGGTGGGCCGCGTGGTGGGCGCGCTCCGGCAGGCCCTCCTGGTGGACATACCCCTGGTGGACGAGATCATCGTGGTGGACTCGGACTCCACCGACGGGACCGGCCGGGCCGCGGAGCGGGCCGGCGGCACCGTGCACCGGGCCCGCGACATCGCCCCCGCGCTCGGCTCCTACCCCGGCAAAGGCGAGGCGCTGTGGAAGTCCCTGCTGGTCACCCAGGGTGATCTGCTGGTCTTCGTGGACGCCGACCTGACCCGCTGGGGCCCGCACTTCGTCACCGGGCTGGTTGGGCCGCTGCTGGCTGACCCCCAGGTACGGCTGGTCAAGGGGTTCTACGAGCGGGTACGGACCGAGCGTGACGGATCCACCTCGACCGAGGGTGGGCGGGTGACCGAGCTGGTGGCCCGCCCCCTGCTGAGCCTGTGGTGGCCGCAGCTGGCCGGGGTGGTCCAGCCGCTGGCCGGGGAGTGGGCGGCCCGGCGCAGCCTGATGGAGTCGCTGACCATCCCGGTCGGCTACGGCGTGGAACTGTCTACCCTGCTGGACACCTTCACCCGGTACGGCCTGGACGCGCTGGCCCAGGTGGATCTGGGCTCCCGAGCGCACCGACACCAGGCCGACCACGACCTGGCCCTGATGGCCGCGGAACTGCTGGCCGTCGCGGAAGCGCGGCGGGACCGGCCGGAGCCGCCCGGCGGGCAGCTGCACCAGTTCGTCCGGGAGAACGGTGAGGTGCGGCCGCGGTCCCGGCCTATCCCCCGTCACGAGCGGCCGCCCGTGGCGACGTTGCAGCCCCGACCCTCCAGTGCTGACAGTCCCTGGTGACGGCGGCGTGAGGTGACCGCGGAACCCGCCGCCCAGCAGGTGCTCCGGCTTGGCAGGCGTTCCTTCGCCCCGGCCCGGCGGCTGGTCATGGGCATCGTCAACCGCACCCCCGACTCCTTCTACGACCGGGGCGCGACCTGGGACACCGGCGCGGCCATGGCGCGGGTGCACGCCGT
>Ga0208589_1000760_pt1 | contig 14383 bp, 16 predicted proteins | sample NGESurshal092012_2_FD_184486 | JGI IMG/M metagenome (GOLD analysis project Ga0208589, IMG submission 184486) | Arctic peat soil microbial communities from Barrow, Alaska - NGEE Surface sample F53-2 shallow-092012 (SPAdes) | ecosystem: Environmental > Terrestrial > Soil > Wetlands > Peat ... | reverse complement strand
CCTTGACCTTGGTTCGAGTCGATTCGGCAGTACAGGGCTAGACGGGCTAGACGGGCTAGACGGGGCCTAAAGGCTCTGGAGCCGACGTGTCGATAAACCACGAAATTCGGCACGACGCAGTTCACGGTGATCGCGCTGCCCGCGACCTCGTCCGCCGCCATCGTCACCAGGTGCAGGACGCCGGCCTTGCTGACCGAGTACGGGAACCCGGCCCCCTTCGTCACCACGGCCGCCCGGCTGGCGGTGTGCACGATCCGGCCCTCGCCGGCCGCCTGCAGGACCCGCAGCGCATGCTTGGTGATCAGGGCGGCGCTGACCAGGTTCAGCTGGAGCTGGCCGGTCAGCTCGGCCGGGTCCAGGTCGGCCAGCGGCCCGCGCGGGGCGAACCCGCCGACGGTGTTCACCACCGCCCAGGGCGCCGGAGCCGCCCCGAAGAACGCGCCCAGGGCCGCGTCGTCGAGAACGTCCGCCGCCTCATACCGGACGCCGTCCAGCTGCCGGCCGGCGTCCGGCACGGCCCGGTCCACCCCGATGACCGCCGCGCCCGCCGCACCGAACGCCGCCGCCACGCCCGCGCCGAGCGCGCCGGCCGCGCCGAATACCAGGACCGTGCGGCCCGTGAAGCTACCGTTCGGCATGTGCGTGCTCCTTCTCATCAGTAACGGATCCGGGAGACGCCGCCCCGTCACGGCCCGGTGAGGCTCAGCGAGGCGACCAGGTAGGCGACGCCGAACGGGTCGCCGGCGTACAGGATGTCGGCGGCGGGGCGCAGCGCCCGCATGGCCCCGGCCAGCACCTGCCAGGCGGGCCGGCCGGTCGCCATGAGCTCGCGCGCCAGTACCGGGTCCACCGCGGTCAGGGCGCCGAGGTCGCCGGCCCGGATCGCGCGCTCGACCTCCGCGTCGAAGCCCGCGCTCCGCTCGTCCAGGTGGCCGGGCGCCCGGCGGCTGCGCCGCGCGCTGCCGTCCGCCATTACCAGCAGGGCGACCCGCTCAGCGGGCTGCGCGAGCTGTTCGCCCAGCTCGACGCAGGCGGTGGGCGGCTCGTCCTGGCCGGCCGCCTGGAGGATTCGCCGCCCGGCATACCCGGCCTGGTCCAGCAGCAGGGCCCCGAGGCCGAGTGACGACGGCAGCCCCGGCGTTCCCGGCGGCACCTGCGCCGCCGGGGCGAAGGCCGACAGCTCCAGCCTGCTCTCCGGGTCCCAGAGCCCGGTTTCCGCCGCGGCACCGACCACGGCGATCACCGCGGGCTCGGCCCGCAGCAGCCGCCGGGTGGCCTCCCCGCAGGCCTCCCGCAGCTCCGGCAGGACCACGTCCCCGCCGGTCAGCTCCCGGGCCAGCAGCGGCGGCGCCGGGCAGAGGGCGGCAGCGACGATCATCGGCTAGCCCAGCGCCCGGACCGCGCGCGCCGGGGGAATGTCCCCCCGGATCGCGGAGACCATGTCGAGGACCTGGCGCGTCTCGCGCACCTGGTGCGCCCGGAAGATCCGGGCTCCCTGCCAGGCGCAGATGGACGTGGCGGCCAGCGTGCCCATCAGCCTGTCCTCTGGCGCGGCATTGAGCGTCTCCCCGACGAAATCCTTGTTCGACAGTGACACCAGCACCGGCCAACCGGTCGCGGTCATCTCGGCCAGCCGCCGGGTGACCTCCAGCGAGTGCCAGGTGTTCTTGCCGAAGTCGTGCGCCGGGTCGATGACGATCCGCGCGGGGTCGACGCCCGCGGCGACGGCGCGGTCGGCCAGCGCCAGCGTCTGGTCCAGGACGTCGCCCATCACGTCGGGATAGGAGACCCGGAAGGGCCTGGTCCGCGGCTGCTGGCTGCCCACGTGCGCGCAGACGATTCCGGCGCCGAACTCCGCCGCCACCTCGGCCAGCTTGCTGTCCCAGCCACCCCAGCTGTCGTTGATCAGGTCCGTCCCGGCTGCGCAGACCTCGCGGCCGACCTCGTGCCGCCAGGTGTCACAGCTGATCACCACGTCGGGGTAGGCGCCCCGGACGGCGGCGACGAAGCCCGCGGTGCGGCGGATCTCCTCGCTGGTGTCGACCGTCGAGCCCGGCGCCGCCGGCACGCCGCCGATGTCGATGATGTCGGCGCCCTCCGCGACGACCCGGTGCACCCGGTTCATCGCGGCGCCCTCGTCCCAGGTAACCCCCGGCCGGTAGAAGGAGTCGGGTGTCCGGTTCACGATCGCCATGACCAGCCGCTGCCGCGGCTCGAAGGACCGGGTGCCGAGCCGGAGCACGCCCTGCTGCCGCGGTTCGCTCATGCCCCCCACGGACCTCCTCTGCCGGTCATCTCGCGTATCGGTTATCTCGCACATCAGTCATCTTCGGTGTCCGGCAGTTCCTTGCGCATCTGCAGGGTCGTGATCTCGTAACCCGCGGACTCATGCAGGCCGCGGGCGACCGCGTTGGGGCCGAACACTTTCAGGGCCAGGGTCCGCGCGCCGTGCCGGGCTGCCGCCTGCTCGGCCGCCGTCATCGGCCGCACCCGCAGATCGCCCACCGCGGCAGCCTATGCGGTCACCGCGCGGCTCTGGCTCCGGAGGGAGTGCGCCGCGCGATCGCGGCCCGTCTCACCCATGCCGCGATCGTGAAAGTCCCGTTACTACCCCATGGCGTTACCTACAGGACATCCACGATGGTGCGATGGGGCGGGAAGCTAGCCCAGGAGGGGGAGCAGGTCGGCTAGGGGGCCGATCTGGGCCCGGTCCGCCGCCGAGACGGGTTCGCGGCCCGTGCCCTTGAGTGCGTACGTCGTGTCGTCCCACGGGCCGGCCATCGGGATGCCGAGCAGGCCGTCCAGCACGCGGCGCACCAGCGCGAGCGCCGCTGGATCCGGCGGCGGCGCCGCCGGCAGTGCCACCGTGAGGTCGAGGTAGTGGATCGCGGCCTCGACGGTCAGGGTGGCCAGGAAGTCGGGCGTGGCCAGCACATGGCCCTGGGTGGCCACTGCCGGATACGGACAGGCGCGGGCGGCCCGGCCCGCGGCCTCGGCCGTTTCCCGCCATTCGCTGGCCAGCGCGCCCGGCGGGTAGGCCGACGCCACGATGCGGACGTGCCGGGCGTGCCGCGCGGCACCGGGACTGCCGAGTGCGGACGCTGCACCGCTGCGCGGTGAGAACGGCCGCCAGTAGGTGATGTCATCGACATCGGGCCGCTGTCCGGCGTCCGCCGGCGTGGCCAGGGTGACCAGGGCTCGCCGGGCGTCCAGCAGCTGATGGTAGAGAACGTCGCCGATCGCCCAGCCCGCGCAGCGGGTCGGCAGCATGAGCTCGTCATCGCCCAGCGCCCCGGTCACGGCCGTGATCTTCTGGTAGGAAGCCTGGAGGGCGTCCTGAACGGCGTCGCGGTCCGGGCTCATGTTCTTATCCTGGCGACTGCGGCCCCGGGCTGTCCCGGCCAGTGACGTCATCCAGCCAGTTCCGGTACGCGGCCGCGAGAGCGGCCCGGCGGTGCGGGTGGGCCAGCACGTCAGCGCTGTCCACCCACTGGCCGACGCTGCCGCCCAGGGCCTCCATCCCGACCAGCTGGCGGAGCGCGGGATCGCCGATGCCGTCCAGCAGCAGCTGCGGCAGGGCCTCGGCTACCATCCGGTACGGACGATCGAAGAAACCGTGGACCACCGCCGCCGGGGTAGGCAGTCCGGCCCGGCGCTGCACCGCCGCGAGTACTTCGACCGCGGCCGCCAGCGCGGCCTCGCGCTCCGGCCAGCCGGCCGCTTCGATGGCCGTGCCCAGCGGACCCGCCAGAGCTGCGGCGGAAGGCAGCCTGGCGAACAGTGCCTCGCGCCATTTCTCATAGGGCTCCCACCGCCGGTGCAGCAGGAACGCTAGGCTGACCAGATCGCTGACCAGGCCGGCGGACAGCAAGCGGGACTGCAGCGGCTGACCTCGGTCCCCGGTGCGGCCGACATAGGGCAGCCGCTGGCACAGCCGCAGCCAGCCGCAGGCCAGCACATACCGTTCCACGCCAGCCGGGTACCAGGCCAGGCGGCGGCGCAGGATCGCCAGCTCAGCGGTGGAATCGGCGTAGACCGGACCAGCGGTGACCTCGAGCACGCTCTGGCCGGTCAGGACGAGCCAGTCTAGGCTGGACAGGCCCGCGGGGTCCGCCGGCGGGCCTGCGCCGAGCGGGTTGACGCCAAGCCGGCTGACGGCGAAGTCCGCGACCGTGGCCACCTCCACCCGGTGCGACACAGCGGCGTCCCAGGTGGTCACGAACCGGACCGGCCGCCCGCGGAACTGCTCTGGGAGGCCGCGATCCAGCAACTGGGTCAGCGGGCGCACGGCGCCCCGGTCGGCCTCGTCGACCAGCACCGTCAGGCGCAGTCCCCAGTCGTGGTCGCGGCTGGTGGCGTCGTCCAGGCCGAGCACGTCGGACCCCGAGCCCAGCCGGGCGGCCGCGTAGCGCAGCCGGGGCAGCTCCCGCCGGATCAGCGGCCCGACCAGGTCCTGGTGGAAAGCGTCACCCAGCTCGGTGCCACCCAGCTCTGCGCCCAGCTCGGTCCCAGCCTCGTGCTCGTCCACAAGCTCCGATTCCAGCGCACCCGCCGCCGGGTGTCGAGCAGATATTGCGACCGGGCCAGGCGAGACCGGCTACCGGCTACCGGCTACCGGCTACCGGCTACCGGCTACCGGCTACCGGCTACCGGCTACCGGGTGCCTGCCAGCTGTCGGCTGCGCTGGTCCACTCCCATCTCGCCGTAGGGGTAGTCGACGGGCCGCGGGTCGCTGGCGGCATCCAGCGCTGCCATCTCCTCGGCGGTGAGGTGCAAGTCCGCTGCCTTGAGGTTGTCGGCCAGCTGCTCGGTGGTGCGCGCGCCGAGAATCGTGGTGGTAACGCCCGGCCGCGCGGTGACCCAGGCCAGCGCGACCTGCGCCATCGAGACGCCGCGTTCCTCGGCGATCTTCTGCACCGCGTCGATCACCTGCCAGGTGTGGTCGGTGCCGCGCCGGTCGAACGCCTCCATGCCCCGGTTCGGGTCCTCGCCGAGGCGGGTCGCCCCGGACGGGCGCTGGTCGCGCTGGTACTTGCCTGACAGCCAGCCGCCGCCGAGCGGGCTCCACGGCAGCAGCCCCAGCCCGGCATCCAGCGCGGCGGGCACGATCTCCCACTCAATTTCGCGGACCAGCAGGCTGTACTGCGGCTGCAGCGTGACCGGCTCGGCCAGGTTCAGCTCCCGGGCCAGGTGGACCGCCTTGGTGAGCTGCCAGCCGGTGAAGTTGGACAGGCCGTAGTAGCGGATCTTGCCGGCCCGGATGAACCCGTCGAACGTGCGCAGGGTCTCCTCCAGCGGCGTATACGGGTCGAACGCGTGGGCCTGGTAGAGGTCAACCGCGTCCAGCCCGAGCCGCCGCAGCGAGGCATCCAGCGCGCGGGTCAGGTGCCGGGTCGACAGGCCGGCTCCGTTGGGGTCACTGTGGATCGGGAAACGGCCCTTGGTGGCCAGCACGACTGGCTCGGTGACGTCGGGCGGGCGGCTGGCGAACCAGTGCCCGATGATTTCTTCCGAGACGCCGTGACCGTAGACGTCGGCCGTATCGACGAACGTGCCGCCCGCCTCGAGGAAGAGGTCGAGCTGCTGGTGCGAGCCCGCCTCGTCGGTCTCCGATCCGAACGTCATCGTGCCCAGGCAATAGGCCGACACTGCGCAGCCGCTGCGTCCCATGGTGCGATATTCCATAGAAACTGCCTTACCCGGGGATCGCGCCCCTATGCGGGGGCCGCTGCGCGACGGCGATGTCGGCCATGGTGTCGAGGAACCGCCGGACGGTCGTCAGCTCGGCGTCGGTGAACGACCCCATCCCGGCCACGGCGGCGTGGATCAGGGGCCCGAAGAAGGACCAGCCGAGCCTCTCGGCCTCGGGGGTCACCGCCAGGAAGACCTTCCGCCGGTCGGTGGTGTCCCGCTCCCGGCTGACAAGGCCGAGGCGCTCCAGCCGGTCGATGAGCGTCGTGGTCCCGGCCGAGTTGAGGCCAAGCTGCTGGCCCAGCCAGCCGGGGGTGGCCCGGTGCCCGGCGCGCGCCGCGTCCAGCAGCTGGATCAGGGCCCGCAGGTCGGTCGGGTGCAGGCCGTGCTGCCGGGCGAACTCGGCCCGGGACAGCTCCAGCTCCACCGACAGGCGGCGCAGGCGGTGAAACAGCTGCAGGTCCCGATCGTCGTCTGGCATCACGCCTCTTTCTCTCGCTCAGCGAGAGTATCGTCTAGCGAGAGAATCCGTTATCCCGGAGTGCGGGGAGGTCGCTGATGGAAGCCGACGCGAGCGAGCTGGCCCGGAGCTCGGCCTGGCTGCCGCAGCCTTCTGCGGGCACTCCTACGGCGCGTGGCTGGCGCTCAGCTACGCCCGGCATAGCCCGGTCCGGGTGACCCGGCTCGCGCTGCCCGACCCGACCAGCTGCTTTGCCGGGCTGCGGCTGAGCTACCGGCTGCGGGCCGTGCCGGTGCTCGCCCGGCCGGGCGCGGACCGGGCCCGCGGCTTCCTGGAATGGGAGGCTGGCGGCATGCCGCTCGAGCCGCTGTCGCTGGCCCTGGCGTGCGGCGGCGCTGAGTTCCGCGGGTCGAAGATCGTCATGCCCCGGCGGCCGAAGCCCGCGGAGCTGCAGGCGATGAGCGTGCCTGCCCTGGTGCTGCTGGCCGCCGAGAGCAAGGCCCATGACATCCGCCGGGTCGGGGCCAGCGCGGAGCGGCTGCTGCCGCACGTTACCGTCGGCGTGCTCCCCGGCGCCTCGCACCACTCCCTGCCCGCCACCAGCCCGGACCGGCTCAACCAGGAGCTGGCCGCCTTCCTCGGCTAGTCCAGGGCCAGGCCGGCGGAGCGACCTGCCATCGGCCGGGGGCCTAGGCCGCGGCCGGGGCCGGAAGGTTGGGCAGCAGCACGCCGGTGAGACGGGGGATGGCCTCCTCCAGCTCGAACGCGGTCACCTTGGCGGGAAAGTCACCCGGCGACAAGCCGGAAAGCCCCTGCGCCCAGCCGTACAGCTCCAGGCCGATCACCGACGGCATCACGCGCAGCAGGTGCTCAAATCTCGCGTCAGGCTCACCCGTATTCTCGCGCGGCCCGATGTAATACTCATTTTCCAGGAGCCCGACCCTGATCAGGCCGGGGATCGCATGACCGAGGGCATCCTGGACGGGCACCTCGATTCCCTCAATCAGGAGGGGCAGGAATTCGCCCAGGTCGAGGTCCATGGTCGCCCGGTAACGGTCCGCGGAAACGCCCAGGTTCAGGTCAGCCAGGCCATGCAGGCGGGCGGCCCATTCCCGGTACAGCAAGTAATGGGCTCGCACCTCGAGCGTGCTGAGGCTGGTGACCACGTGTGACCAGGCGACGGCCCGGTCGTCTCGCCCGTGCGGAGTCCGGCTGCCCGCGAGCACCCCGCCCAAATAGTCGATCATGAGGTCGTCATCGCAGTACGAGCCGTCCTCCAGCAGCACGTGCGCCACCCGGGGATTGACAACTTTACGGCTCTCTACGCTGTCGCGGGACTTGGCATCCGCGCGCTCGATAATCGCGCCGACATTGCCCACCCGGTAAGACGTGTAACGGCTCAGTGCCTCGTTAATGGCATCGGCAGCCGGGCCGAGTACGCGTATCAGCAAACCGCGAGCGATCTTCTTGCTCTCGGTCTCGTCTAGCTCGGCTGAATTGGCGATGGCCATGTCGACAGTGGGTTCGGTCATTCATCCTGCCTCTGGGGCTGAAAGGGGCAGGACCAGCCTAGCGGCTCCCGACTTGCTGCCGGGGCCGGTCGCGCTCCCTGAGCCGGAGACGGTGCGGACTAACCCGCGGGGGCTCTGCGGGCACTATGAGATGTGAGCCGCAGCCAGGATCCTGGAGCGTCACATGCCGATCTGGTGCAGGATGCCCTGCGCGGCGCCAGAGAACCGCTCGCCGAACTGGTGAGCCGGCACTGGGACACGGCCGTCTTCCTGGCCGAGCGAGTTCTGGGATCGCCGGACCTGGCCCGATACGCCGCCCAGGAGGCAGCCGTCGCCGCGATGACCGACCTGGGCCGGTTCCGGTCCCCGACCGGTTCGGCGCCTGGTTCTGCGGCATCGCGCTGAACGTGGCCCGGCGGTGGCTGCGGCAGGTGCGCAGGGAGGTCCTCGGGGTAGTGGCGGATCCCGCCTGCAGCACGCCCGGGCCGGCCGAGGCTGCGGAAGCCGCGGACGTCGCCGGCCGGGTCCGCCGGGCCGTCGCGGCCCTGCCCTGCGGCCAGCGGAGCGCCGTGCACCTGTTCTACCTGCATGGCCTCAGCCATCGCGAAGTGGCAGCTGAGCTCGGTATTTCCGTCGGTGCGGTGAAATCAAGGCTGCACCAGGCACGGGGCGCCCTGGCCCCCAGGCTCGCCCAGATCATCGATATCCCGGAGGGACCCGTTATGACAACAGCGCCGGACGCAGCTCAATGGATCGAGGTCACGGTCGCCGAGGTACGCCGAGCCGGAGGCGAGGATGACGCTGAGCCGACCTACATCATTGTGCAGGAACGCGAGGGCGAGCGGCGGCTGCCGATCTGGATCGGTCTTCCCGAGGCCACGGCCCTCGCCCTGGCCCTGGAGTCGGTCGAGTTCCCGCGCCCTTTCACCTATCAAACTGACCGCCAGCCTGCTGCAGGCGGCCGGCTCCGGGCTCACCGAGGTCAGGATCACGCGGCTGACCAACTCGGTGTCCTACGCGGCGGTGATCGTTCAGGGTCCAGACGGCCCGCGCGAGGTCGATTCACGGCCCAGCGACGCCGTGAATCTGGCCCTGGCCGCCGGCGCTCCGATCCGCGTGGATAGCCACCTGTTCAGCGGCACCCTGTCCGGCAACCTTGCCGAGAAGCTGGAGTCATCCCCAGTCGCTACGGCCGAGATCGCGGCGGAAGTCCAGCAGTCTATGCAGGCCCTGCGGGCCGAACTCGGCCACGACCCTAGTCCCGAACCCGGTGAAGCCACCCCGCACCGGCCGAGCTGACAGCTCATGAACCTGGCGAGTTCGGCCAGCCGGCAGCTGCTCAGCACGGTCGTTAAAAACCACAGAGATCAGATCCTGATGACCTGAATATCAGGCATGGCGTCGTAGTCAGAATCCTGAGTCACGATTGGAACGCCATGGGCAAGGGCGGTAGCGGCGATCCAGCTGTCGTTTATCGGTGCCTTACGTCCCTCCGCACGGAGTCGCGAGATCAGCAGGGCCCACGCGTCAGAAACCGTCTCGTCCACCGGGAGCGCCTCAAACCGCTGAGCGAGCTGATAGGTCGATAGCCTGCGGGAAGCAGCTTCCGCACCCTGGGCTTGCAGCACTCCGAGCCGCAACTCACCTAGAGTGACAGCTGAAACACCCCATTCGAAGTCCGTGAAACGATCGAGGTCGAATCGTGCGGCCTCAAGGCCGATGAAAACCGAGGTATCAGCCAGAGCCCGTTGAAGGATTACCACGGAAGATCGTCGGTCGTCTCGGTTAGGGTCGCCCGCAGCTCCTCGGACAGGCCGGTGGTATCCGCTCCGAGGCGCAGAAGCTCGCCACCGATCTCTGTGGCCGGCAGCCACTGCCGTCGGCGAGAGAGCGGGATAATCTTCGCTACTGGTCGATTGTCCCTCAGGACTTCAAGTTCCTCTCCTGCCTCCACGCGCCGGAGAATCTCGGCAGTGTGATTTCGGAGATCGCGAGCTGGGATGGCCGTCATAGTACGAGTGTAGCATTCATGCGACAACTGTAGCAACTCAAGCATAGTCGGCGCCGTGGGGATCGCAGCGAGGCTGTTGACGGAGGCCCGGCGAATCAGCGCCTGCTAAGAGGTCAGCCGCTGGCGAGCCGTACTTGCGCATCGTGCTCGGCTCGGAGCCAGTTCTCGGTCAGCCTCGGGTCCTCGAAGGGCTGGCGCCGCTCCAGGGCATCCAGGTACCCGGTATCCGCCGCGAGCCGGCGGCGGAACTCCGTGACGTCTCCGATGTGTCCGTGGCCGGGTATGACCTGGCGCACGCCGGGCACCGCGGCCAGCCGTTCCAGTCCGGTGCGGTAATCGCCGACCGGGCCGGCCGCCTGGGCGTCCAGCAGCGGAATCTCGATGTCGGAGCACATGTCGCCGGCCACCAGCGTGCCGGTGCCGGGCAGGAAGACGGCGCCGTGACCGGGCGCGTGGCCGTCATGAATGATCACCTGCGCGGCCGGGCCATTCCAGGGGATGGCGCCGGCGCCGGCCGCCAGGGCGGTGAGGCGGCCGACCAGCTCCAGGTCATGGCCGGGAGCTTCCTCCGTCAGCGCCCGCAGCAGGGCGGCCCGGTCGTCCCGCGCGGCAGCCACGGCGCGCGGCGCGGCGTATCGCGGCGCCTCCCCGAGGTCGCGGCTCCACAGCACGTGATCCCAGTGCGGATGCGTGGCCCAGGCCGCCCATGGCCGCAGCCTGCGCTCGGCCAGCTCGGCGGCGAGCGCGGCCAGGTCAGGGACGGTGACCGCCGGATCGATGACGAGGCACCCGCCGTCCGGTCCGACGACCACCGTCGTCGTGGTCAGGTAGAGGTCGCTAGTCGCGACCAGGACGCCGGCCGCGACCTCGGCTAGGCGAGCCACAGCGGATCCCTCAAGCGCTCATCCTCGCCTGCGGCGCCCGGGATCCACCTGGCACTGAGGATCTTCACTCGTCGCGTCAGCTCACTGGCACGTGGCATGGCATCCAGTAAGGCAGATCAGCGGCCGCCCAGTCGAGCCCCCGCGGTCACCAGCGCCGGGGCAGGCGGGAGGGCCGGGGCGGCCGCGGAGGGCGAGGCGGCCGGGGCAGCCGCGGCAGGCCCGGCCACGGCTCGTCCCGGTGGCCAGCGGCGTTCTCTCGTGCCTCGTCGGCCAGCTCCAGCGCCTCGTCGGCCAGCTCCAGCGCCTCCTCGAGCAGTTGCTGGACCTCCTCGACCCGGTCCCGGGCTTCGTCGGCCCGGTCCTCCGCCTCCTCCGCATCCTCGTGCGCGGCGTCGGCTTCTTCGCGCGCCGCCTCGGCGGCGCTCTGGGCCCGATAGGCCCGCTCCTGCGCTTGCTCCCGCTGCCGCGGGCCGCCGGTCTCGTCGGCCCCCTCGGCCTCGTCGTAAGCCTGGGCGGCCCGGCTCTCGGCGCGGTGCGCCGCGTCCTCCGCCTGGTCGGCCCGCGCCCGGGCCCGGTCGGCGGCTTCCTGGGCCCGGTCGGCCTGCTCCTGTGCCCTGGCTGTCGCCAGCCGGGCGCGGAGTTCGGCCGCGGGAACTCCCGCCTCGCCGGCCTCGCGCGCGTAACGGGCCGCGTAGTCCTCGGAGGGCGTTACTTCTGTGAATTCTGGGTCCGGCGTGACCGGGCCGGCCGTGATGGCGTTGCTCGCCACGCTGTAGGGCTCGCCGGTCGCCGCCATGCGACGGCGGATGGCGGTCTTCCGGGCCTTGTACTGAGTCATGATCATTTTCTTCCCGGCGGGACCGCCCGCGACTGCCCGCCCAGGCGAAATGAACCGGACCGGAGAATGCACGCGAGTCATCGACCCTTGTCCTCGTCGCCACCACGGCGCGGGCCGCCGGCAGCTCGGCAGCTCGGAAGCGGGCAGGCTGTGCGCTGCCACTATCGGCAGAGTACCCCGCGCCGCCGACAGCGCAGAAGCGCATTTCCCGAGATCTTTGCCGTCCGGCCCGGGCGAGCGATCCCGGCATGCCGACCGCGAAAACTCGTGGCGCGGCGCCGCGCGGATCGTCCAAGCTGGTGGGCATGCCCGATGTCGAGGATCAGCAGCCCGCCCGGAGCTTCGGGTGGTGGGACATGTTTGTCGGCCCCGATGAAGACCCGCGGACCGACGGCGGCTTCGAGGGCGAGCGCGCCACGCTCGTCGGCTACCTGCGCGACCAGCGGCTGACCCTGGACATGAAGTGCTCCGGGCTCGACGCGGACGGCATGGCCCGGCGCTCGGTGCCGCCGTCCAACCTGTCGCTGCTCGGGCTGCTGCGCCATCTGGCCGGGGTGGAGCAGCACTGGTTCCGGCAGGTGATGGCCGGCCAGCAGGGGCCGCGGCACTACCGGGCCGGCGACGATCCCGACGGGGACTTCAACGGAGCCGTGGCCGACCCCGAGGTAGTCGCGGACGCCTGGGCTACCTGGCGGGCCGAGGTCGCGTTCGCCGAGCGGTTCGTGGCTCAGGCGCCCGATCTCGACGTGGCCGGCATCCGCCCCGAGGGGCCGATGGCGCTGCGCGAGGTGCTGGTGCACATGATCGAGGAGTACGCCCGGCACAACGGCCATGCCGACTTCCTGCGCGAGCGCATCGACGGGAGAGTGGGCCAGTAAGCGGGGAGATCATGGTGGCATGCCCATTCTCGTCACCGGCCACCGCGGCAGCGCGGGCGTCCCGGTCGCCGGCCACCTGGAGCGCCTCGGTCACGAGGTGATCGGCTTTGATCGCGCCGACGGCCCGGATCTTCTGGACCTCGCCGCGGTCAGGCGCGCGGCGGCGGGCTGCGGCGCGATCGTGCATCTCGGGGCGCTCGCGCACGACACGGCGGGCAGCCCGGAGCAGATCATGGCGGTCAACGTGCTCGGCACCTGGCACGTGCTACTGGCCGCCGAAGCCGCCGGCGCGACCCGGGTGATCCACTTCTCCAGTGCCCAGGCTCTCGGGATTGCCGAGGGCGAGCGGCTTCCTGATTACTTTCCGGTCGATGACGCCCATCCGCGCCGGGCGATGCGCGCTTACGGCCTGTCCAAGTGCCTGGCCGAAGACCTGTGCGCAGGCTTCACGGCCCGCACCGGCATCGCGAGCGTGTCGCTGCGCCCGGTGGCCGTCTGGGACCCGGGCCGGTATCAGCGAATCGAGGAGCAGCGGCGGGCTGAGCCCAGGTCGGAGTGGGAGCCATTCTGGGAGTACGGGGCGTTCGTGGACGTGCGGGACGTCGCCGCGGGGGTGCAGCTCGCACTCACCGTTCCGCTGGCCGGGCAGCACCGGGCCTTGCTGTGCGCGGCCGACATCTCCGCCACCGCGTCCAGCCTGGACCTCGTCGCCCGCCTCGCACCCGGCGTCCCCCGTCGCGGACCCGGCGCGCTACCGGGCAGACCCCTGGAGCGCGCTGGTCGACTGCTCGGTCGCGGCCACCACGCTCGGCTGGCGTCCGCGCTACTGCTGGTCCGGGCGGGGCAGATCCGCCTCCGATGACTCATCTCCCCGTCCGGGGACACCTCCCCATACGGAGACACCGCAGGTTCAGGTTCACGAGTGACCAAGGGAGTGATCGCTACATGCCGATGCCGGAGCTGACGGTTATTGTCCAGGGGGAGGGACCTGGCGGCGAGCGCTGGTACCTGAGGGGTGGCGGCTCGGCGGCGGACTACTACACCTTCCTGGAAACGGTCCACCCTGACGGTCACCGTGACGAAGGCGGGATGGGCGGCCCGGTTCTTTATGCCGGCCAGTTGCTCAACGGCTACACGGGACGGGCGGATCAGGGGCCGCTCCGGGTCATTGTCCGGGCGGACCCGCGAGTGCGGCGGCTGCGGTGTCAGTCGCCGACAGGAGACTGGCATGACCTGCTGCCCGTCGGAGCTGACGCCGCCCTGGGCGTGACTTACTTTGCCGCCCTGCTGCCGGGGATAGCCAGCCTCGACTTCGTCCAGGCGCTGGATGGTGACGGGCGGCCGCTGGAATCATGACCGCGCCCCGTGACTGATGCCGTCGTCGTCGAGCGGGACCCGGCGCAGGTTGGTGGATGTCCCGTCAATCAGGTCCACCACCTGCGGCACACCACCGCGACGCTGCTCAAGAACCTGCGCGTTCCGACCCGCGACGCCCAGCTCATCCTGGGGCACTCACGGCTCGCGGTGACCCTGGAGATCTACTCCCACGAGGACAAGCAGGCCCACCGGGACGCCCTCGGCAGGATCAGTGACGCCCTCGGCGGTCGCGATGAAGCCAAGCCATGACGAGTAAAACGGCGCTCAGGGGTGCAGCCGAGGCCATGGCCCTTAGATCCCGGAAGCCGGGGACTTCGCGGTGGGCGTATCTGGTCACCGGCATCTACCTGGTGTTCTTGGCAGTTGGACTGCCCATGACGATTGCACTGCACCAGGAACAGTCTTGGGTGATCTTCGCGCTCGTCATGCTGGGCGGCATCTGCACCACCGCTTCTGCATACATTGCGCGCCGAGACGTCCGGCGCCGTGCGGCTTCTGGCCCGGGTAGCAGCGACCAGGCCGGCCTTTGATCGCCCCCAAACTGGTGTCAATGGTGGGTGTCAATCCGCTCTTGGTGATCTTGGAATCTGGTGTTTTGGCTGGCGCGCCTGGCAGGACTCGAACCTGCGACCGGCTGCTAATCCGAAAATTGGTGAGTTACCGGGCGTGCGGCAGCGCCCGGCGGAGCGTCAGCGGAGCCGGGTTCCCGGAGTAGGCGGGTCAGGCGGCGGGC
>Ga0208589_1000759_pt1 | contig 14386 bp, 14 predicted proteins | sample NGESurshal092012_2_FD_184486 | JGI IMG/M metagenome (GOLD analysis project Ga0208589, IMG submission 184486) | Arctic peat soil microbial communities from Barrow, Alaska - NGEE Surface sample F53-2 shallow-092012 (SPAdes) | ecosystem: Environmental > Terrestrial > Soil > Wetlands > Peat ... | reverse complement strand
ACTCGGGGACGCCGTACTCGCGCAGAACGGCCGCTCTCACGCGGGCCTGTGCTTGGCGAGGCGCGGCTCGCGCCGGCGGAAACTCGAACGATCCACGCAGCGAGTGTAGGTGGCGCGATTCATATCCTCGTCTAAGCAAGCCGTCGAGACGACAGCCCAGCGTCGTGGCGCCGATACGTAGGCGAACGACGATGCAACAGCGAGCACAACTACTCCGACAGCTCGTGCTCGACTCGCAGTACGTGGTCGACGAGCACCTGGTGGCGACGGCGATCCTCGCGCGCGCGGCGACGCGCAGCCTGATTGGCGCGAGCGCTTTCCGCAATGACGAGCGCACACCGTGGCGCGCGGTGCGCTCGTTCAGGCGCAGCGGCGACGCACGATCGTTCAGGCCGTGCACGATGCGCTCGCTCGACCGCAGGCGCGTGGCGGCGCACCTGGGGTTGATGTAGCTCGATGCTCCAGGTCTCCGTACCAATCGCCTACGAGCTGCTCGCTCAGTGCATCAAACAAGGGCAGGCGCTCGTGCAGCGCGCGAGCCTCGTCGGCGACTTCAGCGACTACGAGAGCTGGAAGGCGGCGCGCAGCCAGTGGATCGACCCGACGGTGCAGGCGCTCGAGCACATGTACGGCGGCCCGAAGGAGGCACGCGAGTTCGCCGGCGCTGTGACATGCCCGGAGGAATCGAAGCGCTGGCAGGAGCAGTACGGCGCCGACCTGAAGTGCGTCAAGGAGGCGATCGACTTCCTCACGGTGCTGCAGGGCGAGCTCGCGTTCGAGAACGGCAGCGGACCGCCGGCGTCAGGTGAGTTCGTCTCGACCGGCGTGGCGCTGTTCGCAGGCGAGGAGGACCGGCCGGCAGATCGCGACGAGCGGCAGGCCGCACTGCGGAATCGCGTCGATCTCGCAAGCGACGTCGTCGAGCTGCAAGGCCGCGACGTCGAGGCACGCCAGGAGCGCCCTTCCGAGAGCGCGCCGACCTCAGAGCATGAGTCCTTCATCGCAGGATCGCGCGAGCGCGACGCTGAAGGCGAGCCCGGCGCCGACAGCACGAGCGAGCCAGACGCTGAGCGCGAGCCCGACGTTGAACACATTCGGGCAGATGTGCAGCCGTTCGCCGCGCCGCATTCCGAGGAGGCACAAGCCGAGGCGGAGTCACCGCAAGAGCGCCCAACGATCGGCGCGGAGCTCGCGCACTCACAGCTCCTCGGCGCGGAGCTCGCGCAGCACGCGCAGCCGTCGCCGCCGGCCGAGCGCGAGCCGCACGAAGCACCGGCGACGGCACGGACGCGCGATGTGTATCTCGCGCATGGGCGCGACGAGAAGTGGAAGCAGGCCGTCGAGCACCTGCTCGAGCAAGCGGGCGAGCACGAGATCAAGATCGTCAACCGGCGTGCGAGCGAACGCGCGCGGCTGACGGAGGAGCTGCGCGAAGACGCGCCGGGGTCGCACTACGCGGTCGTCCTGCTGACGGCCGACGACGTCGGCGGCGCGCGCCTGGAGTCCGACACGGAGCCGTACTTCTCGACGCGCGCGCACCAGGAAGTCGTCTTCGAGATGGGGTTCCTCGTCGCGGCGCTCTCGCCGGGACGGGTGTGCGTGCTCTACGAGGACGGCGTTGAGATGCCGTGCGACCTCGACGGCGTCTTGCACGTGCGCCTCGACCTTGCGGGCACTTGGCAGCCGAAGCTGCTGCTGCACCTGCGCCGGGCCGGTTTTGACTACGACATGAACAAGCTCGCCGCAGCCTAAGCGCGCAGCGTCTGGACAGCGCCGGGCGCTTGACAGATAATGAACCGCGATGCACCGCTGCTGCTCGTTCCTTTCGCTCGATCGCGTACGCGGGCAACGCGGACGGGACTGAGCTGACTTGCAAGTAGAGCTCTGTGGCGTGCGCGGCTCGCTTCCGGCCGCTGGCCGGGACTTCGTCCGCTACGGCGGGCATACGTCGTGCCTTGCGCTGACTCCGGACGGGGCGAGCGCGCCAACGCTCGTGCTCGACGCAGGCACGGGCCTGCTGCAGGCGATGGCGCTGCTCGGTGGCGCACCGTTCGACGGCACGATCCTGCTCACGCACTTGCACTGGGATCACGTCGTCGGGCTGCCGTTCTTCGCCGTCCACGAGTGTGAGTCGACACGCGCGGACGTGCTGCTGCCGGAGCAGGAGAACGGCGCGAGCGCGGGACGAGCGCTCGGCGGGCTGATGTCACCGCCGTATTTCCCGGTCGGCCCGAGCGAGCTGCGCGGTCGGTGGACGTTCGAGACGCTCGCGACGGGCGAGCACGAGATCGAGGGCTTTACGGTGCTCGCGCGCGAGATCCCACACAAGGGCGGGCGCACGTACGGCTACCGAATCGGCGACGGGCACTGCTCGATCGCATACATGCCCGATCACAACCCGACTGCGCTCGGACCGGGGCCGGACGGCCTCGGCGAGTACCACGAGGCCGCGCTCGAGCTGGCGGCGGACGTCGACGTGCTCGTGCACGACGCGCAGCTCTTGCCGCAGGAGCTCGCGGCGGAGGCGCACTTCGGACACGCTGCGGCCGACTACGCGGTCGCGCTCGCGGAGCGCGCAAACGCGCGCGCGGTCGCGCTGTTCCACCACCGCCTCGATCGCACGGACGACGAACTCGATGCACTCGCGGCGCGGCTTGCCGGGCGCTCGCCGGCGGTCAGTGTCGCTACCGAGGGCGTCGTGCTCGAGCTCTGACGCGAAGCGCGAGCGGCTCAGCCGCGCAGGACGCGAAGCGCGCTCGGCTCAGGCCGAGCCGGCGGCCTGCGGCGCGGTCGGGTCGCCGCCTTCGCCGCCTGAATGCTCGCGCGCAAGGTACTCCTCAATCGCGGCCGCATTCTCACCGGCGCGTTCGGCGACGCGCAGCAGGCCGCCCATCGTCGCGACCTCCTCGACTTGCTCCTTGATGAACCACTGCATGAACTGCTCGGAGCTGTAGTCGCCGGCCTCGCGCGCGGTCGCCGCGAGCGCGTTGATCTGCGTGGAGACGCGCTGCTCTTGATCGAGCGCAAGCGCGATCGGCTCGGCGATGCTCGCAAAGCGCGAGCTCGGTGCGTCGACGCCGGGTGTCGTCACCTCAGCGCCGGTGTCGAGCAGGAACTGCACCATCATCATCGCGTGCCCGCGCTCCTCGAGCGCCTGGCGGTAGAAGAAGCGCGCGAGCTGCGGCAGCGCCTCGGCGTCGTAGTAGACGGCGCACGCGACGTACTGCTGGTGCGCGGCGAACTCGTTGGCGATCTGCTCGTTGAGCTTCTCTGCGAAAGCGGTGGCGGGAGGCACGGCGCAAGCCTATCGAGCGAGCCCGCAACGTCCGTCGTGAGCGGCGCTCAGTCGACGACGTAGCGCTCGGGCACGAACCGTTCGGTCTGCCGCGGCGGGCGCTTGTACTTGCGCCGCTGGCGCGGCGGCAGCTTGACGGGCTTCTCCGCGGCGGGGTGCTCGTAGGGGACAACCGAGAGCAGATGGCCAATCAGGTTCAGTCGTGCCGTGCGCTTGTCGTCGGCCTCGACGACGTACCACGGGCTCTCGTCGGAGTCGGTGCGCGCGATCATCCGGTCCTTCGCTTCGGCGTAGTCGACCCAGCGGGCGCGCGCCTGCAGGTCGGTCGGGCTGAACTTCCAGCGCTTGCGCGGGTCGGAGAGGCGTTTCTCGAAGCGCCGCTCCTGCTCCTCGTCGGAAACCGAGAGCCAATACTTGACGAGGATGATCCCGTCGTTCTGCAGCGCCTGCTCGAACGACGGGCAGAAGCGCAGGAACTCCTCGTACTGCTCCTGTGTGCAATAGCCCATCACGTGCTCGACACCGGCGCGGTTGTACCAACTGCGGTCGAACAGGACGATCTCGCCGGCCGCCGGCAGGTGCGCAACGTAGCGCTGGAAGTACCACTGCGACTGCTCGCGCTCGGTCGGCGTCGGCACGGCCGCGACGCGACACGTGCGCGGGTTGAGGAACTCCGTGACGCGCTTGATCACGCCGCCCTTGCCGGCCGTGTCGCGGCCCTCGAACAGCACGACGAGGCGCCTGCCGCCGCTGACAATCCACTCCTGCATGTAGACGAGCTCGGTCTGCAAGCGCAGCAGCTCCTTTTCGTACTGCTTCGCGCTCAGGTGTCGTGTCGGCGCCATCGCGGGATGATCCCACGCACGGTGACCTTCGGCGACCTCCTCGTGATCGTGCTCGCAGGTATCGGTGGCCCGCTGCTCGCGTTCGGCGGGCGCCTGTTCGTGCCGGTGATCATCGGCGAGATCCTCGCGGGCGTGCTCGTCGGCAAGACGGGGCTCGGAGCGGTCCACCCGGCCAGCGCAACGGTCGCTTTCCTCGGCAGCATCGGCTTCGCGATGCTGATGCTGACGGCGGGCATGCACCTGCCGCTGCGCGACCGCCGCGTGGCGGCGTCGCTGCGCCGTGGTGCGCTGCTCGCGGCGATCGTCGGTGTGCTCGCCGTGCCGGCGGGACTGCTCGCAGCTTCGCTCGCGGGGACCTCGCACGCAGCGATCTACGCGGTCGTGCTCGCATCGGGCTCGGCCGCTGTGTTGCTGCCTGCGTTCGAGGAGACGGGCGCAGCCGGACCGGATGCACTCGTCGTGATGGCGCAGATCGCGATTGCCGACGTCGTGACGATCGTCTCGGTGCCGATCGTGCTGCAGCCCGGGCGCACGACGCACGCGCTGCTCGGCGGCGCGCTCGTCGCGCTCGCGGTCGTCGTGCTGTTCGGTTGCGCGCGGCTGCTGTCGGGCCACGAGTGGGTCGAGCAGATCCGCAAACGCTCGAAGCAGCGCCACTGGGCGCTCGACTTGCGCTTCTCGCTGCTCGTCCTGTTCTTCCTCGCGTGGCTTGCGCAGGAAAGCGGCACGAGCGTGCTGATCGCGGGCTTCGGCGCGGGCGTGACGGTTGCGCTGATCGGCGGACCGAAACGCCTCTCGACGCAGATCCGCGGCGTCGCGGACGGCTTCTTCGTGCCGCTGTACTTCGTCGTGCTCGGTGCACAGCTCGACCTCGACGGGCTGTTCGCGCATCCGTCGATGCTCGCGCTGACAGCTGCGCTGGCAGTGCTCAACGTGGCGATCCACCTGGTCGCGGCCACGCTCGGGCGCGTATCGCTCGGTGCCGGCCTCGCTGCGAGCGCGCAGCTTGGCGTGCCGGCGGCTGTCGCTTCGCTCGGTCTCGCCGAGGGCGTGCTCTCGGGCGAAGTCGCGACGGCGATCGTCGCGTCGTCGCTCGTCAGCCTCGCCGTCTGCACGCTCGGCGTGGAGCGTCTGCTCGCTGGCGAAGGGCACTCGGCGCAAACGTTTGCGCGACGACGGCGGCAGACGCACCAAGCATGAGCCGGGGTCAACCTGGCGCAGGGCTGGCGGTGTCAACCCTATCTACGTCTGCCGAGAATTTGCGCGCCCGTCCAAACCTTTTGCGCCCCGCGTGCGTTAGCTAGGTAAGGGAAACGCTGGAGCGCTGATATTGCTCAGCAGACCGGTGACCAATGGAGCACAGCTGCTATCACGCAGAGGACATGACGGGAGCGGCACGAAAGCTATTTGCGCAACATCTTCGGCACGGCTTATGCTCGCTTGAAAGCGTCCCGAAATCCCCAATGAGATGCGTGACATGCGGCAATCCAGACGACACGCTAAGCTCCGGCGCTCCACAGACCAAGGGAGCAATATGGCGGGGACAAGCACGATGAGTCCAGTCCAGCAGCAGTCGGACACCGTTAGTGTTGTCATCAAGATCGCCGACGGTACTCAGCAGGAGTACGTGTTGCCCCAGGAGACGGTCCGTGCCCTCGAATCGATTGCCGCACGTAGCAAGACCAGCTTCGTTGAGGCGTTGCAGCAGGCGATCGTTAATGAGGACTTCATCGAGGGCGAGCAGACCAATGGCGGAACGCTCCTGATCAAACGAGGGAACGAGCTGCGAGAGATCGTCCGGTCGCGCTAGCTGCGCGGCATCTCCTTCCAAGGACTTCGAGTTAGAGATGTCCGACGAGCCACCGCCTAGCGGTCAGGGCCTACTGACCATTGCCCCTGCGGAGCCCACCGTCAGCGTCGGGGAGAAGATCGATCTCGAAACGATCCGTGAGGAAACGCGGTCCTACATCGCCAAGGGGCTCGTCTTGCTCCTCGTCGCCGTTGCGCTCGCGCTAATTGGCCTGACGGCCTGGGGCAAGCTATCGATCGACGAGGCCAAGGATCTCGCCGGCGCAGTGCTGTCGCCTCTTATAGCCGTGACCGGAACTGCACTTGGTTTCTACTTCGGTGGGCACCACGGCTCGAACTAAGTGAGGCAGCCGGCACTCGACGAGGAGCTGCTGCTGTGGCTCGGCGACGAGTCGGCCGAGGTGCGCGCAGCCGACGCTGCGCGTACGCGAGATCGCGGCTGAGTTCGCGCGCGGCTTCGACGCACTCGCGCAGATCGGCCCGGCGGTGAGCATCTTCGGCTCAGCGCGGACACCGCGCGAGCACCCTGACTACGCGTTCACGCGCGAGATCGCGGCGAGCCTCGGGCGCGCGGGCTACGCGATCGTCACGGGCGGCGGACCGGGCCTGATGGAGGCGGCGAACCGCGGCGCGCGCGACGCGCGCGCGACGTCGGTCGGCTGCAACATCGTGCTGCCGCGCGAGCAGCGGCTGAACGACTACCTCGACATCGGCCTGACGTTCGAGCACTTCTTCGCGCGCAAGGTGATGTTCGTGCGCTACGCGTGCGCGTTCGTGATCGCGCCGGGAGGCTTCGGCACGCTTGACGAGTGCTTCGAGGCGCTGACGCTGATTCAGACAGGGACGATCCGCCACTTCCCGGTGATCCTGACCGGCGGCGAGGAGTGGGACGGGCTGCTCGACTGGCTGCGCAAGCATGCACTCTCCGACGGGCGCGTCAGCGCCGCGGACATGGCGCTGCTCCACAGGACGGACAACGCGGAGGAGATCTGTGCGCTCGTCGGCGCGGCGTGTCGCAAGCAGCGCGCGCAGGCCGAGGGCCAGCTGCGCCGTACGGCCGGTTAGATGCTGGTGCGCGGGTGCAGCGCGACGGCGGGCTCTTCGCTCGTTTCGGCGTGCGGCGGCACGCCGGCGGCCGCATAGGCGTCGGCCGAGTCGAGCGTCTCGGCCTTCAGCAGCGCCTGCGCGAGGCCCTCGAGCTGGTCGCGGTGCTCGGTGAGCAGACGCGTGACCTCGCTGTGCGCGCCGTCGACGAGGCGGCGGACCTCCTCGTCGACGAGCTGCTGAGTCTCCTGTGAGGTTTCGCTGGCGCCGGGCAGGAACGGACCCTGGCCGTCGGCCGGCAGCACGGCGATCGGCCCGACGGCGTCGCTCATCCCCCAGCGCCCGACCATCTGCCGCGCGATTGCGGTGAGCTGCTGGATGTCGGACTCGGCACCGGAGGTGATCGAGCCGTAGACGACCTCCTCGGCGACGCGGCCGCCGAGCGCGACGCGGATCTTCGCTTCGAGATCCTCGCGCGAGTAGGAGACGCGATCGGCGTCGGGCGTCGAGAGCGTCACGCCGAGCGCCATCCCACGCGGGATGATCGAGATCTTGCGCACGGGGTCGGCGCCGTCGGTGAGCATCCCGACGAGCGCGTGGCCGGACTCGTGGTAGGCCGTGCGCTCGCGGTCGGCCGGCGAGAGCAGGATGCCGCGCACAGAGCCGAGCATGATCTTCTCGAGCGAGTCGGTGAAGTCGCTCGTCTCGACCTTCTCGTGGCCGCGACGCGCGGCGAGCAGCGCGGCCTCGTTGGCGAGGTTCGCGAGGTCGGCGCCGACCATCCCGGGCGTGCTCGCGGCGAGCGCGCCGAGGTCGACGCCGTCGTCGAGCGGGATCGAGCGCGTGTGCACTTCGAGGATTTCCTTGCGGCCCTTACGGTCGGGTGCCTGCACGGCGACGCGGCGATCGAAGCGCCCCGGACGCAGCAGCGCCGAGTCGAGCACGTCGGGCCGGTTCGTCGCGGCAAGCACGACGACCGCCTCGGAGCTCTCGAAGCCGTCCATTTCGGTGAGGATCTGGTCGAGCGTCTGCTCGCGCTCGTCGTTGGAGCCGCTGACGGAGACGGAGCCCTGGCGCGAGCGCCCGATCGCGTCGAGCTCGTCGATGAAGATGATCGACGGCTCGGCCTCCTTCGCCTTCGCGAACAGATCGCGCACGCGCGAGGCGCCGACGCCGACGATCGCCTCGATGAACTCGGACGCGGAGATCGAGAAGAAGGCCGCGTGCGCCTCGCCGGCGACAGCGCGTGCGAGCAGCGTCTTGCCGGTGCCAGGCGCGCCGGAGAGCAGCACGCCGTGCGGCATGCGTCCGCCAAGGCGGCCGTACTTCTCAGGACTTCGCAGGAAGTCGACGATCTCCGACAGCTCGGCCTTCGCTTCGTCGATGCCGGCGACGTCGGCGAACGTCACGCGGATCGTCTCGGGGTCGATGCGGCGCGCCTGCGAGCGCCCGAAGTTGCCGAGCGCGCCCATTCCGCCGCCGGCTTTCGCGGCGCGGCGCGCGATCAGCACGAACAGCCCGACGATCAGCAGCGTCGGGCCAAAGCCGAGCAGCAGCTCGGCGAGCAGCGATTTGCTTTCGCTCGTCGACTTCGCGTTGACGGTGACGTTCTTTTCTTTGAGCAGCGCCGTCAGCTGGCTGCCGTTCCAGAACGACGGGACCTGCGTCTTGAACAACTTCGTCGTCGGGGCGTTCTTTTCGTGCGCCGGATATTTGACCTTCGCCTTGAGCTTGCCTTCGACCGTGTCGCCTTTGGTCGAGATCATCTGGACCTTGCCGTTCTGCACCTGTGTCAGGAAGAACGGTTTGAACGGGACAGTGATCCGCGGTTCGCTCGTCGTCGGATGGATCAGCAGCAGCGAGAGCCAGTTGATCGCGACGAGGATCAAGACGAACCAGAGGAAGCTCGGGCGGCGATGCGCCGGCGGACCGCTCGGCGTCTGCTCGGGCATCCCGCGCCCGTCGGGCGCGGGCGCGACCTGCCAGCCGCGCTTGTCGCGCGGCATCGGCGGGTGCGCGTCGGTGCGACTCGAGCTCTGCGACGTCGAGACTTGCGGCTGCGCTTGAGACTCGTCGTCGGCCATCTGCTCATCCTACGCGCGTAGCGGCGTGCTCCCGCCTGCGCGCAAAGGTCGAACCCGTGCTCGTGCGCCTAGCGCGGTGCGTGCGTGCGCTCAGAGCGGCCAGTGGCACGCAACGTGCGCGACAGCGCGCGCCGTCAGTGCGTCTTCGGCCGCGAGCGAGCGCGGCGGGCGATCGTCGGCGAGCGCGAGCAGTGTCTCGCGCAGCGACTCTGCGAGCGCGAGCGGTTCGTAGCCACCCTCGAGGACGACGCCGACGGGCGCGCCGCACACGCGTGCGAGGTCACGCGCGTGGCGCGCGAGCTCGCCGAACGAGCGCGTCTCGAGGCGGCATTCGCCGAGTGGATCGTCGCGGTGCGCGTCGAAGCCGGCCGAGATCAGCACAAGCTGCGGCGCGAACGCGCGCGCGGCCGGGACGATCGCACGCGCGAGCAGTGACAGCCACAGCTCCTCGCCGGAGCCGGCGGGCGTCGGCAGGTTGATCGTGAAGCCCTCGCCGGCACCCGAGCCGGCGTCCTGCAGCGGTCCGGTGCCGGGGTAGAAGTTGCCCTGGTGCAGGCTCGCGTAGAGCACGTCTGAGCGCGTGCGAAAGGCCTCGGCGGTGCCGTTGCCGTGATGCACGTCCCAGTCGAGCACGAGCACGCGGCGCAGGTCGTAATCGTGAATCGCAACGGCAGCAGCGATCGCGGCGCTGTTGAACAGGCAGAAGCCCATCGCGCGATCGGGTTCGGCGTGATGGCCGGGCGGGCGCGCGACGGAGCAGCCGAACGAGGCCTGCCCAGTGAGCAGCTCGCGGACGAGCTCGCACGCACCGCCGGCGCCGTGCAGCGCGGCATCCCACGAGTGCGGCGTGACGGCAGTGTCGAGATCGACGGCTCCGCCGCCGCTTTGCGCGAGCTGCTCGATCTGCGCGACGAGCTCGGCGTCGTGGATCAGCTCGAGCTCGCGCTTGCTCGCGGCCGGCGAGGCGCGGCGCTCCCAGCCGAGCCAGTCCTCGGCGCCGAGCAGCGATTCGATCGCGAGCAGCCGCTCGGGCACGTCGGGATGGCCGGGGATCAGCTCGCGCGGGTCGTGCTCGAGCGAAGAAGGGTGGCTGAGGTAGATGCCCTTGCGCGCGGGCGGCAGCGTCATCGCCCGATTCTGCCAGCGCAGGACGTGGCAGGCCGCGCGCCGGCACGCCCAGCCCGGCGCGAGCTCATCCGATCAAGTCGAACGCTGCGCCGGCGATCTCCTCGGCGTCGATACCGAAGTGGCGATAGAGGTCCTGCACGTCGCCGGACTGGCCGAAGTCGTGGACGCCGAGACAGGAGATCTGCCCGCCGCTAAGCGCGCCGAGGAACGAGAGCGCGTGCGGGTGGCCGTCGAGCACGGTGACGAGCGGCGCGCGACGCTCCGCCGGGAACAGCTCGTCGAGGATGCTCTCGCCCGCGACGCCCGCGCGGGCACGATCGAGTTCGTCGCCTCCCGCGAGCCCGCGCTGCGCCTGTAGCGCGCGAAAGAGCAGGTCGGCAGAGGTCACGCAGAGGACGTCGACGGCGACGCCGGCGAGGCTCAGCTCCTCGGCGGCGGCGAGCAGCTCGGGCATGATCGCGCCCATCCCGGCAAGCGTCACGTCCGGCACGCGGTTAGCCTCGCGCAGGCGATAGCCGCCGGCGAGCATGTGGCGGCGGCGCGTCTCGCGCGCGGCAGGCTCGTCGGGCACGCGCGCGAGCGCCTGGTCGATCGGGCGCGTCGAGAGGCGTAGGTAGGAGGAGCTGCCGCCATCACGCCCGAGCAGCGAAAGCGCGTGCAGCAGCGCCCACTCGAGGTCCTGGCCGAAGGCGGGCTCCCACGCAATGCAGCGCGGCTGCTCGATGCCGACGGACGGCGTGATGATCGACTGGTGCGCACCGCCCTCAGGCGCGAGCGTGACGCCGGAGGGCGTGCCGACGAGGATCGACTGGCCGCCTGCGTAGATGCCGAACGACCACGGCTCGAGCGCGCGGTTGACGAACGGGTCATAGAGCGTGCCGATCGGCAAGAGCGCCTCGCCGTCGCGCGAGAACGTCGCGCCGAGCTCGCCGAGCAGGCCGACGAGGTTGCCCTCGGCGATGCCGAGCTCGATGTGCTGGCCGTGCTCTGTCGCGCGCCAGCGCACGAGCGTGTCGTGGTCGTCAGCGAACCAGTCGATGCGATCGCCGATGCTCCAGACGCCGGCGCGGTTGATCCAGCCGCCGAGGTTCGTCGAGGAGGCGACGTCAGGGCTCAGCGAGACGACACGCGCGGCGACGTCGGGAGCGCCGTGTGCAAGATCCATGAAGAAGCGCCCGAAGCTCTGCTGCGTCGATTCGGTGCCGCCGTGCGGGCGATCGAGCGCGCTCGGCACGGGCGGCGGCGCGTGGCGCTCGACGGGATCGCGGCGCAAGCGCGCGGCGGCGCGCTCGCAGAGCGCCTGCTCGGGCGAGCCGTCGGCGAAGCGCGCCCACGGCTGCTCGGCATCGGCGTGGAGGTCGACGGCGAGCTGCTGCCACTGCTCTGCCGAGAGCAGCGCGGAGTGGTTACCAGGGTGCCCCTCGGTCGGCAGGCTCCAGGCCTTAATCGTGTACGCGAAGATCACGGTCGGGCGGTCTTTGACGGCGTCGGCCTGGCGGTAGGCGTCGAGCAGATCGGCGAGGTCGTGGCCGCCGAGGTCGCGCACGGCAGCGCTCAGCTCGGCGTCGTCGAGCTCGCGCACGATCCGCTTGATATCTGCCCGCGCGTGCCCTTCGCCGGGCAGTCGCTCGCGCAGCTCGGTAGCGGGGCTGCGCAGCAGGCGCTGGTACTCGTCGTTTGGCATCCGATCGATCCGCTCGCGTAGCGCGTCGCCGCCGCGGCGCTCGAACAGCGCGCGCAAGCGCCGGCCGTACTTGACGGTGATCGTCTGCCAGCCAGCGGCATCGAACATCGCGCCGACACGCCCGGCGGCGATCTCGGGGACGACGCGGTCAAGCGACTGGCGGTTGACGTCGACGATCCACAGAACCTCGCCGAGGCGCGCGACGAGCGGGTCGAGCAGCGCTTCCCAGACGGCGCCCTCGTCGAGCTCGGCGTCGCCGACGAGCGCGACATGGCGACCGCCTTGCGGCACGTCGAAGTGCCCGGCGACGTAGCGATGCGCGAGCGCGCTCCAGATCGTCGCGGTCGCGCCGATCCCGACGGAGCCGGTCGAGAAGTCAACGGGGTCGGGATCCTTCGCACGGCTCGGGTAGCTCTGCAGCCCGCCGAACTCGCGCAGCCGCGTCAGGTAGGACTCATCGAGGTTGCCGAGCAGGTAGTTGATCGCGTGCAGCACAGGCGCGGCGTGCGGCTTGACCGAGACGCGGTCGGGCGCGCGCAGGTGCTCGAAGTAAAGCGCGGTCATGATCGAGACGATCGACGCAGAGGACGCTTGATGCCCGCCGACCTTCACGCCGGAGTCGCTCACGCGCACCTTGTTGGCGTGATGGACGATGCTCATCGCAAGCCACAGCACGCGCCGCTGGACGGCGTCGAGCACGTCGAGCTCTGCACCCGCCGGAAGGGCCTCGCGTGCCGGTACGGCGGCGCTTGCCATCAGCACACATTCAAGCCGATCTGATTCGCCGATGCGCATGTATCTCTGCTAACAGCGATTTCGACGCAACAAACCGAACAAATTATTTATTAATTGATATTTTTATTGCGTGGCTGAGGACACGCCGGGGATCGACGCGACAGACCTCGAGATCATCGAGTTGCTGCGCGCCGACGCACGGCGGACGTTCGCGGACGTCGCCGAGCGCGTCTCACTGTCGGCACCGGCCGTCAAGCGCCGCGTCGACCGGCTCGAGCGCGACGGCGTGATCAAGGGCTACACGGTGCTCGTCGACCACGCGCTGCTCGGCCGCCCGTTGCAGGCGTTTACGGAGCTGCGCTTCGCCGGCAACCTGCCGGTCGATCAGATCGCTCACGTCGCCGAGGGCATCGCTGAGGTGCAGACGATCTTCACGACCGCCGGCGACCCCGACGCGCTCGCGTGGATCCGCGTGCGCGACGTCGACGACCTCAAGCGCGTGATCGACCTGCTGCGGCGCTCAGGGCGCGTAACGGGCACGAAGACGTTGATGGTGCTCGGTAGCTCCGCGCCGGACGTGCAGCCTTAGAACACGACCGTCGTATCGCCCGCACGCAGCACACGGTCTTCGCAATGCCAGCGGACCGCTCGTGCGAGCACGGTGCGCTCGATGTCAGCGCCGAGGCGGATCATCGCCGGCACGTCGTCGCGATGCGTCACGCGCACGGTGTCCTGCTCGATGATCGGCCCGTCGTCGAGCTGCTCGGTGACGTAGTGCGCCGTCGCGCCGATCAGCTTGACGCCGCGTTGCTTCGCCTGCGCGTACGGCTTCGCACCGGCGAATGCCGGTAGGAACGAATGGTGGATGTTGATCACCGGCACCGCGAGCGCGTCGAGCAGCCCGCCGCTGAGGATCTGCATGTAGCGCGCGAGCACGACGACGTCGACCTCGCCTTGCAGCAGCTCAAGCAGGCGCTGCTCGGCCTCGCGCTTGCCGTTGGGCTCGACCGGCACGTGTTCGTAGCGCAGACCAAATGACTCAACGTCTTCGCGCAGATCCGCGTGGTTCGACACGACGAATGGCACATCGATCTCGAGCTCTCCGCGCCGGCGACGCCACAGCAGGTCGAGCAGGCAGTGGTCCTCGCGCGAGACGAAAATCGCGACGCGCTTTGGCACGCTTGCGTCCCACATCCGCCACTGCATTGCGAGCGGCTCCGCGACATCACGTGCGAAGCGCGTCTCCAGCTCGGCGCGCTCGGCCGCTTCCAGAGCGAGATCGAACTCCATGCGCATATAAAACGTCCCGTCGCGCGCATCCGTCGTGTGCTGGTCGGAGTGCACGATGTTCGCGCCCGCGTCGGTCAAGAGCTGCGACGTCGCTGCGACGATCCCCGACCGGTCCGGGCAGGAGATCAGCAGGCGCGTGATCGCGCCGCGATGCGCGCTGCTGTCGCCGCCGTCGGACACGTCTGCAGGATATGCGGCGTAGTCTCCATCGTCTGATGGATCTCGACGAGATGACGCGCGGATCCGAGCGCGAGCCGGCGTGCGTCGCGATCCTCGGCGCAGGCCTGATGGGCGCGCAGATCGGCTGCGAGTACGCGCTCGGCGGCTGCCGCGTGAGCTTCGTCGTGCGCGAGCGCGCGCGTGCCGAGCGCCGCGTCGAGCAGGCACTCGCGCTCGCGCTCCAGCACGAGCTCGCCGACGAGGCAGCGCTCGCACAGGCGCGCACGCTGATCGGCTACGACGAGTCCGGCGG
>Ga0208589_1000758_pt1 | contig 14392 bp, 13 predicted proteins | sample NGESurshal092012_2_FD_184486 | JGI IMG/M metagenome (GOLD analysis project Ga0208589, IMG submission 184486) | Arctic peat soil microbial communities from Barrow, Alaska - NGEE Surface sample F53-2 shallow-092012 (SPAdes) | ecosystem: Environmental > Terrestrial > Soil > Wetlands > Peat ... | reverse complement strand
TTCACCGGGAACGTCATCGGCAGCTTGCCACCGGGATCAACCTTCCCGAACAGGACGTCGGCGACCGCATCGCCGCCCTCGGTGCCGGGATACCACGCCTCCAGCAGCGCCGGTGCGTTGGCGGCCAGCCAGTTGATCGTCAGCGGCCGGCCGTTCATCAGCACGACCACGTACGGCTTGCCGGTCTTCGCGATCGCCTGTACCAGCGCGAGCTGCTGGCCAGGCAGATCGAGCGACGTGCGCGAGGAGGCCTCACCGGTGTACGCGGACGGCTCGCCGACCACGACGACCGTCACATCCGAGGCCTGCGCGGCCGCGACCGCGGCGCCGAAGCCACCGGTCGAGGTGCAGTACGGGTCGGCGCAGCCCGGCGCGTAGTTAACCGTCGTTGCCTTCGGGACCGCGTTGATGATCCCTTGGCGGACCGTGACGACCTTGTCGACCGTGCTGAGATCGCTCGTGTTGGTGTCGTATCCGATCGGCACGTCGGGCCCGAGCTGGTCGAGCGCGTCGTCGGCGAGCGGGCCGACCACCGCGATCGACGGCGCGCTGGTGCTCAGCGGCAGCGCGTGGCTGTGGTTCTCGAGCAGGACCATCGACTCGTCTGCCGATTTCCGCGCCGCGGCCAGGCTGGCGGGCGTCAGCTCCGCCGTCTGCACCCGCGCCGGATCGGTCAGGGGGTGCGAGAACATGCCGGCCAGGTACTTGAGCGTCAGCACGTGCCGGACCGCGTCGTTGAGCTGGGCCATCGTGATTTTCCCTGACGCGAGCAGCTGCGGTCCGTAGTTGTCGTAGGTGGAGTACGGGCTGGTGCTTCCGACCTGTACCGCCATCTCGATGTTGATTCCGGCCGTCAGTGCCAGCTGTGCCGCTTGCGCCCCGTTTGCGGCGTAGCCGAAGGCCTCGAGCTCCTGGACGGCCTGGTAGTCACTGATGGTCGTGCCGCCGAAGCCCCATTCGTCGCGCAGGATCGTCGTCAGCGTGTACGGATTGGCGGTGTTGGGCACGCCGTTGAGCGAGTTGAACGAGGCCATCACCGTCGCGGCGCCGGCGTCGACCGCCGCCTTATAGGGCGGCAGGTAGTCGTTGAACAGCTGCTGGGTGGACATGTCGACCGTGTTGTACTCCCGGCCGGCGACCGGGGCGCCATAGGCCGCGAAGTGCTTGACGGTCGCCGCCATCTTGTCCGGGGCGCTGAAATCGGAGCCCTGGTAGCCGCGAACCTTCGCGGCGGCGATCGCGGAGCCCAGATACGGATCCTCGCCCGCGCCCTCGACGACGCGGCCCCAGCGGGGATCGCGGCTGATGTCGACCATCGGGTTGAACGTCCACTTGATGCCGTCCGCGGTGGCCTCCGAGGCCGACACGGACTCGTCGTTCTCGACCAGTGCGGGGTCCCAGCTGCTGGCTTCGGCGAGCGGCACCGGGAACATCGTCTTGTAGCCGTGGATGACGTCGAGCCCGAAGATCAGCGGGATTCCGAGCCGTGAGTCCAGCGCCTGCTGCTGGACCTGGTTGATGTTGTTGACGCCAACGAGGTCGAGGACCGAGCCGATCTGCCCGTTCTTCGCCTCAGTCAGCAGGTCACCCGGCGTGCCGTTCGGCCCGTCCGGACCCGCCATCTCCAGCTGGCCGAACTTCTCGGCGACAGTCATCCGCCCCAGCAGGGCACTGACCTTCGCGCTAATCGACTGCTGGCCAGCCGTTAGAGAACTCGCACGGATCGTGCGGGCGGCCGAGGAAGGCGTGGTCAGCCCACTCGCTGGCAGCGCCACGGCCACGATGAATACCGCCGCCAAGCCCGCGCCAAATCCAAAGCGGCGCCCCGGCTTTGCCCAGGCCACGTGAGCTACTCGATCCGCCATTTCCCTCTCCTTACCGGACAATCTCCCCAACCGTTGCTATACGCCGCTGTGGTAGTCGCGTCAACCAGGCATCGCCACCGCCTCACCGGCGACGGCTGCTGCACGCGCTGTGACACGCGCATGCCCACAGAATTCGACGGTCCTCCGGGACACGGGCGAGGCGGCTACCGAGGCGGATAACTCCGTCCGCCTGGGCACGTACCGAAGCCCGAGGTTCCAGGCCAGAGGCTCCGACCGCCCTTTCGGTGGGATCCATAGCGCGCACTGAGCGTTCCATCTGGACACCTTCGGCACAACAGCTGGCGCAGGGCGGGCCGGCAGCTCGGCCGCCATCTTGCGCGCACAACTGGTATCCACCATGGGTCCGTCAGCGGCCGTCGGGACTGCCCCGGCTTTGGTTGACTCGGGGGCTGGGTGGTTCAGGCGGCGTGTGCGGCCTGGTTGATTGTCTCGTATTCGATGGGCGTGAGGCGGCCGAGCCGTCGTTGCCGACGCCGGCGGTGGTAGGTGCGCTCGATCCAGGTGATGATCGCCAGGCGCAGCTGCTCTCTCGTTGACCAGCGCTGCCGGTCCAGGACGTTCTTCTGCAGCAGGGCGAAGAACGATTCCATCGCGGCGTTGTCACCGCACGCGCCGACCCGGCCCATCGAGCCGGTCAGGCCGTGGTCCTTCAGCGTCCGGACGAAGGCAGCGGACCGGAACTGGCTGCCCCTGTCCGAGTGCACGACGACCGTTCCTGCGGGCTCTCGCAGGGCAATGGCGTTGCGCAGCGCGGAGACGGCCAGCTGAGCGGTCATCCGGGAGCCCATCGAGTAGCCGACGATCCAGTTGGAGTACACGTCCTTGAACGCGCACAGATAGAGCTTCCCTTCGGTGGTGGGATGCTCGGTGATGTCGGTTAGCCAGGTGCGATCGCGGGCCGCCGCGGTGAACTGGCGGCGACCAGGTCGTCGAGGACCGGCGGTCCTGCCGTCCTGCTCAGTCCGCGCTTCTTGCTGAATACTGACCAGATCCGCTGCTGGGAGCAAAGCCGGGCGACCCGGTTCTCCCCGGCCTCGATGCCGCGGGCGGGCAGCTGGTCGGCGATGAACAGGTACCCGAACGCCGGGTCGTCGCGGTGCACGTCCAGGGCGGCGTTGATCAGGTGCGCGTCGTCCCAGTCCCGCTGGCTGACCGGGTTTTTGCGCCAGGCATAGAAGGCCTGCTTGGAGAAGCCGAGCACCCGGCAGGTCACCGCGACAGGAACACCGCCGGCGGCAAGGTCAAGGACCAGCGGGTACGTCATTTTGGGGAGATCTCCCGGGCGAAGTACGCCGCCGCCCGGCGCAGGATCTCGTTCTCCTGCTCCAGCGTCCGGTTCCGCTTCTTCAGCTCCCGCAACTGCGCGGACTCCTGCGTCGTAACGCCGGGCCGGACCCCGTCATCGACGTCAGCCAGCTTCAGCCAGCGGTGCAAGCAGGACTCGGAGATCCCGAAGTCCTTGGCGATCTGCGACAGCGGAGCCTCGCCCTTCCGGGCGCCCGCGACGACATCGCGGCGGAACTCGATGGGAAACGCCTTCGGCATGATGAACATCCTTCCAGCGAGGAGCAAATCCTCACAGGCAAGGAGTCAACCGGGCCCGGGGCAGTCCCGTCGGGCCGACCGAGTTGCATGATTATTTATGAAGGCCTGAGACCGGAGACGCACTTTTTGCCGCTTTCCGCATGATCCGCTGTAGCCCCTGATCGCATGCGTGTAGCTCCCTGGAACGATGAGTTCAATCGGGTCACTCCGTCTGGTTAACAGGGGTCGTTGGCCAGGGCGGCCGACCCCGTCCACGGATCTCGATGCAACGCGGCCGGAGGTGCGCGGATGACTGATCGGCAACCGAGTGAGGTCAGGAATCGCGTGTTCATGGGGAGTGACGCGTGTAACATCGCGCTGCGGAGTACGCCTGCCCCGCGTGCAACCGCGGCAGTGCGCCCGCTGCCGCGACCGGTCCTGCGCTTGCTGCGCCGGGAACGAGGAGGTAATAGACAGAGCGGGAGCGGTCGCTGAGGCATCTATATCTGGACCCTGGAGGCCTGGCGCCGTTGCGGGTCGAGCGACATGATGGCCAGGGCCGGACCGTCATGACGCTGCTCGGCACGGGAGAACCTGGCGACGGCGGTGCCGATGAGGGTTGCCTCCACGATGTGGTCGCGGCGGCCGACCGTTTCCGGGCAGTCCCGCTCGCGCACCCGCATCTCCATCGTGGCGATCACCACGCCCTCGGCGCCGAGCTGCTTGACGTCACTTTCCAGCTGGCGCCTGGCGTCGTGCCGCGACTGGCTGACCAGCTCGGTCCAGCCGGCGACCTCGGTGTTGCCCGAGCCCCAGCGTGCCTGGCGGGCGGTCTTCCGGTCATCGTGCCGCGCCCCGATGGAGATGCCGAGTACGAGCCCTGCGGGCACCCAGCCCGCCATAATCAGCTTGGCGAAATCCTGCCCGGACACCTCACAGGTGAAGGGCACCGGCTGCCCGTACGCGGCACCTTTCGCGCGGACCGCGGTGCCCAGGGCCGTGAACTGCGGACCGCCGAGGGGAAACGACTCCCGGGACAGCCGGACGCCGACCACCCCGTGCCCGCCAAGCTCGGCGCACTCGGTGATCATCCGGCCGATAGCCGTGTGCCGCGCCAGGTCCATGGTCTGCACCAGCGGTCCGAACGACCCCAGGCCGCCCCGCCCGGATACCTGGGTCGCAGGCCGGGGCGGCAACCCGTCGCCGGGCGATCCCTGCGCCCCGGGGCAGTTATACCCGCTGGCGCCCCCGGCGCTGTAGACGGCCGCGCCGAACACCTGGCCGACGGGTTCGAAGCCCACGCTGCGGATGGCGGCGAACTCATCTGCGCTCAGCGCCGACCCCCACGTGCCGCTGGAGCGGATCTCCGCCATCCGGGCCTCGGCTACGGCGGGCAGTTTCTCGCTCACGCTGCCAGCCTAGGCCTCCACCCTGCAGGGATCTGGGGCCCGAGCCTGCCCGTGCCGGGGCGTGACTGGTCAGGTCAGGCGTAAATGCCTAGGACCGCGTGTTTTGGCGGAGCGTAAATCCGGGTGCCCCGTGGTCGCTGGCGCCGCACAATGGGCCGGCGGCCCTTGACGCAGAAGGCTTCGTCCTTCATGGCCACCCGGCCGTCCGGGGTACTTCCGATGCGGCAACGGCTGCGGAATGCGGCATCTAACCGCACATCGCCCCCGCAGCATTGTCACGCTCCGTGCCAAACCTCGCTGCGTGACGCGAGAACCGCCTGCTCGGCTGCAGGCTGGCTGAGGGGCGCCCTGGGACGGGCCAGATGGAACCGTTCTGGCAGTCCAGGGATTGTGCCTGCTGACTTGGCGGGATCTTGTTGTCCCTGCTTTTTCTGGGCGGCGGTGACTTGCTCGGGCACCATCAGGAGTGGGCGTTTGCGGCCCGGCCGGCACGAGGATGGCCCGGGCCTTCAGGGGGGTCATGGGGCGGGCGAGTCACAGCAGCAGATCGGGCCTGGCTGATGTTCGCTGCCGCGGGGTGCGCCGTCGGCCGGGCGTCTGAGCTGATGCCTGTTAGGGGCGGGTACTCGGGCTGCTGGTGGTTTCTGGGGCTGGTCACTTGTCTGGTCCCGGTCTGGTTCTGGTTTTCGGGAGTGCAGCATGATGAGGGCGACGCCGACGGCGATGGCGGCGGCGGCCAGCAGGGTGCGCCCGCTGATCTGCTCGCCGAGCAGCCACCATCCCAGGATGACGGCGACGAGTGGGCAGACGAACGCATAGGTGCCGGCGAGCTGGCTGCATGCATGGTGGAGCAGCCATTCGTAGGTGCTGCAGCCCAGCAGGCTGCCGAAGATGATCAGATATCCGAGCGCCAGCCCAGATTCTGACACGAGCGAGGCAGCGCTGATGCGGCCGAGTTCCCCGCCGGCAGCACCGATCAGGCACAATGCCACGCCCGCGCAGATCATCTCCATGCCGCTGGCAAGCAGCGGCTGGCCGGGGTGCGGGGCTCGCTTGGCGTAGACCGACCCGCAGCCCCAGAACAGCGCGCCGCCGAGTGCGACCGCCGATGCGAGCAGATCCTGGGCGCCGGCAGCGAGCGGATTGACGAGCACTACGACCCCGGCCAGGCCCAGGGCCAGGCCGACTGCGGTGAGGACCGAGATGCGCTCGGTGTCGATGATGCGGCTGGTAATGGTCATCCAGACGGGGACGGTGGCCAGCAGCAGCGCGGCGGTCCCGGCCGGGATCGTCTGCTCTGCCCAGGCCGCGCCGCCCGTGCCGGCGGCGGGCAGCGCGACGCCGAGGATGGCGCTGGCGCGCCATTCGCGGCGAGTCGGAGCCCGCCAGCCTGCTTCCGGGCGACGGTGGCGCTGCCACAGGCACCAGCCGTAGAGCAGCAGGCCGGCGGCCAGGAACCGCACGCCGCTCATCGTCAGCGGCGGCAGACTGCGAACAGCGATCCGCATCGCGACAAACGTCGAGCCCCACGTTATGTAGACGACGGTCAGGGCCGCGGCCACGCCGCCGCGCGGCGTCACCGATGTGCCGGACATGCCCGCATCCTCGCCCAGAACGGCTTCCGCGTGGTCGGGCACGACCGGCGCGGCCACGGCCGTTCCAACCAGAGGTCAACGGGAAACGACATGGACGGCTACGCCGACGACCTCGCGGCCGTGATCGAGGCGCTGGACCTGACGGACGCGACGCTGGTGGGCCATTCCACCGGCGGCGGGGAGGTCGCCCGCTATATCGGCCGGCACGGGACGGGACGGGTGGCCAAAGCGGCCCTGGTCTCGGCGGTGCCGCCGATCATGCTGAAATCAGCGGCCAACCCCGAAGGCCTGCCGATGGAAGTCTTCGACGGCCTGCGCGCGGGCCTGGTCAAGGACCGCTCACAGTTCTACAAGGACCTGGCTACCCCGTTTTATGGCGCCAACCGGCCTGGCTCCCAGGTATCGCCGGGAGTGCTGGACCAGTTCTGGCTCTGGAGCATGCAGTCAGGCCTGCGGAACGCCTACGCGAGCATCAAGGCCTTCTCGGAGACGGACTTCACCGAGGACCTGAAGAAGTTCGACGTGCCCACCCTGGTCCTGCACGGCGAGGACGACCAGATCGTCCCGGTCAAGGACGCGGCGGTCAAGTCGGAGCAGCTCATCAAGGGCGCCCAGGAGATCTATTATTCCGGCGCGCCGCACGGCCTGATGGACACCCACGCGGAACGGTTCAACGCCGACCTGCTGGCGTTCCTGCGGAGCTAGGGGCACCGGGGAACCGCTGCACTAGGCCGCGGTTCCCCGGCCCGTGGCCGCTACGGCCTGGCGTCATCGTCCAGGACGGTGTGCAGCTGCTGGCGCGACGCAACTCCCAGTTTCCTGAACGCTTTGGTCAGGTGGTAGCCGACCGTATGCGCGCTGATGAACAGCTCCGCGGCAATCATCTGGTTCGTGGCGCCCCCGGCGGCCAGCCGGGCGATCTGGGCCTCCTGCGTGGTCAGGTCGCCTGCCTTGCCGGGCGTGTGTTCCGGCACCCGCGCGCCTGTCGCCGCCAGCTCGACCCCCGCGCGGTGGGCGAAGGCCGGTGCGCCCATGCTGGTGAACAGGTCATAAGCGTGCCGCAGCTGGTCCCGGGCATCCAGGCGCCTCTTCTGCCGCCGGAGCCACTCGCCGTACCTTCACCCGCTGGCCCGGGACGCCGTGGTGGACATGTCCACCACAGTCGAGCGGCGGCGTGCTCACCGCACGCTGGCCAGGGCGCTCGCCGACCAGCCTGATCGCCAGGCCTGGCATCTGGCCGAAGCGACCGTGGCGCCCGATGAACAGGTGGCCGCCCTGCTCGAGCTCACCGCTCAGGCGAATCTCCGTCGGGGCGACGCACCGGGCGCCGTACTAGCTCTGACCCGTGCCGCTGAGCTCAGCCCGCGCTGGCCGGACCGGGCGCGCCGCTTGATCGAGGCTGCCTGCATAGGCGCGGAAGCCACCGGGCATCTGGCCAGCGAGGCCCAGTTGCTCGCCGACGCCCGCCAGGCCGGGCCGCAGACCACCGTATCGCTTCAGGCCGCGAACACTGTCGCTCACCTGCTGCTGAATGCTGAATGCGATATCGATTCGGCGCACCGGCTTCTGGTCGGCGTGATCCTGGCCTACGGAGACCATTACGACGCGGGCGACGCGACGCTGACGGAAGCTCTGCACAACCTGCTCATGATCTCCTGGTACCGAGTCTGGCCGCAGCTGTGGAAGCCATTCAACGATGCCATCGCCCGGATCATCCCCGCGGCGCACGCCGCTCTTGGGCAGGAATTCACTCCAGCTCAGATCACCCTGGCCGGTATCGCCTCCGTATATGTGGACCGGATGAGCAGATGCCATGAGGCTTTGTGGCGGGTCATCCGCGACGGCCGGGAAGACGGGACCATCACAGCGGCCATTAACGCGCTGGTGTCGAGCTGTGCCGACGACTGGCTCACCGGACAGTGGGACGAGGGCCCGGCCGACACTGCCGTCACGCTGTGCCAGGAGGCGCTGGCCGGCGCCGCATCACGGCTCCGCCTCAAGACGGCCCTGGGCATCTTCGAGCGTCAAGGCGCCCAGCCGTGGGCAAGGCGGGCCGCCGGCGAACACAGGGGCGCTGGCCTGCCGGCGCCACCCCTGCGCAGCCCCGGTGCCGATCAGCTCACACATCAGGAACTCGAGATCGCCACGCTCGCCGCGTCCGGGCTGACCAACAAGCAGATCGCGGAACGTCTGTACCTGTCGCACCGTACGGTCAGCTCCCACCTGTACAAGCTGTTCCCGAAGCTTGGCGTCACTTCCCGCGCTGCCCTGCGCGCCGCCCTCGCCTCCCCGTGCCTGCATGGCCAACGGCCTGCCCGCCGCTGAGGCCCGGGTGCTGGCGCCGCGTTCCACGCAGCGAGCGGATGCGATCCGGGACCAGTTCCACGACCTCGGACCTGATTTCTACGCCACCCGCATCGACCCCGACCGCCGCAAGCGAAACCACATCCGCCCGCTCGGAGCACTCGGCACCGAATCGGAGGATCATCTTCAGCGTCGCCCCGCCCACTAACCTAACGGGTGACGATCACGGTCGCATGGTGCCCAGCAGCGCTCTTTAGCTTGACGTCGCCTGTCAGCAGTTCGCAACCGAGTGCCTCAGCTAGCGCGATGTAGGCGGCATCGTACGCTCCCAGGTTGTGGCGCAGCTCCCACATCCGGGGATGATATGGCCAGACCGGATGGCGGGTGATCCGCAGGCGAGAGTAATCGGCGAGCATCTGTTCCCCGCGGTGATCGGTGATCTTCTTTCCGGCCGCGAGCCCCCGGACAGTGAACGCAACCTCCACGTCGAGATGGTGCGGGGCATGCAGCGTGCGCGGTGCGGACAGTCGCTGCCGCAGCACCTCATCCCCCTCCCGCGCGGACAGCGCGTCGACCACAAGGGAGCAGTCGACCACGTAGGTGAGGCTCAACGGCGCCCCTCGTCGCGCGCCGCGAGAATGTCGTCCATGGTCAGGTCCACAGGTTCCCGGTCACGAGCGATCCGGGCGATGACCTCGGCGTTGGTCTCCGCCGCGGCATCGGCGTCCATCAGGTCGCGCAGGTAACCTGACAGCGACTGGCCGAGTGATCTAGCTCGGTCGCGCAGGACCGCGAGTGTCGCCGGATCGACATCGCGGACTTGGACAATACCCGGATCCGTAGGCTCGCTCATACCCGTAGGCTACCAGTAATCATGCACCATGCATGAATTCGTGGCGCCGGTATTGCCTCTAGCCGCGCCCGGATGCCGGACCCGTAACGGATGGCGGCTTGACCACCAGGTCTGACCACAAACGACTGCCGGCCCGACCCGGTCGGCATGGACAAGCCCAGCCGGAGAAGTCCAGATGGCAGACCTCTCCGGCAATGCCTGGCCGTGATCGGCCGCCGCGTCGAGGTCATCGCCGGCCTGGACCGGGTCCAGGTCCTGTGCGGGGGCCGGGCCGTGGCGGACCACGAGCGGTCCTGGCCTGGCATCAGACCACACCGATCCCGCCCACCATGCCGCGGCGAAGGCGCCGGCCCGTGCCCTGGCCGCCGAGATCGCCTTCCTGCCCCGGGCGCTGAAAGCCCCCACGCTGTACGAGTCGGTGTTCCGGCTCGCTCGCCGGGCGGGCCCGCGCGGTCGGGCGCAGGGATCATCCTGGCATGGTCACGCGGTGGAGGCTCGTGCTGTGTTCTAACGCTGGACTGTCGGTGCGGAACGTTAACGTGAGCCTCATGAGCGAACTACCCGACGGTGACACTCACGACGTGATCGCTCATGGTGAAGAGGTCGTTGCGGTCGTGGTGCCGCTGGCAGAGTACCGGCAGTTGGGGCGGGCGCTGGAGGAGCAGCAGGTCAACGAGGAGTTCGATGCTGCCCAAGGGGACTTCCTCAGCCGCCGGAACGCCGGGACGCTCCGCTATGTCTCCCATGAGGAAGCGGCCCGCCGTCTGGGCCTGCCGGTTCAGTGAGCTATCAGGTCAACTGGGAAGTCCAGGCTCTGGACCGGACAGCCGGCTTCCTATAGCGATGACCTGGCCGGGGTCCGCGGGCTGTGGGAGAGCGTCAGCCGGTTAGCCGATGAGTCACGGCCACCCGAATCGTTCCCCTACGGATCGCCAGACCTGCGGCGCCTGCGGGCCGGACAATACCGCGTGTTCTACACGATTGATGAAGATAGAAAGTTAGTCCAGATCAACCACGTAGCGCGCCTGCCGTGAGGGACAGCACCTAATGACTCGGCACGGAGCCGGATAATCTGCGCTCAGGCAACCGAACCTGTCATAAGGCCAGCATTGGCGAATAGTCGGCGATCTCGCGTGGGCGGACGAGTGCGATGGTCGCTCTGGGTGACTGCTCGCTAGACGTCGGGGGCGTGTTCGAGCGATCTGTTTCCGCCAGGTAACGCGCCAGTGACCGAGTCTGGCGGCGCCACTGAAGGGATCATCAGGTGGGAGCGCGACGGGGAGCGCACTTTGCTCGCGGCTGCTCGGTGGTGCTCGGCTGTGTTCGTCCCTGCTCGATTCTGACCTGGGCGGACGAGGCGAGCCGACCGATCCGGCTCCTGGCGTGACTGCGCTGTGTAGTCGGCGGGTCTGGCGGCATCTCGGTCTGGTGACCGTGACCTATTGCCGCGCAGTGTCGGCGCGCACCAAGGCCCCCGGCACCGGCAGCGCTGCTGATGGTTGCAACGAGCAGCCGTGATAATGCAGGAAAAATAGCCTAAATGCGACGGACTCTTTCAAAGGCGAGTCAACGACAGGCCAATAAAACGGTGCCGCGCCCATCACTTTGTTTCTACACTCAATGAGGCCGGTGATCCCGGCCGTGCGGCAAAGTCTCAGCGCCAGCCACATTGCCCGGATTATCTCACAATTAATTGTTATTCCGGGCAGCTTGCGGCGAGCGGGCGCCATGTCTCGTCAGGGGCTTTTAGGAAATCAAGCTAGATCATGACCCTGGAGGATCTGTGAAACTACGGTATGCGCTGGCGCTGGCCGCCAGCGCGGTGTGCATTGCCGGCAGCGCCGGCACGGCCGCCGCTGCCCAGTCGGGCACGGCCGGCCACAAGGCGGCGTCGGGCGGCGGTGTGGCCACCGCCCGATCAGTAAATCTGCGCGCCCTCGCCCGGGGGCCGCAACTGCCCGCGCACGGATCATCGGTCGGCCCGCTGGGCATCAATGGCCGGCCGGCCGGCGCCGACCTGCCAGTCCGGCGGTCCGTCGGCCATAAGGCCCCATCGGCCGTCCCGATCAGCCGTCGGCACGGACCGAACAGCACCCCGGGTGCCCCGCGGCGCTCGCGGGCCAGCCGGCCTGCCACCCTGCACGTCCGGACTGCTCTCACACCTACCCGGCCCGCCATCCCGCGCGTCCCGCACACGCCGCCGACCACCATCAACGCCAATTTCAACGGCGTCAGACAGTTCAACTCCAACTGCAGCGGCTGCCAGCCACCGGACCCCAACGCCGCGGTGGGCACCACCCAGATCGCCGAGGCCGTTAACCTCCGGCTGCAGGTGTACAGCAAGACCGGGACCGCGCTGTGCGGTATCGGCCTGAACACTCTCCTGGGCACCACCTCTAGCCTGAGCGACCCGCATGTCCAGTACGACAATTTCAGGAACCGGTTCAGCATGGTGGTCACGGTGGTGCCGACACCTGGCGCAACCCCGTCGCTCTACCTGCTGGCCAGCCGGGGCACCAGCGCCTGCGGATCATGGTGGGTGTACCGGCTGACCTTCAGCGGATCCTTCTACCCGGCCGGCACGCTGCTGGACTATCCCTACCTCGGTCAGGACCAAGTCTCGCTGCTGCTTTCCAGTAACAATTTCTGCTGCGCGAACTCGTACAGCTACATCAACTCGGCCGCGTTCTCGATCTCGAAGGCCCTGGTGTACTCCGGTGCCCCGGTCAGCTTCACCAGTTACAGCGTTGCTTTCTCGACTGCCCCCGTAAATGTCTCCGGGATCCCCATCGCGCCGACCACCAGTACCTACTTTCTCGCGTCCGTGCCGGGCTCCGGGTACGACCTCTACCGGATGACCACCGGGCCGGGTAATCCCATCGTGCTGCAGGCGACTATCAGCTCACCCTTCAGTGCGCCGAGCCGCCGCGTCAACCAGCCTGGAACGACGCAGACCCTGGACCCGCTCGATGGCCGCATCGTGTGGGATCCGGTCCTGTCGCAGAACTTCATCTGGTTCACGCACGGGATCGACCTGAGCGGCTACCCATCGGTGCGCTATGGGGCGATCAGTGTTGTCTCCAACTCGGCCACGGTCGCCACCGCGTTCCACAACGCGACCAGCGACGACTTCAACCCGTCCATCGGCGTCACGAACGCCGGCGGCTCAACTGTTTACGCCTGGCTCAACTGGGCGTACACCGACACCCCGCACAATAGGGCGACGTCCGACACTAGCAACGGCGTCCTGCCCGGCACCGGCGTGCCCAACCTGATCGGCACCGACCGGACGCTGGTCGTAGGGTCGCCCACGTCGAGCAACTTCCGGTTTGGCGACTTCTCCTCGGTCGCCGTTGACCCGGTCGCGGCCAGCGGGTCCTGCCCGGCCGGCCGGACCGCCGTCACCAACCAGGAGTTCTTCGGCACCAACGGGCAGTGGGCAACCCGGGTGGCCCGGCTGAGCTTCTGCTGACCAGTCCTGATCGAACCCCGGGCGGCCGGCCACCAGCTGGCCGTCCGGGGCCCGGCCGCGGAACCTTCCCGCGTCCCACCGCGTCCAAGCACTATGCGCAGGCTCATCGTCACGATGGCGTTCCTTGCTGTGAGCGCAGTGGGCTGCGCGCAGGCCAGCTCCGGCGGCACCCTCCAGCCGGCCCGCCATCCGCAGCGGGGTGAGTCATCCGGGATCCGCGGAATCGTCACCGTCGACACCGGCTGCCCGCAGGTTATGGATACGCCGTGCCCGAGACGGCCGCTTCACGCCCGCCTTGTCATCCGGGCCGCCGGATCAGGCCACCCGGCGGTGCATGCGTCCAGTGGCCCGGACGGCCGGTTCCGGGTACCGCTCGCACCAGGTCGTTACACCATCGCGCCGCTGAACATCGATAACGCGCCGGCGCCGACGGTCTTCCCAGTCAGCGCCAGTGTCCACCGGGGGGCCTGGACAACAATCCAGATCGAGTTCGACTCTGGCGTCCGTTGAGAGCATCTGCGCCGGCCAGGGCTCCCCAGCCGGTTAGCCGTGGCCAGACACGGCGTGCTGGTGGGCAAGCCTGCTGCTGGCGGCGGAGGGTGGGACTGTAACTTTCAACGGTGTAACTCCTGACAAGCGGGCTGAAGCTGACAGGTGAGGGCGGCCTGCTGGGCAGGCTGACCAAGATGGTGGTCGAGGGCGCCCTGGAAGGCGAACTGGATGCGTCATCGACTTAGACGGGCGCCCGTCACGCCGGGCCGGAACGTCGTACAGCAGCACGACGTTCCGCCGGATCTTGTCTCGCACCAGTCTGCGGCAGGGTTCAGGTTACGAGCAGGCGAAGGCCAAGCTCCGCTGCATCGAGAGCGACGAGGTCGGGGTTGCGTTCGGCCCACCGGCCTGAGACAAGGTCATCACGGAGGCTGCGCACCGCCCGCTGCTCGGGCTCCGGCCCGACTCTGGCCCACACCGATATTCCGCGACGTACATGATCGTCCAGGTATGCCTCGGGCCGGCGCCAGTAGGCCTCGAAGAAGCCGTCAGCGCAGTCCCACGGAATGAGCACCGGCTCCATGCGGGCTCCGATCACACTGGCCAGCTCGGTCAGCGAAGGCCTGCCGACTAGGAGGTCAGCGACCTCAGGCAGGTAGTCGCGAGTAAGCCAGAACCGACGACGCCATCCGGCGTCACTGGTGTCGTGCGTGAACACCACCACGCGGCGAGCCACGCGCCGCATCTCGCGCAGCCCGGCGATCGGGTCCTGCCAGTGATGAACGGTGGCAAAAGCCATCGCGGCGTCGAAGGACTGGTCCTCGAACGGAAGGCTCTCCGCGGCAGCAGCCACGCAC